>ERZ887849.1632-NODE-1632-length-20312-cov-10.270129_pt1 | contig 20312 bp, 11 predicted proteins | sample MGYA00521267_ERZ887849 | MGnify/ENA primary metagenome ERZ887849 (study PRJEB32303, sample SAMEA104408601) | aquatic metagenome | biome: Brackish water; feature: Pelagic; material: water | place: Baltic Sea | collected 2014-06-06T16:11:00 | depth 2,863 m ... | reverse complement strand
TTCCAATATCTACATTTGGTACTTCAGGACTTTCTATGACATTTTTGAGTCTTCTTATCTCATTTGGTATTCGTGGGAGAAACTCTAAAACTTGATCATACACAGATTCAATAGTGAACAATTGATGAATGTCTAATTCTCCATCTTTTGTGTATTGATTATTAATATGGACGATCGATATGTCTTTTAAATCAACTCCAGAATTTGTAATTGTATAATATTGAATGGCAGCATCCTTGATATAGGTTTCGGATACCTTAGTAGAACTTTTCACCTCGAACGCTTTCCAACCTTCTTCATCTTTTACCAAAATATCTAATGCAGCGAGAACGTTGTTATAAAGAAAAGTAGCCTCATAGATTATAGTTTCTCCTTGAGAAATAAAATTTAGTGTTTTTCCCACCGATTCAACCATTTTAAAATGATTCTCAGGTGAAGCATCAGCACCATTGGGAAATAGTTCTTGTGCCAATAAACCAATATTAGTTCCTTGGTCAAACACCGCTTGAAGTGATGAAGGTGTAGGATCTTTTAACCTATAATGGTGTTTATAGAGATAGAGTGACTTTTCACACTGAAGTCCTCGGATAAATGTTGATTTGGAGAGTCTACTTTTTGACATTGTATTTTTCCTATTCAAATTCTAATTTTGGTAAATCGTTCACAATATCAACTGTTTGAACACTTACATTTATAATACTTAATATTAAATCTAATATGTAGCTTGGGTTTTCTACTTCTCTACTCCAATCGTTGGGGTCGTTTTTAATACCTGATTTTTTATCAACTGAAACTTGGTATCTATCCATTATCCAATCTATTGCACTTTTACCATTTACTACATATTCATAAGCTTTTTCAGGAATGTTATTTATTTTGATTCGGCTATTATAAATAATGGTTTCCTTTTGGTCTTTTTTAGGGAAACGTAGCTTTGTTACTTTGTGAAACTCATATTTATCATCTATAAAGAGGTCTTGTGGCATAACTACCTCAACACCTTGATAAGGCTCTACAGTTTCGTAATTGATATGTAATTTCGCTAATTTTCTACCTGCATCACTAAAAGCTTTAAAGTCTTTTGATCTTTCAACCAAAGGAATACGAGGCAACATTTTTTTAAGATCGTTAGCAAAGGTTTCTCTATAGTCGGTGCTGTGTAAAATCCCATAAACATAATAGAAAATATCTTCTTTCGTTATGGATTTACCATATTGTTTTTTAGCGCGTTCCCATATAAAATCACTCACCCCATCTCTACGAATATATTTAGATTCACTTGCTGCATCAAATAAACTACCTTGTATTTGTTCTTTTTCTTCGTAGTAATATAATGGGAAAGATTTTGAATCACCATTTAAATGATAATCAAATAAAATGTCAGTCATCAAAACAGATAGACCATTATTTGAACCAACTGAAGATAATCCAATTATTTTATTACTATTCTTTGCGGTAGGTATTAAATCGCTATTTATTCCAGGACGTTCAATTATACTTTTACCAAAATAAAGGTTCGATTTATTAAACGGGCGATAAATAGTTTTAATGATATTTTTATCATCAAATTTTACTTTCTTACCTTTTTGAAAATCCGTTTTAAGTTTTGCAGACCAACTTATTTTTTTACTGTCCGTTTCTAAAAAATCAATAGTTACATTATTATTTGTTTTATTAAATTCTTCTAAATGTTCATTATAAAATGACACCATTTTTTCAACATTACTATGTAATTTTTTGGCAGAAAAATTATAAACCCAAAAATCTCTTCCTGTTGAAATACCTGGGCCGTTTAACAAAAAATAACTTTGTGATTTATTATTTAGTTTTTTATCAGGCTCAATTGAAATAAAAGTATCAAAAACGTCATTCCTTTTATTTAACCAATCACCATACTCATTAGTATTTAAAGTTTTCCATTTTATTTTTTCTATTGAATGAAAATTAGAAATGTCATCTAATTTTTCTTTTTGGGATAAATAATCTCCAATATCATAATAATGAATTTTAGCTTTTCCTTTATAAGCTGGATTTTTAATTAATAAAGTAATTGAAATTGTAGTTCTTGTACCTTGACCAAAAACATTATCTTTTTCTTTTCTTCTTAATTCGCCACTTGTCCTTGCATTACCTCTTAAATTAAAGATATAAATTGATGAAAATTCTCTTTCTAATGATATTCTAAAACCATCTGTACTGTTGCTTTCCAACCATGAGCCATTACTTACAAATGCAATTACGCCACCATTTTTAGGATCTAATCTATCAGTACTCCAACGAAATGCTTTTATATAAGCATCGTATAATGACTTGTTCAAACCTGCATTTGATAGTGCTGCATACGTATTGGCAATTCTTGAATCTAACTTTTCATAGCTTTGATTTTGAGCATTATCATTTGCGGATTTTTGACCTATTGAATATGGAGGATTACCGACAATTACACGAATAGGGCCTTTGCGCTGTTCTTCTAAACGCTTTGAGTTTTCGGGAAACATATCAGAAAATAATACATCACTATCACTTTCGCCTAATTGGAAAGTGTCTGTTAACACTATACCATCAAAAGGCGTGTATTTATCTTTTCCTATACCATCATCTGGGTCTAATGTTGCATCATGAAAAGCATTTTCAATATTTACTGCCGCAATGTAATAAGCTAATAATACAATTTCGTTTGCATGTAATTCTTTCGTGTATTTGCGATGTAAATCTTCTTGTTTAATTAAACCACTTTGTAATAAACGCGTAATAAATGTACCTGTACCAGTGAATGGGTCTAAAACATGTATATTTTCATCTGAAATACTTCGGCCAAACTCTTTTTGTAACACGTAATTAACAGAATGTATGATAAAATCTACAACCTCAACAGGGGTATAAACAATTCCTAATTGTTCCACCATTTTAGGGAAAGCCGTTTTAAAAAACTTATCATATAACTCTATAATGATACGCTGTTTTCCTTCTGCATTATCTATGCCCTCTGCACGTTTTTTAACTGATTGATAGAATTTATCAAGCGTTTCCGCATCTTTATCTAATGCTTGATCTTCTAATACGTCCAACATTGATTGCATAGATGTTGAAATAGCATTGTTTTTAACAAAGGAATAACCATCAAAAAGTGCTTCAAATACAGGCTTTGTTATAATATGTTGTGATAACATTTCTACTGCTTGACTTTCTAAAATTGAAGGATTTATATTCTTTTGAAGTCCTTTTAAAAACTTATTAAATGCTTTTTGATATTTAGGTTCTCTATTAATGAGATTGTTTATTCTGTCTATTTGATTTTCAGCAATTTTAGCAACATCCTTTGCCCATTTTTCCCAATACACTCTATCACCAACCTTTTGTACCATTTTAGCATACACTACAGATTGCAGTTGTTCAAACTGCATTTGTAATTGGTTGTTGATTTCTTGTGTTGCTTTTGCAGATTCGCTATCATCTAAACCATCAATACCGTGTGTAACACCACCTACTAAAATATTATCAGGTTTCGTTTTATTAAGGTCTATTTTATTGATTGTTGCATTAAATCTATCGTCGTGAGCACGTAAAGCATTTAGAACTGACCACACTACTCTGAATCTATCATTATCATCTAATGCTTTTGAAGGTTCAACATCCGAAGGAACCACAACAGGAATAATTATATAACCATATTTTTTACCTGGTGCTTTACGCATTACACGACCTACAGACTGAACAACATCTACTTGTGAATTACGAGCAGATAAGAATAAAACAGAATCTAATGCAGGAACATCTACCCCTTCACTTAAACAACGAACATTTGTCAATACTCTACATTCGTTTGAATCTGCTGATGTTGATTTTAACCAACCTAATAATTCATCACGTTGTGGTGCATTCATCGTACCATCAATATGATTTGATGAAACACTTACTAATTTCTCACGTTGTTTTGGTTCTACTGAATCCAAATAGACATCTGAAGTATCATTAAATGTATTAGTGATTTTTTTAGATATTTTAATGTTCTGACAAAAAGCAATAGCTCTTTTCATTGGTTCTGGGTCAGTATCTTTTATTAACCCATTGTCTCCTAAAACTTGTTTTGAAAGTGCATTTAAACATCCAATAAGTTTAGAAGCATCATCAGAATTGATTTCATTACTTGAATTAGCAACCATTTTTTGAACTGCATGTGGTATGTCGTTTTCACTTAATGTCAACACTAACACCTTATAATCAGTAAGCAAACCTCTTTCTACAGCTTCTCCAAATCCAATTCTATAAATTTCTTGACCATAAATTTCTTCATCATCCATAGAACATAAAACAGCATCACTCGTATCAGCTTTCGATTTAGAATCATCACTAAATAAACGAGGTGTAGCAGTCATATAAAGCCTTTTATTGGCTTGTAAAAAGTCGTTATCGTGAACTTTTACGAATGCAGATTCATCATTACCTGCTAATGTTACACCTGTTGTTCTATGTGCTTCATCACAAATAATTAAATCGAAAATAGCGTTATTATTATTTTCGTTTAATAGGTTTCTTTGTGCGTTAGCAATAACATCGATTGATTGATAGGTAGAAAAAACAACTGTCATTCCTTTTTTAGAAGTTCTATCTATTGTTTTAAATTGTTTAATAACACTTTTTACATCTGTTGATGCAGGAAAAGCTAAATCAACTACACTAAAATCAGTATCATCATTTGAGTTACCTCTTTGTCTTGTAATTCTTGAATCTGAACAAATACAAATAGGTTTTATAGGTTCATTAGCATCAGATGACCACTCACGTAATGTTTGACCTAATAAAGCTATGGAAGGCACTAAAAATAGAACTACCCCACTATTATTTGTTTCGTGCTCTGCTATTCTTAATGATGTAAATGTTTTACCTGTACCACAAGCCATTATTAATTTTCCCCTATCATTTTCAATAAAATGATCGTGAGTTTTATTTAAAGCTTTTTCTTGATGATTAAAAAGTGTTTTTTTTGTTGTTCTTGCTAAATCACCTGTTATACCTTTTTGAAGTCTTTCCCATTCTACAGGTGCTTGTTGTAAATCCGTAAGGTTTATTCTTGTTACAGGTGGATTTTGGTTTCGAATAGTTTCTTCTGCATTACTACTCCAATTATTTGTTGTTGAAATCCAAATCCTTTTAGAAAAACCTATTTTTTGTAATTGGTCATTTTTAAATTCACGACTTGAAGTTGACAAGAATGAATCAACAGATTTTTTATCTATTGAAGCTTTTTCAGCATAACACTTACATTGTATAGCCCAGTAGTCCCCATCAAAAGTTAAAGCTACTAAATCAATACCTGTATCAGAACCACCTAAATCCCTTCTACCTGGGAACTCATCCCACATCCAAACATATTTTAAAGTGTTTGAGTATGTTGGGTCTGTTTGTAAGTATGCTTGTATTAGTCTTTCAAATCTATCTCCTTTATCTCTTTCAGAAAATGATTTTTCTCTATAATCTTGTAATATTTTATTAAACTGGTTTGGTGTAGCCATTTTTTTATGATATTAAATTTTTAAAGAATAACTTCTTTTAAGAGATACTTCTAAATCAACCTTTGAGAGATTAACAGTTCCTTTTTGAAGCCCTGTAACTGTTGCTTTTGGTAAATCATAAATGAAAGTCTCCTCATTGAGATTCTTTTTTAGTTTACTTCGATTTTTTTCTAACTGGGTGATGTTCATGAATATAAATTATTACTTAATGGCTTATTCTGTTTTGTAATATTCAGTACTCCATATTTGCTCACAAATTCTCATTACTAATTCTTTTCTTTCCTTTATATCTTGTTTTTTTAATTCAGGATGTGCTTTGAAATCTAATCTACTTATTAATTCAGACTTCAAAAAATTAGGATTTTTTTCGTAATAAATATTGGTTAGCGTTTGAACATAGGTGTTTTCTTTTTGATAATGTTTAATTTTATCTTCATACTTATCACTACTGAATGATTGATTTGTACCGTTTGGCAATAAAACTAAACCTCCAATTGAGTTTCTCCAATTTTGAAAATCTAATTCCTGCTCAAATTCATCCTTGTGTTCATTGAACTTGTTTCCCCACAGATGTTCAATTTCAAATTGTCTTCCATTTGGATTGTGGTAACTCACATAATTATTGTCTTTACCTATAATAATATCTAAATGACTTGAAATTCTTGAAAGTAAGTGTTTAACAAATTTTCTATTTTGTCCATGCAAACCAAAATCATGCATTGCACTCCATTTTTGCTCAATTTCAGAGGTTTCTTTTAAGAGATTTTGTCCTAATTTATCCAAATCATTATTTCTAATAAGTTTAATTAGGTTGAACATTGTATATTTTATAGAAGTTTGCCCAAATTTCATGTAATTTACTGACCTACGAACTGTGAAGGTTTCTATAAATCTTGCTGTAAAATCAAGTTTTCTTTTGATTAAATCTTCATCATCTTCAATTTTGATAGATGAAAGAAGTAATGGATTTTGTAACGAATCTGCAATCCCCCAACTATTAATGTAATTTAAGTGAGGAAGATCTTTATTAAATTCTGCTTGTGAATCCCAACATTTTGTGTACCATTTGACATAGAATGGAAATTCATTTTTGAAAAAGGAATAGAAATCATCCGATGTTTTTAGGTTGAATAATTTTTTATGATTATCCTTAAACCAATTATGAAAACGTGAACCAATTAATTCAAAGTCTTTATCTTCAGAACCTGCCTTTCCAGGCCTTATGCTCTCGGCATACTTGCCTCTAAACCAAGATTGAAAAAAACCTAAATCTGCTGTTTCTCCATATTTGTGAAGTATTATTATTTGTTCTTTCCAAAGATCATTTAATTCTGTTCGCTGTTTGGTGTCAGAAACTCTTGAAAGAACGTACCCTTTCAGCATTTCTGTTGGTGATAGATTTAGTCCCCTATCATTCATTGTCTCAAAAATGGTGTATGCGTTTTCGTCTGAATAAGCAGTAATTTTAACAATTACAACATTCCTAACAAACCAATCTAAAAAATAAGGTAATGCTTCCGTACTTAATTCTTCAGGAAAAGATTCGCTAATATCCTCATATCTTTCCACCATGTTTTTTACGGTTTCATCATCGTTTTCTTGAATTTTATAAGCACCATCTTCAAATAAGGATTTTAAGCAAGGCTCTCTTACTTCATCCGTCATATTAAATGATTTTTCCCCATAAGATTCAGAAAAAATCAAATCACTAATTCTTACTTTTTCAGATTGTTCTTTTTGAAGATTATTTAGATAAATAAGAAATAATGTAATTGATGTAATTCTTTGTTGTCCATCAATAATTGAATTTTTACCATTATCAGTATTTGCGCTAAAGACTACAGGCCCTAAATAATAACTTTGATAATTAGCAACTGCTGCTCTTTTGTCAGTTGGTTTATAAGACTTTAAAAAGGTAGTAGTTAAATCTTCAATTAGTAGTTTGATATGTTTTTCTTGCCATCGGTACTCTCTTTGAAAGTAGTCGATATAAAATTTTTGATCTTTTAATAAAGAACTAATACTTATATCTGTTGCTTCGATTTTATTTTTTAAGTTTTGACTCATTTTTGTTCTTTATTTAGAGTATTCTCTTTTAATTTGTTCAATTAAAATTTTAGTTCCTGACATTTTTATGATATTAAATCTTTCAAATTAACATCCAATATTTTTGCAATTTGATCTAATACCTCAAGTCTTGGTTGTTGACGGTTTTGCACATAACTGTTTACAGTATTGAAACTTTTACCAAGTTTATCTGCAAGCCATGTTTGCTTGATCCCTTTTTCCTCTAAAACCTCTTTAATTCGGTTCATTTTGATTAAATTTTGGACGAACAATATACCACAATTCTTTAATTCTATCAAAATTAAAATTGGTATAAATACAATAAAAAATAGTATATAAATTACAGGTTAGATTGTGTAACAAAAATCAAATCCTCAACAAAATAGTTCGATTTTACTCCCTTTGGCTCCAAAATTATTCCTAAAAATAATTTTTGTTTTTGAGAATAATTAATCTTTGATAATTCTATGAATAGTCTCATTATCACCATCACTTAATTTTATCATGTACACGCCGCAAGATAAATCTCTAATATTAAGTTTATTAACACCTTTTTCACTCATTATTACTTTTCCAAGTAAATCGTAAATTTGAATAGTAAGCACCTTTTCACTTGGGCTTATGTAAACTATACCTGAAGTTGGATTTGGGTAAACTTTAATTGATTCTAATTGATTAGTTTGGCCAATACTTAAACTATTGGTATCATAATTTGCACTCCACCCTTCCCTTCTGATTGACTCATCTGAAACAAATAACACATACATACTGCCTCCTGTTGAAGAGATCAATTCAGGAATATCAGAACCTGTAAAAATACCTATTAGTTCCGATGACTCGTCAATACCGTCGTAAATAAGTACACCATCAAAGTCCTCCTCTGTGTCGTACTCTGTGAATGTAAGGTTTATGATGTTGCCATTATCAGGTTGAATTAACCAAGAACACTCAGAATTATTGGAATAATCTTGAAGGCCGCTTCCATCGCTAAAAGAACCACTATTTTCAGTTAAAACTTGAGTATTACAAGCGATTGACTGAGTGGAGGTGTATTGAGCAGACCACCCCTCGTAAGTTGATGAGAAATCAGTACTGAAAATCACATACATCTCACCACCACTAGAAGTCATGTTTGGAGGTAATTGATTTCCATAAAAAGTCCCCAAAACATCATGGGTCTCATCAATTCCATCATAAATTGTAACATAGTCGTATATGGCATTCCCGTCAAAAGAACTCTCTTCAAGATCAAATTCACTAAAACTCAGTGTAATTGTTGTAGCCTCAGGAGGTTGTATTAACCAAGATGAGCGAGTGTTATTACAGTAATTTTCAGTTGAGCTTCCGTCAGATAAAATGCCCGTATCGGAAGTGTTTAAAACAGTTTGAGATAAAGCGTTCTGGTCTGTTCCTGATGAAGTGTAGCTTGCCTCAAACCCATTAAAATTATTGGAAAAATCCGAAGTAAATTGCACAAACATTTCACCAGTGTTGGAAGTAATGTTTTCAGGGATATTATTTCCTGAAAAAACACCCAAAACATTTTCACCGGTTAGAGAATCATAAATAATAATTCCATCGTAATCTTGCTCAGTTTCAAATTCTGAAAAAGACATCGTAACAGATTGCGCACATGGAGGTGCTATATACCAAAAGCAGTTTTGGTTATTAACATATGTACCACTTTCAGAGCCATCACTAAAAATACCACTGGCTTCAAAAATAGTTGTGATTGCGTCGCAAGTAATTGATGTTGATATCGAAGAATAGGTGGCAGACCAACCGCCAAAATTATTGGAAACATCAGATGTGAAAACAACACACATAGCACCAACACCTTCTGATGTGTTAATTGTTGGTGGTAGTGTATTACCCCACCACGTTGCGATTTCAGGGTAAGATTCATCTGGACCATTATAAACTGTAATTGAATCATATTCACTTTCAGTATCAAATGCAGTGAAGTCCAATGAAATTTGAGAAGCCCCTGGAGGAGTAATCACCCATTTACAATTTGTATTATTGGCGTAATTTCCTATGCCTGAGCCATCGTTAAAACTATCTGTTTGAGCTGTAAAATTCACTACTCCACTACACTGTTGGCTGGGATCATTCCCAATGCCTACTGCGTACCAAGCTTCTCTAACTGATAAGTATTCTTGAGATGACGTTCCATAAATATTTTGTGCAGCAAGCAAAGAGCCATTGAATGCATCCTGATAATTAGAGGTTGGAGAAGATAAATATGATGTTAAGTTACTGTATGCTATTTGAGCGGCTTTGTCTATACCAATACCAGTAACTGAGTAATAATTATCTTTGTCATTGACACCCGTTCCACCTTCTGACAATAAATAAAACCAATAATTTTGTACACCACTATTTGTATGAACTCCACATTTGTCGTTCTGGTCAGTTGGAATACCACAATTAGGGTCTTCCCAATAATTCAAGTCCTCGTAAGTATCAGGTTGATCAAACTCATTGGGATTACTCATAGATCTTTTTTTACTTGGATTTATAGCACTATCTTCACCTATCAACCAATCCGGGTCAAGATCGGAATAAAACTCTATGCATGTAGCAAAAATATCTGCAAAGGATTCATTTAATGCACCTGATTCACCTTCATATGCCAATCCACTAGAATCTCCGTCGATACTGGTTGCAATAACCAAGTGAGAAAATTCATGACCCACAATATCCAAGGAAACAAGAGGGTTAGATATTTGGTCATCACCCAGGCCAAACAATAAAAAACCAAAATTATTCTGTTCTGTAGGAATAGGAAGTAATTTTGCACTAGCTGTCAACGGCGGGGCTGTCTGAGGATTAACAACAGATACAATAGGACTATTGCTATTATCAAAACCTAGTCTTTGATGTATATTGAAGTAATAATCATATGCAATTCCTACTCCAAAATGTGCGTCTAAGGCAGGATTTGGTGAGTCTGCAATGTAGTATGATCCATTATTATTCGCATAATCCCATTCATTTATTACATTAGAAATTTCTATTTCTCCAAATAATCCAAAATCATCTTGACCAATAGGATCGTAGTCCCAAATTTCATAGTAGTAAGGCGGATCTGTCAAAAAAAGATTAACAGGGATGATTATTGGTTCAGTAGCTGTAGGTAGGTTATTACCAACATAGTTATTTATAGAATTAAAAACAACATTATTTGAGGCATCTTTTATTTTGATGTAAATATCAGGCTCATTATCAATTAAAGGATTTTGTTGCCACCAATTACCCTCTAGATTATTAATCGAAAATTCACTTAAATTTGGTGTATTTCCCCAATTTTGTGAATCATTACTATATTGAATGGGGTCATTCACATCTGGATTCCAATAAGTTCCATCAAGAGTTTCAATATTTCTAGCATTGTCCTTTAATGTAAAAATACCATCAGTCAAATCTGTTGTGATAGTCTGCTGCCCACTGTATAATGTGTTTGCGGTTGCAGGAGTATCTATATGTGCTATTAATGAAACATCATTGATTATTTCTCCTGTTTTTGCATCCACGTATACATCTGAACTTATAAAAGGATTTGATGCTTCAATTCTAACTTTATAAACCAAACTAAAGCTTGCTGTATTTTTATAAATCAGTTTTTCAATCGGGTGTTCATTTATTTCACCAGCAACTTTCTTGAAAGACTTTGCATTGTTTATAGCTTGTACTTCTGTTAAAATGGTACTAGTATCTAAATTATTAAATTCTGCTATTTTACCATTAACAGCTGTAGCTTTTCCTTCCTTATAATGAAGGCTTACGTTTGCGCCGTAGACTTTAAATCCTTTGTACTTTTGTTGGTAATTGTAATGAGAGATATTGTGCTTGTCGGTTTTGTTTCCAGTTAATTCGAAAGTGTGATCCCTGTTTAAATCAAACCATTCGTTGAACTTTACTGCCAATTTCTGATGGGTCTCTTTTGTGTTCACCGTTTTTGACAGTAGTATATTGGCATCCTCAAAATTTAACATAAAGGAACCATTGTTAGTTTTAATTTTTTTTGATTTTTTTTGGTTGCTTTTTTTTACACTTAATTTAGGCGTTAAAATGGTGTTAGGGTTAGAGTTTAACTTCTTAACCTTAAAAGGGTTTTGTGTGTTTTGTGGAATAAACTGTTTTTGTTGCGCGTTACTTGAATAAGATGTAGCAATAAAAAGAATTATAAAAAACTTATAATAAGTAGTAAGATGAAAAATATTTTGTGGATTAGGAAAATTCATTTCTAAAGTTAAATTGGTTGTTAATTCAAATATAACAAAAAAATGCAATTTAAAATAATTCCAAATCCTCCCCAAAAAAGTTCGATTTTACTCCCTTTGGCTCCACAGCATTATTTCCAAGAATAAAAAATTATTCTTGGAAATAAAACACAAGTATCGAATCATTCAAATATTTAAACTGAGTTTTATTCTTTTAGCTATTAAATACTTCTCTGTTAAGCTTCCCATTTTCTGTATAGGACACGCAAAATCGTAAGGTTGATAAATTTACTTCTAGTTTTGCAAAGTCATCACCTAATTTCCATGTAAAATTTAATTTAGTGTTGTCAGGGTTTTTTAATGATAATTCTCCATTAAAAGCATCAAGTCTATTCCGTAAATTAATGAGTTCAAGCTGCTTTTTAAAAATTTGTGCTTTAGCTCCACTGTTAACATCGAGAAAACTTAGGTTGGTTCTGTTTATCTCTTTGTGACCACCTGCTCCAGCAAGTTCAACGGCTTTGTAGTCATTTTTTCCTGCAAATAAGTCAAGATACCAAACTTGCGGTGTTCCTGGAACAAATAGTTGAATGGCCCTTGCTAACAACATTTTATTTTCACTTTCACCTAATGCACTGAAATACGTGGCATTTACTTGATAGTAGGATATTTTTTTCCCTTTGGCGTCAAAAAGGTTTTTAATTTTCCCACCTCTATCGATAATTAACTCAATAACCTCTTCAATTTGCTTATCTGTAAGTAACCCTTCATTGTAAACACCATCGATTTCTTTTCCTTTTAAGTCCAACATGGGGATACCATCATGACAGCCGAGCATATTAATGGTCTTATATTTTTTTTCGATAAGTTCTCTGATCCATTTTACTAAAGGTTTATTGTCTTTATATTCAATACTATAGATAATCAACCCTGGCAAGAAGAAATCATAAATCATATATCCTTTATTGGATACCTCCTCGTGGGTTTTAGATCCGTATTCGGCGTGAATTTCTGGGAGAAGCGTTAGCTTTGAACTAGCTGCCATCTCCTTAAAGCGATCTAAATATTCCCAAGTCCCTGGCTTGTTGAAAAAGTTTGTTTCGCCTACACTTTTATGTAAATAGGCAAATGCATCTAAACGTAAAATTGTGCATCCATACTCTGTTAGTTTTTTAAGACAGCCTTCATAAAATTCCCATACCAGCTTTGAGTTTGCATTTAGATCCATTTGACCTAAATACGTGCATTTTTGACGCAAAACATTTTGGATTTCTTTTTTTTCCTTTAAACTATTTAAGCAATCCATTTCATGAATGTGTTCCCCTCTATCTATGGCTTCGTTTATTGCTTTAGTAATACGCTTCTTTTCGTCATCAGCATCTAAAACACCGTCTAGATCTGATAGTTGTATTTTATTAATGGTTATTTTTTGATAAAAAGTATTCCAATAAGGTCGCTTTGTGCCGTCGGGAAAATATACTTCAAGTATGGGTAATCCATCTTTGCGCATAAAAAGCTTTTGGAGGTATTTTTTTTGGGGTTGCACGATTCCGTCAACACCCAGTTTACCGTTGTTTTCCCAGAAAGCATTCCAATCAATAAAAAAATCCTTGAAGTCTGATTTATCTCCTCTTTGTAGTAGATCTTGGAACTGCGGAGAGGCTACTGAAAGATGGTTCAGTACAATGTCAAGCTTTAGATTTACACTTAAATCGGATAGCCTTATTACGTCTTCTTTGCTAACTAAAGATTGATTTAAGTCATAGTCAATAATTGAGAAGCCGCGATCCAAATCGCTGTTAAACATCGTGGGGAGTAGGTATAAATAATCGAAAGCTTGCTTGAAGTTATTTTTATCAAAAAAATCAATCAAATCGGATAGTTTCTCACCAATACTATCAGGGTAAGCATTAAGTATGACTCCTTTTTGCATTTATCTTAAACTAAATGATTTATGGAGTGACAAGGCTTGTAAATTCAGGAATATGACCGACGTTTTGCAATTTAATATGCGCAAGTTTAAGACCAAATAAAACGCATTGTTCCATATCATGATTTTTGATATATCCATATAAAAATCCTGACCAAAAAGCATCTCCAGCACCTGTTACATCAACCACCTTATTTAGCTTAATAGCAGGTTTGTGAATGGATTTTTTACCTTTCTGTGCTAGAATAACTCCCTCACCCCCTAGTGTGAGACAAACGGTATCTGCTCCATAGCTATGGAAAAGAGGAAAGATATCGTTATAAGTATCAACATCTCCAAATAATCTTTTGGCATCGTCTGCACTTATTTTGACAAGGGGGTTAAAAGCGCAATAAGCTTTTATAAATTTAACAGCCTCTTCTTGATTTGGCCAAATTTCTGTAGCATAATTTATATCAATACTCAATTTACATCCTGATTCAAATGCTAGTTTAGCTTTTCGCATTATGACTGATCTGGCTGGTTCTTGACTTAAAGCGAAACAAGATGTATGAAACACCTTGGCTTTTTGGACAAGTTCGTTATTTATTTGTGCCTCAGCAATATATGCGTCAGCACCTCGTACAGGTATAAAGTCAGGAGTGTCATCAGTCCTAGATATAAAAATCAAGCTGGTAGGTTGATTTGAAACCTTTGCCACATAGCTAGTATTACAACCAAAGCTATCCAATTCATCAAGAAGATATTTACCTAGACCGTCGTTACCAACACTAGCTACCAAAGTAACATCAAGGCCTATCGTATTGGAATTAACAGCCAAATTAGCCGCTGATCCACCTAATAGACGGGTATAGTTTTCTGTTTCAGCAATGGATTTACCATACTGCTCGCCAATAAAATCTACCAATATTTCTCCAACACTTAGGATATCCATTAATTTGAATTTAAACTGTTTTTTTAGCAGGTTTAATCATCAAGGTTGCCAGCGCTCCACAGAAGAGTAAAACTGCTGCAAAACTGATGGCATTTCTTGGGTCATTATTTAAAAAGTTTTTTAGAATATATCCAAAAGAAAGGTTTTGAAGCAGCATTGGGATCACAATCATCATATTAATAATACCCATATACACGCCGTATCTTTCTTTGGGAATTGAGGAAACTACTAGTAAATAGGGAATTCCCATCATACTGGCCCATCCAACACCAAAGCCCGTAATGGCGATAAATAATAGGTTTTTATCTGCTATGTGAGGAAATATGGCAAATCCAATTGCGGCAAGAAGCAAACAAACAAAGTGAACTTTTTTGGCACCAAATTTTTTAGCATAACCCACTAGAAGGAAAGCAACTAAAAATGTAACAACGTTGTACCAACCGTTAACCAAGCCTGTCCAACTGACCGCTTTTTCGTAGGCCTCTGGATTTGATTTTGGAGTCGCATCCCAAACAGAAAGCGCAATACTTTTGGATGAGTTTTGCCAATAGCAAAAAAGCGCATACCATTGAAATAAATACACCAATGCCAATTGCCACATTACTTTAGGCATACTTTTGATTGCCGAAAATATTTCGATAAGTGGGGTGCTAATTCCTTTTTTGGCCGTTCTTATTTTTTCAAGTTCTTTCTCTGTAGGTGGTATTTCCTTTGTGGTTTTAATACTCCACAGAATAGACCCAATAGAACAAACTGCACCGAGAAAGAATGATGCTAAAACCCAAGTAGGCAAATGTCCCGTTTTACCAATAATAATCATAGGAAATATAAATAGGGATACGTTTGCGAGGGTTTGTCCAAGGCCCGTAAAAAAGCTTTGCATCTGAAAACCCATGGGTTGCTGCTCTGTTTTTAGTGTGTCAACAACAAAAGCACGATAAGGCTCCATTGCCATGTTGTTTCCAGCATCTAGAATCCATAAAAGACCTGCTGCCATCCAAAGTGAACTACTGAATGGAAAGGCGAAAAGACTAATGCTGCAAATTAATGCACCAATAAAGAAATAAGGCTTACGTCTTCCGAATTTTGGGTGCCAGGTCTTATCACTAAGTGCGCCAACAATGGGTTGCACCAAAAGACCTGTAAGCGGTCCTGCTAAATTTAAAATGGGAATTTGATCGGGAGCTGCGCCTAAAAAATCGTAAATGGGATTTACGGCACTTTGTTGTAAGCCAAAACTGTATTGAATGCCAAAAAAACCAACATTCATATTTACAATCTGCCAAAAACTAAGTTTTATTTTTTTAAGCATTTATTCAAGTAGTTTTTTTAAGAAAGCAATAAAATTTGAGCCATTGGTAAAAATGGTTCCATTTTTATCAATAACAGGAAGTTGAAAGCTATCAATTGGAATTTTAGCATTACTCAATTTTGATAACATTTCTTGTTCTTTATCTTTATTGAAATCGACATCGTAGTAGGTAAATGAGATATTGTTTTTGTTTAAGAAGATTTTAGTATCAATACAATAATGACAACCATCACTCCCATATACAATTATTTCTTGTTGTTTTTTGGTGCTTGAAGTGTATGCAAAACAAAAAAAACAAGTTAAAATGATTAGGGATGTATTAATTATTTTTATCATGGTTGTTAAAGAAAGGGTTGGTGAAAGTGATACTAACACCAGCCCTAATCTAATTAAACTAAACTACTAATAAAAAACTAATAATTAAAAGTTGAATTGGAGTGAAACTGTTGAAGATCTTCCACTAATAGAACGCGCTCTTGCTAAGCGGTCACCATTAAATGCACCATCTCCATTTCCTTCAACTTCAGTTATACCAACTGCGTCAAATAAATTATTCACGTTTAACCAAAGTGATAAAGCTTTTGTCAATTTGATTTCAGAAAACAGATTTACATAAGCATATGCTGGCATCACAAGTGCATTATCGTCTTGTGCATACGACTTTGATGTACCAAGAACGCTAAGTCCAAGTGTATTTTGATTATCATTTCCATACATATATGTAGGGGTAAAGTTGTAAACAAAATCGGCTTGTCTTCTAGGAGTATTACCTTTATTATCACCACCGTCTATCTCTGCTTTTGTCCATGTTGCAGAACCTACAAACACAAACTTATCACTCAATACTAGTGACGTTTCTGCCTCTAGTCCCATCGCTTTAAATGGATTTCCAACAGTTCTGTTAAGTTCATTACTCAACCCTTCCTTGGTGTTACTCATAAAACCTGTAAGGTTTAAAGATCCGTTATCAAAACGTCTTTTATAACCAAGTTCAGTTTGGCTTACTTCGTCAAATTGAGTATCGCCTCTTCCGTTAGACCCATAACTATTTCTATCCGGAGCTCTTCCAGATGCACCTAAACTAGTGCGTAAAAATAGTGCAGCGTCATCGCTTGTTTTGTAGTTTAAACCAAATGAGTATGATACAAAATTGTAATCGTCATTGATGTTTTGACCTGCATTTCCTGCAATTACAGGAACTACTTGCTCAATTCCTTGAATAGTTCCATCGCCATCATAATCATAGCTTCCTTGGCTTGTTGGTCCAGCTTGAATATTTCCGTTTACACGTACATTTTCAAAACGGACACTACCATCAAAGTTTAATTTTTCAGAAAGATTTGCATCAACAGCTACATAAGGAGAATTTACATTATGTACCGTATTGTATTTACGCTGGCAGCAATTACCCCATGTAGGTGTCCCATATGAATACTGTCCATTTCTAGACCATCCATCAAAATCTGCTAATCTAGCCTCTCCATTTCCTTTTATTTCAGAGATAAAAGAGCTCCATTGCCAACCTATTTTGGTATTTTGTGTTGCAGTGAACATACCTAAAGTTAGACCAAGGTTGTCATTAACTTTTTTGTTCAACTTAACATCACTAAAGAAATTGCTTAAATCATCAACCGTTACATCAAACATGTGAATGATTTGAGCTAACCCATTTGAAGGATTGAAAGCCTCTCTTGCTCCATCGGAATATACTAAGTTTCCAGTTGCATTTACAGCATCTCTTGCTGTAGTTTCAATTTCAGATACTGTTCCAACTGCCATAGTAAATGGCGATACCCATTCTCCTGAATTAGCACTGTATCGTGCTTTTCCCGAAACACTCCAATCGTTTCCTAAGTCAAAAGAAAATTCAGTACCAATAGCTTGAGATTTAGGATTGTTACCGTTTCTTACATCATTGACTTTGCGATCTCCTGTAAAAGGATCTGTACCTGCACTTTGTTGCATATTAACAGAATGTGGAGAGTCATTGTTGATGTCAAACCCAGGAAGGTTTTCGAATGAAGGATTGTCATTTGAACCTGTCAATAACATTGGCATTGGAAGGTACATTACCGATTTATCATTTAGGTATTTAAAATACGTTCTTACATACCCTGACTCAAACTTCTTAGTGATGTTGGCTTTTATTTGACCTCCTTTATTTCCTTGGTAACCAATATTTCGTGGTCCTTCACCAGTGCGCATAAACCCACCAATGTGATAAGACAAGCCATTTCCTAGTGGGGTTCCATATTCAAAATCCATTCTGTTTGTTTGGTAATCTAAGCCGTAAGTAGCCATAATAGACCCGCCTTCTACATCTCCAGTTTTACTTATCATGTTGATAATTCCAGCTGGACCATTAGATGTTTGAGTTGAAGCAGATCCACCACGAATAGCTTCAACACGACCAATATTACTATCTATTCTAAGAAAGTTATCTGAATTTCCAAAAGAGGTATCGCCAAATAGATTTAATGGTAAACCATCTTCTTGAATTTGGAAGTAGCGTGAACCACCAGATGAAACGGGAACACCGCGAACATTAAAGTTGGCATTACCTTCGCCCCCTGAGGATTCTGCACGAATACCAGGAATATTTCTAAACAATTCCCCAGCACTTCTTGGAGCAGCTTGCTCGATAGCATTCACACCTAATGTAGAAATCGATACACTTGATTCTAATTTGGACTTTGGATTTACAACACCTGTGATGATAATCTCATCTAGCGTTGAAAAATCTTCAGCTAACGAAAAGTTAACAGTTGCACTCATACCGCTTAGCGTAACACTTTGGGATTGTGTTTTAAATCCTAGATAAGAAGCGGTAAGCGTAACATTAGATTCCGACATAACTGAAATCGAATACGCACCATCCATGTCAGTTACTGTTCCCGTTGACGTTCCGTCAACAATAACAGTAGCCCCTGAAATTGGCACTCCATTTTCATCTGCTACTTTTCCAGAAACCGACGATTGCGAATGTGCAACGGTTAATGAAAAAACAAATAAAAACGCAAAACTTAATTTACTTAATAGTTTCATAATTAATAATTTATTGATTTTTATATTGCTAATTTTATAATATTTTAGCATTTAAAAATCATAAAATGCAACGAAATCGTTTTCGAAAACTACGAAAAGGTTTTCGTAAGTTTGAAAAAATCCAATTTTAATTTATATGAGCCAAGTAACACTTATGCAAATCGCAGAAAAATTAAATATTTCTGTTTCAACTGTTTCGAAAGCGCTCAAAGACTATCCTGATGTTAGTGATAAAACCAAAGGGCTTGTTAAGGAGTTAGCGAAAAAATTAAATTACCAACCCAATGCATTTGCTGTAAACCTAAGAACAAAAGAATCTAAAACCATTGGATTAATCATTCCTGCTATAGTGCATCATTTTTTTTCAAACGTAATTAAAGGGATTTTGGCGCAAGCAGAAAAAAAAGGATATCTCGTGATCATATTGCAATCAAATGAATCTTATGAATTGGAAAAAAAGCAAATAGATTTATTGTTGAGACAACGCGTTGATGGGATCCTTATTTCTATCGCTAATACAACAAGAAATTTCACACATCTAAGCGATGTTATCACACAAGGAAAACCATTAGTGATGTTTGATAAAATTGCAAAAATATTGGAGTGCTCAAAAGTTGTAATTGATGACAGAAAGGCTGCAAAAGATGCTACGCAGCACTTGATTGATACTGGATGCAAAAGAATTGCTCATTTTAGAGGTCCACTGTTGTCACAAAATTCAATTGACCGTTTTTTAGGCTATAAAGAAGCGCTGGAGGAAAATAATTTTATTTATGATTCAAGTCTAGTATATATATGTGAATGTGGCGATTCAAGTTTTGAAGAGGGCAAGTTTAATGCTAAAAAGCTTCTCCAGGATCATAAAGATGTAGATGGTGTTTTTATAAATACGGATTTAGTAGCTATTGGTGCTTTGACAGCTTTTGCTGAAATGGGGATTAAGGTTCCTGATGATATTTCTATAGTAGGATTCAGTAATTGGTTTATGTCATCAGTTATTTCACCAAGTCTGACCACTATCAATCAACCAGGGTTTGAAATGGGTAAAGCTGCTTTCAAACAACTTTACAAAGAACTAAAACAAAGAAAAAAAAGTAAGCCTGTAGTTTATGAGAAAATTATACTCGATACAGCGCTTGTTAAAAGAGACTCAACTAAATAGTAGAAACTTTTTGTAAACTTGTCTATAGAGACACCGAATTACCCAAATCCTCCCCAAAATAGTTCGACTTTACTCCCCTCTGCTCCACGGCATTATTCCCTAAAATAAATTTTATTTTAGGGA
>ERZ887849.1627-NODE-1627-length-20373-cov-18.090462_pt1 | contig 20373 bp, 21 predicted proteins | sample MGYA00521267_ERZ887849 | MGnify/ENA primary metagenome ERZ887849 (study PRJEB32303, sample SAMEA104408601) | aquatic metagenome | biome: Brackish water; feature: Pelagic; material: water | place: Baltic Sea | collected 2014-06-06T16:11:00 | depth 2,863 m ... | reverse complement strand
TGCAATTTACCTTTTGTCTTACCTGGAACATTATTTATTTTTTACTTAAGAAATGAATCTTTTGATTGAAAAAAATATCATTATCAATGATATAAACCGTATAAGGAAAGTATAGGTATGGTTTTATCAAATAAGTACTAAAAATCAAATTATTTCAGGTTCACATTTATTTAATTTAAAAGATAATTTAATAGCAATTAATGATTTAGGTTATGTAACTTCTTCATGTTTTCCTCCAATTCTTCAAAGCTATATTGCACTCGGATTCGTTAAAGATGGAGTTAATAGATATGGAGACCTAATAAAAGCATATAACCCACTTCTAAAAAAGGAAGCTTTAGTTGAAGTATGTAATCCAGTATTTGTAGATCCAAATGAAGAAAAATTACGTGGATAAATAGTTTTTCTTTAAAGTTAATCAGCTAAGCTCTAAAACTTTAATTGAAAACAAAAAATCAAAGCTTTCACGCGGAACCATAAAAAATATTTCATCTATAAGTAAATTTAATGAGAATAATAAAAAATTTAATCTTTTCTTTAAGAATGATTTTGATTTTTCGAGTCCCATTATTTCAAATTTTAAAATCTCTGATAATATCTTAGACTTATGGGTTAGAACTAATAGCTATTTTATTCTCTGTAAAAGAAATCTAATACCAATACAAATAAAAAACTTAGTTTTGACTTTTAAAAATGGTGCTTCAATTACAGATCAAACTGGAGGACAGATTGCTCTTCATTTGGAAGGGAAAGAGTGCAAAAATTTAAAAAATAAACAATATTTTGTACTATTTCATATTATGAAACAATCAAATTAAAATTAGTAAATTTAATTACTCTTTTTGATGAAGATAAGTCATGACATCATTAAATCAGGAAGCCAGGTTATCACAGATGGGAATAACACCAATGCTATAATAGTTAATATATCCGCAACAAAAAACAGAGTTACTCCCTTAAAAACGTCTGTTACTGGAATATCTTTTCTAACACCAGCAACAACAAAACAATTTAAACCTATTGGTGGTGTTATTAGGCAAACTTCAGCCATTTTAACAACTATTATCCCAAACCAAATGCTTACTTGGCTAAAGGTCATTCCAAAAGCGCTTTGATCAGCAGTAACATCAGGCCCACCATTCAATAAAATAATAGCTGGGTAAACAACTGGAAGAGTTAGAAGCAACAGACCTATAGCATCGATGAACATGCCTAAAACAACATATCCCATTAGTATCATAAGAAGAATCATATAAGGATCAAATGGCAGTGATATTATCCAATTAGCAAAACTTTCTGGCAGTCCAGAAAAGCCAAGAAATCGAACAAAAATTAATACACCCCATATAATAGAAAATATCATCGCTACTAGTTTTGCAGTTTCCATTAATGCAAATTTAAGAGATTCGATTTTAATACCTTTAAATAAGGCAATGATTAAAACAACAAATGCTCCAAGGGCTCCTGCCTCAGTTGGAGTTGCCCATCCTGCATAAATAGCGCTTATAATTACAGAAATTACTATTGCTATTGGAAGAACTCCAGGCAGAGTTTTAATCTTCTCGTTTAGAGAATATTTTCTTATTGCCGGTGCTAAGTTAGGGTTCATTTTTGCCCAAATAATAATAATTCCTGCATAAACTAAAGCAGAAAATATACCAGGTAAAAATCCAGCTAATAATAAAGCTCCGACTGATTCTTCCACAATTATTGCATATATAATTAAAATTGCTGATGGCGGTATTAATGATGCTAAAGTTCCTCCCGCAGCAACAACCCCTGCAGCTAATTTTTTATCATATCCTTCTTTTAACATTTCAGGAATTGCAACTCTAGCAAAAACAGCTGCTGTTGCAGTAGATGCCCCTGATACGGCTGCAAATCCAGCTGTAGCAAAAACTGTAGCAACAGCTAAGCCTCCAGGAACAAACCCAACCCAAGCTTTAGCTGCTTGAAATAGTTGTTTTGTAATTCCTGCTTGAAAAGCAAGGAAGCCAATTAATATAAAAATAGGTAATAAACCCAAAACAAAAGTTACTGATTTAGAAAAAGGAATTGCTCCAACGTTACCAAGGGCAGGCCCTACTCCAATAAGTTCAACAAGTCCAATAATGCCTGCTAGGCTAGCTGCAAAAACCACTCTAACACCTGACAATACAAGAATAAGTAAAATGCCAGTGCAAATTAAACCTACAGTTATTGGATCAGCATATCCAATTCCAAAAATACTAGCGGCTTCGCCAGAAAATAATTTATCAAAAATCATGTTAATCTCTTATTACCTTTATTTCTTCATCAGCTAACTCTTCGGGAGATCTAATTACTGGAATTGCAATAGGATCAGCATCTATATTTTTTATCATTCTTAAGTAACCAAACAACTCAACAAGCAAACGCATAGCCCATATTGAAAAAGCTATAGGCACTAAAGCTTTAGCTGGCCAAGTAGGGTAAAGGTAGTCGTATGTAGTATCTCCAATTTGATATGCATCAAGAGCAAACAGGTAACTATATTTAATAAGAATTAATATAAGTAAGAAACCGAGTAATGTAGCACAAAATTCAGCAACCCATTTAATTCTTCCTTTTAAACTTCCAACTATTAATTCCATTCTAATATGTGCATCTACTCTTTGAGCATATGCAACCCCAAGGAAGGCAAAGATTGAAATAGATAGTTCTGACAATTCAAGATAACCAGGCCATGGATAACCTAAAACTCTAGAAATAATTTGGAATGAAGTTAAAATCATTACTATAAATATAGATATTCCTGAGAAAAGGATCAGAAAATCTTCTATTTTGGTTAATGTATTATTAATAGTTGTAAGCAATTTTTATTCTGCCTTATGTAGGATGTATGTGCAAATAACATATTTGCACATACGTGTTAAATTTATTTAGCTGTTTCAAAAACTAGGTCAACTAGAGCTTGAGCATCAAATTTATCTTTATTTTCTGCCACCCATGCATCCCATACCGGCTTACCAGCTGCTTTTCTAAATTCTGCAAGTGTCTTTTTATCATATTTTACTTCTATCAATTTAGATCTAAACATTGGCAAGTTTTTGTCATCAGCTTTTTTATATGCAACTTTAACTGATGCAAGAGCTTCTGGTCTTAGTTTTGCAAGCAAGTTTTGGTATTGAGTAGGCAATTTATCATATGAAGTTTTATTAATAACATATGGACAATCAGATGTACCTGGAGACATATTAGAAGTGAACCAATCAGCTACCTCGTGAATTTTGTATGACGCATGTGCATATGTGTATGGAAAAGAAACAGCGTCTACAGCCCCTCTAGAAATTAATGTATAAACTTCTGAGGCTGGAACAGTTTGGCGAGTAGCACCAAGGATTTCCATAGCAGAGCCAACTCCACCACCTGCACGAACTCTCATACCTTTAAAATCAGATAAACTAGTTGGAGGCTTGCCTTTACCTAAAAATTCATATTGTGGAAGGTTTGATGTCATATATAACATTGCATTCCATTTAGCTAGCTGACCTTTTACAATTGGGTGGTCATATACGGCATGTCTGATTTTAGCGTCTTTGTCAAAATCACCCATTGGAAGAAATGGTAAAGTTAACACCATTAATCCTGGGTTTTTACCAGGGTGGTAAAAATTACAAAAAGCAGCCATTTCAAAGGAATTAGCTTTTAATCCATCCAAATTTTCTTTAGATTTAGAAAGTTGAGCTCCATAAAAAATTTTTAATTTAAATTTTCCATCAGTTTCTTCGCTTAGTCTTTGAGCCAAGGTTTCAGCACCTTCAGTAAAGGCTCTTCTTTTTCCCCAAAAACTAAATTTCCAGAAAACAGCCGGACCGTCTACTTTTGCAAGCACTAAATTTGCGTACACGTTAGAAATTAGAACCATTAAAAAAACGGCCATAATTCTTTTAAAACTTAACATTTATTATCCTCCCAGTATTAATTAACAAGTTTATATAATCGTCTATTTTTAAACAAAGTCAAACCACAAAAGCTTAACAGATTAAATGGTTTTTAAGTTTTTAACGATTAATATTTTTATCTTTAATAACTTCGTATAATTGTTCAAAATAAAAATATAATGACTTTTAAACCTTTTAAGTAATTAAAAACAAGAGAAATATTATCAATATAGAAAATATTAAAACTGAGGAAACGAATTTAACTGAAATTAAGTAGCTAGTAGTAAACGTTTTTAAAAAACAAGGTTGTGATATATTAAATACAAATACAATAGGTAACACCATAACTTCTGCAGAAAGATATGGCTCTAGTTCTTATCGATTTTTTAGAGTTCTTGGATATGTTGCATCTCTTCAATCAGGAAAAGTGAATGGAAAAGCTTCCACTTGTAATTTTAAAATGTGATGCAGATAATGATTTTGCTTCTTATACGCATGAGGTAGCATTAACTGTCCTTGCTGAGGCAGCAAAAATAAATGGCATTGATGCTTTGAGTATAAAAGGTTGTTATTATTTTCCGGCACTTTTGCCTGAAACAGAATTTTTAGCTAATAAAAACTTAGTTGGATTAGCGTGCACTGCATTTAAGCCTTCTGTTGCTCCCGCAGGTTCTGTTAAACCTTTCTTTGGTACTAATCCAATTTCTATGGCTTAACCCTAATAAAAAGCATGTGGTTTTTGATATGGCTACAGCTTCAATGGCAAAAGGAGAGGTTATGATTGCAGCAAGAGACGGTCATATTTTTCCTGTTGGAGTATGGTGAGATGAAAATGTCAATCCATCAAATGGCCCTAAAGAAATTTTAAAAGGAGTTTTGTTACCTTTTGGAGGTTATAAAAGCGATGGAATAGCTTTAATGGTTAAATTATTTGCAGTTGGCTTGACAGGAGATTTTTTTCTTATCAAGCGGAAGATAATGATAATGATAATGGTGATGGTGCCCGTCCAAAAAGGGAGGGGATAGTTTATTATAGCTATAAATCCAGAAATTATAGGGGGTAATGATTGGAAGAAGCATTGTGAAATGTTTTTTGAAAAATTATTATCATTTGATGGAGTTAGATTGCCTGGATCTAGAAGACATGAAAACAGATTACGAAATAATGTTAGAGACATAAATTTTGAATTGTTAAATAAAATAAAAATTTTTCTTTAACAATTCAAAAAATTATTCTTCTTTTTTTATAAATTCTAAAAAGTTTATTACCATATCTAACTGTTCATCAGGAATGTCTTTATAACTCTGGCCAAATTTATTTTTAATTGTTAGTGCAACGTGAGCATATGGATTTCTTCCTTTAGGGTGGCTAGGATGATCAGGAAGTTTTCCAATTAAAAAGTCACCGGTAGATTGAATTAAACTCCATAAATATTTTTTATTTTGATCATTCATTATTAATAATTTTAAAATATTTTTAGAAGAAATAAAGTGATGCTTGGAAAAGAAAATAGCAGAATAACGCGTAAAATATCACTTATAAGAAAGGGAAACACTCCTTTAAATGTTTCAGATATTTTGACATCACCCGCCATCTTATTAATTATAAAAACATTTAATCCAACTGGTGGAGTTATTAATCCAACTTCAACAACAATTAAGGTTAATATTCCAAACCAAATAGCTGTTTCTTCAGGGGTCATTCCAAAATCTAAAGTCATAATCAAAGGAAAAAAAACTGGGATGGTTAACAATATCATTGCAAGACTGTCCATTAGACAACCAAGGAACAGATAAAGAATTAGAATACATGCAACTATTAATAGAGGGGATAAATTATTACTCATAGCAATTCTTCCAAGTTCGTTTGGTAATTGAGTTAACGCTATAAATGAATTAAAAAATTCCGCTCCTAGAAGAACCAAGAAAATCATAGCTGTTGTTACAGCTGTACTTTCGATTACATCGATTAAGTCTTTAAATTTAAAATTGTTATTTAAGAATGCGAGTAAACCTGTTCCTATTGCTCCTATTGCACCCCCTTCAGTTGGAGTAAACCAACCAAGATAAATTCCTCCAATCATAGTGACGAAAATTAGAATAATTTGCCATATATTTTTAAAAAGTATTAAACGTTCTTTCCAATTAATCCTTGCTCTTGTTGGTCCAGAATCCTTAACAAATCTAACATATATCGCTATAGTTAATATGTAACCAAGTGCTGCTAAAATACCTGGTATAAAAGCAGCTAAAAACATTTTAGCTATATTTTGCTCAGTTAAAATTGAGTAGATTATTAAAATAACTGAAGGAGGTATTAATATACCTAATGTGCCTCCGGCCGCCAATGTTCCAGTACTTAACGCTCCTGAATAACCAAGTTTTCTAAGTTCAGGAAGAGCAACTTTCCCCATGGTTGCAGCCGTTGCTAAAGATGACCCGCATATTGCTCCAAAACCTGCACATGCTCCAATTGCGGCCATTGCTACCCCACCTTTTCTATGACCGAGACATGCACCAGTAAATTTAAATAATGCTTCACTCATACCGGCTTTCCCAGCAAAATTACCCATAAGTAAAAAAAGAGGTATTACAGACAAAGAATAACTTGAAAAAAGGTGCCAAGCGCTAGTCTTAACTTGAGAAAGTATTGGAAGCCATCCCGCTATCAATATTGTTCCAGAGCAGCCAACAATTAGCATAGATAGTCCTATTGGAATTCTAAATGCCAATAATGAAAAAAGAATTGGAAAGGCTACGATACCTAGCGTAAAGCGATCCATAATCTAATCTCTTCCTAAAATAGCTGATATTTTAAGAATAAAGGTATAAAAACAACACATACTAAGCAGAAAAAAAGATATTATAACTGGAAGAAATGGTATCCAAATAGGAAAAGCTAAGAGCATGGTTTCTTCTCTATATAGATACATGTCTTGAGCTCCAAGTATCATTCGACAACTAAAAAAAAGCGCAACAGAACCAAAAATAAAGGAGCTTATGGCGTCTAATATATTAATTTTTCGTATACTTAATTTTGCCGTTATGAAGTCAACGATTACATTGCCATTTTTTAAATGACATAAAGGTAAAAATGATCCAATTGAAACAGCGCATGCTATTTCAACTAATTCAAAATCTCCTAATATAGGACTTGAAAAAACAACTCGTCCAAAAATAGATAATAAACTAATTAGTGCAGCGGTTAATAAAACAAATCCACCAAATATAGCTAAAAAGCGAGCAATTTTATTTAAAATACGCCCAAATTCATTATCTGGGCGTATTTTTGTAGCTAAAAAACTAGCATTAAAATTTAATTTTTTAAAAATAATCATTCTTTTCAAAAAAGTTATAACCTAAATAATTTTTTCATATTTTGAAATTAAGGCTTTAGCAGTATCGTATAGTTTTTGTCCATCAAGACCTTTTTTGTTAGCACTTTTAATCCAGTCAGAAACGACTTTGTCTGCAGCCTTTTTGATCTCAATTAAAGGTGCACCTGAAAGTGTATGAAACTCTCCTCCTGCTTTTGCAGCTAAATCACGAGCAGGACCTTCAAATTTGTCCCATAATTTACCAGCATGTTTTGCTAATGATTTGCCTGAATTGTTATCTATTACTTTCTTTTGAGCTGGAGACAAAGATTCATATTTTGCTTTATTCATTATAAACAAAAATGGAGTTGTATAAAGTCCTCTTTGACCTGCAACATTAGTATGAGACTTAGTAAGCTCTTGAAGTTTAAAAGAAGGCATTATTTCCCAAGGAACAACCATACCGTCTATAACTCCTTTTGATAAAGATGGTGCAATTTTAGGGGCTGGCATCCCAACAGGTGTAGCTCCTAATTCTTTAAGTAAAGCAGTTGCAGATCTTGTTGGGCCTCTCAATTTTAATCCTTTAAAATCATCTAATGATTTTATTAATTTATTTTTAGTGTGTATCATTCCTGGAGAATGAACATGAACTGCAATAACCTTATAGTCTTTTAAATCTTCTGCACCAACTGTTTCAATGAATTCTTGAACAGCTTGTGCGGTTGCAGTTGCGTTCGTTGGCAAAAAAGGTAAATCAAAAACAGAAAGTCTTGGGAATCTTCCGGGAGTATATCCGGCAACAGTCCAAATTAAGTCTACAACACCTTCTCTTACTTGATCTACTAATTGAGGAGGTTTGCCACCAAGTTGCATTGATGGATACATCTCAGTAATTATTTCTCCATTACTTTCTTTTTTAACTTTATCTGCCCATGGTTTTACAAACAAAGCATTAGAGTTAGCAGGCATTGGAACAAAAGTGTGAAACTTTATTATAACTTTATCTGCTGCAGCAGAAAAGGTTATACCTATGCTTAAAATCAAAGTAGTTAATAAGCTATTTAATTTATTCATTTATTTTCTCCCCATAAATTTTTTTATTAAAAAGTTTAGTAATAAAGTTAATTAATAAAACATAATTATTTTAAAAACACCATAAATTATAAAATCTTATAATATTAATTATTGATTAACTTTTATCTAACAATTAAAAACATTATAAGGGATAATATCCCTAAATATAATTTTAACTTAATGTTAATTTTAAAGGGTTTTGCTAAAATGGCTATAAACGCTCTTAGTTATTTAGGTGTTCATTCTGACAAACTTGAAGATTGGAAAGATTTCTCCTGTAAATTATTAGGTATGCAAAGTATTGATCAGGGCAATAAAAACCTAAGTTTTAGAATGGATAATCAAAAGCAAAGGTTTACTGTTTCTGGAGAGCCAGGAGACACAGTTGCATTTATAGGTTGGGAAGTGGAAAATAACTCAGATCTTGATTTATATGCAGGTAGATTAGATGCAGTTGGCATAAAAGTGAATAGAGGTTCTAAAAACTTATCTGATAAAAGATTTGTAGAAGATATAATTTTTTTTAACGACCCATCAGATAATAGAGTTGAATTAGTTTATAAACCCATGGTTGATGATAATTCTTTTATTCCTGGAAGACCTATCTCAGGATTTAAAACTGGTGTATGTGGACTTGGTCATGCTGTTTTACACGCTGCAAATATGAAAGTACTGGTCTCTTTTTATAAAGACTTATTAGATTTTAAAGTAAGTGATTATAGTATAAATCCGATCCCACTATACTTTTTCCACGTTAATGGAAGGCATCATAGTTTTGCTTTAGTTGGATCTAATAAAATCGGATTCCATCATTTTATGGTTGAATATAAAAATCTTGATGATGTTGGGCAAGGTTTTGATTTAGTTCAACATAAAGAAGACGCTGTTGCTTATACATTAGGACGACATACTAATGATTATATGACATCTTTTTATGCAAACTCACCTTCAGGGTTTTTTGTTGAAAATGGTTGGGGAGGAAGAATTATTGATCCAGAAACATGGGTTCCTCATGAAATAAATGAAGGCCCTAGTTTTTGGGGACATGAAAGATTGCACTTGCCAGAGGAACAGAGAAAAATATTTAGAGATAAAAGGTTGGAAACCTCAACCTTAGGGAAACAGGCTCCTCTATTAATAGATTGTCCATGGCTTTATGAAAAATTAAATAACAAATAATGATTATTGATTACGACATAGTAATAGTTGGATTAGGTCCAGTTGGAGGTACATTAGCTAATCTTCTTGGATTAAATGGATTATCAGTATTAGTTTTAGAAAGAGAAGCGTCATTATATAATCTTCCAAGAGCTGTTCATTTTGATGATGAAATAATGAGAGTTTTTAATACAATAGGTATTGCTAATAAAATTTCAAAAAAGCTGATTATAAATAAAGGTACTAAATTTTTAGATGAAAAAGAAAAGTTAATTTTAGATTGGCCTAGGCCTAAAAAAATAACTGAAAATGGATTTTATCCAAGCTATAGATTTCATCAGCCTGACTTAGAAAGAAGTCTTAGATTGAAATTAAAAAAAATTGAAAATATTGATATCAAACAAAATTCAACTGTTGAAAGAATAACTAATAAAGATGATTTTGTTGAAGTCGGTTATTTGGACACAAATACTAACAAAAAGTATATTACAAATACAAAATATGTTGTTGGTTGTGACGGTGGAAGATCATTTGTTCGTGAACATATCAATTCAAAAATGGAAGATCTAGGATTTAGGCAAAAATGGGTTGTGATTGATGTTATTTTAAAATCAAATAAAATACATTTACCTGATCGCACTATTCAATACTGCAACTCTGATAGGCCAGCTACTTATTGTAGAAATGTTGGAAAACGAAGAAGATGGGAAGTTGCTCTTAAAGAAAATGAAAATTATGAAAATTTTTTTAAAGAAGAAAATTTATGGAATTTTTTAAATCAATGGGTAACAAAAGATGAAGTGGATATTGAAAGAAAGACTATTTATACTTTCCAGTCAGCTATAGCTAAAAAATGGAGACATGGACGTATTTTTCTTGCTGGGGATGCCGCTCATTTAACGCCACCTTTTATGGGTCAGGGGATGTGTGCTGGGATAAGGGATGTTTCAAATTTAGCATGGAAATTAGCTCTAAGTTGTAAAAATGGCCATAATCAAAAACTGTTAGATTCATATCAAACTGAGAGATCTCCTAATGTAAGAGACTATATAAACACAACAATGAAAATGGGTGAATTATTGAATGCTATTGGAAGCACTAATGTTTCAGACACTACTTTTATGCAATCAGATGGTACTATAAAAATGGAGACTATTAAGCCTGCATTAGGCAAGGGCCTTGGTTTTAATAAAGATATTAATAGAGGTAAAGTTTTCCCATCAGTAATGTCTAAAGATGGTGATAGCTTTGATAAATTTTTTGATAAAGAGACTATTATAATTGCTGATCAAAATATTATTGAGACAATAAAAGATATTAATATTCCTATATTTAGCTCTATTGATTTTCCAGAATTAAAAAGAATATTAGATTTTTTTAAAAGCAAAGCCTTAATTATAAGGCCTGACAGATATATACTTGGAAGTTTAAATAACTTTGACAACAAAAAATATATAGAAAAAGTGATTGAATGTTTGTAAAATTAATTAATTTAAAATTATAAGATAAAATCTCTTTGCATAAAACATAGATAATTAAATAAAAAAATCATAAACTACAGGAAATTAAATGACATTAAGTGCTGTTCAAGCTGACATTTCTTTACACCATTTGGCGATTGCAAGTAATAATCCAGACAAATTAGCTAATTTTTATTCAAATGTTATGGGGATGAAATTACAAAAAAAATCAAACAATGAATTTTTATGTGAAGGCCCTTTGAGAAAAATAATTATAACTAAGGGTGAAGATAAAGGATTAAATTATGTTGGGATGGCTTGTAGGCATGACAGTAATTTAAAAAAATTTAAAGAATTTTTGTTAGATAAAAAAATTAAAGTTTCTGAATTTCAATCAGTTTATTTTGACGCTGGATCGTTCTCAGTAATAGACCCTGATCAAAATATTATTTGTTTTGGCATACCTAAAGAAAGTTATAAGAATACTTCAACCGGCATCAATGGGCCATTGCAACATATAACTTTTGCATCTTTGGATGTTGAAGCGTTTCAAAATTTTTATCATAATCAACTTGGATTTGATATAACTGATAGAGTTGTAGCGGTTGATGGAACATTAGCAACGTGTTTTACAACATCAAATCATGAACATCATACTATAGCATGCTTTAAATCTGATAGAAAAGGAATGGATCACCATTCGTATGAAGCTGGTGAATGGAATTATATTAAAGATTGGTGTGATCATTTTGCTTCAAATCATATTCAATTGATGTGGGGGCCTGGTAGGCATGGCCCAGGCAATAACCTTTTTGTTTTTATTGAGGATATTGATGGTAATTGGATTGAAGTGTCTGCAGAATTGGAAACGGTACATGGCCGACCGACAAAGAACTGGCCACAATCAGAAAGAACTCTTAATCTGTGGGGAAAAGCAATTTTGAGATCATAAAAAAAGGAAAAAAGATGAAGTTATTAAGTTTTATAAGGCTAGGAAAATCAAGTTTTGGTGCTGTAGTAAATGATGGTGTTATAGATTTAACTGGTAAATTAGATCCAGATGTAAATAGTATTAAAGATTTAATATCTTTGGATATGCAAGATCAAGCTGAAGAATATATTGCAGGAAAATCAAAAGATTTTTCATTATCTGACATTACTTTATTGCCAGTAATACCAGACCCACAAAAAATCATGTGTGTTGGCTTAAATTATATGGAACATAAGAAAGAAACTGGTAGACCAGATGTTGATAACCCAACAATTTTTACTAGATTTGCAGATTCTCAGGTGGCTCATTTGCAGCCAATGATTAAACCAGATAAATCAGAACGTTTTGATTATGAAGCTGAAATGGCTATTATAATAGGTAAAGGAGGAAGATTTATTTCTGAAAGTGAATCAATGAAGCATATAGCTGGTTACGCTTGCTATAATGATGGAAGTATAAGGGACTATCAAAGACATACTCACCAATATACTCCTGGAAAAACGTTTCCTGGAACTGGTGGATTTGGACCTTTTATGGTCACTCCTGATGAAGTAGGGGATTACACTAAACTTCCAATTGAATTAAGGTTAAATGGTAATGTTATGCAGAAGGCAACTCTTGCTGATCTTATCTTTCCAATTCCTAGACTTATTAGTTATATTTCAGAATTTACAGCTTTATCGGCAGGTGATGTAATTGTTACTGGAACGCCTGGTGGAGTAGGAGACAAAAGAACTCCTCCGGTTTATATGGTTCCAGGAGATGTTGTTGAGGTAGATATTGGAATATTAGGTATTTTAAAAAATCCAATAATTGCTGCTCCTAAGATATAAATTAATATTTTTTAAGTATAGGAATAAAATGAATAAATCATTAATAACAAACTTAGTTGCAATATCTATTATTATGATTGGTTTTGTTTTTAAGGATAAACATTCGTTTATTCTAATGACGGGTATTTTTGCTTTCTCAGGAAGTATTACTAATTGGATTGCAATTCATATGCTTTTTGAGAAAGTACCTTTCTTATATGGTTCAGGTGTCATATTAGATAGATTTGAAGATATTAAAATAGGTATAAGAAACCTAATAATTGAAGAGCTGTTTTCTCCTGAACAAATAAATAAATTTTTATTAGAAAGTAAAGATAGTCTGTCAGAAAATCTAATACATAAAATTGATTTTGATAGAATTTTTCAAGGCCTTGTTGAAGCTATTGAAGGTTCTCAATTAGGTGGAATGCTTGCAATGGTTGGTGGAAGAAAAGCTTTAGAACCACTTAAAGAACCAATTATTAAAAAGTTAAAGATAATTATTGAAGATATCGTAATTGAAAACTCTAATAAAGATAAAAACCAAAGTTCTACGAGTAATTTAATAAGCAAAATTGAAAATGTTTTAGATGCGAGATTGGCTGAATTAACTCCTAAAGATATCAAACAAATTATCCAAAAAATGATTAGAGATCATTTAGGATGGCTTATTGTATGGGGAGGATTTTTTGGAGGATTATTAGGTCTTATATTAAGCCCAATAGCGCTTAACTTATTATAATTTTAATATGGGAAGAAGAGAGATTATTTAATCTCTCTTCTTTAAATTTATTTAAGATAGTAACCATCCACCATCAACATCAATGGTTGTTCCAGTTATAAACTCATTTTCAATAGCAAAAATAATACCTTTGGCAACTTCATCTGAAGTTCCCGCTCTTGGTATTAAATTATTCCCTGTTGTATTGTTATAATAATCTTCTCTTGCCTTACCTTCTAGGGGGCTCATTGGTGTATCTATAATACCTGGAGAAACTATATTAATTCTTTTGGGAGCGATTTCTGGAGCAATACCTCTTGCGAAAGCTTCAACAGCTCCTCCAACTGAAGAAATAGCAATTTGTCCAGGCCTACATTTTCTAGCAGGTGAACCACTAACCAGAACTATATTTCCATCATTTTTTAAATGTTTTGTGCCATATTTTACAATATTTGTATAACCCCAAAGTTTATCAAATGATGCTTTGTAACCATCTAAATCCATCGAAAGAAAAGGTCCAACAGCTCGCGATCCTCCGGTTGCTGAATTAATTAAAATATCAAATTCACCTTCTTCATCAAAAAATTTTTCAACAGCTTCTCTATCAAGAACATTAAGCTTTCTTGTTGTCACATTTTTAGGAAGAGTTTCTAGTTTTTCTGGATTACGGCTAATTGCAATAACATGCGCACCTTTTTCAGATAACATTTTTGTTGCTGACAGACCTATGCCCGAGGTGCCTCCAAAGACGATAGCTTTTTTCCCGTTAATATTCATTGTTATTTAATCCTTATAAATTATAATTAATCATTAAAGAATAACACATAATAATTTTTGTTAAAACAGTTGTTATAATAGTTTTATTAAAATTAAAAAAAGGAACGTTAATGACAGTAGAGTTATTTAGGGATGATGCTTATATTAAAAATTATAATTCAAGAATAGTTGACATTGTATCTGATGGAATTGTTCTTGATAAAACAATTTTTTATCCAGAAGGGGGAGGTCAGCCAGGGGATGTTGGGGTTATAACTATTAATGAAAATGATATAGCGGTTACAGGTACTAGGTATGAAAATAATAGATTAGTTCATTTAATAGAACAACCTAATGCTTTGAAAATTAATCAAGACATTGGAATCAAGTTAAATTGGAAAAAAAGATATAGCCACATGCAAGTTCACACTTGTCTTCATCTTTTATGTTCGATAATTCCAGCGCCTGTTACTGGAGGTTCAATTGGAGATTCAAGAGGAAGATTGGACTTTGATCTTGAAACAAAGCCAGATAAAGAAGTAATTTTAAATCAATTAAATGAATTGATAAATAAAGATTATTTAATATCTATTTCTGAAATAACAGATCATGAGTTAAATAAAAATCCAGAATTAGTAAGAACTATGTCTGTAAAACCTCCTCGCGGATCAGGAAAAATAAGAATGGTGTCTATAGGTGATAAAATAGATTATCAACCATGCGGAGGAACTCATGTAAACAAAACATCTGAAATAGGTGAGGTCATATCTATTAAAATTGAAAATAAAGGTAAAATGAATAAAAGAATAATTATAAATCTGTCACAATAGATTAATTCTCAATCATTATTTTTTACATAATATTTCAAAAGGTAATGTTCTTTTTTCTTTAATAGATTTTAAAGAGTTTTTAGATCTTTCGATCATGCTAGGTCCACCTATGACATGAATGCCTAATGTTGGAGGTGTTTTGTCATTACTTTGATTAACCAGTTTTTCATAACCAGACATATACTTGTCTCCAGTTTCAATGATTTCTATATCAGTGAAACCTGTTTTTTTTAATAATAATATTGTTTCTTCTGGAGGCAATAAGTAGCTCATTGATTTAGTGTCCGCCCATGGCAAGGGGAATATAGGGTTGCCTAATGGTCCTAATCCATGTTCGGTAAAAGCAAAAAAACTTCCTTTTTTTAATACTCTATAGGCTTCAGAAAAAAACCTATCTCTTTGAGCTACGTTCATAGTTACGTGTTGTGAATATGCTCCATTAAAAGTATTATCATCTAACTCTAATATTTCACCATTACCAACTTTTAAATCAATTTTATTTGACATTGAAGTTAATTGATTAAATTCATTTCCAAGTTCAATGAAGCTAGGTGTTATATCTATTCCAGTAATGAAGCATTCAAATTTCTTTGCATAATATCTTGCAGGTCCACCAAGTCCGCAACCTATATCTAAAATTTTTTCACCCTTTGAGATAGGCATTCTATTACCAAGATCAACTGTAGCTGCTATACCTCGCGCATGATATTGATCAATAGGAAATAAATCTTCTATTTCTAATTTTTTATCAATTAGATTAGCTTCAATCATTGCTTCACGAACTCTTAAATGTAGATCTCCTCTAGTCCAAAACTGTTCTAAATCATTTGATGTGGTCATATAATTTAACCTTTATTTATTGGCTGTTGATTATAAAGTCAGCGCAACGTTCGCCAATCATCATACATGCAGCATTAGTGTTTCCAGAGATTAATGTAGGCATTATAGATGCGTCTGCAATACGTAACCCTTTAATTCCATGAACTTTAAGGTTTTTATCAACCACTGCATTTTCATCAAATCCCATTTTACATGTTCCAACTGGATGATAAACAGTTTCAGCCTTATCTTTGATATATTGTAAAATATCTTGATCAGAAGAAAATTCCATACCAGGTTGAATTTCATCATCACAAAATTCTTTCATAGGCAGGGATTGCATTATTTTTCTTATTAACTTTACTCCTGCAACCAATGTATCTTTATCTAATTGATTAGATAAGAAATTGAATTTAATACTTGGATGTTCTTCTGGACTATTAGACTTTATATGAATGCTACCTTTGCTTTCAGGTCTATTTTGATTGATAGTACATGTTATTCCAGGTTCTTTGCCTAAAGTTCTTTTACCATTATTTAAGACTACTTTATATGGAATAAAGTGAACTTGAATATCTGGTGATGCAAGCTCTTGCCTAGTTTTAAAAAAACCAACTACCGGAGCTGATGGAAGAGTTAAAAATCCATCTTTTTTAAAAATATAATTAGCAATTTGTTTTAAAAGATTAAACCCTCTAGCTTTATCGTTATATGCTACGCCTGGTTTAATAACTTTATAGACAATTCTTGGTGCAAGATGATCGCGTAAATTTTCTCCAACACCCATTAATTTATGAATTGGGGTGATATTATTTTCTTCAAGAATTTCTGGATTACCAACTCCTGATAACTCTAAAATTTGAGGAGAGTTTATTGCACCGCCACATAAAATAACTTCTTTTGAAGCATTATAACTAAAAATTTTATTTTTATTTTTAACTTCTACTCCAATACAAGTTTTTCCATCAAATAATAATTTTGTTACTAAAGAATTGGAGGATATAGTTAAATTTGTTCTTGATTTGATAGGTTTTAGATACGCTACTTCAGCGCTCATTCTTTCACCATTAAATATTGTAGTTTGAGTGTAACCTATACCTTCTTGTTCATCGCCATTATAGTCTTCATTAAAAGGGATACCCAAACTTTCGCTTGATTCAAATAATGCATTATAAATTGGGTTTCTATCACTAACTTCAGAAACTTTAAGTGGTCCATTATCACCTCTTAATTCAGATTTTTTACCCTGGTAATTTTCCATTTTTTTAAAAAAAGGTAAAACATCATCATAAGACCAACCAGTATTTCCCATTTGCGCCCAAGTATCATAATCTAATTTTTGACCTCTTACAAAAACCAAACCATTTATAGAACTCGACCCTCCTAATAATTTTCCTCTTGGAACAGGCATTGCTCTATTGGAAGTGCTTTCTTCGGGTTCAGATCTATATCGCCAATTTACCATTGGATTATCAATGAAAAGAGCAAAGCTAGCTGGTAGTCTTGAAATAGGATGAGATGATCTTCCAGCTTCTATTAATAAAACTGTATTTTTATTATTTTCAGAGAGTCTATTAGCAACGGCACAACCAGCTGATCCTGCTCCAACGACAATGTAATCAAAATCTTTCTTCATTATTCAGTTCCTCTAGAATTTAGTAAGAAGACTATTCAATTTTTTATGAATAACAACTTAAATTTAATTTAGTATTTTGTTAAACCAAAATCAACTGATTGAAAAAAAATAGAAACAATGTTACCTAGGCAAAAACCTAGGGAGATTTGAATTGTTAGACTGGATCCTTGACGTGTCACAAATTTTAATTGCAGATATTGTTTTGTCTGGTGACAACGCTCTTATAATAGGTATGGCTGCAGCAGCAGTTCCTGAAGCCAGTAGAAAAAAAGTTATTTTTATTGGATTAATGGCAGCTGCGATTTTAAGAATATTATTTGCTCTTGTTGCTTCTTATTTAATTAGTGTTCCTGGATTATTGTTATTAGGAGGATTAATTTTATTTTGGGTTTGTTGGAAATTTTATAAAGATATTAAAGCTTTTTCATCAAAAGATAATGAAATGGATGAAGTTAAAGGATCTGTTTCTGACAAAGGGATTAAAGCAGCTTTGATTACAATTATAATTGCCGATGTTTCTATGTCGTTAGATAACGTTTTAGCTGTAACAGCTATCGCCAGAGATAACACTTTTTTACTAATGTTTGGAATTGGTTTTTCAATATTGTTAATGGCAGTCTTTGCGACTGCCATTGTTAAGTTGTTAACAAAATTTAAATGGCTATCTTATTTCGGTCTAGTTTTTCTGATTTATTTATCAGCTACTATGACTTTTGATGGATGGAAACAAGTTCATCCATTTTTAACCATTTAAATATTTTGGCTATCCATTTAAAAATTTGGGAAACCAAAGGGCTATATCTGGGATAAATAGAACAAGCATCATTCCAATAATTTGCAATCCAATAAAAGGAATAACAGCTGCAAATATTTCTTGTAAAGTTATCTCAGGCGGAGCAACTGATTTTAGCCAGAAACATGCAGGTCCAAATGGAGGGGATAGAAAGTATATTTGAATATTCATTACAAATAATACTCCAAACCATACAGAAGCCCATTCTGGGTCAAGACCTAGCTCAGGAGCCATTTTTACTACAACAGGTGCAAAAACTGGCACAGTTATAAAAGCAATCGCAATCCACTCCATAAAAGTTCCTAATATAACTAATATAAGCATCATGACAGCAACTATACCAAGTGCAGGCAAGCCAAGATTTTCAAATAATGATCGCATGAAATCTGCACCACCAATCAGATTGTATATTCCTACAAAAGCAACCGCTCCAAGTATTAACCAGACAATTGTTCCCACAGTTGACATCGTGCCCGCCAAAGCTTGTTGAAGTAGGCGCCAACTAAAAGAATTTCTAACCAAAGCAACCACGATTGCGCCAACAACTCCCACCGATGCAGCTTCAGTAACCGATGCAATTCCTCCATAAATAGAACCCATTACACAAAAGATTAAAAAACAACACATCATTACTGCTGTCTTTTTTTCTTTAGTAAGTTTTATTGCACTTCCACGTTGTGCGTTAACTTCTTCTGCTGTTGGAGCTAAAGAGTGGTTAAGATAACATCTAGCAAGTGTATATAGCGCATAAAAGCAGGCTAACATTAATCCAGGAACCGCTCCTGCCATAAATAAGTCTCCAATAGCTACATTCGCTGACAGGCCATAAACAATCATTATGATGCTTGGTGGTATTAATGTTGCTAAAGCTCCTGAAGCACAGACAACACCGATGGCTAACTTTCTATCGTAGCCCAACCGTAACATTTGTGGTAAAGCAACTAGTCCTAACATGACGATTTCTCCGCCCATTACTCCTGACATGGCAGCTAAAATAACAGCAACAACAATGGTTTGAATAGCAACGCCGCCTCTAAGCTTACCTGCAAATATTTGCATGGCATCAAAAAGGTCTTCTGCAACTCCTGCTTTTTCTAGAATTGAAGCCATCAAAACAAATAATGGTACAGCAACTAAAGGATAACTTTCTAGAAGACCATAAGCATTTGTAGATACTAGTAGCATGCCTGGATAACCATAATAAAAAAGCGCACTAAATATAGATACAAATAGAGTAACAACGCCCAAAGGCATGCCTGTCATCATTAATAAAACCATTGCAGCTACAATAATAAAACTAGCAGCTCCAATAGATATATCATCCATATCAACATACAAATTAGGTTCAAGGTAGTATCCAACTGAGCTATAAAACCCATTTATAGTTGCAACGATACCTGTTGCTTCAAAAGCATGCTCAAGAAAAACTAAAACAATTCTTAAAAAAATTAATCCTGCAATTGCAGTAATAATATTTTTTCCAATTTGTGATTTAAAATGCCTATATAAGTTAACTAATAATTGAATTAAATAAAGCATAGCTCCTGAAACTAGCATTGTTTTTAAAATCATAGGTTGAGGAGAATTCCAAGCGCTACCAGCTCTTTCAACACTTGTTACAGCTTCTATTGCTCTAACTATAGTGGCATCAACAAAGTACCATAATGCAATTACTCCAATAGCATAAGCAAACAAATCTAAATACCATTGTTTTGCTTTGCTTAACATAATGTATATTACTGTAATACCGATATGACGTTTATGAAGAGTTATATATCCTGCTGATAGCATCCAAGCGCTTGCACACAAAACCATCACAGTTTCAAATACCCATTGAGTTGGTGAATGAAATAGATATCTTGAAATAACTTCATAACAAGTTAAAAACGCCGCAAACAAATAAAGCTGAGCTACAGCTAAACCCATTAGTTTGCTTATGTGATCTACAAAGTTTAAATTGTCCTTAATAGGCGGAAAATCATCATTGTTTACTACATCATTAGAATTCATTTTCTACCCCCAGAATTTTTAATTTATATTAACACATTAATTAATTTTATTCTTCAGTCTATTAAAAAATTGTTTCTTTTTAAAAAAAATT
>ERZ887849.1620-NODE-1620-length-20445-cov-15.326925_pt1 | contig 20445 bp, 14 predicted proteins | sample MGYA00521267_ERZ887849 | MGnify/ENA primary metagenome ERZ887849 (study PRJEB32303, sample SAMEA104408601) | aquatic metagenome | biome: Brackish water; feature: Pelagic; material: water | place: Baltic Sea | collected 2014-06-06T16:11:00 | depth 2,863 m ... | reverse complement strand
TATTGCCATGAATAGTTGGGTGAATTTGATCGAGTCTGAGCGCAGCAACGCAGACGCCCTGCGACGAAAAGAGTGGATGTGAAAGCTTGTCGAGTTTTGGCGAATTAATAGTAATCATTACTGGTGACGGTAGCTCTCTGGACAGGTTCTTTCGACGCTAGTTTTGGGCGCTGGCTGATCTCGAATTTACTTTCTATAGCCCTGTAGAGCGGCTGTGAAAAAATTAGAAAATGAACTCCGTACTGAGAAAATCGGATTTGCCGTCACGAATAATATTGCCAACTAACTCTTTGCTAGCGTCGTTGACTTTGGCAGCGACTACGGTTCTTATCGAAAATTGTCGCAGCGCGTCTGACACCGACAACGTTCCCTCTGCTGAATCCTTTCGTCCATTGAAAGGGAAAGTATCTGGCCCTCGCTGGCATTGGGCATTTAGATTTATCCGCCCTACCTGGCTCGCCGATATATCAATCAGCCTCGCCACATCCTCAGAGTCAGTTCCGAAAATACTAAGCTGTTGCCCGAACTCCGCATTGACGATGTAATCTGAAACCTCGGCAAGCGTTTTAAAGGTGACTATTGGGATAACGGGACCAAACTGCTCCTCCCTATAAACACGCATGTCAGGCGTAACTGGATACAGTACAGCTGGATAGTAGAAGCTCCCTAAGTACTCGCCTCCTCCTTCGTTTATAACGCTCGCCCCTTTCTCTATTGCATCAGCAACTAGTTGGGCTAGGTATTGAGCCTTATTAGGTTCGGGGAGTGGAGTGAGCGCGACCCCTGACTCCCAAGGCATACCTGACTTTAATTTCGCGAGCACAGCTAGAAATTTCGCCGTAAATTCCTCAGCGATGTCCTCGTGCACAAGTAGAATTTTTAGCGCAGTACAGCGTTGACCATTGAACGACAGCGCGCCCGCGACACACTCAGCAGCTGCAACATCAAGATCGGCATGCCGCAGGACTATACCGGGGTTCTTTGCATCAAGTCCGAGAACCGAGCGAAGGCGGTGAGGCTTAGGATGAAGTTTTTTCAGAGCCGCCGCACCTTTATTAGTGCCGATAAAGGCAAATACGTCAACCTTACCACTGCGCATCAGCGGCGTAATTGTAGTATGTCCGCTTCCGTAGATAACATTCACAGCACCAGCAGGAAACGATTCCTGAAATGCCTTTAGCAAAGGTCGTATTAGCAACACACCATATTTAGCAGGTTTGAACACGATTGTGTTGCCCATAATCAATGCGGGAATCAACGTTGAGAACGTTTCATTGAGTGGGTAATTGTATGGGCCCATACAGACTGCGACGCCGAATGGTACACGGCGAATCTGAGCCATTGTGCCTTGCTCTATTTCGAAGCCGGCGGAGTTTCTATCGAGCTCTTTTAATGATGCACAGGTGTCTTCGATATAGTCACAGGTGCGATCAAATTCCTTTTCTGAGTCCTTGAGATTTTTCCCAATCTCCCACATCAGCAGTCTTACCACGGTATCGCGTTGCTCACGCATTAACAGTAGGAATTTTTCGACATGCTTAATACGCTCTCCAATTCGCATGGAAGGCCATTCACCATGGCCCGAGCTATAGGCGTTAACAGCTGCGTTTAGCGCCGCCATAGAAGCATCTGCGTCAAGGAGAGGAGTCGCACCGATGATAGCTGGTGATACAGAACCATCAATCTTGAGACTCACCGGGCTTGTGATCGGATTTACTTCTCCAGCCCAAGTCAGCAATTCACCATTAACAAGATACTCACGCTGCTCCTGATAGTCGCCGAGCCTGTATTGCTCTGGAATGTCGTCAGGAGTGGGGAATAGTGTGTCTTTATTGAAACTCATAGCAAATACCTTGCGCTCAATGTGAGAGGATTGCGTGGAAATGCCATGAGTTGAGCGGTGCCTCTAAATTCTAGAATGGCATTAAGTTAGCTGCTATCACAGCACCACGATGTTGTATTACAACTGCAGCGAGGCGATTACCCTGATCCGCAGATTCGGCAGGTGTCTTGCCTCCCAGTCGCGCGGAGATGTAGCCCGCGTTAAAGGAATCGCCAGCAGACGTGGTGTCGACGATGTTAATTGAATGTGTTGGGATACGTTGCAGGCAGGAGCCGTGGGAAACGATGCTGCCTTTTTCTCCCATTTTGAGTGCTACCTCCTTAACGCCCCACTTCTTGAGTTGCGCTATGGCAAGCTCGGGATCGTTGATCCCAGTCACTTGGATTTCGTCATCCAACGTTGGCAGAGCGACTTCTGTCACAGAATAAACAGCTTTGAATGCCTCCAATGCTGCGGAGGGACTCGACCAGAGACTTGCGCGATAATTGCCGTCGAAAAAGACTTTACCTCCCCCCTGCGCATACTCACGAAGAAATTTAAGAAACGATGCAAGCGCCTCAGTTTTGTAGAGTGCAAGCGTAATTCCGGAAAGATAAAGATTAGGGTAACCGGATAGGTGGGCGTAGAGACGCTCCGCTCGTGCCGGCTCATCGAACAAGCGCGAGGCAGGTGAGCCTTTACGCCAATATTTGAAGGTTCTCTCACCCTGCGCGTCGAGCTCTATCAGATACAGCCCGGGCACTCCGCCCGCGAACCGCTCAACGTGTTCGCAACCTATGCCCTCCTGTTGCCAACAATTGATGAGCCAATCGCTCATACTATCGTCACCAACGGCAGTCACGTAATCCACTTGAACGCCCAGCCGAGAGAGATAAAGCGCAGTGTTTAATGTGTCGCCGCCATACGACAATTTGGCGTTAAGCGCATTGGGGTCGTCAGCCTGCTGCAACTCACCAAGTTGCAACATGCACTCTCCAACTACTGCGATGGCCGACTTCATAGGGATTTCTCAATACGCGGAATCAGGAGAACAGCAGACCGCCGTTCACATCTAGGTTTACTCCGGTGAGAAATGAGGCTTCGCTTGAGGCCAAATACGCAACTACATCCGCCACTTCGTCGGGCCCACCTTCGCGCTTTAGAGGCGTCGCTTGTGCAACGTTTGAGCGCACCACATCTTTGGTAAATGTGTCGTGGAAGAGCGTGCTAATCATGCCCGGGCAGAGTGAATTAACGCGGATATTCCGCGGCCCGAGCTCTTTCGCCATCGCCCTTGTGAAGGTCATTACCGCGCCTTTGGACGTCGCGTAAGCGGAAGCGCCGGGGCCACCCCCATCTCGGCCTGCCTGAGACGCGAGATTGATTATCGCCGCCCCCTCTGTCATCAGCGGTACAACTGCCTTAGTCATTAGAAAAGTTGACGTCAGATTGAGCTTTACTACCGACTCGAAAAACGCGAGATCCATTTCTTCGAGGGTTTTGCGCGCCACTAAACCGCCCGCCACGTTAACCAGAATATCTATTCTGTCGCCGAATGCCTCGGTGGTTGCCGCCACAAGCTTGGCAACATCGGCTTCCTGAGTCATATCACCTTGAACGAGGATTCCTTCTCCACCTGCAGCCGTAACTTCAGCCAGGGTCTGCTCAGCTCCTTCAGGGTTGCGCAGATAGTTGATAACTACCTTAGCGCCCTCTGCAGCTAGGCGTAGCGATATAGACTTACCGATGTCGCGCGCGCCACCAGTAACTACTGCGACCTTATTCTCAAGTTTCATAGCATGTAATTCCTTTTCTGAATTCGACTTGCAATCTACGACCACAAGCGGTTTTTGTCAACCAATTAATATTACCAATATTAAGTATTTGGTCTGACACTGTGTTGTGAGGACTCAAAAGCCGTACCTCCTATCTTATAGGCCGGCGAATCGATGAGTTCGGTAGTGTGATTAGAGCGAATCAGAAGCTGATTCCCAGCACCCTAATGACTAATTCGCCTCCATGCTCGGGCTTTTGGTATTACCAATTACCTTCGCAGCAAAAGCTGTCAGACCCTCTTAGGCTTTATTGGTGCGATGTCGGGGCACAGAATCAAAATGCTGGCCATTGCGGTAAGCGCTAATGCCGCTCCGATAATAAAGGCTGGGGCGTAATTTCCGCCGGACGTCAGCCACGGCACAAGAGACGTAAGACCTACAGCGCCCAACTTAGCCGCCATACCGGAGTATCCTGCGAGCGTTCCAACGGATGCACCACCGAAGAAGTCACTTGGAAGTGTTTGTACATTGCCAATCGCAGTCTGGAAACCAAACAGAATCACCGCCATTATCAAAACCGCGGCGACCGCGCCACCGGGAGCTGCCATGGCTAGCAAGGCCGGCAGCATGATGAGGCAACCAAGGCTAATTGCGAATTTACGCGTCTTGTTGACAGTCCACCCCGACTTAAGGAGCCCCTGCGCCAATAGTCCGCCGAAGAACGCCCCAAGCATGGCACCGACGTAGGGCACCCAACCGTAGAGCGCAACTTGCCGGACATCCATACCGTAAACCTCGAAAAGATAGATAGGAATCCAAAAAATAAACAGCCACCAAATAGGATCGATAGCTGCCGACGCGATGATCACGCCCCAACTCTCTTTGTGGGAAAGCATTTTTCTGGATGAAGGCGTGTAAACAGGTTCGGCGGAGTCTCCCTCATCGATCTGATTCTGCTGACCGGTAAGTATGTATTCCCTTTCCGACTCACTGATCCATGGGTGTGAGCTAGGAGGAGACTTTACTAGCACCAACCACGGCACCAACCACAACAGGCCAGTGATACCCACAAGGACAAAAATTGCCTGCCAGCTAAAGTAGACCGAGAGAAAACCAATAGTGGGGATCGCAATAAGACCGCCAATCGCAGCACCGGAGTTGAAGATCCCCTGCGCGAGCGCCCTCTCTTTGGTTGGAAACCACTCCGCATTGCCTTTCGTTGCCCCCGGCCAATTTCCTGCTTCAGCAATGCCGAGTATGCTTCTAAAAATGCTAAACGAAACGATACCCTGAGCGACTGCGTGTAGAGCCGTTGCTAAAGACCAGACACCAATCGAGAGAGCGAAACCCAGACGAGTGCCAATCCAGTCAAAGATTTTGCCAAAGATCGCCTGTCCGAAAGCGTAAGAAAAAATGAACACGACTGAGATAAACGCGTAGATTTCTTTGTGCTCGTCTCCGCTCTTATCGGGGTAAAGATCAGCCGCGATACTCGGCCACAACACGACAATCGATTGCCGATCAATATAGTTAATTACGGTCGCTAGGGCGATGAGCGTGACGACCCACCAGCGTAGCCCCCGCACTTTCACGAGTCATCTCCCTTAGTGAGGAAATCTTCGCGCACCGGACTGAATACATCGATAAGCACACCAGCTTGGACGCATACCGCGCCATGTAGCTCATGCGGCGCGATGTAGTAACAATCACCGGCACCCTGACGGCGAGTCTCCCCGCTTATCGTTACATCAAATATGCCACTTTCGATATAGGTTGATTGGGAGTGTCTATGCTTGTGCTGATAGCCTTCCGAGCCAGCTTCGAACCAGACTTTTACAATCATGATGTCGTCATTGTGGCCCATAATCTGGCGCTTGATGCCGTCACCAACTTCGTCTACTGCTATTTCTGAGCCTGAGAGAAATCTCTCGCTTTCGTATTTCATCGCCTCTCTCCATTATTTTTATCGTTGGTCTGGCGACCAGTCACTCTGTGTATCGATTATTGGTCAGGGTTGCTGTGTTTTCGAAGGCACTATTTAGTTCAAGCACCTCAACTGGGGTCACGCCGCTGAAAGTGTTGTTGTCTATTTTTGTGCGCGGCTCACCGACCGTATGCTCTATCTTAATCGGCGCGCTGTTCTCAAATCGATTGCCTGCCACCTCAGTAACCTGGGCTCCATGGAGGAATACACTGGCTTCGCGCTTGTTTCGTGAGCCGAGCCCGACATCTTCTAATAACGAATCGGTAAGCGAGATGTGTGGACCGAAGGTGCTCTCGTCATTGCCGCCTCTGTAGACTTCTATCAGCGCGCCGCCGACATGACTGAAAGTCGAGCCTGTGATATCGACATAATCTGCGTTGTAGACGCCAAGGTCTTCGATCTCCGCACTCAGCCGCAAAATGGAGCCGGTTATATTCTCAAAGCGGCTGTTCTCAATGCTTATGCGATTGGCAAGCGTGCTTTTGGCAACTTTTAGCACATCAAAAGAGTGGTTAATGTCGAGCGCACGTATCGTGGAATCTCGAATCACGAGCTCGTAATTCCGCAGCATCGACATGTACTGCGTGCGAATCAACGCATTGCCCGCAGAGTCAGGAGCGCGTTCACCTGAGAGCACAAGGCCCTGGAGCAGCAAACTCCCGCCATCTTGAATTTCAAACAAAGAAGAGCGGTCGAAAACGATCTCTGAATCACCCGATTGTGCCGCCACGATCGAAATCGATTTATTTAATTCGATAATGCGTTCGACTCGATACTTTCCCGGCGCAAGACGAATAACATCGCCGGTATCCGCCTGCTGGACAGCCAACGCGATACTCACCGCGCTCGGTGTAAGTTCAATAGTTCGACCATGCCCGAACGGGGCCTTTTGCTCTGGCTTGGGATACCAATTCACCCCAGTGTCCCGCTTCGCTATGGGCTGCAATTGTCGTGAAGCACCGGCCTGCGTTTCGGGCGCATAGATTAAGCCATTCTCCCCTCGTAAGAGGCTAAGGCCAGTGCTGATAAAACCTTCAGTCAGCCGCGGTTCAGTTACATTGTTTAAAGCATTGCCTGAAAATTCAATACCACTCACGTCGTCATAAACAGTAAAAGTATCTTTGCCGCTCGCGTTTAGAATCAGATTGTCTTTGAATTGCGAATTAATTGGCGTTGCAGAGCGCTCTTCATCGCTGCCGGCAGCGAGTTGAATATGATCAGACTCTACTATGCTGTTATTAGTAATAATGGCTGAATCGACTTGGTGATAACGATTAATCGATGAGTTTGGGACGCCGTTCATCACTACCAGTGCGCCACCAAAGCGATAGCCCGCTAAACCTTCCATGTAGTTGTTACGGATCACCTGGCGGGCGTTGATAACTCGGATACCGCCTGTGTGGTCCACTCCATTTCCGAGGAACACGTTGTCTTCGACAAGATTATCGTTGCCATGACGCATTGTGAGTGTGCCGCGGGACTCGAAGAATACATTAGCCCGGAAAGTGTTATGGCCCGACTTGTTAGAAATGATCTCCAACTCGCCGTCGCAACGATCGAAATAGTTATTCTCGACAAGCGTGTTCGAGTCAAATAGTGAGTAATGACTGGTACCAATTCGCAGCGTTTCCCCACCGTTGGAACCGAGAGTTTCACGAGGGCCGAAGTAGTTATGGTCGATACGATGAAAGTTCTCTCGACTCTCTTCCGAATCCAGCCTTACTGCCAGCGTTACCCCACGATTAGCCTTGCCTGCAAGGTGGTTATGATCGAAGCGGTTGAAACGTCCGTAGAGCGTCACCCAAAAGTCTGTCTCGGTCCGCTCAGGGTTGTTGAAGCCGTCGATCACTGTCTCCGTGACCCGAGAATGATAGGCAAGCTCGCTGGGCGAGCGGCGAAAGGCAATCACCGAGCTAAGTGGCGTGTATCCGTCGGTAAAGACAAGCCCACTCACTACCAGGTGACTACCCGCAAGGCGCAAGAAAGATTTCCCGGTAATAATGACTTGGCCCTTCTCCTCAGCGCGCAGCTGAATCGGAGCCTCTGGCGCTCCTTCACCGTAGAAATCGATCTCAAAGTCTCTCCACTCGCCGTTCGCGAGGATTACGGTATCGCCAGCCTCAAGCTGCGGAACAAGGGAATTGAACTCGGGTTGGCTGCGGACGACAAAATCGGCAGCAAGGGTTTGTATTGAAGAGGTGATGCAGAACGCGAGGAGGACGGCTTGAAGTACGCCACAAGCAGCATTGCGAATTATCATAGTTTGACACCTTATGAGCGGAACTCAGCGGTCGTGCTGCTGGGCGCGGTAGCAAAAGAAACTACTACTGCGCCGCATAATTTGTCAAACCCAATTTTTTTACCAATAGTCATTATTGGTAATTTTTAGCAGCGTATAACCATATCTGTCTAAGGCAGGACGCTACGTGTGCCCTTTAATCACTTGCGCCTACGAACACCAAGGGGTAGTTACTCCAAACCCGGCGCAATTAGGCTTCCGACACGAGCCTGTCAAACGAAAATCGCTCCCGCATCTCTGATGCCTGCTGTCTGACCGCACGGACTGCCCTCTCTTCACTCGTCTCGTGCAGGGCAGTCAGCATGCGCGAGAAGTGCTTCCGCATGGCGCGGCGTGCGGCATTGGCATCACGCTGCACGAGCGCGTCATAGATTGCCTGATGCTCATCGATGCGTCGTTGGTGGTCGTTCATACACACCGACTGATGCGCTTGATGGATATGCTCTAAGTTTTCCTGTGCATCCCAGAGCTGCTTAATCATCGATGAGAACACTCGATTTTTAGTCGCTCCAGAAAGAATCAGGTGAAATCTCTGATCGGCCACCGAAGATGATCCCGGTTCGGTCGCCATCTGCTCTACCGCCTCTCTCATCTGCTCGAGTTCTTCGGAGGTAATCATCTCAGCAGCCAGCGCTGCCGCTTCGCCTTCAATAATCACACGCGCCTCAACGAGTTCGAACGCGCTTACGGTGTAGCCAAAGCCAGTAGATCTTTCATCCTGCTCGAGGATATAAACTCCAGATCCGGTTTTAACGGAGACCAGACCTTTCGCCTCAAGTGCGATGATCGCCTCTCGTATGGTGGGACGACTCATGCCAAACTGCTCCGCAAGTTCGCGTTCAGGAGGCAGCCGGCTACCTGGACGATATTCACCAGACGCAATAAGCTCTTGAATACTGCCTACCGCCTTCATGTAGAGGCGTTTTTCACTTTTCATACACACCCTTCTGTAGGATTAAACTCCCGCTTATTACAGCACACCGCTATTGGTATGACCAGATATAGCTTTTGGTAAATTTTATGGGCCGGTGATAGACTTCGCGTTTTACCGACTGCTAGGACGACTATGCTGAGCTTAAAACAACGACTTACCGCCTATCGCGTGATTCCCGTCGTTACACCCACCAGTGTCGACGCGACTCTCTCGCTCGCCAGGGCACTCTCCGCGGGGGGCATTGGCGCTATCGAAATTACCTTACGAACGCATAACGCACTCGATGTTCTCCGCGCCGTGAAAGAATCAGACATCGCGATCGAGGTGGGTGTCGGCACAGTGACCTCCTCAAGGCTAGTCGAAGCGGTCGCCGAAATCGGTGTCTCGTTCGCTATCTCTCCCGGATTGACAAGCTCGGTGCTCGACGCAGCCCGCGCCAACGAACTCGAACTCCTTCCAGGTGTTGCCACCCCGTCCGAACTCATGGTTGGGCTAGAGTACGGCCTCGACTTTTTTAAGCTGTTCCCAGCAGAGGCGGTTGGCGGACGACAAATGCTCAAAGCCCTAAGCGGCCCCTTCCCCTCCTTAAGCTTCTGCCCCACAGGTGGCATAGGGCCTTCCAATGTACAGGACTACCTAGCTTTGGCTAACGTCGCCTGTGTCGGAGGCTCGTGGATGGTCCCTAAAAGCGCCCTCGAGGCGGGCGACTGGCAGACTATCGAACGGTTGAGCAGAGAGGCGCTAGAGCTCACCCGCAGTTAGATTGGTCAAACCAATAAAGCAGCCGATTGCTTCGCGGCAGCACTGTTGCCCTCTTCTCTTCCCCCAAAGCCAGCCTTAATACGAATGCTCGCAAGGACCATGCCTCTGGCTCCCTCACGCGTCGCGCACGCCTAGCTTATCTGCGGTTTAGATTGATTCTCTACTCATCATTACCAAATTGATCATACCAAAATATTCAAATTGGTTATAATGAATGGTTGACAGAATGGTAAAAGTTGGCTTAGATGACGATTCTTATGCTTACGAATACAAGAGTCTACTTAGTAGACCTAAGATGATGAGGGAGACGAATGAAAATTAAACGTTCTACTACACTACTTACACTTGCAATTTCTGCTGCGTCCTCTGCGACAATGGCGCAAGACCGCTTAGTTGAAGAGGTTGTTGTTCAGGGTATCCGCGGATCACTTACCTCAGCTCTTTTAGAAAAGCGGCAATCAAACAACTTGGTTGAGGTGATTAAGGCGGAAGCCATCGGCAAACTGCCAGACCAAAACCTCGCTGAGGTGCTTGAAAACGTTACCGGCGTGCAGATTACGCGCACAGCCGGCGTAGGTACCGGCGTGCAGATCCGAGGAACTAACGCCAATCGAACAGAAATAAACGGCGTCTCGACAGTGGGTTCCGGCGCAGGCCGTACCGGAATAAATTTCGAAGACGTTTCAGCTGGCATCATCTCAGCAGTCGAAGTCACCAAGGCCTCAGAGGCCAAAACGATTGAAGGCTCTGTCGGCGGCACAATCAACCTGCGCACTATCCGCCCCCTCGACCTTACAGAAAGCGTCGCGTCAGTGCGACTGCAAGGCGAGAACAGCAGCTTGTCGACCGACAGCAACAATCCCCGCGTCTCGGGCACCTATGGAAACAGCTGGTCAACAGACAGTGGTGATGTAGGCTTCGTTATCAGCGGTAGCTGGACGCAGCAAGACGTAACAGCGTTCCGACCCCGAACTGACCGCGACAACCTTGTTCTATCCGATAGCGGTGCGGCGAGCGCACAATCGTTCGACTACCTCCCCATTCAGTTCTTTATTCAAGATTATGATAATTTTGAATACGAAACGACCAACTTAGTCGGCACCTTCGAATGGGCACCGAGTGAGAGCCTTCGCTTATCATTCGATGCCATCATCAATGACCAGGAGCGTCGTCAAGAGAGCTCACGCATCCAAGCCTCTGGTATTTCGGATTTGCGTAATATCGCAGCGCCGTCTGAATTCGAGACAGTTAACTTCGGCTCACTACTCGGCTCTAACGGGATCCAGGATTTGGGGTCTATTCAAGCCGCCGTTAGAGGCGTGATTCCTGTTCAAGCCGACGGTAGCGATGGCAATCTACGCTTCTCCGGCGACACTAACTCTCGCCTGACAGACAGCAAGATTTTCAGCTTCGCCGCCGATTGGCAGATCAACGATCGACTTTCTGCGCGCGCCGAGATCTCAACGTCGAACTCGGACACAATAACCCCGAGCTTCAACACCACGCTCAACTTTATCAACCCTAACGTTGCCACAAACTCATCGAATGAAAACGGTACGCCATTCGCTTACGATCTGACTGGCGGCTCACTTACCTTCGGCATTGAGCAATCGGCAGCGTATAACGGCCCGACGACGGCGCAGTTACTCGACCCCGCTAACGTCATGCTCCGCGATGTTCAACAGGGGCAGGACGTAGCCGAGAACAGCGAGGACGCGTTCAGAGTCGACTTCACTTACGAACTCGACTTCGCTGCATTTAACAGTGTGGACTTCGGCCTACGACGTAATGTGAGCACGAGTCTGCGTGATGAGATCAACTCAAACGTCGGTCTGCGCAGATACGCTGACAGCCCTCGCGGCAACCTTTTCGCAGATATACTGGTTAGGGGCCCGGACAACTTTAATGAGGCAGACGGACGTGCACTTTATGTTCGCGACTTCTTGACCATTAATCCGGAACTCGTTGCCTCAGATCCTGCTGGGGTTCTTGCTACACTCAACGCAGCAATAGTTGCTAACAACGCGATCAGCGGCTCGACACGCGGACCGATTAGCTCGCCAACCTCTAGCACAAGCGCCTTCTTCGATATCGAAGAGGAAACCAATGCGCTCTATGCACAGGCGAACTTTGCGACCGGTATTTTCCGAGGCAACATTGGCGCGCGCTATCTCGAGACAGACATCACCTCGGTTGGTAACTCCATCCTAAATGGTGAAGTCTCATTGACTTCGGATACGAGCAGCTATGACTTCTTCTTACCGCGCCTGAATCTCGTCGCCGACATCACCGACGATCTGGTTATACGTACAGGCTGGGGCAAGGACATTCGTCGTCCAAACTTTAGCGATCTGTCTTCTGCGTTTACCTTCAGCACGAGCCCGAATCCAGCCGTTAACCTTGGCAACCCTGGGCTGAAGCCGGAGGAAGTAACGTCTTTCGATATCTCTGCGGAGTGGTACTTTGCGCCTTCGAGCGTAGTGAGCATCGGCTACTTCAACAAGAAGCGAACAGGCCTGTTCGTTCGCAATGACGAGAGCCCTTTCGAGGATCCGGTTACCGGATTCCGAGATATCACAGCCCCGTGTGAGCAAGGTGGCATATTCAATCCGATCGCGGATATTAACGTGTTCGGGCCTGTTGGAGTTGGCGTCTGTGTGCCGTCCTCACAAACGATCAACGGTGCAGGAGAGACTACGCAGGAAGGTATCGAACTTGCCTTCCAGTATGACCTCTCCGCTCTTGAGGATAGGCTTGGCTGGGCATCAGGCTTTGGCGTAATCGCTAACTACACTAAACAGGAGTTTAGTGGCGGTGAGACTTATCTTGGAGACACAAGCCGAGCGGCGCAGGTGTTTGCGGCTAACGGCGTAAGCAATGTCGATATGCTAGCACCGCTAATCGATCTGTCTGAAAATTCGTATAACTTCACGACTTACTACGAGAAATACGGTATTTCTGCGCGCGTTCGCTACACGTGGCGTGAAGCGTATCGCTCAACCGACTTCGGTAGCACATCTAGCTTCCCATGGGGATTCCCTGTCGTGCAGGACGATCGTGGTCAAGTCAACGCGAGCATTAGCTACGACTTCACTGAAAAGCTAAACGTTGGTCTCGAAGTGGTGAACCTAACCGAAGAAGATGTGACTCAGCATTGCGTAAACGGTGGCGCCCTACTCTGTTTTCAAGGCCTTCAGGAACGTCGCATCACGCTAGGCGCGGCCTACCGCTTCTAGCACTTAGTTGTCTCAAGACGACGAGTAACTCCAGAAAAATGGGCGCCCCTTAATCAGGTGTGCTCATTTTTTTTGCAAAAATATGTCCGATTTATTTGCGCTATCCAACAATAATTTTCAATTTGGCGAGGGGCGACTGTGAGAGAATCTTGGCGATGGTTTGGACCTAACGACCCTGTAAGTCTTAGCGATATAAGACAAGCAGGCGCTACCGATGTCGTGAGTGCGTTGCATAGCATTCCCACCGGCGAAGTCTGGTCGCTCAGCGCGATAAAAGAACATCAACGGATCATTGAAGAGTCCCCAAAGAGCCTCTCACCGCTGCGCTGGAGCGTAGTGGAAAGCATTCCTGTCCACGAGGACATAAAACTCGGTCGTCCTGGTCACCAACGATACGTCGAAAATTGGGCGAGTTCGATGATCAACCTTGCTAAGTGCGGAATCACCACCATCTGCTATAACTTCATGCCAGTCATCGACTGGACTAGAACCGACCTAAATTTGCGCTTGCCAAGCGGCGCCTATGCACTGCGCTTCGATCAGAAAAAGTTTGCGGCATTCGACCTTCACATCTTACGCCGCGAAGGTGCCGAGGAAGACTACAGCGAGGCGGAAATAGCCGAGTCTCACGCGCTATATTCAGCTATGTCGACAGCAGAGAAAGCCGAACTCACTGAAAACATCATCGCCGGCTTGCCGGGCCGTATGACCGATGCTTATGGGCTCGATGACTTTCGCGCAATGCTGGCCAACTACAAGGGCATGACGCATGAAGGACTTCGCGACAATTTAGTGTCCTTCTTAAGCCAAGTATTACCTCAAGCCGAAGCACTAGGCGTCAAACTTGCGATACACCCCGACGACCCACCCCGTGACATGCTTGGACTTCCCCGTGTCGTCTGTACTGCTAATGACCTAGACACACTTTTCGAAAGACTGCCCAGCCCGGCCAACGGCATCACGCTCTGTGTTGGAACCTATGGAAGCAGACCGGATAACGATCTGCCCGCGATGGCGCGACGCTTCGGGCCGCGCATCCACTTCTCCCATCTTCGCGGAGTTAGCCGTGATCACGATGAACAGCGTTCGTTTTTAGAGGCAAGCCATCTCGATAGCGACATAGATATGGTGGCGGTCGTGGGTGCCTTACTTGCCGAAGAGAGCAGACGAAGAAAACTCGATGACTCACGCTCAGAGATCTACATCCGCCCTGACCACGGCCATCGCATGATGGACGACCTCAACAAAAAGGTGAATCCTGGTTACTCTGGGATTGGCAGGCTTAAAGGACTCGCTGAAATTCGCGGCGTTATTCGCGCTCTCTCTGCACAAATCGACTAATGCATTAAACCGGAACTCGAATGAATAGCATCATAAAATTCGGCGCAAATCGCGTATGGCGAACTTATCAAGGCGGAAAGCAGCTTGATATCATGGAAGGCAAAAAATCGCCGCAGGACTCGAGCTTCCCCGAAGACTGGATTGGCTCCACAGTAGAGGCACGCAATGTCGGCCGCGAAGGCATCTCAGAAGGACTTGCGTCAGTGACAAACGACCAAGGCGAGCGCATTCTATTCCGCGACCTTATCCTATGCCAGCAGGCGGCGCTACTTGGTGGATCACGAAGCTCACCGCGATTGCTCGAAGACATGCCCTTGGTAAAGTACTTGGACAGCTCAACGCGATTGCATTTCCAGGTTCATCCGACAAGAGAGTTCGCACAGAATCGGCTCGGCCGCAGTCGAGGAAAAACTGAGGCCTACGTTATCCTCGCAATCCGTGACGACGTGACCGAGCCTTATATCTATGCAGGCTTCCAACGCCCACCCACCCGCAAACAGTTGCATGCTTGGATAGAAGATCAAGATATAGACTCGATCGAGGGGTGTTTTGACAAGATTCCAGTCAAGCCTGGCGATGTTTTCTTAATCCCAGGCGGGCGCCCTCACGCACTTGGTGAAGGAATTCTTCTACTCGAAATCATGGAGCCTTCGGATCTCGCTGTACGCTTCGAATTCGAGCGCTGCGGTTATAGAATCCCCGAAGAGGCGCGCTTTATGGGGCAAGATATCCACACAGCGCTAGATGTTTTCAACCTAACTCCCGTCCCTATGAATTCAATAGAGCAGGAGTTCCGCTGTAAGCCCTCTCTCATTGCCGAGGAGGACGGCAACAAGCTCGAGCAACTAATAGGCCCAAGTGACACAAGCTGCTTTACCGTTAAACGAGCGACAGTAGGTAGTCGCCTCATTCGCGAGGAAAAAGCGTTCTTCCTCGGTATAGTGATAGAAGGCGAAGGGAGCTTTAGAGCCGGAGAGACTGTAGTGAAATTAAAACAATGGGATCGTTTTTTCTGCCCAGCCAATCTTGTCTTTTTTGGTTATGAGAGCAACAGGGGCATGACGGTGATCGAGTGCTATCCCGGTGGCGAAGGCGTTGCCCGGGCTGAAAACAAAAAATCGGAGGCACAATGATAAACAGATTTGCGCGTATTACAGCGTTAGCCCTTTCTCTAATGGCCCTAGTCACTGCAAGTGCCGCGGAAGAGAGAGGCGGCCTTATTCTTACTCAGAACGGCGCAGCGTTGATACGTTCCGAGCTTGGCGACATACCCCTGTTTGACTCGACGCTCGAACAAGTACGCAAGGAAATAGACGAGGAAATCGCTTTCGGGATCGACACGCCAGTACCAAGAGATTTCTCCGGCGGTTATACCCACCAGCGCCACAAAGCGAATTTCTTTGCAATGCAGAAATCTGGCGCACTATTCACGATCCTCGAGGAAGAAAAATATGCGATCTATGTGCGTGATATGCTTTTCCAATATGAAGATATGTACCTCGACCTCCCCTTGCATCCGCAGACCCGCTCGTATGCGCGCGGCAAACTTTTCTGGCAGTGTCTGAATGATGCTAACTGGCTAGTTTACGCCGCGCAGGCCTATGACTCGATCTATGATTGGCTCTCAGAAGCGGAGCGGGAAGAGCTTGAGAGCAACCTATTTCGACCCTTCGCTGACCATCTTTCCATCGATAGTCCTCAGTTTTTCAATCGCGTACACAATCACAGCACTTGGGGCGCTGCGGCGGTTGGCATGATCGGCTTAGTCATGCAGGATCAGGAACTGATAGACCGCGCTCTCTACGGCTTAGCAGACGACGGACTCGATACAACTTCAGTCGATAACGACGGAGGCTTTATTAAGGTTGAAGGCCAAGAGGCTGGCTTTTTTGCCAACCTCAACGAGCCGTTCTCGCCCGATGGATATTACACTGAAGGCCCTTATTATCAGCGCTATGCAATGTATCCCTTCCTCATATTCGCACAGGCTCTGAACAACGCGAGGCCCGACTTAGGCATTCTAGAATACAAAGACGGCGTCTTACTAAAAGCGGTCGATGTACTGCTAAACTTGACCAACAGTAGAGGCGAATTCTTTGCAATAAACGACGGCCAGAAAGGCATGTCGATACAATCCTATGAGTTGGTCACCGCAGTGAATATCGCCTATCGCTATGGTGGAAAGGATCCGCGACTGCTTAGCGTTGCTCAGCAACAAGGACGCGTTCAACTCGATGACGCAGGCTATGCCGTCGCCTCTGACCTGCGTAATGGCCTTGCTAGCAAGTATCAGAAAGGCCCAGCTAATTATTCCGATGGCGCCAATGGCGATCAGGGCGGAATCGCTCTACTTCGCAACGGCAACGAAGATCTAACCGCGCTCTTCAAGTATTCGGCGCAGGGTCTAAGTCATGGTCACTATGACAAGCTTTCACTTTCGCTCTTCGAGCAGAGCAGCGAGGTACTGCAGGACTACGGTCTTGCACGCTTTGTGAACATCGCACAGAAAGGAGGCGGTAATTACCTTCCCGAGAACACAAGCTGGGCCAAGCAAAGCATCGCACATAATACGCTCGTTCTTGATGAAACATCGCATTTCGGGGGCAGCTACGATGTCGGCAGCCAGCACCATTCGGAGCTCAATTTTTACAACGCGGACAGCGACATCCTGCAGGTAGTGAGTGCACGAGAGAACAATGCCTACCCTGGCGTCGCTCTGTTGCGCACGGTTGTCATGATCAAAGATTTTGGGTTAGAAAAACCGATCATACTGGATATTTTTAAAGCCACCACTAGCTCTGTACATCAGTTCGATTTACCCTTTCATTACCTTGGACAAATCCTCGATACGAGTTTTGAATACAGCGCTGAGCCAGCACTTTTGCCCTTAGGAGAGAGTAGTGGTTATCAGCATCTTTACCTGGAAGGTGTTGGTCAAACTAGCGACGGAATCGCCACATTTTCTTGGATGAACGACAACAAGTTCTATACGATTACCAGCGCAGTAGAAGAAACTGACTCACTTCTCCTCACCCGCCTCGGAGCCAATGACCCCGACTTCAATCTGCGCCGAGATCCTGCTTTTATAATCAGGCGCCGCTCTTCAGGAGATACGCTTTTTGCATCGATCATAGAGCCACATGGGAGCTACGACCGCGTGACAGAATCGGCTGTCGATTCCAGCAGCCATGTTGTCAATTTAACGGTTATAAGAGACGGCGCAGATTATACAGCCGTCACTTTTGAGCTCACTTCGGGTGAGACTAAATTCTTTGCTATGGCTAATAACAACGCCGACCCAAACACTGTCCATACGCTGAGTATCGATAGTGTCGAATACCAGTGGGCTGGCCCTTATCTCTATGCTGAGCGCTAGTTATCACTCTGTCCGGAGTCACTCGGAAGGTAATAGCTGATGACTAAACTGCTTTGGGATAGCCTTCACGCCCTGCCACCAAGCATCAAGCGTCCAACCTATACTAGAGAGACTGTTAGGTCGAGTATCGTACATTTCGGTGTGGGCAATTTTCATCGCGCGCATCAGGCAGCCTATTGTGACGCACTGCTGAACCGAGGCGAGACAGACTGGGGTATTATCGGCGTATCTATGCGCTCACCGGCTATCCGAGACAGGCTGGAGCCTCAAGATTATCTCTACACCCAACTTATCCTTGGCGAGAAATCTGAATACCGCATACTTGGCGCGATCAGCAAAATTATTGTAGCCAGTGAGGCCCCAGGGGCTGTTATCGATGCAGTAGCTAATTCAGACACCGCCTTAGTGACTTGCACGATTACCGAAAAAGGATACTGTCTCGAGAGCGACGAACTCAACCGCAATCACCCTGATTTCGCTCAAGATCTGCGATCGCTCGCAAGGCCGCTGACAATTTATGGCTTTATTGCTGCTGCTTTAATAGCACGTGCACATCTCTCTGGCGCCCCGCTCACAGTGCTCTGCTGCGACAACCTTAACGCCGGAGGCGACAAACTTCGGATAGGCGTTGAGCGCGTACTGCAGGCACATTCAAACGCCGCACTCGAATGGACTAGGGAACATGTCGCCTTCTGTTCGTCTATGGTCGACAGGGTAACCCCGGCGACAAGCGACGAGCTGATCACGCGGGTCGCAAGCGAATTAGGGTGCAGCGACGGTGCACCCGTGGCTACCGAACCTTTCACACAGTGGGTAATAGAAGACAGATTCATAGGACGAAAACCACCGTTCGATGAGGTGGGCGCACTCTTCGTACCCGACATCGCACCCTACGAGCGCGCTAAGCTAAGACTGCTAAATGCGGGGCACTCGATCTTAGCTGCGCTCGGCTATCTCGCAGGTGACACCTTTGTTCACGAAGCGTTGGCGCGGCCCGACTTCGCTAAGTTCACTCAACAAACACTCGAGCAGGAAATTCTACCGGTAACGCTTTTGCCAACGACAATCAATGGCACGGCGGCGATCGATGCCGCTCTCGCCCGTTTTCGAAACATCCACCTGCCTTACGCTGTGTTGCAAGTTAATAGCGATAGCTCCCAAAAAATTCTTCAGCGCTGGATTCCTGCTATCAACGACGCATTAGAGCAGGGGAAATCTACTAATAGGCTCGAATTCGCGCTCGGCGCCTGGGTTGCCGCCCTTCGCAAAGCTGCTAACAAAGACGAAATTGTCGATCCTTTACGTGAGCAAATTTCGTCCTATACCCATCAGCAAGAAGAATCGATTACGCGCGCCTATCTCTCACTAGTTGGCGCCCAGACCTCTCGATGCTTTCACTGCGACGAGCTAGTTCGCGCCGCTGATTCGCACGTTAAAAACATCGAAAATCTTGGAATTGAGCGGGCGATGATGATCAACGCAACTAATAATAATTAGAAAATATCAGAGAGACTGAAAACAGAATGATTAAAAAATTTACCGCCGCGCTTTCGCTCTTTCTCCCCGGGATCTTCCTTTTGGGCTTTAATATTGGGACCGGCAGCGTAACGGCAATGGCTAAGGCTGGCGCCGACTATGGCATGTCACTTCTCTGGGCTCTTGTCGCCTCATGCCTCTGTACATTCTTTATGATTAATATTTATGGTCGCTATACTCTGGTCACGGGCGAGACAGCTCTTTTCGCATTCAAGCGTCACATCCATCCAGGTATCGGTCTCTTCTTTATCGTTGCACTTACAGCGAGTGTCTGCGGCAGCGTGATGGGAGTGATGGGAATAGTCGCAGATATCTGCCACGAGTGGTCCAAGGATTTCGTCGAGGGAGGCATTCCGGGCATTCTCTTCGCCGGCTTCTTCGTCAGCCTCGTCTACTTTATCTTCTGGAACGGCCGAACTGAATTTTTCGAACGCGCGCTAGCGGTCATCGTCGCAATTATGGCGGCATGCTTCCTCATGAATTTCTTTATACTGATGCCGCCACCCGATGACATCCTAAGCGGACTCATCCCCTCCGTGCCGGTAATGGCTGACACGGCTAGTACAAGCCCCCTGCTCGTCATAGCTTCTATGATTGGAACCACTGTATTCTCAGGACTTTTCATTATTCGCAGCACCTTAGTTAAGGAGGCTGGCTGGACGCTTGCCGACTATTCTAGGCAGCGTAATGACGCGCTATTGAGCGTCACGCTGATGTTCATTATCAGCGCCTCAATTATGGCTGCGGCGGCGGGCACCCTGCACAAGGAAGGTTACGCGCTGACTCAAGCCTATCAGATGATCGAACTACTTAAGCCGCTCGCTGGGACTCTAGCGACATCGCTATTCGCTGTTGGATTGATCGCCGCCGGCGTGTCGTCGCAGTTCCCGAATGTACTTATGCTGCCCTGGCTACTATGCGACTACGCCGGGCTTGAAAGAGACATGAGACTCGCGAAGTATCGTATTCTGGTGTTTGTTATTTCTCTCCTCGGCCTTGTTGTGCCACTCTTCGAAGCGAGACCCGTGTTCGTGATGATCGTCTCTCAGGCATTCAATGCGGTGATACTGCCTATCACAGTCGCCTGCATATTCTATCTAAGTAACCGCAAAGATCTAATGGGTGAGCATTGCAGTGGCGCTACAGGAAATATCGTGTTGACTGCCATCCTGCTGTTCTCACTTTTTACTTCTAGCGTTAGCGTGCGCGGAGTCTTGCAACTGCTGTAACACTTTTAACTTCGTCAGAAAACTTCGTACGCAGTGATGACAAGTTCAATCGTCTTAACCTCAAAATCCCTAGCCTTCATTAAAGAGAAGTGTAGTGTGGACTCCGACTGGACTGCCCTTATTTGGTGTCCAGTTTTGGTTGACCACTACA
>ERZ887849.1619-NODE-1619-length-20448-cov-7.580738_pt1 | contig 20448 bp, 21 predicted proteins | sample MGYA00521267_ERZ887849 | MGnify/ENA primary metagenome ERZ887849 (study PRJEB32303, sample SAMEA104408601) | aquatic metagenome | biome: Brackish water; feature: Pelagic; material: water | place: Baltic Sea | collected 2014-06-06T16:11:00 | depth 2,863 m ... | reverse complement strand
ATGCTCTCGATGAAATCAGGGGAAACAGGTAGGAAGCGTCAGACTCAGAACACTACGTTGGTGTCGATATTGGCGTAGCCAAGCTGGCCACCTGCATAGAAGCCAGTCCAGTCAGGGCTGCTTGGCGTGGGCGCGATTGCGACGGGTGCCAGCGTGGGCTCCATCATGGGCTCGGCTTTGTTGCCTGCAAGGGCAGGACCGGCGGCAATCAGGTCGACGGCCGTAAGGGCGAATGTCGTTTTCATAAGAATGTCCTCTCATATCTGCTCAGAGCGACCTTTTGGCCGCCTCAAGGGCTTATTTCGTGTTTTGGACCCAAAGAACAAGGGGAGGCACCCACGCGATTCATCAACTCAGCGTGAGCGCGTCTGCGCGATGTTTGGCCTTGTACGCGTTTGGCAGAACATTTTTTGCCCTCGCAGCTGATTTCCTTAACAATAACAGATTACTGTGCGCGTCTTCGAGGGTCGCTCCATAGTCGGCGGTGTCTTACTCGCATTTAAGTAAATCATCGCTGATGTGCTCATTATAACACGCCAATATCAGAAAGAGCTGCCGACAGACCCGGCGGAAGGGCCTCTTCGGCCTCCCGCCCCTTGGCCAGATCAAGCGGCGCGTCTGCCCCTTTGAGATAGCGCCAGCCCTGAAACGGGCGTTTCAGGGCGGGGCTGGTGCGGATCAGCTCGGGCTCCAGCACGATGGCGCAGCGGCGGATGCCATCGGAGCCTACGACCTCGTCCAGCCGGATGATCTTCTGGCGGCATTGGATCACGCCTTGGATAACCCAATACACCGACCCACCCCCTGCGAGCAGATCTTCCTCCCTGCGCGGCCACATCCGCGTGACGTGGCGCGGGTGGCCGTCCGGCCCCTTGGCGCGCGGGTTCGCGTGCCAGATGGCCAGATCCTCGACACTTTGGGTGCCGACGCTGAGCTTGATGATGTTGAGGGGCGCTACCATGCCTGTAGCCTCGGGGGATTCGCGCCCAAGCGCAATGGGGTGTGGCGCTATGTGCAGGTCGTTCTTGGTGTGTGAGATGCCTCTGCGAAAGGCGTTTTGGCCTGTAACCTGCGGCTGGAAATTCTTGACCTCGGGGTTGGCGCGGCATAGTGTGGTCTCTCTCCAAACATGCCCCGGATGCTGTGCCATGACACGTTTTTCTGCCCCGATTGCTGAACAAATCTGGAATATGAAGTATCGCTTCACACCTGCCGAAGGGCAGGGGGATGCGACGCTGGAGGATAGCTGGCGGCGGATTGCGCGGGCTTTGGCCGTGGTGGAGGCAGAGCCCGAGGTTTGGGAAGAGCGGTTCTACGGCGCTCTGGAAGATTTCAAGTTTCTGCCTGCGGGCCGGATCACCGCCGGGGCGGGCACGGGACGCAAGGTCACGCTGTTCAACTGCTTCGTCATGGGCACTGTGCCGGATGATATGGGCGGCATCTTCGACGGGTTGCGAGAGGCCGCATTGACGATGCAGCAGGGTGGCGGGATCGGCTATGATTTCTCCACCATCCGCCCCAAGGGCGCGGATGTGAAGGGCGTGGGTGCGGATGCGTCTGGGCCACTCAGCTTTATGGATGTGTGGGATGCGATGTGCCGCACGATCATGTCCGCAGGCGCGCGCCGCGGTGCGATGATGGCCACGATGCGCTGCGATCACCCGGACGTGGAGGATTTCATTGCCGCCAAGTCCGATGCGGCGCGGCTCCGGAACTTCAACCTCAGCGTATTGATCACCGATCCGTTTATGGAGGCTGTGAAGGCCGATGATCCTTGGGAACTTGTCTTCGATGGCAAGGTCTTGCGCACCGTGCAAGCGCGCGATCTGTGGAACCGGATCATGCAGGCCACATATGATTATGCCGAGCCGGGGGTGATTTTCATCGACCGGATCAATGCGGCCAACAATCTGAATTACTGCGAGACAATTGCCGCGACCAACCCCTGCGGGGAGCAGCCTTTGCCGCCTTATGGCGCGTGTTTGCTGGGCTCCATCAACATGGCGCGGCTTGTTACGGATGCGTTTGAGGCGGATGCCGCCCTTGATGAGGCCGCGCTCAACGATCTTGTTGCAGTGGCCGTGCGGATGATGGACAATGTGGTGGACGCAAGCCAGTTTCCGCTGGAAGAGCAGGAGCGCGAGGCGCGCGCAAAGCGGCGGATCGGGCTTGGGGTCACGGGGCTCGCAGATGCACTTTTGATGGTCGGTCTGCGCTATGGCTCTGAGGAGGCGGCGGCGCAGATGGAGGCTTGGCTGCGTGCGATTGCGCGGGCGGCTTATCTGGCGTCGGTGGACTTGGCCAAGGAGAAGGGTGCGTTTCCCTTGTTCGATGCCGAAGGGTATCTGGGCAGCGGCACGATGCAGGCGATGGACGAGGATGTCCGCGCCGCTGTGGCCGAGCATGGCATCCGTAACGCTTTGCTCACGTCTATCGCGCCCACCGGCACGATCAGCCTTTATGCGGGCAATGTGAGCAGCGGGATCGAGCCGGTCTTCGCCTATTCCTACACCCGCAAAGTGCTCCAGAAAGACGGCAGCCGCACCGAGGAGGAGGTTGTGGATTACGCCGTGGCCCTCTGGCGCGAGAAGTTCGGCGACACGCCTCTGCCCGAGTATTTCGTGAACGCCCAGACCCTGCCGCCTGCCGATCATGTGCGGATGCAGGCTGCGGCGCAAAAATGGGTCGACAGCTCGATCTCCAAGACGATCAACTGCCCCGAGGATATCTCGTTCGAGGCGTTCAAAGAGGTCTATATGCAGGCGTGGGATTTGGGCTGCAAAGGCTGCACCACATACCGTCCCAATGATGTGACTGGCAGCGTGCTGAGCGTGTCCGAGAGCGCCGATGTGGCCCCCGGCGAGGCCCCGGCTCAGGTGCGCTCAGAGGCGCATGAGGGGGCCGAGGTCGTCTATATGTCCGAGCCGCTGGACCGGCCCGAGACGCTCGAGGGGCAGACCTACAAGCTGAAATGGCCCGACAGCAATCACGCGATCTACATCACCGTCAATGACGTGATCCTCGGCGGGCGGCGCAGGCCCTTCGAGGTGTTCATCAACTCCAAGAACATGGAGCATTTCGCGTGGACCGTGGCACTCACCCGGATGATATCGGCGGTGTTCCGGCGTGGTGGCGATGTGAGCTTTGTCGTGGAAGAGCTGAAGGCCGTGTTCGATCCGCGCGGCGGCGCGTGGATGAAGGGCAAATATGTGCCCTCCATTCTGGCGGCCATCGGCGGCATTCTGGAACAGCACATGGTGCGCACCGGGTTTCTGGCGGGCGAGGGCATGGGCCTCAAGGTCGATCCACAGGCCGAGGTGGTGAACCTTGGCCGCGGAGCCAGTCCTGCCTGCCCGTCGTGCGGAGATTACGGCATGAGAATGATCGAAGGCTGCATGACATGTGGAAGCTGCGGCCATTCTAAATGCGGGTGATACGCTGGGCAGTGCTGGTGCTCGCGTTGAGCGGATCGTCGGTGGCGGGGCAAATGATGGACGGGCACGGTCCGGACGCTTGGGCCGTGACAGGGGTGGCGGCTGATGATCGACTGAACCTGCGGGCTGGGCCAGGAACGCAGTATGCGCTGCTTGGCAGCTTTGAGCCTGACGCGCGCGGGATCGAGATGATGGTCTGTGTGCCGACGGTCAACTTCGAGCAGTTTCAGGCCCTTGAAGCGGAAGGCCACGCCTTTCAGCCGCGCTGGTGTCTGGTGCGCCTTGAGGGTGAGAGCGGCTGGGCGCGGGCGCGTTATCTGCGCGAGGATGGCTGAGCCGGGCCGAGCGTCAGCTCCATCAGCGGCAGGCTGCGCCCCGGGATTGATGCAGAGGGCACACGGCCCACGCATATCGCGCCCATCTTAGCGTAGAAGCCTTCGGCGAACGGGTCAGCATCGAGGCGGATAAGCGTGGCTCCGCGCCGTTTGGCCTCATCAATTGCCCAAGCCATAAGCAATTGCCCCAAACCTTGCCCCATTGCCTCGGGTGCCACGAAAAGGCTGTGCAATTCGCAACAATCGTCGCCCGCCTCGGGCTTGGTCAGCCCGCAAAGGCCGATGAGCGCGCCGCCCTGTTCGGCTACTTGATAGGTGGAGGTGCTCAGATCAGCAGCGGTCACGGTCAGTTCCGCGCGGCAGGCCTCCATGAAAGCGTCGCCGTAACCCCAATGCGCTTTTGCACGGAGCGAGATATCGGTGAGCGTGGCCAAATCCTCAAGGCGCGCGGGGCGCAAGGTGATGGCATGCTCGGTCACGGCCCGGAGACCAGCACCGCCTCGACCCTGCGGTTCGCTTCGCGGCCCTCCGCCGTCATATTCGTGGCGATTGGTGCGAGATAGGCCATGCCCCGCGCCTCGATCTGAGCGGCAGACACGCCGTAGGTGTCGCGCAGGCGGGCGGCGACAAGCTCGGCCCGGCGCAGCGACAGCGCGGCGTTGGTATCAAAGCCGCCGGTGATATCCGTGTGCCCCACAAGGGCGATGCGGCGTGTCTCATCCTCCACCAGATAGGCCGCGAGCGCGGTGAGTGACGGGAACGGCCCGTCGCCCAGGCGCGCAGCCCCGGTGCTGAAATCGAGATCGGCGAGAATGACGCGGCCCGCGCTTTGCAAGGCGGTGGGCAGATCGTCGGGCGTGGGTCGTGTGGGGTTTGCGTTGTTTGGAACGGTGGCGTCCGCCGGGCGCGCACCGGGGGCCACGACAAGCCCTGCCGCGCCGCTGGGGGCGACATGGATCAGCTGTACATAGGCGGTGTTGGTAGAGCGACTGACCAAAAGGGTGATGTATTCGGGGCCGGTATCGCCAGATTTACGGCCAGACAGGAAACGGTAGTCAAAGAGATCGACGAACATATCGGGCGCGGGTAGCACAGGTGTGGAAAAGCGGAAATCGAACCCGCCGCAGCCCTGCGCATTGCAGCGAAAGAGCGTTTCATACCCTGCCGCCTCCAGTTGTGCGGCCAGAGGGGCCATGACCTGCAGTGTCGTAAGCCCGCTCGCGTCGATCCGCCAGGCCTGTGTGGCGACGCGTCCCGTGACCTCAAGCGTGGGCAGCGCGCCCTCCACCCATGGCGCGATAGGCAGGGGATAGGTGCCGGGGGCCTCCACATCTTCGCGCGCAAGTGTGCCATTGCCGGGCAGCGTCAGATCGAGCGCTGCGGCGGGCAGGGCGGTAACCGCCAGAAGAAGCGCTAGTGCCCTAGCGCGCTTGAGCATGGTAATCCTCGTTTGGGCGCATGCCCGTGGCGCTGGCCACGCGGTTGGACATGTTGAAAAACCCCGTGACGTTGGCAATGTCCCAGATATCATGGTCGGTGAAGCCTGCATCGCGCAAGCTTTGCCGGTCAGCATCTGTGATGCGCGCGCTTGCCTCGGTGACCTTCTCGGTGAAGGTCAGCATGGCGACGTGGCGCGGCGAGAGGTCTGCGGCGCGCCAATTCATCACCATCGCCTCGCCCAAGGCCGGGTCCCCGGAAAGCTGCCGAACGGCGGCCCCGTGGGCGACCTGACAATACCAGCAGCGGTTCATCGAGCTGACGACAACGGCAATCATCTCGCGTTCCAGCTTGCTCAGCCCGCTGCCCGCCAGCATCAGTTCATTATAGAGCGCGGTGAAGGCGTCGAGCTTTTCGATGCTGAACGCATGGGCGCGCAGCACGTTGGGGACCATGCCCAGCTTGTCGCGGCAGATGTCGAAATATTTCTGCGTGGTCTCGGGCAGGGGATCGACGGGAGGCAGGTCGAGGGCGGTCGGTTGGTCGGTCATGTCGCGGGCTCCTGTGGCAGGTGGCGGTAATGGTAGCGCGTGGCGAGGGTCATCCCCAGCCCCGCGTAGAGCGCATTGGCGGCACAATTTGCCTCGGTGCAGATGACGGCGAGCGTGGTTGCGCCATTGGCCTTCGCCCAAAGAGCGGCCTCCTGCATCATGTAGCGTCCGAGGCCGCGGCGGCGGTTTGGCTCCAGCACTTCGATGGCGTGCACCATGGCGATAGAATCGTGGAGGGCCACATATCCCGTGCCTGCGGGTCGGTCCCCATCGCGGCCCAGAATGGCGGTTTTGGTGCAGGTGCTGCGGGTCATCACGTCGATGCGTGCGGGGGTGGTGCCGCCGCTGGCCCAGATCTCACGCTGAATTTCTAGTGGTGGCCAAATATTGAATGTGGCCGTGCGCGGAGGCGCGGGGGTGGTGAGTGTATCGGCGGGGGCCGTGTAGATATTCACGGGATCGATAATTGCGTAGTCCGCCTCATTGAGGTTTGCGTCCAACGCATCGTCGCCGGCGCGGATCATGAAGAGCGGGGCCTGACCCATTGCGCGCATCGCGTCCTCTGCCACTGTGCGCTCCTCCGCCCGTACGGGCGTTCTTGCGGTGGCCGCACTCACGCGTTTTCCGCCACCAGCACCCTCGCGCAAGGTGAAAGGGCCGCAGATGTGGGTGCTCGCAGGGGGCCATGTGGCCTCAACAACGGCGTAGAGCGCCTTGGGCGTGATCCGGCCCGTGCTCATGCGAACAGCCGTGCCAACGCGACCATGGCTGCGTCGATTTGAGCGCCATCCTGCCCGCGAACCACGATATTGGCGCCGTAAGCCCCGTTCCGCTGAAACGGGTAGGAGCCGAAGCTTAGCTCGGGGTACTCTGCCGCCAGATCTCCCAGAGGCTCCGCGATATCACCCTCGCCGCGCTGCACTTCCAAAGATTGCGACAGAACCGGCGCGCCGCCCGTGAGGCTGGGCAAAAGCCCCGCCAGCATCGCCTCGAAAATCTTGGGCACGCCGGCCATCACATGCACATTGCCAAGGGTGAAACCGGGCGCAGCGCTCACCGGATTGTCGATGAGCGTGGCCCCTTTGGGGATGCGGGCCATGCGCAGGCGGGCAGCGTTCAGCTCAATCCCCGAGCGCTCATAATGCGCGGCAAGGATGGCGCGGGCATCGTTGCGGATGTCGATTGCAGCCCCCATCGCGGCGGCCACGTTGTCGGCGGTGATATCATCATGGGTGGGACCAATGCCGCCGGAGGTGAAGACGTGGGCGTAGGCGTCACTCAGGGCCTTGACCGCGCTTTGAATAGCACCGGAATCGTCGCTTACCACGCGCACCTCCAGCAGATCAATTCCAGCCGCCGTCAGGGCATTGGCCAGATGGTGCATGTTCGCATCCCGCGTGCGCCCCGACAGGATCTCATCCCCGATGACAAGCATGGCGGCTGTAGGGTTTGGCATGGGGCGGCCTCCTTGAATGGTCTGCCTGCCCGGTATAGGCCTGCGCTCATGCGGTTTCAAACCCCTCTTGTCCGGGCGCGGCTGGTGCGGCGCTATAAACGCTTTCTGGCCGATATCGTGCTGAAGGACGGGCGCGAGGTCGTGGCCCATTGCGCCAACCCAGGTGCGATGACGGGGCTGGCCGACCCCGGTGCCGCGATCTGGGTGGAGCCTAATGACGACCCCAAGAAAAAGCTGAAATACGGCTGGCGGCTAACCGAACTTGGGGATGGCCACATGGCCTGCGTGGATACAGGCGCCGCGAACCGGATGATACGGGCAGCGCTGGAACAGGGACTGGAAGGGCTTGAAGGGTATGACCAAATTCTGCCTGAGCAAAAATACGGGGAGGCGAGCCGGATCGACTTTCTTCTGCGCGGGGTTGGACGGGCAGAGGCTTACGTCGAGGTAAAATCTGTCACGCTGTCGCGCACAGCGGGGCTTGCGGAGTTTCCCGACACCGTGACGGCGCGCGGGACGCGGCATTTGCAGGAGCTGGCCCATGTGGCGCAGGCAGGGGCGCGGGCGGTGCTGCTCTATGTGGTGCAGCGTTCTGATTGCGCCCATGTGAGCGTGGCGCGTGATATCGATCCGGCCTACGCCGCTGCGCTGGAGGATGCGCGCGCGGCGGGGGTGGAGATCATGGCGCTGGGCGCACGCCCGGCCCCGGAGGGCATCACACTGACTGGTCCGCTGCCAGTTGTGTGAGGCGCGCGCAATAATTGGTCGCGCAGCGCTGGCCCTTTTGCCGAAATTCCCCTACATAATCGACATAGCCAAAACGCATGAGGCCCACCTTGAACAAAGAGCACCGCGGACGCGTGACACGGGACGGAATTCGCATCTATTCGGACGCGGATTTTGCAGGCATGCACAAGGCCGGCGCCCTCGCCGCCCAGATTCTGGATGCGATCGCGCCCGAGGTGCAGGTAGGTCAAAGCACCGCCATCCTCGATGCGATGATCGAGGCGATGGTCGATGAGGCAGGCGCCACATCCGCTACAATCGGCTACAAAGGCTACAAACACGCCAGTTGCATCAGCGTGAACCACGTGGTTTGCCACGGCATCCCGGGTGACAAGCTGCTGAAGGATGGCGATATCCTCAACATCGACGTGACGGTGATTGTGGATGGCTGGTTTGGTGATACATCGCGCATGTATGTGGCAGGCAAACTGCCGCGCAAGGCCGAGCGGCTGATCGAAGTCACCCACGCGGCGCTGATGAAGGGGATCGAGGCCGTGCGCCCCGGCAACACGTTCGGTGATATTGGTGCAGCGATCCAGACCTATATCGAAGCGCAGCGCATGTCTGTCGTGCGCGATTTTTGCGGTCACGGGCTCGGGCTGGTTTTCCACGCGCCGCCCAATGTGCTGCACTATGGCCGCGCGGGCACCGGACCCAAGCTTGAGGAAGGCATGTTCTTCACCATCGAGCCGATGGTCAATCTGGGCCGCCCCGAGACCAAAGTGCTCGCGGATGACTGGACAGCTGTGACGCGCGACAAATCCCTCTCGGCGCAATTCGAGCATTCGGTTGGCGTGACAGCGGACGGCGTGGATATTTTCACCTTGTCGCCCGGCGGGCTGTTCCATCCGACCTATATTGCGTGATCTTTCAGGCTTTCTTCTTAGCATAAATACTCAAATTCTGCAGGGGCTTCAGGCGCCTCCGGCGGGAGTATTTAGACTGAGAAGAAGCTAGGGGCGCTAAATGCGGGCCGCGATGGCGCCTGCTGCGGCGACGCCTGAACTCCAGGCCCATTGAAAGTTGTAACCGCCGAGCCAGCCTGTGACATCCGCGGCCTCGCCAATGATGAAGAGGCCGGGCTGGTGGCGGCTTTCCATGGTTTTCGACGACAGCCCGTCTGTGTCTACGCCGCCCATTGTGACCTCTGCCGTCCGGTAGCCTTCTGTCCCGCCGGGCGTGAGGTGCCAGTGGCGTAGGCCTTGTGTCAGATCGGTCAGGGCTGCGTCTGATTGGTCGGCGAGTTTGCTGGTCAATGTAAGGTTCAGTTCTGCCTCCAAAACGGGCACGAGGCGGGCGGGGAGGTGGCGGCCAAGCTCGGTGTTGAGCTGATGGCGGCCTGATTGGGTGCGTTGCGCGCGCATGGCCTCGAGAAGCGTCCCTGCGGGATCGAGATTGATGCTGATCGGTGCGCCCTCTTGCCAGTAGGACGAGACCTGTAGCATCGCAGGGCCGGAGAGGCCGCGATGGGTGAAAAGGAGGTTTTCCTCGAATTCCGTGCCACCTGCGCTGGCGCGCACGGGGACCGAGAGGCCCGACAGGGCGGCGAAGCGGCCTTCGGGGAAGGTAAACGGCACCAGCCCTGCGCGGGTGGGGGTGAGCGCATGGCCGAACTGCTCCGCGATGTCGTAGGCAAGGCCGGTTGCACCCATCTTGGGGATGGATTTGCCGCCTGTGGCCAGCACCAGATGCCGCGCAGCGACGGTGCGGCGCGCGCCCTCTTTCTCCAGTGTGGCTTGGAAGTGGGTGCCATCATGGCTGAGGTCTTTGAGCGATGTTTGCAGCCAGAGCGCCGCACCTGCGCGCGTCATCTCAGCGCGCAGCATGGCGATGATTTCTTTTGCGGAGGTGTCACAGAAAAGCTGACCGAGCGTTTTCTCGTGCCATGCGATTTTGTGCTGATCCACCAAGGCTATGAAATCCCATTGGGTATAGCGGCTGAGCGCGGATTTGCAGAAATGGGGGTTTTGCGACAGGAAATTTTCGGGGGACGCATACATGTTGGTGAAGTTGCAGCGCCCGCCGCCCGAGATGCGGATTTTCTCGCCCGGCGCGCGGGCGTGATCGATCACAAGGCTGCTGCCTGGCGCACGTGCCGCGCACATCATCCCTGCCGCCCCGGCACCCAGTATCAGCGTATCTACATCCATTGCAGCGGGGTGCCTGATTGTGTGGGGCGGGTCAAGGCGCGCCGCATTTGCGCAAATGTCCGGGTGGCGAGGCCTCTTGCCGCTTTATGCAGATAGAGGTGCAAAGCCCACCACCAGCCTTTGTGGCCTTCCCTAAAAGGTGCGGTCCTGTTACAATAAGACAATAGACCCCGGTAAGGGGCAGTTCAGAGGCAGTAATCGGCGTGGTGTCATGACAGAGATGGTCTATGGGTCGGTCCCGGTGCGGGATGTCGAGCCTGTTCTTCCCAAGTGGTGGCGGACAATCGACAAATGGTCGATGTCCTGCGTGCTAGTGCTGTTCGGGATCGGGCTTCTGCTTGGCTTTGCGGCCTCGCCGCCTTTGGCCGAGAAGAACGGGTTTGATCCTTTCCATTACGTGACGCGGCAGATGTTTTTTGGCGGCCTTGCGATGACGGCCATGGTGCTGACCTCGATGATGACACCGATGCTGGTGCGGCGTCTGGCGGTGATAGGGTTTTTGATCTCGCTTGTGGCGCTGATGCTTTTGCCCGTGCTGGGCACGGATTTTGGCAAGGGGGCCACGCGGTGGTATTCGCTCGGGTTTGCCTCGATCCAGCCGTCGGAGTTTCTCAAGCCCGGTTTCGTGGTCGTGGGCGCGTGGATGATGGCCGCGAGCCGCGAGATAAACGGGCCTCCGGGCCTCAGCTGGTCGTTTATCCTGACGATGGTGATCGTAGCCTTTCTGGCGATGCAGCCCGATTTTGGGCAGGCCTCTTTGGTTTTGTTTGCATGGGGTGTGATGTATTTCGTGGCGGGCGCGCCGATCCTGTTGCTGATGGCGATGGCCGGGCTGGTGATCCTTGCAGGCTCTGTTGCCTATTCTAATTCCGAGCATTTCGCGCGCCGCATTGATGGGTTTCTCAGCGCCGACCTTGACCCCACCACCCAGCTTGGTTTTGCGACCAACGCGATCCGCGAGGGCGGATTTTTCGGCGTGGGTGTAGGTGAGGGGGCGGTGAAATGGTCGTTGCCCGATGCGCATACGGATTTCATCATCGCCGTGGCCGCCGAGGAATTCGGGCTGGTCCTCGTGCTGGTGATCATCGGGCTTTATTCGATGATCGTGGTGCGTTCGCTGATGCGACTGATGCGGGAGCGAGACCCGTTCATCCGGCTGGCCGCCACCGGCCTTGTCGCCATTTTTGGCGTGCAGGCGATGATCAACATGGGTGTCGCGGTGCGGCTTTTGCCCGCCAAGGGGATGACGCTGCCGTTTGTGAGCTATGGCGGCTCGTCGCTGATTGCAGGCGGCATTGCTTTGGGGATGCTGTTTGCTTTCACGCGCCAGCGTCCGCAGGGTGAGATTGGCGATATCCTTAGAGGGCGCGGAAGATGAGCGCCCCGCTCCTTCTGATGGCCGCGGGCGGCACGGGGGGGCATATGTTCCCGGCGCAGGCGCTGGCGGAGGTGATGCTGGCGCGCGGGTGGCGGGTGAAGCTGAGCACGGATGCACGCGGTGCGCGCTACACTGGGGGCTTTTCCCATGCCGTGGCGATAGAACAGGTGGTCAGTGCCACGTTCTCGCGCGGTGGCCTTGCGTCCAAGGCGATGGCGCCTTTTCATATTGCAGGTGGCGTGATGGGGGCGGCCCTGCGCATGGCGCGCGAGAAGCCCGACGTGATCGTGGGTTTTGGTGGCTATCCCTCCATTCCGGCGCTGGCTGCAGCGACCTTGCTGCGCCGCCCGCGCATGGTGCATGAGCAAAACGGCGTGTTGGGCCGGGTGAACCAACTCTTCGCGACACGTGTGGATGCCGTGGCCTGCGGCACATGGCCTACCGAGATGCCCGAGGGTGTCGAGGCGACGCATGTTGGCAACCCGGTGCGCGCGTCAGTGTTGGAGCGCGCGGGCGCGGGCTATATCCCGCCCGGCGATTATCCGATGGAGATCCTCGTGATCGGCGGATCTCAGGGTGCGCGGGTCCTATCGGACACAGTGCCGCCCGCGATTGCCGCGCTGCCCATGGAGGTGCTGTCCCGCGTGCGTGTGAGCCACCAAGCGCGCGATGAGGATATGGAGCGGGTTGCGGCCTTTTACACCGAGCACGGTATCACTGCCGAGGTTCAGCCCTTCTTTCGCGACGTGCCGCGCCGGATGAGCGAGGCGCAGCTTGTGATCAGCCGCGCCGGGGCCTCCTCGGTCGCGGATATCTCGGTGATTGGCCGCCCCTCGATCCTGATCCCCTATGCGGCGGCCACGGGCGATCATCAGAGCGTGAATGCCCGCGCCCTCACGCAAGCAGGCGGCGCGATCTTGCTGCCTGAAAGCGCGCTGACGAACCAGACATTGGCGGCGCAGATCGAGACGATTATGACAAACCCCAAGGGCGCGGCGCAGATGGCGCAGGCCGCCCTTGGCTGCGGCCTGCCCGATGCGGCCGAGCGTCTGGCCGCCCTTGTCGAAAACCTTGCCAGCAAAGGCCAAGCGTCATGAATGCAGTAACCAAACTTCCCGGCGATGTCGGGCCCATTCATTTCATCGGTATTGGCGGGATCGGGATGTCGGGCATTGCCGAAGTGCTTCTGAACCATGGTTACGTGGTGCAGGGCAGCGATCTGAAATCGTCAGCGCTGACCGAGCGTCTGGCCAAGAATGGTGCTCTGATCTTTGAAGGGCAGGCCGCCAAGAATATCGAAGATGCCGAGGTTGTCGTGATCTCTTCCGCGATCAAGCCGGGCAATCCGGAGCTGGATGCCGCCCGTCTCAAAGGCCTGCCCATCGTGCGGCGGGCCGAGATGCTGGCCGAGCTCATGCGCCTCAAGTCCAACGTGGCCGTGGCTGGCACCCATGGCAAGACCACCACGACCACGATGGTCGCGGCCCTTTTGGATCACGGCAAATTTGACCCCACGGTAGTCAATGGCGGGATTATCCACGCCTATGGCAGCAACGCGCGCGTGGGGCAGGGCGAATGGATGGTGGTCGAGGCCGATGAGAGCGACGGCACGTTCAACCGCCTGCCCGCGACCATCGCGATCGTGACGAACATCGACCCCGAGCATATGGAGCATTGGGGGACCGAGGAGGCGCTGCACAAGGGCTTTGAGGATTTCGTGAGCAACATCCCGTTCTATGGCCTCGCCGTGTGCTGCACCGATGATCCGGATGTGCAGACGCTTGTGGGTAAGATCACGGACCGGCGCGTGCTGACCTATGGGTTCAACACGCAAGCGGACGTGCGTGCGGTCAACCTGCGTTATGCAAAGGGGATTGCGCATTTCGACGTGGCGCTTCAGGCCGAGGGGATGATGATCGAGGATTGCACCCTGCCGATGCCGGGCGATCATAATGTGTCCAACGCGCTGAGCGCCGTGGCCGTGGCCCGCCATCTGGGTATGAAACGCGCCGAAATTCGCGCGGCGCTGGCCGCGTTTGGAGGCGTGAACCGCCGCTTTACCCGCGTGGGCGAAGTGGACGGCGTGACCATCATCGACGATTACGGCCACCACCCGACCGAGATCGCCGCCGTCCTGAAAGCCGCGCGGCAAGCCACCGAGGGCCGCATCATCGCCGTGCATCAGCCGCACCGCTACACGCGCCTCAGCCATCATTTCGAGGAGTTCTGCGCCTGTTTCAACGAGGCGGATGTGGTGGCAATAACGGACGTCTATTCCGCAGGTGAGGCGCCCATCGAGGGCGCCAGCCGTGATGATCTGGTTGCGGGCCTGATCCGGCACGGGCACCGCCATGCGCGCGCCATTCGCGATGAAGAGGACCTTGTTCGGTTGGTGCGCGAGCAGGCTGGACCGGGAGATATGGTGGTCTGCCTCGGGGCGGGCACAATTGGCGGCTGGGCCACGGGGCTTCCCAAACGGTTGGAAAAGGCGGCAGCGGCATGAGCATATCCTTGATCCTTGCCTGTCTCTGGGCGCTGAGTGCGAACCTTCTGGCGATGATGCCGAGCCGGGACAGCCATTGGAAGCTGGCTTACGGCCTGATCGCCGTGGGCATCCCCATCCTGGGCTATGTGACCTACCAGAACGGGCCATGGGTTGGGCTTTTCGTGCTGGCCGCAGGTATGTCGATGCTGCGTTGGCCGGTCCGCTATCTGGGCCGCTGGGTCATGGGCCTTTTTGCAGGGCGTGCGGGGCGGCCGTGAGGGATTTTGAGTATTTTTGCAAAGAAGAAGGGCATGGCTGAGCGCCGGGCTCTGCCTGAGGTGCGCGGCACGCTGACACCGGGGCGCAGCCTTGCGGAGCTGACATGGCTGCGTGTGGGCGGGCCGGCGGATTGGCTGTTTCAGCCTGCGGATGTGGAGGATCTGGCGGCATTTCTAAGTGCGATGGATGCGTCCGTCGAGGTGTTTCCCATGGGGGTTGGCAGCAACCTGATCGTGCGCGATGGCGGATTGCGCGCGGTTGTTATCCGGTTGGGGCGTGGGTTCAATTCCATTGAGGTTGAGGGGGACCGTGTGATTGCGGGGGCGGGGTCGCTCGATGCACATGTGGCGCGGCGGGCGGCGGATGCGGGGCGGGACCTTACGTTTTTGCGCACTATTCCCGGGGCGATTGGTGGGGCGGTTTGCATGAATGCGGGCTGTTATGGCAGCTATATGGCGGATGTGTTCCAGAGTGCCGAGGCGGTGACGCGGGACGGTGCGCGGATCACGCTGAGCGCGCAGGATTTGCGGTTCGCCTATCGCCACAGCGAAGTGCCCAAGGGCGCGGTGATTGTCAGCGCCACGTTGCGCGCGGCCCAAGGTGACCCGGCCGAGCTTCATGCGCGGATGGAAGCGCAGCTGAAAAAGCGTGACGAGACGCAGCCCACCAAGGACCGCACCGCAGGCAGCACGTTCCGCAATCCGGCGGGGTTTTCCAGCACGGGGGGGGCGGATGACGTGCATGACCTCAAGGCGTGGAAGGTGATCGATGATGCGGGCATGCGCGGCGCGCGGCGCGGCGGTGCGCAGATGAGCCCTATGCATCCCAACTTTCTGGTCAACACCGGAGGGGCGACGGCTGCGGATTTGGAAGGGCTTGGTGAAGAGGTGCGAGAAAAGGTTTTTCAAACCAGCGCAATAGAGTTAGAGTGGGAAATTATGCGGGTCGGCGTAACGGCCCCGAAATCCGGTCAGGCAACCGGTTAAACTAAGAAAACAAGGGCCGAAAAGGCTCGGGACATTGAGGCAATCAGGTGGTGCGTTCGAGCAGAACAGCCCCGACAGTTGCGGTGATAATGGGCGGACCTTCGGCAGAGCGCGAAGTGTCGCTGTCCTCAGGGCGTGAATGCGCCGCCGCGTTGCGGGATGAAGGCTACAAAGTAGTCGAGGTCGATGCTGGCCGCGATCTTGCTATGCGTCTGGCCGAGATTTCCCCGGATGTTGTGTTCAACGCCCTGCATGGCCGCTGGGGTGAAGATGGCTGCGTTCAGGGCCTGCTGGAATGGATGCAAATCCCCTATACGCATTCGGGCGTTCTCTCCTCTGCTCTGGCGATGGACAAGGAGGCCACGAAGGCCGCCTACCGCGCCCACGGATTGCCTGTGGTCGAGAGTGTCCTTTCCTCCCGCGACGAGGTGCGCAGCCGTCATGTTATGGCGCCGCCTTATGTGGTCAAACCTAATAATGAAGGGTCCTCCGTCGGTATCTATATCGTGCATGAAGGCGCGAATGGCCCGCCGGAGCTGAGCGATGACATGCCCGAAGTGGTGATGGTCGAGGCCTATGTGCCGGGTCGCGAGCTGACCACGACCGTGGTGGGCACCCGCGCGCTGACCGTGACGGATATCCTGACCGATGGGTGGTATGATTATTCGGCGAAATATGAGGTGGGCGGCTCGTCCCATGTGGTGCCTGCGGACCTGCCGGGCGAGATTTTCACGGCCTGCATGGATTACGCGCAGCGCGCGCATGAGGCTTTGGGCTGCCGGGGTCTCACCCGCACCGATTTTCGCTGGGACGAGACGCGCGGCAAGGAGGGCCTGATCCTTCTGGAGACAAACACCCAGCCCGGTATGACGCCCACATCGCTCAGCCCCGAGCAGGCGCGCGCGCTGGGGATGTCCTTTGGTGCGCTGTGCAAATGGATGGTGGAGGACGCGTCATGCCTGCGATGAACACGCGCCCTGATCCGGCACCGTCGCGTTGGTCCTATCGCTATCAACGGGTGATGCTCACGCCGCTCTACCGCAGGCTTTTGCGTGTGGGCATTCCCTTTTGCCTCAGCTTCGGGATCGCCACGGCATATCTGTCGGACGCAAAGGTGCAGGAATCGCTGGTGCTGGGCTATCTGGATCTGCGCCAGCAGGTGCAATCGCGCCCGGAATTCATGGTCAAGCTTCTGGCCGTCGAGGGGGCCAGCGAAGTTGTGGCCGATGATATCCGCGTGACCTTCCCCTACGCGCTGCCGCTCAGCTCGTTCGATATGGATCTCGATGCGGTGCGTGTCGCGGTGGAGGAAATCCCTGCCGTCAAGACCGCCGCTGTGAGGTTGCGTCAGGGCGGTGTTCTGGATGTGCAGGTGACTGAGCGGCAGCCGGCGGCGCTGCTGAGGACGACATCGGGCCTGATGGTTGTGGATGGTGAGGGTGTGGTGATCGACATGGCACAAGTGCGCGGCGATCATCCGGACCTGCCGGTTTTGACTGGGGACGCGGCGGAGCGATCGGTGTCCGAGGCGTTGGAAATCCGTGCGGTGGCGGGACCTCTGGCCGACCGGATGCGCGGCCTTGTGCGGATGAACGCGCGGCGCTGGGACGTGGTGCTGGAGGGTGATGTGCGGATCATGCTGCCCGAACTGGGTGCCGTTCGTGCGCTGGAACGGGTGATTGTTCTGGATCAGGCACAGGATATTTTGGAGCGCGATATCGTGGCGGTGGACATGCGTCTGCCTGAGCGTCCGACGCTGAGAATGAAAGAGCGCGCTGTCGAAGATTGGTGGCGTGTCAGGGATTTGGGTGCAGGGGTAGCTGAGCAATGATTGAACTTTACGAGTCCCAACGGGCGATGCGGAACATGCGGCGCGCCGCAATGCAGCGCGGCGTTGTGGCGGTGCTGGATGTGGGCACTTCGAAGATCGCGTGCCTTGTGCTGCGCTTTGACGGGACGGACCGTCTGGCCGAAGGGGACGGCATCGGAGCCATGGCAGGGCAGGCGGGGTTCCGCGTCATCGGAGCGGCCACGACCCGCTCGCGTGGGGTGCGCTTTGGCGAGATCGAGCAGATGGCCGAGACCGAACGCGCCATCCGCACCGCTGTTCAGGCGGCACAGAAAATGGCCAACATGCGCGTCGATCATGTGATCGCGTGTTTCTCGGGGGCGGAGCCGCGCAGCTATGGCCTTGCCGGGCAGGTGGAGCTTGAGGGGCATGTGGTGACCGAGCAGGATGTGAGCCGCGTGCTCAGCGCCTGCGACGTGCCGGATATTGGCGACGGGCGCGAGGTTCTCCACGCCCAGCCGGTGAATTTCGCGCTGGACCACCGCTCGGGTCTTATTGATCCGCGTGGGCAGATGGGTCAGGCGCTTCAGACCGATATGCATATGCTGACTGTCGATAGTGCGGCGATCCAGAACCTGGCGCATTGCGTGAAGCGTTGTGATCTGGAGCTGGCGGGCGTTGCCTCCTCGGCTTACGTCAGCGGGATCTCCTCGCTGGTGGAAGATGAGCAGGAGCTGGGTGCCGCATGTATTGACCTTGGGGGTGGCACCTCCAACATCTCGATCTTCATCAAGAAACACATGATCTACGCCGATAGCGTGCGCATGGGTGGCGACCATGTGACGGGTGACATTTCCATGGGGCTTCAGGTCAATCAGACCGCCGCCGAGCGGATCAAGACCTTCTATGGCGGTGTCGTGGCCACGGGCATGGATGACCGTGAAATGATCGAGATCGGCGGTGACACCGGCGATTGGGACCATGACCGCCGCACCGCAAGCCGGGCTGAGCTGATCGGCATCATGCGGCCCCGGGTCGAAGAAATTCTCGAAGAGGTGCGCGCGCGGCTGGATGCGGCGGGCTTTGATCACCTGCCCAGCCAGCAGATCGTGCTTACGGGCGGCGGTAGCCAGATCCCCGGTCTTGATGGGTTGGCGAGCCGCATCCTCGGCCAACAGGTTCGCCTCGGGCGGCCCCTCAGGGTGCATGGTCTCCCGCAGGCTGCGACTGGCGCGGGCTTTGCAAGCGCGGTGGGCATGTGCCTCTTCGCGGCCAACCCGCAGGACGAATGGTGGGACTTTGAATTGCCCGTGGACCGCTATCCCTCACGCTCGCTCAAGCGTGCTGTGAAGTGGTTCAAGGACAACTGGTAAACGCTATATGCGGTATGATAGGCGAAATACCGCGAAAAAGGGCTGAAAACAGCCCATATTTTGTGGTTTGATTGCGTTTTTTAGGTGACGATACGGTGACGCATAGGTAATAATGCGTTAATCAGGCAGAAAATCGGCCCGAAACTGCGGGCGCAACATCAGGCGGACAACACATATGGCACTCAATCTCACCATGCCCGGACATGAAGACCTCAAGCCCCGCATCACCGTCTTTGGTGTTGGCGGCGCAGGCGGCAACGCGGTCAACAACATGATCGAAAAGCAGCTGGATGGGGTCGATTTTGTCGTCGCCAATACAGACGCACAGGCCTTGCAGCAAAGCAATGCCGAGAACCGTGTGCAATTGGGTGTGAAGGTCACCGAAGGTTTGGGCGCAGGCGCCAAGGCCTCCATCGGGGCTGCGGCCGCCGAGGAAAGCATTGAGCAGATCGTCGATCATCTGGCGGGCGCGCATATGTGCTTCATCACAGCGGGCATGGGTGGGGGCACCGGAACGGGAGCCGCGCCGATCATCGCACAGGCCGCGCGCGAATTGGGCGTTCTGACCGTTGGTGTCGTGACCAAGCCTTTCCAGTTTGAGGGCGGCAAGCGGATGAAGCAGGCCGAGGAGGGCGTCGAGGCCCTGCAAAAGGTCGTCGATACGCTGATCATAATTCCGAACCAGAACCTTTTCCGTCTCGCCAATGAAAAGACCACCTTCACCGATGCCTTCTCCATGGCCGATGATGTGCTCTATCAAGGTGTTAAGGGCGTGACGGACCTGATGGTCCGGCCCGGTCTCATCAACCTTGATTTCGCCGATGTGCGCGCCGTGATGGATGAGATGGGCAAGGCCATGATGGGCACAGGTGAGGACAGCGGCGAGGATCGCGCGATCCAGGCCGCCGAGAAGGCCATCGCCAACCCGCTGCTGGACGAGATCAGTCTGCGCGGTGCCAAGGGCGTTCTTATCAACATCACTGGTGGGCATGACCTCACGCTCTTTGAGCTTGATGAGGCCGCCAACCGCATCCGTGAGGAAGTGGACGCAGACGCCAACATCATCGTGGGCTCCACGCTCGATCCGTCCATGGAAGGCTCCATGCGCGTCAGCGTCGTGGCAACGGGCATCGACGCCAACGAATCCGTGCATGACATTCCCGTGCCGCGCCGCTCCATGGCGGAACCGTTGCGTGCCAGTGTTGCTGCCGAAGCGCCTGCGCCAATGGCTGAAGACATGCCCGAGCCCATCGCCGCGCGCGCCGAAGAGGCGGAAGAGCCATCGCTCTTTACGTCTGTGGAGGCCGAGCGTGCCGCTGCTGAAGAGCAGATGGAAGATATCTTTGAACCTCGTGAAGCACCACAGCCCGCCAGTCAGCGCGCGGCCTATGCGCCTCAAACACAAGAGGCCGACGATCTGCCGCCTCCGGCCTATGTGCCGCCCGTGCAGCACCAGCCAGAAGAAGAGCCGGAGCTTGCAGCTTTTGTGGCGCAGCGCGCACCCGCACCGGGCACCCCTTCGCCCGAAGCTATGGCACGGCTTCAGGCCGCGGTTGGCCATGCCCAGAAGCCTCGGGCTCAGGCGCCAGCCGAGGGTCACGCGCCGCAATACACACAAGCGCACGCACCTGAAGCGGCCCCCGCGTCCGAGCGTCCGCGCTTTGGCATCAACTCGCTTTTGAACCGCATGACGGGTCATTCCGGCGAGGCCGAGGCCCCACGCCCCAGCCGGCAACAGCCGACTTTGCAGGCGCATCAGCCCGCGCGCTCAGAGCCCGAGGGCGAGCGCGATGAGCAGATCGAGATTCCGGCCTTCCTGCGCCGGCAAGCCAATTAAACCCTCACGGGTCTGACATGAATTGAGTAAAGGGCGGTGGATACACCGCCCTTTTTTCGTGTGTTGAAGCCCTTAATCCGATCTCCTAACCAGCTGATCATATTTATAAATATCGGTCTGGGCGGAAATCTGCTGCTTTGCCCCTCACGGATGTTTCAAAGAGTCGTAAAGA
>ERZ887849.1615-NODE-1615-length-20484-cov-7.726810_pt1 | contig 20484 bp, 18 predicted proteins | sample MGYA00521267_ERZ887849 | MGnify/ENA primary metagenome ERZ887849 (study PRJEB32303, sample SAMEA104408601) | aquatic metagenome | biome: Brackish water; feature: Pelagic; material: water | place: Baltic Sea | collected 2014-06-06T16:11:00 | depth 2,863 m ... | reverse complement strand
GGGGCTGGGGATCTCGGCCATGGCGACTCCTCGCGGCGCGTTACTTGGTCAGGATCAGCTTGGCTGCGCGGGTAATGCGCAGGTTGTAGACCTGAGTGTCGAGGGTGATGAGGGCTTTGCCTTCGGGCCCGACAAGATCGCAGGCGGCATAGCTGGGCGAGCGCGGGGCCTCTTGTTTGGGTGGGGGAGGGCAGGTCGCCATGGCCGCAGCCTTTTCTTGTCGTGTCGAGTTTGGATATGTCATCTGCATAATTCTTGACGGAAACAATAAGGAATGTCAAACGCCAGACGCAATGAGAGCGGCGCTGGACATCTCCGCGCCGCTCTTTGGTTGTTTTGTAATCGCTTAGAGGCGATGGCTCAGTGGTTTGAGTGGTCCATGTCCTTCATCCCGTCCTTGCGGGATTCGACGTAGAAGACCACATCGACCGGACCAGCCTTCTCGAAAACAAGGGTCGCAGGGATCGCCTCGCCCAGTTCAAACGGGTCACCGCCCAGCCCCATGAACATCACATGCAGCCCGCCGGGCTCCAGGCTTACAACGGCGCCGGGGGTGATCACGACGCCGTCGGGCTGGGGCAGCATCCGTGCCACGCCGTCCTGCTCCTCGGTTAGGTGCAGGGAAACGCGGTCAAAATCCGCCTCCACGGCGATCAGGCGGTCGGGCGTGTCGCCATTGTTGGTGATGGTGAGAAAGCCGATGCCGGTTCGGGCAGTCGCGGTGGTCTCAAAGCTGTAGGGGTGGTCGATCACGAGGTCCGAGGCAGTAAACTCATGGGCGGTAGCAGATTGGGCCGCGATCAACGTAGTGAGGGCCGCGATGAAGAGAGGACGCATGAGGCGCTCCTTTATGAAACTATTATAAGTGTCAGAGGCGGGATGGCCTCTGGTGTCGTCGAAAGGGTTTTCAGGCGGCTCGGGGCGGCGCACGCGCCTGTGGCAGGGCCACAATGAGCCCTGTGACGCGCCCGCAGGGCAACGGCGCGGCCGAAGTTGGGGAGAGCATCGTGGCCGGGGCGCTGGGCTCCGCGCATCCTGTCTCCGGGGTGATGTGGCATAGCGGGCAATGGCGCGGGTCGGTCGCCCCGCTTGCGCAGATATCGTTGGGCTCCACCGTGATCCCGAGGGCGGCGGCGCTTTGCGCGACCGCGCCGGCCTCGATCTGCGCCCCGGCAGAGGCCCCGAAGGACAGGGTCATCGCCACAAGGGCAAGACCGCAGAGCGCGGCAGTGAGGCGGCGGACAAAATTCATGCACTCAGAGTTAGATCACCCCGGAGCGCCTGCCAAGGGCGGTCGCGCGCTAGTTCAGCCGCTGAGGCTGTCGCGGATGGCGATGACGCCTGCCAGCGCGTTGAGGGTTTGCGCCTCGATGAGGTAATCGGGCCATGTGGAGAGTTTAACGGCCATGAAATCCGTATCGAAATCGAGATAGATCAGCTGGCCGAACACGCCGCGCGCCATGATGTCACCGCGGCCCGCGTCATGTATCCACCACTGATTGCGGTAAGCGCCGTTGGGTGAGGCGTTTGTATAGGGCGCGCCGAACGCCGATGGATCGCCCTGCCGCGTGGCGTTGATCCATGCCTCAGGCACGACACCTTCGCCCCCCGCCAGAAGCATCGCACCAAAGCGGGCGTAATCGCGCATCGTGGCATTGAAGCCGCCATCGGCAAGCGCCGTGCCTGCCGCGTCCACGGTGAAGAATGCGTCCCGCTCGGCGCCAATTTTTTGCCAGATGCGGCTGCTGAGAAGCTCGGCCAAGGGGGCTTGCGCCGCGCGTTCCAACGCCCATGCGACCACATCCGTCTCGATGGACCGATACTGGAACGCACCACCATGTTCGCGTTCCAGCGGGAGGGTCTGGATCACGTCGCGGATGGTGGGGCGCGTCTGTCCCTCGGGGGTGGGTCGCCAGCCGCAGGCGATGTCGATCCGGGTCATGTCGGAATTGGGCAGGCCGTAATCCTCGGTGAACCGCGCGCCCGAGCGCATGTCGAGCACCTGGTCTAGGGTGGCTCCGGCATAGCCCGATTGCGCAAGTTCAGGGATAAGATCGGTGATCAGGGCGGCGGGGTCGATCAGCCCTTCCCCCTCCAGCGTTCCGGCCAACGCGCCCACAAAGGATTTGGTCACCGATTGCGACAGGTGTGGCGTGTGACCGGCCATGTCGTTGAAGTACTGCTCCGAGACGATCTGGCCCTTGTGCATGACCAAGAACCCGTCCGTATAGCTTTGCTCCAGCCAGTCGCGCACGCTCAGCGCGCTACCATCCGCGCCAGTGAAGGGGATGCGGCCCAGCTCCTGCGGGCTGCGGGACATCTCCGAGGGTGTGCCGTCGCCGCGCCGCACATCCGTGGTGGGAAACATTGAGCGCATATTAAGAAACGCCCATCGGTTCATCGGGGCAAGATCCCATGTCATCGGATCGGGGCGCGCACCGGGTGGGGGCGGGAAGCCCTGCATCAGCCCCATCTCGCGCGCGGTTTTGGGGGCTGCGGGAGTGGCGGGTTTGGAGCGCGTGGGCATGACGGGGCCTTTCGGGGCGGGAGGGGAATGTGAAAACGGCGGGCCCCGGTGAGGAGGCCCGCCGCCGATGTCTCGACCTAAAGCGTTTCGCCTTAAACTTGAGACAGGGTTAAGGCGAAACGCCGCGCAACATATCAAAGTTGTGGGCGTTTCGAGACAAGCGCTTGATGCAAGTTTGTCCCGAAACGCTTTGGCTTTGGTCTATTGCTTCAGCCGCGTCCAGATGCGGTTGTAGAGATCGGTCACTTCCTGCGGACAGGGCTTGACGAAATCCGGTGTTGGCGCGTTGGCAGGCATGACGATTTCCGGCGCGCTCAGCATTTCGGCGTCCATAAACTCTTCCGAGCCCATGATTCCGTTGGCGTAGCGTGCGAAGTTCGAGATCATCGCCGCGTTCTCAGGGTCCATGATGAAGTTCACGAAAAGCTTCGCATTCTCCATGTTTGGCGCATCTGCCAGCACGGCCACGTTATCCATCCAGCCGGTGAAGCCTTCCTTTGGATAAGCGTATTGCAGGGTCGGACGCTGCTCGCGTGCCCGCATGGCGGCCCCGTTCCAGTTCTGGCTGAGATCCACGTCGCCCGAGGTCAGCTTCTCGATTGTGGAATAATCCATCGTGCGCCAGTTTTCCTTGGCGGCGATAAGCATCTCTGTCACTTCGCGCAGCTCATCTGCGTTGGAATTGCAGCGATCATAGCCCTTGTAACGCAGGCCCGCGTTGATCACGTCATTCATGTCGTTGAGCATGTTAATCCGGCCCTTGAGCTCCTCGGGTGGATCAAACATCAGCGCCAGCGTGTTGATGTCGCCGGTGTAAACCTCGGTATCGACGGTGAAGGAGGTCGTGCCCCACTGCCACGGCACCGAATAGTTCCGGCCCGGATCCCACCAGACATCGACCCATTTCGGGTCCATGTTCTTGAAGTTCTCCATCTCGTTGGGCTTGATCTCGGCCAGCATGTCCAGACCGATCATGATCTGCACGGTGCTGTCGCCGGGCACGACGATGTCGTAGCCCGTGTTGCCTTCGCGGACCTTGGCCAACATGGTCTCGTTGCTGTCATAGCCGTCGAGATTGACCTCGATGCCGAACTCGGCCTCGAATTTCTCGATCAGCTCGGGGTTGGTGTAGTTACCCCAGTTATAGATGTTCAGCTCGCCCTCGGCGAGGGCCGGGCCGGCAAGGCCAAGGCCAGCCGCGAGGGCTGTGGCCATCTTGAGTTTGGTTTTTGTCATTATAGTTCCTCCTTGATGAACTGGTCGTTTATTGGGGCACTACTTCTTGCGCCCGATGATGAAAAAGAGGGCCACGAGGATGACCGTCAGGCCCAGAAGAAGGGTCGAGACGGCGTTGATCTCGGGTGTAATGCCGCGGCGGATCTGGCCGAGGATATAGATGGGCAGCGTTGTCTCGCCCGGCCCTGCAATCAGCAATGAGATGATAACATCATCCAGCGAGACTACAAAGGCTAGCATCGCCCCCGCGACGATCCCCGGCGCCATCAGCGGCAAGGTGATCGTCCGAAAGACCTGAAACGGCGTGGCGTAAAGATCGGCGGCGGCTTGTTCCAGCGTGAGGTTCATGTCCTCCAGCCGTGCGCGGATTGGCATGTAGGCAAAGGGGATGCAAAAGACCGTGTGCGCCATCATCAGGTAGCCGATACCGCTCACCCCGGTAAGTTTTTTTATCAGGGTGAAGAAGGCGAGCGTGGCCACGGCTGTCACGATCTCGGGCACCATCAGGGGCTGGTTGATAATCGCATAGGCCAGCGTCTGACCGCGATAGGGCGGGGTCCGCGTGGTGGCGAGCGCTGCCATCGTGGCAAAAATGGTGGAAAAGAACGTGGCGACGGCCGCGACCTTGAAGGAAATGATCGTGGCCTCGCGGATGCCGTCATTGTCGAAGGCCTCCACATACCAGCGGAAGCTGAATTCGGTCCAGAGCACCACCGAGCGGTTGTCGTTGAACGAGAAGATGACCAGCACGACGATGGGCGCATAGAGGAAGAAGAGACAGGTATAGGCCAGAAACTCAAAGCCCGGCTGCTTGCGCAGGTCCTTCATTTTGCGCGGATTAGCCATGTGCGCGCTCCTTGCCCGCATAGCGGACATAGACGATGAGCGAGAGCATCACGACCACCATGAGGATGAGCGCCGCCGCCGAGCCAAAGGGCCAGTTGCGCGAGCCGCCGAATTGCAGCGCGATGAGGTTGCCGATCATAAGCTCCTTGCCGCCGCCCAGAAGCTCGGGGGTGATATAGGCGCCGAGGCCGGGGATGAAGACGAGGATGCAGCCCGCCACGATTCCCGGCTTGGCCATTGGCACGATGATGTGGCGCAGGACCTGAAACCGGGTTGCGTAGAGGTCATAGGCGGCCTCGACCAGTTTGAAATCAAGCTTTTCGAGTGAGGCATAGAGCGGCAGCACCATGAACGGCAGGTAGCTGTAGATCAGCCCGAGAAACACCGCACCGTCCGTGTAGAGCATCCCCAGAGGCGCGTCGATGAGGCCCATCCCCTGGAGCGAGACGTTGATGATCCCCTCATCGCGGATGATCAAAAGGATCGCGTAGGTGCGGATCAGGAGGTTGGTCCAGAAGGGCAGGGTGATCAGGAAAAGCCACAAGTTCCGCTGTTCGGGGGGCTTTGAGGCTATGAAATAGGCCATTGGAAAGCCGATGAGCAATGCGCCGACCGTGGCCCCGAAGGCAAGGCCGATGGAGCGGCCATAGATGCTGAGATAGGTCGTCGAGAAGCTCAGCGTGTCGTCGAAGATGTCGCGCTCGAATAGGAATTGCACATAGGCGTCTGTGGTGAATTCCCACGTCACGCCGCCAAAGTTTCCGGGGCTGAGGAACGAATAGATCAGTGTGATCGTGAGTGGGAACAGCCCGAAAACACCGATCACGATCATTGATGGCGACAAAAGCTGCCAGCGGCGGCGGCGCGCTCCGCCCTCGATCGCCTTGCGCGCGACGGCGAGGTTGGCCGCATTGGCCTCTGCGCCGCGTTTGGGCTGTGATTGAGGTTCGGGCAGGGCGACCATCAGTCGGCCAGCACTTGCAGGGCGGCGGGCAGCTTGATGCGCACTTCGGCGCCTTTTTCAGGGGCAACCCCGGCGCAGCGCACGGTGACATCCTCGCCCGATGGCAGGGCCACATGCACGTTCGAGCCGACGCCAAAATAGACTACGTTGCTGACCGTGCCGCGCATCGCCCCCTTCGGATCAAAGCTCATATCCTCGGGGCGGATTGCGACACTGACCCGGCCGCTGAGGGCGAGACCTTCGGGGAGCTGCGCGGGCATCTTGAGGCCGCCCTGCAGGGTCACCTCTTTGCCGCTTGCGGCAAGATCCGCCTCCAGAATGTTGATATCGCCGATAAAATCGGCCACGAAGCGGCGCGCGGGTTGGGTGTAGATTTCGCGGGGTGGACCGACCTGAAGGATCTGGCCCGCCGCCATGACCGCGATCCGGTCCGACATGGTAAGCGCCTCTTCCTGATCGTGGGTCACGAACACAAAGGTGATACCCGTCTCGCTCTGAAGCCGCTTCAGCTCGATCTGCATCTCCTTGCGCAGCTTGAGGTCCAGCGCCGACAAGGGCTCATCCAGCAAGAGCACCTTTGGATGGGGTGCGAGCGCGCGGGCCAGCGCCACGCGCTGTTGCTGCCCGCCCGAAAGCTGATCGGTGCGCCGCCCGGCCAGATGCTCCATCTGTACCAGCGCCAGCATCTCGTCTATCGCGCCATCGACCTCCGCCTTTGGCCGCCCCTGCATCTCCAGCCCAAAGCCGATATTGCGCGCCACACTCATATGCGGGAAGAGCGCATAGTTCTGAAACACGGTGTTCACGGGGCGCTTGTACGGGGGAAGGTGGCCGATTTCCTGCCCGTCCAGCAAGATGGTGCCCTTGGACGGAAGCTCAAACCCCGCGATGAGTCGCAAGAGGGTGGTCTTGCCGCATCCAGATGGGCCGAGAAGGGTGAAAAATTCGTTTTTTCGGATTGCGACTGACACGTCGTCCAACGCCCGGACAAGGCTGTCGCCCTGACCAAATGTCTTGGTGACGCTATCGGCCAGAATCATTGTCTCAAGTGAATTTTCGCTCATGTTTTCAGCGTCCCCAAGGCCATGGGCTTGTTTCTTTCGCCATGCAGAATTTGATCATAAGCAGAGGTTTGCGGTGTCGTAAACCGTTAAATGCGCGGCGGTGGCTGGGGTTGTCGAGCGCTGTCTCATTTTTTTGGCGCGCAACTTTGGCCCAGTGAAAAGGTGTTTACTGCGGCACGGCAATGGCTCAGTCTGCGCAACAGATTTTGGCGCAAAAGGAGGGGCTACGCATGGCGCATCAGGCAGACAGGGTGATCGTGAACGGGCGGGTCTTGACCATGGACGCGAGCACGCCGCGCGCCGAGGCCGTGGCCATGGCGGGGGGCGTCATTCTCGCGGTTGGCAGCACCGCCGAGATACGCGCCTTGGCCGGGCCTGGGGCCGAGATCGTGGACGCGGGCGGCGGCACCGTTTTGCCCGGGTTCATCGACAGCCATGTGCATCTCTTCCAAGGGTCGGCGGGTCTTGAGTTCATGGCGATGGACGGGGTGATGGGCTTTGAGGCCACGCGCGACACGGTGCGGCGCTACGCGGCAGACAACCCCGATGAGCCGCTGATCCTGGGCACGGGGACGAGCTATGATCTGATGATAGGGCGCAATCCTACGCGGGCCGATCTTGATGACATCATGCCTGACCGTCCCTTGGCGCTTCTGGCGCCTGATATTCACACCGTCTGGGCCAATACGATGGCATTGGAGGCGGCGGGGCTTTTGCATGGCGCGCCGATGCCTGAAGGGTCCATCATCGTGATGGGCGAGGATGGTAAAGCAACCGGCGAATTGCTGGAGACGGGCGCGTTTGGCCCTGTCTTGCAGCTGTCGCGCACCGGTGGGCGCGAAATGCTGGGCTATGTCACAGGCGCAGAGCCCGAGCCGCCCGCCACCGAGGCCGAGCGCGCCGCCGACCGCAAGCTCATTACCAAGGGGCTGAAACACGCAGCCTCCTACGGCATCACGACGATGCACAATATGGACGGGAATTTCTATCAGTTGGAGCTGCTGAGCGAGATCGAGGCGGCGGGGGATCTGGCCTGCCGGATGGAAATCCCGATGCATCTCAAGAACTATGACCCGCTGGAACGGATCGAGGAAGCCGACGAGATGCGGCGGCGCTACACGTCGGACACGCTTTGGTCTGGCCGGGTGAAGATGTTTATGGACGGGGTTATGGAGACGCGCACGGCGCTGATGATGCGCGAGTATCCTGACACGCCCGGTGTGATCGGTGAGGCGGTGTTCGAGCCTGAGCATTTCAACGAGGCCTGCCGCCGGATCGACGCGCTGGGCCTGCAAATTGCGGTCCATGCGATTGGCGATCTGGCCGTGCGGCGCACGCTGGACGGGTATGCCGCTGCGCGCAAGGCCAATGGTGCGCGCGACAGCCGCCACCGGATCGAGCATATCGAGTTGATTAACCCCGCAGACATTCCTCGCCTCGCCGAGCTTGGGGCGGTGGCCTCGATGCAACCGCGCCATGCAGCGTTTGGGGGATATTTCCCGCCCTATGACCGGGACACGGTGATGTATGACGATCAGCTTCCCTATGCGTTCGCATGGCAAAGGCTGCGCGAGGCGGGTGCGCGGATGATATTCTCGACCGATTGGCCGGTGGTGCCTGTCGATGTGATGGGCAACGTGCAGGCCGCAGTGGCCCCGGTCGATCTGGGCGAAGGCTGGGATATTCGCGCGCAATCGCTGCATGCGACGCTGGAGAGCTATACAGCCGGCAACGCGTGGGTGGAGTTCCGCGAAGGGCGCAAGGGACAGTTGATCGCGGGCCAGATGGCCGATGTGGTGATCATGGACCGCGATCTGGAGGCGGAGGTGCCGGAGCAACTCCACGCCGCGCGCCCCGTGATGACGATCTGCGGCGGGCGCGTCACCTATTCTGGCTGAGGTGCCTCCGCGATCAGCATGAGGTTGTTGGCGGGCATCTTGCGCCATGTGGTCTTGATAAGACCCGCCGCCTCGGCCCATGCCCCGATCTGGGCGGTGTCCTTGTAGCCGATCTCGGGGTCCGAGGCGCGCAGCGAGGCGTTGAAAGCCGCGTCGCCGTCTGATGTGGCTGCGCCATCCCGCAAGAAAGGCCCGTAGAGCACGAAGCGCCCCCCGGGCGTCAGCGCGCGGGCGGTCTCATGGATCACTGTGTGCGCCTCGCCCTCGGAAATCAGGTGCAGAAGGTTGATCAGCACGATCAGGTCCTGACCTCCATGCGCCTTGTGCCATCCGGGTTTGGCCGCATCCAAAGGCAGTGCCGGGCGTAGGTTCGGCAGGCCCGCGCGCGCGGCGTAAGCGTCGATGCTGAGGCGGCGCATCGCGTCCGGCTCGGTCGGCTGCCAGTCAAGCTCCGGCAGGGCGGCGGCGAATTGCACCACATGCTGGCCCGTGCCGCTGGCGAGCTCCAATGCGCGCCCCCGAAGCGGCGTGATCTCCTGCATCACGGCGGTGATCACGGCGGCGTTGCGCGCGGCGGCGGGCGCTGTCATGCGGCCATCCGCGCCGCTTGAGGCTTGGGAGGCATTGGGGGGAGGGGTGCGTGTCATCTGCATCTGCGGGCCGCTCAATGTGCGGCCCGCAAGCGCTTTGATTTACTGAGGGATCTCGCCGGTCAGACCTTCGAGATAGAAGTTCATCCCCTGCAAGTCCTCGTCGCTCGCGATCTCACCTTCGGCCAGCCCCGATGCTACCTGATTGGCCAACAAAACCTGCGTGAGCAGGGCAAAAACGGCGGCCAGCACTGCGCCTGCCAGGGCGGCCACGGCAAAACCCATCGTGGGTGATCCTGTCTCTACTGCGGCAATGAACCCCGCACAGGCCCCGAGGATCATCATCCCCTCCACCCCGAGGTTCAGAACGCCCGACCGTTCCACCACAAGCTCGCCCAAAGCGGCCAAAAGCACGGGCGTGGCAGCGGCGATCAGGGCGGCAATCAACAGCACCGGGTTGATGGCGGACAGGTCCATCTATGCCTCCCTAACCCGAATTCTACGCACCCGGAAATGCGTGAACACATCCACCGCCAGCAAGAAAAACAAGAGCATCCCCTGAAATACCTGAATGGCCGCGGCGGGAAGCTGTAATCCCGCCTGCGCCGCCTCGCCACCCACATAAGTGAGCGCCATCAAAAGCCCCGCCGCAAGAATGCCAAACGGATGCAAACGACCCAAAAAGGCCACGATAATCGCCGTAAATCCATAGCCCACGCCAAACTCGATCGTGATCTGGCCCGCAGGCCCCGCCACCTCGAAAAGCCCCGCCATCCCGGCCAACGCGCCTGACAGACCCAGGCAGAAAATCACCACCCGCGCCGGGATCACACCTGCAAAGCGCGCCGCTTTCGGTGCGGCCCCGCTCAGGCGGATATGAAATCCGCGCACATGGTGGCTTAGAAGGACATAGCCCCCGATCACCGCAATAAGGGCCGCGACGACCCCCCAATGCACGCCGCTGCCCGCGATGATCTCGGCATTATGCGCCGATGGATAGCTCTGAAGATTGCGGCTGCCCGGAAAGCCCCGGCCTTCGGGGTCGCGCAAAAGGCCAAGCGCCATCGCCGCCACCAGCTTCTCGGCCACATAAACCAGCATAAGCGACACCAAAATTTCATTGGTCCCGAACCGCACCCGCAAAAGCGCAGGGATCATCCCCCATGCCCACCCCCCCAAAGCGCCCGCCGCCACCATCGCGGGAAACAAGAGCCAGCTTTCGGCGGGATAGAGGGCCAACGCCACCGCCGCGCCGCAAATCGCGCCCACAATATATTGCCCCTCCGCCCCGATGTTCCACACGCCCGCGCGAAACCCCATGGCCAGCCCCAACGCAATCAAAACAAGCGGTGCGGCTTTCAGCAAAAGTTGTGGGCGGTAAAAGAAGGCGAACTCACCAAAGAGCGGGTCCCAGAAAATCGTGCGGATCGCCAGCACGGGATCCGTACCAAACGCGGCAAAAAGAGCGCCCCCTGCCAGCATGGTGAAAACTACCGCCAGCACCGGCGCGGCCCAGGCCCACAGCTTTGACGGCGTCGCACGCCGCTCAAGCCTCAGCACGGCGCGCCGCCTTCTTCTTTGCAAAAATACTCAAACCTCAACCGATCACCCATGGGCCAGCGCGCGCGTTTCAGCGCCCCCCATCATCAACCCGATTTCTTCCACGCCAAGGCCCCGAACGGGCCTTATATTGCTGAGCCGCCCTTCGCTCAGCGCGCCGAAACGGTCCGAGATTTCCATCAACTCGTCGAGATCCTGAGAGATCACCACTACCGCGGCGCCCCCCTCGGCCAGGTCGATCAACGCCGGCCGGATTGCCGCCGCCGCCGCATCCACGCCCCAAGTGGGTTGATTGACCACGAGGACGCGCGGGGATTGCAACACCTCGCGCCCGATCACGAATTTTTGCAGGTTCCCACCCGAGAGCGCCCGTGCAGGCGCGTCTGGGCCGGGTGTGCGCACGTCGAACGCGGTGATGATGCGGCGGGCAAACGCCTCCGCCGCCCCCCATTGGATCATGCCGCGCTGCACGAGGTTTTCACGCTCCGCGCCTGTCACAAGGGTGTTTTCCGTGAGGCTCATCTCCGGGGCCGCGGCATGGCCGAGCCGCTCTTCAGGCGCGGTGCACAGGCCACGCGCGCGCCGCGCGCTGGGCCCAAGGCGTGAGATATCATCGCCGCAAAACACCACACTGCCCGAGGCACTTTGCCGTTCGCCCGAGAGGGCGGCCAACAGCTCGTCCTGCCCATTGCCCGCCACACCGCCGATCCCGAGAATCTCGCCTGCGCGTACATCAAAGGCCACATCTTTGAGCGCCGTGCCAAATGTCCCAAGCGGCGCAAGGCTCAGCCCCGCCAGCGACAAAAGCACTTCGCCCGTCTCCCCGGGGGTACGTAAGGGCGCGCCGAAACGCGCGCCGACCATCTGCTCGGCCATCGCGTGCGCGCTAACCTCGCGCGGATCGCACGCCCCCACCACGCGCCCGCGCCGCAGGATCGTGGCGCGGTCACAAAGCGCGCGTATCTCGGCCAGCTTGTGGGAGATATAGAGTATCGCCACCCCCTCGCCGCGCAGCTTGCGTAGCGTGGCAAAGAGGATTTCCACCTCGCCGGGGGTCAGCACTGAGGTCGGCTCGTCCATGATAAAGAGGCGCGGGCGTTGCAGAAGGCAACGTATGATCTCCACTCGTTGCCGCTCCCCCGCCGACAGATCGCCCACGATGCGCGCAGGGTCCAGCGGCAGACCGTAAGCTTGAGATACATCGCGAATACGCGTGGCCAGATCGCGCAGGCGGGGCGGGTCCTCCATGCCAAGGGCCACGTTTTCGGCCACGCTCATTGCGTCGAAAAGCGAGAAATGCTGGAACACCATGGCGATGCCTGCGGCGCGTGCGGCGCGCGGCGTGGCGGGAGTATAGGCCGCGCCGGAAAGCTGCATCGCCCCGCTATCCGGTCGCACCAGACCGTAGATCATTTTCACAAGCGTGGATTTGCCCGCGCCGTTTTCCCCGAGCAGGGCGTGGACCTCACCGGGCGCGATCGCGAGGCTCACATCCTCGTTGGCGATGACACCGGGATAGGCTTTGCTCAAACCGCTCAGGCGCAAAAGGGGATCGCTCACGCCATGCCTCCTCAACCCGTGCCGCGTGCCTTTTCCTAGCAGAGCCCGCGTGCCACGCAAAGCCCCTCTGGCGGGGGGGCAAGGGCTGCGCTAGGCTGGCTGCCATGAGCACTGATCCCCGATTCATCCACCTGCGTCTTCACACCGAGTATTCCTTGCTGGAAGGTGCGGTGCGGCTGAAGAAACTGCCACAAATGTGCGTCGATGCGGGCATGCCCGCTGTGGCCGTCACCGACACGAACAACATGTTCGCAGCACTTGAATTCGCCGTCTCTGCGGCAGATGCCGGGGTGCAGCCCATCATGGGTTGTCAGATGGATCTGGCCTATCTGGAGGCCGCTCCGGGCGAGCAGGCCCGCCCCCGTGCGCCCCTTGTTTTGCTGGCGCAAAACGAGGCGGGCTATGAGAACCTGATGAAGCTGAACTCCGCGCTTTATCTACGCGGGGACGCGCAATTGCCGCATATCACGCTGGAGGATTTGGAGGCGCATGGCGCGGGCCTCATTTGCCTCACGGGTGGTCCGGACGGCCCTATCGGGCGGCTGCTGCGCGGTGGGCAGCGCCCGGCGGCGGAGGCATTGATGACCCGGCTGGCCGCGATCTTCGGCGACCGCCTTTATGTGGAGCTGCAACGCCATCCCGGCGAGGGCGGCGCGCCGGAGGCAGAACGTCTGACCGAGCAGGGTCATATCGAGATGGCCTATGCGATGGACCTTCCCATCGTGGCCACGAATGACGTCTATTTCCCCAAAGAAAAGATGTATGAGGCCCATGACGCCATGCTCTGCGTTGCGGAAGGCGCCTATGTCGATCAATCCGCCCCGCGCCGTCGCCTCACGCCGCAGCATTACTTCAAGACCCCGCGCGAGATGGTCACTCTGTTCGCCGATCTGCCCGAGGCGCTGGAGAACACGATCGAGATCGCCCGGCGCTGCGCCTTCGCGGCTTACCGCCGTGATCCGATCCTGCCGAAATTTGCGGATGACGAGATCGAGGAGTTGCGTCGCCAGTCCAAAGAGGGGCTGAAAGAACGCCTCAAGGTGATCCCCCATGCGGCCAGCGTCGAGGAATACGAGGCGCGGCTTGAGTTTGAGCTCGGGATCATCGAGGGGATGGGCTTTCCGGGCTATTTCCTGATCGTGGCCGACTTTATCAAATGGGCCAAGGATCGCGATATCCCGGTGGGGCCGGGGCGTGGATCGGGCGCGGGCAGCCTTGTGGCCTATGCGCTCACGATCACCGATCTGGACCCGCTGCGCTATAGCCTCCTCTTTGAGCGGTTCCTGAACCCCGAGCGGGTCTCGATGCCCGATTTCGATATCGACTTCTGCATGGATCGCCGCGAGGAGGTTATCCAATATGTGCAGGAGAAATATGGCCGCGACCGGGTCGGGCAGATCATCACCTTCGGAGCACTTCTGTCCAAGGCCGCCGTGCGCGACATTGGCCGGGTCTTGCAGATGCCATATGGGCAGGTGGACCGCCTTAGCAAGATGATCCCAGTCGAGGGCGTGAAACCCGTGAGCATCGCGCAGGCGCTCGCTCAGGAGGACCGTCTGCGCGAGGAGGCCCGCAACGAGGAGGTCGTGGACCGCCTTTTGAAATACGGGATGCAGGTCGAGGGGTTGTTGCGCAATGCGTCCACCCACGCCGCCGGGGTGGTGATCGGTGACCGTCCACTGGACGCGCTGGTGCCGCTCTACCAAGATCCGCGCGCGGATATGCCCGCCACGCAGTTCAACATGAAATGGGTGGAGCAGGCGGGGCTGGTGAAGTTCGACTTTCTCGGCCTCAAAACCCTGACCGTGGTGCAAAACGCGGTCGAGCAGATTTTGGCCGGGGGCGGGGCACTGCATATCGCGGCGGACGGGACGGAGCTTTACCAGCCGCCCGAAGGGTCCGAGAACGATATCGGCGCAATCCCTCTGGATGACGCCGCGACATACAGGCTCTACGCCAGCGCCAAGACCGTTGCGGTGTTTCAGGTGGAAAGCTCAGGCATGATGGATGCCCTGAAACGGATGAAGCCCACTTGCATCGAGGATATCGTGGCGCTTGTGGCCCTCTACCGGCCCGGTCCAATGGAGAATATCCCGAAATATTGCGAGGTTAAGAACGGGCTATCAGAGCGTGAAAATTTGCACCCCTCGGTCGATCACATCCTGGACGAGACCCAAGGCATCATCGTCTACCAAGAGCAGGTGATGCAGATCGCGCAGGAAATGGCCGGGTATTCCCTTGGCGGTGCGGACCTTCTGCGCCGCGCCATGGGTAAGAAAATCCAAGCCGCGATGGACGCGGAACGGCCCAAATTCCTCAAAGGCTCCGCTGAGAACGGCGTGGACAAGGACAAGGCGATGGAGGTCTGGAACCTTCTCGACAAGTTCGCCAATTACGGCTTCAATAAATCCCACGCAGCGGCCTATGCGGTGGTGAGCTACCAGACCGCTTGGCTCAAGACCAATCACCCGGTCGAATTCATGGCCGGTGTGATGAATTGCGATATCCACCTCACCGACAAGCTCGCCGTCTATTTCGAGGAAGTGAAAAAGGGGTTGGAGCTGACTTACGTGCCTCCTTGTGTGAACCGCTCGGAGGCGACGTTCGTCGCGCGCGAGGGGGCTCTGCATTACGCGCTGGGCGGGCTGAAGAATGTGGGCGTGGAGGCGATGAAGCTCATTTGCGAAGGGCGGCGGGTGGAGGGGGTTGAGAAGCCCTTTGCCACGGTGTTCGATTTTGCGCGCCGCGTTGATCTCAAGCGGATCGGCAAGCGGCCCTTGGAGATGCTCGCCCGCGCCGGAGCGTTTGATCAGCTGGACCGCAATCGGCGGCGGATGTTCGAGAGTGTCGAGGCGCTTACGAATTATTCGGCGGCGATCCATGATCAGAAGGGCTCGGCTCAGGTGTCGCTCTTTGGGGAGGCGGGCGATGACCTGCCCGAACCGCGCCTGAGTGGGGCCGAGGATTGGCTACCCGCCGAGCGTCTGACCGAGGAGTTCAAGGCGGTTGGTTTCTACCTCTCGGGCCATCCTCTGGACGACTATATGGCGATCCTGAAACGCAAGGATATCAAGACGCTGGACGAGGTGACGGCGCAGGCCGCGCGCGCGCCGGCAGTCGTGAAAATGGCCGGCGTGGTGGCCGGACGGCAGGAGCGAAAATCGGCACGCGGCAACCGTTTCGCCTTTGTGCAACTCAGCGATACGACCGGGGGTTATGAGGTCACGATGTTCTCCGAGACGCTGGAGAAATCGCGGCCTCATCTGGAAACGGGCGCTCAGCTTGTCATCACCGTCGAGGCGACGATGGAGGCTGAGCAACTCAAGCTTCTGGCGCGTGCGGTCGCACCCATCGACGGGATCGTGGCCGATGCGGGCGCGATGGGTCTGCGGATCTTCGTCGAGACGCCGGATGTGCTCCGCGCGGTGGCCAATGTTTTGGAAGGCGCGCGCGGGGCCACCCAAGCCCGGCCCGGCCCTGTGCAGTTTTGTCTCAGCGCGCCGGATTTGCCGGGCGAGGTTGAGCTGTCGGCGGGGCGCAATTTTCCGGTGAACCCGCAGATCAAGGGCGCGATCAAGAGCCTTGAGGGTGTGATCGACGTCGAGGATATTTAGCGCCGCTCAGTAATGTGGCGGGCGCTCGTTGCCCAAGGTGACCTGCCCGCCCATGGCGCTTTCACGCTCGGCCTCGCGGCTGATCAGCATCTCGGTGCGGCGGGTGAGGCGGTCGATCTCCGTCTGCTGGCGGGCGACCACATCCGATAGATCGTCGACACTGCGCATCAGATGCGCGATCTTTTCTTCAAGCTGTTCCATACGGGCGAAGTAGGGTCTGGCGCGCGTGGCGTCAATCCTTCTCGCTTGCGTGTGCGTGGCGAGAGGTTTTTGAGTATTTGTGCAAAGAAGAAGGGCAGGGCGCGTGCTTGCCCCGGCAGGGGGCATCCGGTAGACCGCGCGGCAAACGTGCACGAAAGGTGTGATCCGATGGCCAAGCCGAAAAAGACCCCCCGCCCCAAAGCCGAAACGCCCAAAGGCTTCCGCGATTATTTCGGGGCCGAGGTGGTCGAGCGGGCGCGGATGCTGGAGGCGATTGCGCAGGTGTATCACCGCTATGGGTTTGACGCACTCGATAGCTCGGCTGTGGAGACGGTAGAGGCGTTGGGGAAGTTCTTGCCCGATGTGGACCGGCCCAATGAGGGGGTCTTTGCGTGGCAGGAGGATGATGGGACGGACAAACCCGGTGATTGGCTGGCGCTGCGTTACGATCTGACGGCCCCTTTGGCGCGGGTCTATGCGCAGCACCGCAATGAACTGCCGACGCCCTATCGGCGCTATGCGATGGGGCCTGTCTGGCGCAACGAGAAGCCCGGACCGGGGCGGTTTCGGCAGTTTTATCAATGCGATGCGGATACGGTCGGGGCAGCGTCCGTGGCGGCGGACGCGGAGATTTGCGCGATGCTGGCCGATTGTCTGGAGACGGTGGGGATTGCGCGCGGCGATTACGTCGTGCGGGTGAACAACCGGAAGGTGCTGAATGGGGTTTTGGAGGCCACAGAGCTCACGGACGACGTGCAGCGCGATGCGGTTTTGCGCACGATTGATAAGTTCGACAAGGTTGGGGCCGCGGGTGTGGCCGAGCTTTTGGGCAAGGGGCGGCTTGATGCTTCGGGCGCCTTCATCGACGGGATTGGCCTGAGTGAGGATCAGGCAGGGCCGGTGCTGGCGTTTTTGACCTCCAAAGGCGCAGACGCGGGCGAAACGCTGGCCAATCTGCGCGCGGCCGTAACGGGATCGGAAATTGGGCTTGAGGGTGTGGCCGAGCTTGAGGAGATTGCGGAGCTTTTGGCGGCGCAGGGCTATGGCCCGGATCGGATCGAGATTGACCCCTCCGTCGTGCGTGGCCTTGGCTATTACACCGGGCCTGTTTTCGAGGCGGAGCTGACCTTTGACATCCTTGATGAGAAGGGTCGCAAGCGGCAGTTTGGCAGTGTCGCGGGCGGCGGGCGGTATGACGACTTGGTGAAACGCTTCACCGGGCAGGCGGTGCCGGCCACGGGGGTGAGCATCGGGGTGGATCGCCTGTTGGCCGCTCTGCGCGCGCAGGGGCAGACCAGTGCGGCGGCGGCGGGGCCCGTGGTCGTGACCGTGATGGACCGGGGCCGGATGGCGGCCTATCAGAGCATGGTGGGCGAATTGCGCGCGGCGGGCATCCGGGCGGAAGTGTATCTCGGCAATCCCAAGGCGTTCGGAAATCAGCTGAAATACGCGGATAAGCGCGGCAGCCCAATTGCCGTGATCGAGGGCGAGGATGAGGCGGCGCGCGGCGTGGTGCAGGTGAAAGACCTGATCCTTGGCGCTCAGATTGCCCAGAGCGCCACGCCTGAGGAGTGGAAAGAGCGGCCCAGCCAGTTCGAGGTGCCGCGCGATCAGCTCGTGGCGAAAGTGCTTGAGATTTTGGAAAGTCAGCGTTGATGTGGGCCGAGGTCAGAGCAGAGGCGGCCCGGTTGCGGGGCCTATTCGAGGCGGCGGGGGCCGCTGTGGTCGAGACGGGCATTTTGCAGCCCGCGGCCACGCTTCTGGACCTTTATGGCGAGGATATGCGCGCGCGGGCCTATGTGACCTCGGACCCGCTCAAGGGCGAGCAGATGTTGCGACCGGATTTCACCGTGCCCGTGGTCGAGATGCATATGGCCGAAGGCGCGGAGCCTGCGCGCTATACCTATGCGGGCGAGGTGTTTCGCCGGCAGGAGGAGGATGCGGCGCGCGCCTCGGAATATATGCAGGTGGGGTATGAGGTGTTTGAACGCGGAGCGGCTGCGGCCTGTGATGCCGAAGTTTTCGCGCTGATCCACGACATTCTGGCGCCTTTGGGCCTGCGTGCGGCGACCGGGGATATTGGTATCCTGCGGGCCGCCGTTGAGGGGCTGAGCACAAGCGACGCGCGCAAGGCGGCACTCCGGCGGCATTTGTGGCGGCCGCGGCGGTTTCGTCAGTTGATCGAACGGTTCGCGGGGCGTATGGCGGTGCCTGCTTCACGCGTGGCCCTTCTGGCGGCGGATAATCCGATGGCGGATGCGGGGCCGATGATTGGCCTGCGCGGTGAGGCCGAAATTGCGGCGCGGATCGAGGTGCTGCGCGCGGATGCGGCGACGCCGCCGCTGGCCGCCGGGGAGGTGGCGCTTCTGGATGCGATCCTTGCCGTGCGCGAGACGGCGCCCAATGCGCTGGCGCGGTTTCACGATATCGCGGTGGACATGCCCGCGATTGCGGATGCGGTGGCAGGTGTCGAGGCGCGGCTGGAGGCGATGGCCGCGCGCGGGATCGACGTGGACACGCTGCCGTTTGAAGCGTCCTACGGGCGCACGCAGATGGAGTATTACGACGGGTTCGTCTTTGGGTTCACCTGCGAGGCGCGACCCGATCTGCCGCCCATTGCCACTGGTGGGCGCTATGACGCGCTGACCCGGCAATTGGGGCGCGGACGCGAGATTCCGGCGGTGGGCGGTGTGATCCGCCCGGGGCTGGTCTGCGCGCTGCGCGGGCAGGGGGGTGAGGCATGAGTGTCCGGCTGGGGGTGCCGTCCAAGGGGCGGCTGATGGAGAAGACGTTTGAGTGGTTCGGCGCGCGCGGCGTCGGCCTTGGGCGCAGCGGCTCGGACCGGGAATATGCGGGCGAGGTGACGGGGATCGACGGTGTTGAATTGATCCTGCTCTCGGCCGGGGAAATCCCGCGCGAGCTTGCCGCTGGGCGCATCCATCTGGGTGTGACCGGCACGGATTTGGTGCGCGAGAAGCTGAGCCTGTGGTCCGAGCGGGTCGAAGTGATGGCAGAGCTTGGGTTTGGCCAAGCAGATCTGGTGCTGGCGGTGCCAAGTGCTTGGGTCGATGTGGGCACGCTCGATGATCTTGACGCGGTGGCGGCGGCGTTTCGGGCGCGCCACGGGATGCGGCTCCGGATTGCCACGAAATATCACCGGCTGGTGCGGGAATTTCTGCGGGAGGCGGGCGTGGCGGATTACGCGCTGATCGACAGCCAAGGTGCGACCGAGGGCACTGTCAAGAACGAGACCGCCGAGGCCGTGGCCGATATCACGTCGAGCGGCGACACCTTGCGCGCCAATCACCTCAAGCTTTTGGAGGATGGGCTAATCTTGCGCAGCCAGGCTACGCTCTTCCGCGCGCGCCAAGCGGATATGACGGAGGCGGAGCGCGCCGCGATGGCGGCGCTGCTGGAGCGGTTGCGCGTCGATTAGGGGGCTGCCCCGCTTGCCGGGGGTTCAGCATGGGGTCTGGGCTCAACCGCACAGGAGCCTGCCCATGAAAATCCGCGCCATCCGTGCAGCGCCGTTGATCTCCGCGCGCCAGATGCGATTGTGATCAACATCAACGCGCATGGTGGGTTTGACCGCACAGTCGTGTTCATCCGCGCCTGCGAGTGGCATGATATCGGCTTGCGGTTTCATAGCGGCGAGATGGGCGCACGCGAGTGCCGCCAATCCGCGTGTGAGTGCTGCCCTGCCGCAGGTGTGGGGGGCAAGCCGGACGCTGTTCGACTGGTATGCGGATGATGTGATTGAGGGAAGGCCGTTCGCGACCCACCGGCGTTTGGTGCCTTTGCCCGATGCGGCGAGGCTTGGTGTCACGTTTGATCCGAAGGCGATGGCGCGATGCCATGCGCGGTATTTGAAAAAACCCATACCCCTCGGCCAAAACCGGGGGGTATGGGGGATGTTTTCGCAAGACCTGAGCGCCTCGGGCCTTAACCCTGAGGCACTCAGACAATGCTGAGCGCTTTAGAAGCGGAAGGTTGCGCGCGCTTGCACGGTCGTCGCATCGACGTCGACAGGCGTGTTGTTGATGTTGTCGAACTCGTGGTACAGAACTTCACCACCGAGCGAGATGGTCTCGGTGATCATATGCTCATAACCCGCGCCCACGAAGTAACCATCTTCGCTGCCGCCCGGGGTGGTATCGGCCTGCGCATAGCCGCCTGTTCCATAGAGCAACCCGTTGCCGATCTTGTAACCACCACGCAGTTTCAGACGCCAGACACTGTCGACGCTCGCGCCGGGAGCCAGAGTGATGTCTCCGAAGTCGTAATCAGCGCCCGCGCCGACGACCCACTGGCCAAAATCATAATCATAACCGAGCACGAGGCCGCCGATGAAGTCATCGCCATTCACACCCGCTAGTGTTCGCCGCCTGACAGAAGATTCCCAACGGCGACACGCTGTGCGATAT
>ERZ887849.1612-NODE-1612-length-20505-cov-11.021320_pt1 | contig 20505 bp, 15 predicted proteins | sample MGYA00521267_ERZ887849 | MGnify/ENA primary metagenome ERZ887849 (study PRJEB32303, sample SAMEA104408601) | aquatic metagenome | biome: Brackish water; feature: Pelagic; material: water | place: Baltic Sea | collected 2014-06-06T16:11:00 | depth 2,863 m ... | reverse complement strand
CGGATATTATTTGTGCGGGTGAGCCGATTCAGTTCGTCAACACGAGCATCGGAGGAACGAGTTTCGAATGGTTCTTCGGAGATCTTAGCAGCAGCGATGAGGAGAATCCGGAATACATCTACGCGACGCCGGGCGAATGGGAAGTGATGTTAATCGCCTCGGACGTGAGCGGCTCTGGCGGTTGTTTGGAACCCGACACGGCGTTTGCCACTTTGTTTATCCAAGAATCACCGAATCCAACAATTGATGAGGTTCCGGTGCTCTGCCCCGGAGAGGAAGTGACGTTGCAGGCGTACGGAACGGGTGCGTTGGTTTGGCAGGCGGACCCGACGTTGAGCGACCCGACCATCTCCAATCCGTTGGCGTCACCGGTTGAAACAACCACTTACATCGTTGAAGATTCCAACGACTGTGGAACGGAAATGGCCTTTGTAACGGTAGAAGTCGAGTTCATGACGACAGACATTACCAGTGACCAGTCCATTTGCCTGGGCGATGTGATTGATTTGGAAGTGACGGGCGGAGAGAGCGCCACTTGGAGCCCGATCGGTGGATTGGGATCGCCTTCTGAGGTCTCGACGACAGCGAGTCCTGCGACGACGACGACGTACACCGCAACGGTTGTGTCACCAGCAGGTTGCACGGCAGAGGAGTCCGTCAATATTTATGTTGTGAGTTCATTTCCTGGAGGCCAAGTTTACCCGACAATCAATCTTTGCGCGGGTCAAGGCGTGTTCCTCTCTGCAGCAGAGGGGGATACGTATTTGTGGTCTCCGGAAAATTTGGTCAGCAACCCGTTGGTTCAAAACCCGTACACAACGCCTACTGAAAACACCACATTTACGGTAAGCATTGCCAATGTGTGCGGTGCAGGTGTGGATTCGGTATCGGTGGAATTGGTCACACCATCGGCTTCTGCAACTGGCGGAGGCTGGATGTGCAGGGGAGAAACCATGGTGTTGAGTTGTTCTGAGGGACTGAACTATGCGTGGTCACCTGCGTCACTCGTGGCGAATCCTTATTCCCAGACGACGGAAGTCTTCCCCCTTGAAACGACCACGTTTACGGTGTACGTGACGGATGGGTTTGGTTGTCAAGGCAGCACGGAGATGGAAGTCAACGTATGGCAACCTCCTTATGTCAACGCCGGTCCAGATCGGGAAGTTGATTGGTTGGATCGTGTGCGATTATTCGGATCGGCCGACGCGGACTCTATGTGGTGGTCGCCAACGGATTGGTTGAGTTGCAGCGATTGTCCTACCCCGGAAGTGGATGTACAAGGCCCAGGATGGTTTACACTCCAAACCATTTCACCGGAAGGATGCACGGCTTCAGACAGCGTGTTCATTGATGTTTTCTACCCGGTCTATGTGCCCACCGCATTTTCCCCCAACAACGACGGTTTCAATGATGCGTTTATCATAGAGGGGATTGAGCCAAGAGGATATCGTTTGGAAATTTTCAATCGATGGGGTGACTTGCTTTTTTACAGTGAAAACCCGGAAGAGCCTTGGATCGGTCAGAATCAAATGGCTGGATCGGAATATTTCGTTCCAGATGGAGTTTACGTCTGGCGGTTGCGGTACGAAATGCGTGATGGTCCGCGTCTTTTGGATGGCACCGTGACGTTGATTCGATGAAGAGCGAAGAAGAGAGTTGCAACAATCAGAGGTTGTCGTTACTTTCGATGCCGGATACCCTTTCGCAATGAGTCACATCGATACACACCTTCATCGGCTTTTTTTGGACCACGATTGCGTGATCGTTCCGGGCTTGGGAGGATTTGTCTGCAATCGCATCCCAGCGCGGTATGACGCGTTACGTGAGGAGTTGGTTCCACCCGCTCGAGAGGTCATGTTCAATGAGCGATTGATCCATCACGACGGAGTTTTGGCTCAAGCCGTGGCCGTGAATGAGGGGCTCGTTTACGCGGAAGCGATGCAAGCGATTGAAAAGGAGGCAGGTGATTTGAAGCAGCGTGTACAGGTGGGCGAGACCGTCACCATCGATCATGTCGGTCGTCTGTATCGAGGACAAGATGGAGGGATGATGTTCATGCCTGAAGAGGTTTTAGAACGCATGTTGCGATCCTTTGGATTGCAACGGATCCCATTGAGACCGCTAGTCAAACCTGAGGTGATGGAGCGAGAGTCTGCAAAGATTTTCGCCATGCCGCCAGCGGCTCAGAGGAGCGGTATGCATCCATGGGCTCGGGTTGCTGCTGCCATGGCCGTGCCGATTTTAGGGGGTGTCGGTATGTTCATTGCGGATCAATGGCAGACAGAGGTGTCGCTCATGAGTGCGCTTCCGTCATTTTATGAGCAGGTTGAATCATCGGCTTTTCAGCCACGGTTCGAAGAGGAGGCTGTGCTGTCCTCTGGGATATCTACTGAGCCCGTTTTTGGACCGGCTATTGATGCTGTGGAAGGCGCTTCGGTCGTCCATTATGATTTCACAAGTGAGGCGCTCTCTTCGTCGGGAGTGACTGTCATGATCGCGGGTTCGAACGAAGGAGTTTCTGAGGAATTGGCTTGGGTGGAGGAAACCGCCGAACCGGAGATGGAGACGACCGCTGCTGTTTCGGCTGAAATGTTTGTATTGGTTGCAGGTGCGTTTTCAGTAGAAGACAACGCTCTTCGATTGGCTCAAAACTTGCGAGGAGAGGGCTTTAATGCTGAGATTTTCTTGCAAAGCAATGGGCTTCATGTGGTCTCTTACGCGGCGTTTGATGCGGAATCAGATGCACGGGAGAAGCTGGGACAATTGCGCCAAGACCAACGTTGGGCAACCGCTTGGCTGAAGCGATTCCAGTCCTGACTTTCATGACCAGCAGACCTTTGCCAGAAGCGCTCATCCTTGATTTTGGGGGCGTTCTCTACGATATCGATTACGATGCTCCTGTTCAGGCTTTCCGTGCATTGGGTCTGGAAGATTTTGCAGGACTGTACCATCAAGCAGCGCAATCACCGGCATTCGATGAATTGGAGTGTGGGCAAATTGCTCCAGATGCATTTTACGCGTTTTTGGAAGGGCATTGCCGCCGTGGAACCCAACGTTCTGAAGTCGTCGATGCTTGGAATTCCATTCTCACGGGCATGCCTTCCTGCCGCATTCCTCTGGTGCAGGCACTGAGTCAACAAACAAGGCTATTCATTTTCAGCAATACCAACACCATCCATGCGGCGGTGTTTGAGGCTTGGATGGAAAAACACCTTGGACTCTCTGCGTTTCGCGGCGCATTTGAAGGAATTCATTATAGCCACGAATTGGGTCAACGCAAGCCCGATCCGGAAGCTTTTCTGTCAATTTGCGCGCGGCATAGACTGGATCCTGCTGACACCCTGTTTATCGACGATAGTGAGCAGCACGTCAACGGTGCAAAACAAGCGGGATTGCAGGCGCACTGGCATTACCCGGTGAGTACAGATGTCGCTGTTTGGTTGCGAGACCGCGGATTTGACTTGCCCGAATCAGCTTTTCGATCGGCTTAATTCAAGCCCGTTACCATCTCCTCGTGGACCGCTTTGAATCGGTCTTCCTCACAGGGCGTAGCGCCTTGTTCCAACAGGAGAAAAATTTCCCGTCCGCGGGCTTCTGGTTCGAATTCCTTCCCCCCCTGAGACCAATGTGCGTTGCCTGCGTCTCTTTTGCAATGAACGACGTGTGCTGATCGCTCGCCGAAATGGAATACGTACAAATCGGAATCAGAAGGCCTGTGCTCGACGCATTGAATCGCCGTGGTGGCGCCGTCCCAAAAGATCTCACTGAAGTCATCCAAACAGGCGTCAACCTCAGGAGACGTTGCCGCAAGCTTGGCCTCCCAATCGTCCGCAGCAATCCCTTCCGAAGCGAGATACTGAACAAATTCCGCCTGGACTCCCTCGAGCTCTTCCTGAGTTAGACGTCGATAACGCATGACAAACCGGTTGTGATTATTCAGTAATGCCCTCGAGCATCATGAAGAAAGCATATTCCATGGCTGTTTCACGCAATCGCTTGAATCGACCAGAAGCGCCACCATGACCTGTTTCCATGTTACAATCCATGATGAGCAGGTTGTCATCGGTTTTGGTATCACGCAATGCCGCAACCCATTTTGCGGGTTCCCAATACTGCACTTGACTGTCCCAATAGCCCGTGGTGACGAGCATGTGAGGATAATCTTGAGCGACAATATTGTCATAAGGACTGTAGGAGCGCATATACTCGAATGAGTCCTTGTTCTTAGGATTGCCCCACTCGTCGAATTCACCGGTAGTCAATGGAATTGTCTCGTCAAGCATCGTATTGATAACGTCAACAAAAGGAACGGCGGCAATGACACCGTTGAAGAGTGAAGGAGCCATGTTAATGACTGCACCCATGAGCAAACCACCTGCTGAACCTCCCATCGCATAGAGGTGATTGGAAGAAGTGAACCCGAGATCCACCAGGGCCTGTCCACAGTCGATGAAGTCCGTGAATGTATTCTTCTTGTTGAACATCTTACCATCTTCATACCAAGATCGCCCCATTTCCTGGCCACCTCGGATGTGGGCAATGGCGTAAACAAATCCACGGTCCAACAGACTTAAACGGGTACTGGAAAATCCAGCGTCCATGCTGTATCCGTAACTGCCGTAGGCATACAGCAACAAGGGGTTCGAACCGTCCTTTTTGACGCCATTGCGGTAGACAATGGAAACAGGAACTTCCGTGCCATCTGTGGCTTGAACCATCACCCGTTCGCTCGTGTAATTGGCCGGATCGAACGCTCCACCCAGCACTTCTTGCTGCTTGAGCAAGTCAACGGCCTTGTCCTCCATGTCCATTTCAAACACAGAACTCGGCGTGGTCATGGAGTTGTAGCCATAACGCAAACGCTTGGTCTCAAAATCTGGATTCGCACCGACATAAGCGGAATACGCGGGATCCGGAAATTCCAGGTAATAATCCGCTTGCTCATCCCATCGCTTTACGCGAATTTGATTCAGACCACCGGTGCGCTCTTCTACCACCAAATAGTCCTTGAAAATCTCAATTCCTTCGAGCAACGTCGCTTCTCGATGGGGCAAAACGTCAACCCAATTGTCCATGCCCGTCGCATTGACGGGGGTCCGAACAAGTTTGAAATTCTGAGCATCGCGGTTGGTGACGATGTAGAAGTGCTCTTTGTAATGGCTGCAGCTATACTCCAGGTTTTCCTGGCGCTCTTGGATGACCTGCCACGCACCATTGGGATTGTTGGCATCCAGATAACGCCACTCGTTGCTCATGGTCGAGTAACTCGCAATCATCAAGTATTGGTCGCTCTTTGATTTTCCTATACCGCAGCTGAACGTTTCGTCGTTCTCTTCGAATACCAACTCATCCTGTGTAGCATCCGTTCCCAAGACGTGCTTGTAGACTCGGGAAGATCGCAGCGTCACAGGGTCCTTTTTAGAATAGAAGACTGTGCGGTTATCATTGGCCCAAGTAGCTCCACCTGTGGTGAGTGGAATTTCATCCACGAGCATTTCACCCGTTGTCAAATTCTTAAACTGCAGGGTGTATTCTCGTCGGCTAACGGTATCTACGCTGAAGGCTAGAATTTCATTGTTGGTACTGACGGCTTGCCCACCTACGGCATAATAACTGAAGCCTTCAGACATCGCGTTGACGTCCAGCATGACCTGCTCTTCGGCATCAAGACTGCCTTCTTTTCGGCAATAAATAGCGTACTCTTTTCCTTCTTCGTATCGGCTGTAATAATGGTAACCATTGTCCTTGAGGGGAACGCTTTGGTCGTCCTGCTTGATTCGGCCTACGATCTCATCAAAAAGTGATTCTTGGAATGAGTCCGTCGATTGCATAACGTCGTCCTTATAGGCATTCTCTTGGTTGAGGTAGTCGACAACAGCCGTCGTCTGCTCATCAGAGGTCTCCGCTTCTTTTTGCGCATCGCTTAAGCGCATCCAGAAGTAATCATCTTCCCAAGAAACGCCGTGAATCTCTGTTGAATGGGACTGTTTAGGCGCAACAGGTGGCGCGTCGAATTGGCTTTGGTTCAGCACAGGTTGGGTATGGGAAGACATGGTGGAATCGATCGATTGGCCGCAAGAAGTGAGCAATAAAACACCAAAGGTGAAGACACCTAGGGCACGGGTGAATTGAGCAAAGGTCATGGAGGAATGCGTCTAGTGAGACGCGAAGTTACGTGAGTTCTCCTGAATTGAGCAGCGCCTCTAAATGGGCGAGGTCTTCCGGTGTGTCAACGGAGTAGGTCGCATGGGACGTATTGCCCACATGGATGTGCCAACCGTGTTCTAGCCAGCGCAATTGTTCGAGACGCTCGCGCTTTTCGAGTGGCGAAGGATGCAAAAATGACAAGGCTTCGAGTGCGCCGCGCGTAAAAGCATAGAGACCGACATGTTCGAACCACGATCCGGGACTCGAAGGCAAGGCTGCGCGACTAAAATAGAGCGCCCTACCATTGAGGTCACAGACGACTTTCACGCGATTCGGGTTGGTACGTTCTGGATTTTCAGCCTCCTTTGGCCGGGCCAACGTGCCGATGGATGCACCAGGCAGGCGGATCAGTTGCGCTAGCTTTTGCAGTTGTTCAGGGTGGACAAAAGGCTCATCCCCTTGAATGTTCAGCACGGCATCGGCTTCCATGTTGTGCAGCGTTTCCCATTGTTTCAGGGCGTCGTGGCTGCGCAGTGTGCCATTGGCGAATTGCGGGTCGGTCATGAAGGCTTCCGCACCTGCTTTTTGGGCTTGTTCAGCAATGCGTTCATCGTCGGTAGCGACCAACACATGATGACAAACCCCTGCTTCCAGTGCCCTTTCCACAACACGGGCGATGACCGATTTTTCACCCAATAGAGCCAGCGGCTTCGCTGGAAATCGGGTAGAGCCAATGCGGGCAGGAATGATGCCCACCAAAGGAACGCGAGTCGTTTCCATTATTTGATTTCGTAAGTGTACATGATCTTTGTCAAGCGAGGCGACTCAATGGCGAGCGGGCGAATCGCGTATTCGCTATTGGCAAGATTGCTGACAACCAAAGACAGGCGATGGTGTTCATTCCATTGACGGCCAATCCGAACATCCACAAGCCATGGAGACCTTGGGTGAGCATCGAGCCATCCGGCCAATCCCCATTCAATTTCTGCAATGTCTTCAGATTCAAAAAGAATGAAGGCCTCGTCAAAGTTTTTAAGCTTCGATTGGTACCGCAAACTCACGCCTCCAAACCATTTGGCCCCTGTGGCCTGCAGATCGAAGCGAACAAGATGGGGAGAACGGTACTTCAAGATGAGGTTGGTCGTGTCGTGACTGGTGCTGTAATAAGTGGTCACCGTTCCCGTCGAGTCTGGATTGTAGTTGTAATTCGGTGTGAGGCTCATCGGCCGCGTGTAGGTATATCCTGCAATGATGTCGAAGCGGACGCGCTCAGTTTCGAGTCGACCCGTCGTACTGATTTCAGCTCCAGTCACACGACTCTTCCCGGTATTGATGCTCTTGAAGCCCAATCCCAAGGCATTTTCCAAAGAAGGCACTTCACCGTCATCAGGTCCCCACTGACCAAAAGTGAATTCGATGTAGTCGTCGAAATCTTGGCGAAAAACAGCCAAGTCTAAGAAGCCTTGGAAGCGACCCATCTTCATGCCTTGTTTCAGGCCAATTTCACCGGACGTAGCAAATTCTGGATTCAATTCTTCATTGGGATACACCTGCAACGAACCCAACCCCGTGCGGATATACCGCTCTGCTATGGTCGGAAAACGGAAGCCTTGGCCAAAGCTGCTTCGCAAGTAAGTGGCTTCGGCAAGCTGGTAGTTTGCACCGGCACGAAAAACCGGCTTGCCCGTCCCTGACCCATTGACTTCGAAATATTCATAACGCATGCCGGCGGACACATTTAAGCGTTCGGCAAACGATTGATCAATTTGCATATAACCGGCGACGTTTCGGCCTTGATTGTTTCCATCAGAAGAGCCGCCGCTGTACAATTCTGCATTGCTAAATGCTAAGAGATGGACGAGTCCAGCAGAAAATTTAAACCCTTCAATTCCCCAGTTTTCGCCGTGTCCATTGAGTTGATATTCAGAATAGAAGACATGCGACGCATTGGACTGGTCGTTGTCATTGTCATTGTTGAGGTACTGCCACCGATTCCTGAAGGCGTGTCGGAACCCGCTGGGAGCAGCATATTCAATGTAAGGATCCACCGTTCCAATCGTTTGATTGACGTGTGTCGATGCCCCTTGGTAGCTGCTATAAATGTTGTCCGGAGCACTTTCCCAAATCAACGTGTTTTGGGATTCTCCGCGTTGCCAATTGGTGTTGAGACCAAACGTTAATCCTGCTACGCCCGTTTCACGTCGGCGGATGTTGGCGTTAACGCGTGCGCGGTTTTCAGCGCCGTAACGATCCACATTCCAAGGGCGGTACGCTGAGGAGGCGGTGTCTGTCTCATTTGTGACCAGAGGAGATAAAAACCCATCGTCCCCTAAGATGTTTCCGGCGACTACCACATCCCATTTCCCAGCGCGTTGGCTGTGAACGAAGCGGATGTTCGATTGTTGGCTGAAGCCATCCCATGTTTTCGCTTGAGCGGATTGAGGGGTTGAATAAACTCCATGTTGCACACTGATGCGGGTCAATGGACGGGCATCGGGGTAGCGTGTTCGAATGTTGATGACACCGCTCAATGCCGCGCTGCCATACAAGACCGATGAGGCCCCTTTGATGATCTCAATTTGTTCAATGTTTTCCAACGGGAGAAAACCCCATGTTGGCCGGCCGGCGTCACCGCTCAAAACAGGCAAATCATCGACTAGCATCATGACACGGGATCCAGCACCATAGCTGAAACCACTTCCACTTCGAATTTGGGGTTCACCATCGACAAAACTGACTCCGGGATTTTGCTCCAAAGCGGTTTCCAATGAGGTCGTGCCGCGGGCTTCGATGATGCGTGGCGGCAAAACGTCCACGGAGACCGTGACCTTTTTCGCTGATTGCTCAAAGCGTCCGGCACTGACAATCACTTGATCCAACATTTCAGCCGATGCGACAAGGATCCAGTCAAGGGCATAAGCTTGATCTTGGAGCTTTTTCAATTCCAATTGCTTCTTCTCCAACCCGATGAAACTGCAGGTGACAATGACATCGCGGCCAATGAACGAACGCAAATCGGCCGAATAGAGTCCGTCGATGTTGCTGACGACGCCGATTAAACCAGAACCGGTGGGTTCATTGATCGGCGCAATGGTAATGGTGGCTCCGGGTAACAGTTGATTCTGTTCATCGGTGATTTTCCCTGCAATCGTTTGACCCTGCAATGCGGATGTAATCCCAAAAAAAAGCAGACCCAAGGAGACAATAGTCGCTGTCCTCATAGATGCAAGATGCAACAAATGCGGCGATGCGGATGCATGAACAAAGCCCTTTATTCAAACTATAAACTTGGGCGTGACTGAGGGTGAAACGGCATGAGCTTGCGCGGAGGATGGATCGATTGAAGAAATGGATGACGTTAGCGGCCTTGCCAGGATGGGGTTCAATTCGAGTTAAGAAGTATGTTGCTTCTGCTGGATCGTTGGATTTAGCTTGGGAAAAGGCAAGCCATGTGACGGAGGGATTCTGGGAAACGGCTCACCAAATTGAAGAAACCATGGAACGCGCGTGTGTTCGTGGTGATTGGTCCATTTCATGGGAAAACCCAGCATATCCATTTGCTTGGCGGTCCATTGCTGATGCCCCGGTGGCGGTCCATGGCCGAGGTCGGAAGGACATTGGCAATGCAGGCACGTTCGCTGCAATTGTTGGAACACGGAAATGTTGTGAGATTTCGGCTCAATTGTCGTTCAAGGTGAGTGGGATGTTGGTGGAACGGGGATGGTCCATAGCCAGTGGGCTTGCTCAAGGAGTGGACGCTGCTGCTCACCGCGGTGCGCTATTTGGCAATGGAACGACTGTGGCCTGTTTGGGTCATGGTTTGGATCGCATTTATCCCGCGTGTCATTCGAGTCTAGCTGACTCCATGGTCAATCGGGAAGGTGCCTTGCTCACGGAATACTTACCTGGAAGTCGCACGGCTCCGTGGCATTTTGCTGCTAGAAATCGTCTGGTCGTTGGAATAAGTCAAGCTTTGGTTTTGATTGAAAGCCCCATCAAAGGAGGGGCGATGGTTTCTGCGGCTTGTGCGATAGATTCGGGACGTGACTTGTGGGTTTATCGTCCGAAACACTGGACGCGGAGATGGGAAGGGAATCAAGCTCTCATTGAAGCCTATCCGGAAACCGCATGGTCAGACCCGGAGCAGTTGATGGACAAAATGGGGTTGGCATGTTCGAATCAGAGACGCTCCAATTCAAACCAAGAGCATGTTCCCGAGGCGCTTCGTCCCCTCTGGCTCTCCTTGGTGGGATCGTCAGGGAAATTACTTGATCAGTTAATGTTGGAGCACAGCGCAACGCGTTCTCAAATGACCAAGCGCCTTTTTTTACTCGAATTGTGTGGTCTGGCCCAACGGCTACCGGGAGGTTGGTACGTTCCGTTGAATTCAGTGCGTGGCTGAGCCGTTCGACTCGTCCAATCCGGGCAGTTCGTCTTGTAAATCGGAGTTTGCGGATTCTTTGGCAGCAAAAGGGGCGGAGTCTCGGGAATCGGGCACAATCTCTGGCACAACGGTAACGCCTCGCAACGTGATCCCATTTTGAACGAGCGCAATGGTCATGATGATGCTGGTCATCAGAATAATAACCAAGAGGATGCCTTGATCAAAAGCAGGTTGCAAAAACTGGGGATATGTACTTTGAATCTGGAAGAAAAGGAGGATGGTAATCAACCCTCGTGGAGCGATGTATAGCAAGGGGAAAACCGCGCGGCGTTGAAGCAAAATCAAACAAATAAAACGCACGGCGAACAGCAAACAACAGATGACCAGTCCTTCTGTGATGATATGCAAATCGGTCAAAGCCGAAAGCGAAACCGTCATGCCGAAAAGGACAAAAAAGAACGTTCGAATGACAAACGCACTTTCCAATGTGAGCAAGTGATAGTCGCGATGCAAATCGTGCATTCGGCCATCATCCAACAGACTCTCGGGCCAAGTGCGTCCTTCAGCATTGGGTTTGAAGATGTTCCATTTCGGGAAGAAAAGGCGGTGGTTGTTCAGCATTAAGCCGAAGATCAAAATGAGGACGAGCGGACTGAGATGCAATAGCTTTTGGATGGCATAGATAAGCAAGAGCACCGCGATGCTCAAAAACAACTTCACTTGGCTCGTGATTTTTTGCAATACGTACACCAACAAGTAACTCACTACGATTGCCAACAAAAGCGTGACGAGCAGGTTCGTGCCAATGCTCCAAAGGACAGTTTCGGTGCTTTCAGCCTCGGAATTGCCCAGGAGCAAATAGAAGGCCATGATTCCGAAAATATCTGAAAACGTGCTTTCGTAGACCATGAATTCCCGGGACTCTTCGCTCAAGTTCGAAACACTGGGGATGATGATGGCGCTGCTCATGATGGACAGCGGAATGGCGTATACCCACCCTTCGTACCAAGGCATGTCCATGGAATAGCCCAAGAAAGCGGCAATGGCAGCTGAACTACCGACCAGGGCAATGAGCGCAACTGAAGCACTCTTTATAATGAGGGGCATTTTCTCTTTGGAGAGGTTCAAATCCAAAGCAGCTTCCAAGACGATAAAAATCAATCCGATGGTGCCGAGCAACTCCAATACCAAACTTTCAAACGGAATGGACGTGAGTCCCATGGCGTTTAAACCTTGCCGAATGGCGATTCCCATGCCAATCAACACGAGAACACTTGGAATGTTGGTGCGCTTCGCAAGCAAATTAGCGAAGTAGCTCAGGATGATTACCAGGGATCCCCCGATAACCAGTCCATATGCGTTGATGTCGGAAACCGTCATGAGAAGCTTTGGCCGAAAATTAAGCTACCTCAGCCAAACTGTCCCGTCAATAACCGCCAAATATCATTCCCTAATGCATAGACCATGAGCGTCAGCAATAAGACGATTCCCACCATTTGAGCCCGTTCAAGGAATTTCTCTGGAGCGGGTTTCCCAGCGACCATTTCATACAAAAGAAAAACCACGTGCCCCCCGTCCAACGCCGGAATGGGTAGTAAGTTCATGAACGCGAGAATCAAGGAAAAGAATGCGGTATTGCGCCAAAAGACTTCCCAATCCCAACCCCCGTCGAAGATGCTGCCGAATGTGACGAGACTTCCAACCTGTGAAGCTCCGGATTTGCTGAAGAGGAACCGCATGGAAAGGACATATTCCTGCAGGGTTGTGGAGGCCAAGGCGAATCCGCTAACCAACGCTTCGCTCACACCATAGGTGCGTTCTTGGAGCTGAAATTCGCTCATTTCCATTGCGTTGACAGAAGCAAAACCAAGTGCTCCCAAACTATCCGTTTGACAAGCAAGGAGTGAGAGCGTCCCATTCATTCGCTGCACTTCCACCTCTACGGATTCATTGGGGTGTTCTTGCAAATAGGACGTGACTTCGCCGTAGAAAGAGAGAGGTTCCCCATTCAATCCTAGAATGCGATCCCCGGCCATCATTCCGCCCAATGCAGCGCCTTTATTCGGGTCAAGTTCTTGGACGAGACACGGCATGCGCAGACCAAAAGGTCGTCGGATGGCACTGTCCACAAGCAATTGTCCCAAGTCTTGTTCAAATGTGAGAAGCACCTCTTCTCCATTGCGCTCCAAAAGGACTTCGCGAACGGGATCGAAGAAGAGAGATCGACGAATCTGAGTGAATGTTTCGGGTGCTTCGCCGTTGATTAACCGAACCTGATCGCCGTCCTGAAAACCAACAGACTCGAGACGATCATCGACCTCCAAACCATAGGGGATCCGATCAGCAGGAAGCACGGTTTCTCCCCAGACCAACAAGACCATGCTGTAAATCGCAAAGCCTAGGATGAGGTTGACAATGATTCCACCCAGCATGATGATGAGTCGCTGCCAAGCTGGCTTAGATCGAAACTCCCAAGGCTGCGGTTCACCCTGCAACTGATCGGTGTCCATGGATTCATCAATCATTCCTGCAATCTTCACATATCCTCCAAGTGGCAACCAGCCAATGCCCCATTCAGTTTCGCCAATTTGCTTTTTGAAAAGCGAGAACCCCGGATTCATGAACAGGTAAAACTTCTCGACTCGCGTTTTGAAAAAGCGAGCGGCCCAATAGTGTCCAAATTCGTGCAATACGACAAGAATCGACAGACTAAGAAGGAGTTGAGCGGCTTTAATGAGTGCGACCATGGTACGATTTGAGTGCCAAAGGTAGTGAGCATTCCAAAGGTCGTGGGCAAGACTTTCGTGAATATCCGTGAAAGCTTTCTTCGAATGAAGCAGCAATGCGGGGGATGTAGTAATCTTGCAATTGGAATGGCGAAAACACAACGCAAAGCATCATCTCAATCGGCTTCCAAACCGAAGCTGACTTCATCCTCAAAAAAGGGCGCCAAAAAGCACCCTAGGAAACGCGCATGGATGTGGCTGTTTGGCTTGGCACCCCTGCTTGGAATCGCCGGACTGGTAACGCTGGCCTCTTTTCGTGATCTGCCGAATACCGAAACACTGGCCAACCCCAAAACAGAATTGGCCACGCGAGTTTACTCATCCGATGGAAGAGTGATCGGGAGGTATTATTCAGAGAATCGAGCGGATGCTCGCTATGATGAGTTGCCTCAGAATCTCGTGAATGCGCTCATTAGCACAGAAGATGCGCGATTTGAAAGTCACAGTGGCATCGATTTCATTGGTCTGACAAGAGCGATTGTCTACCTCGGTCAACGTGGCGGAGGCAGCACAGTGACCCAACAATTGGCCAAGCAACTGTTCACGGACCAATATGACCGGACATCGTGGTTGGAACGCGCCTTCTTACAAAAACCCAAAGAGTGGATCATCGCAGCACGCTTGGAACGGTTCTATACCAAGGGTGAAATCATCGCGCTGTATTTGAATCGGTATGATTTCCTGAACCAAGCAGTGGGCATCAAATCAGCAGCCAATATCTATTTCGATAAAAATGTGGATGAACTGGCTTTGCATGAAGCGGCGATGCTGGTAGGTATGCTGAAGAATAGTTCGTTGTACAATCCATTGCGACGACCGGAGTCTGTTCAAAACCGCCGCAATGTGGTGTTCAGTCAAATGGCGCGATATGATTTGCTCACCGATGATGAGGTCGATTCGCTGCAAGCGCTTCCCTTAGGGCTGAGCTACCAAAGAGTGAGTCACGATGCCGGACCAGCACCGTATTTCCGTGAGATTCTGAGGGCCGAATTGAAAACGTTGTTAAGAAATAAAGATGCCTCGGGGGACTGGCTAATTCATCAAGCAGACGGATCCCCTTATGACCTGTATCGCGATGGAATCCAAGTGCACACAACCATTGATAGTCGACTTCAAAAGGCCGCTGAAGCAGCAGTCCATGAGCATTTGGGCGGTGAGTTGCAGGCCACATTGAATCGTGATTTGCGGTCGCGCAGTTCATCGGAATGGCCTTTTTACGAGGGCATAGAACGGGCAGACCGGGAGGGAATCATCAATTCAGCGATCAAGCGGAGCAAGCGGTACTTGAGGTATGCAGGCAAGGAGTGTCCAGAATGTGAACGTCCAGGTTTTTACATCGATAAAAGCTCGGATGATTCAGGCGATACCTGGGTTTGTGACGCGGAAAAAGGCGGGTGCAGTCACACGTGGCATCGACCGACTCAAAAAGAAATCGATCAACAATTCCGGAAGCCGGTAAACATGAAGGTGTTCACGCATCGGGGACCGCGGGACACCACGCTTTCTCCATTGGACTCCATCCTGTATCACAAAAGCTTGCTTCATGCAGGACTGATGTCCATTGAGCCTCAGACGGGACACATCAAAGCATGGGTGGGCGGCATTGACTACCGATTTTTCAAGTACGACAACGTTTCTCAGTCACGACGACAAGTGGGTTCGATTTTCAAGCCATTTGTGTATGCCACAGCGCTCCGTCATGGCATGTCCCGTTGTTCCGAGTTGCCCAACCAGCGAATTTGTGTCGAGATGCCCGGGGACCAGCCCGATTGGTGCCCGGACAACAGTGATTTTGAATACGGCGAAGTCGTCAACTTGGAATATGCTTTGGCCAATTCCATGAACACGATTTCAGCCAAGTTGATCAAGGACTTTGGCCCCGAAAGAGTGATTCAATTGGCGCATGCGTTGGGGATTGAGAGTGAAATTCCTGCAGTTCCGTCCATTGCCTTGGGTTCGGCACAGCTCACGCTGAAGGAAATTACCGTTGCCAATGCGGCTTTGGTCAACGGAGGCGTTCACATTTCTCCGACGATCATTGCGCGCATCGAAGACAAATATGGCAACGTGATCTGGACTCCCGAACCTGAGATGCGTCAGGGATTGGATAAGCGGACGGCGTATACCATCGTGGACATGATGAAGGGAGTTGTTGACGGAGCTTACAATCGAGAGACGGGCCAACGCAAAGGCACGGGCATTCGATTGCGCATGGATTTGGATCGTCGCAAGTACGATGGCATTGAAGTTCCGATGGCTGGGAAAACAGGAACGACACAAAACCATACCGACGGGTGGTTCTTAGGAATGACGCCTGATTTGGTTACCGGAGTTTGGGTCGGAGCTCAAGATCCAACGGTTCGATTCAGCACCATTACCAACGGTCAGGGAGCCAACACCGCCTTGCCGATATATGGATATTACATGAAGGCGGCGTACGCCAATCCGGCCATTGGCTTGAGTACAGCAGATTTTGCTCGACCGGAAGGCATGGGGGTGGATTCGCTGGATTGCAAGCAGCTGTATGAATTGCAGCAAGCAACGTTTGGAGGTTCGGGGTTTGACGATGAGGATTTGTTTGAATAATTAGAAACAGAGTCATGGCCATTTCAAAACAAGTAAGTGACGTCAAAGCGGCGTGTGAAGGTGTCAAAAGAGGGATGACCCTGATGCTCGGTGGTTTCGGTTTGTGTGGGATTCCAGAGTGCAGCATCGCTGAATTGGTGCGATTGGGAATCCAGGATTTAACCTGCATCTCGAACAATGCGGGTGTCGACGATTTTGGATTGGGACTCTTACTTCAGCAACGTCAAATCCGCAAAATGATCTCTTCCTATGTAGGCGAGAACGATGAGTTTGAGCGGCAAATGCTGAGCGGTGAACTGGAAGTTGATTTGATTCCTCAAGGTTCTTTGGCCGAACGATGCCGAGCAGGTGGCGCAGGAATCCCGGCTTTTTATACACCAGCGGGATACGGAACGGAAGTAGCGGAAGGCAAGGAGGTTCGAGAATTCAACGGCAAGCCCCACATTTTGGAATCCGCTCTCACCGCGGACTTTGCCTTCGTCAAGGCATGGAAGGGAGACGCATCGGGAAATTTGATTTTCAAAGCCACCGCACGCAATTTCAATCCCATGATGGCCATGGCCGGAAAAATCACGGTCGCAGAAGTGGAAGAGCTTGTTCCTTTGGGGGAACTCGATCCGAATGCCATTCACACACCGGGCATCTTTGTCCAGCGAATTTTCCAGGGCTCGGGCTATGAAAAGCGCATCGAGCAACGCACGGTTCAATCCTAATCACCGCCCCAAATCAAGCATCCATGTTGGACAAAAACGGCATCGCGCAACGCATCGCACAGGAGGTTAGAGACGGGTGGTATGTCAATTTAGGGATTGGCATTCCGACACTTGTAGCCAACTTCATTCCGCCTGGAATGGAAGTGGAATTTCAATCGGAAAATGGCATCTTGGGCATGGGGCCATTTCCCCTCGCAGGGAATGAGGACGCCGATTTGATCAATGCGGGCAAGCAAACCATCACGGCCATGCCCGGGGCTGCTTACTTCGATAGCGCCACTTCTTTTGCCATGATTCGCGGCCAACACGTGCAGTTGACGGTCTTGGGAGCGATGGAAGTTTCGCAAAACGGAGACATCGCCAACTGGAAAATTCCAGGTAAAATGGTGAAGGGAATGGGCGGGGCGATGGATTTGGTGGCAAGCGCTGAAAACATCATAGTGGCCATGATGCACACAAACCGTGCAGGCGAATCGAAGTTGCTCGCAGACTGCTCGTTGCCGCTCACCGGAGTCGGATGCGTGCGACGCGTCGTGACCAACCTCGCGGTGCTCGACATTCGCGAGGGCGCTTTCCATCTAGTCGAAGTGGCTCCAGGCATTTCGGTCGAGCATGTTGTCGCGGCTACCGCGGGCAAACTCGTGGTCCCCGAAGCGGTGCCTGAGATGAAGATTAACTGACCTTCGTCAGGCCGAGGTCGATGCGGCGCAGGGTCTCTTCCCGCCCGATGAAAGCGGCGAAATCAAACATGGAAGGTCCGCCCCCTGTGCCGGTTAGCACCAAACGCAAGGGCAACAAAACGGCGCCAAAACCGAGTTCTTTTTCCTCGAGAAACGCCTTGAATGCGGTCTCAATGGCGCTCGATTCGAATGGCTCAATGGTTTCCAAGACAGCTTTGAGTTGCTGCAGATAGCCGGCTGTTTCAGGCTTCCATTTCTTCGCCACCAACTTTTCATCCAGCACTTCCGGGGCTTCAAACAGATACCGATGCGTGCTGATTTCGTGCATGAAACTCACGCGTTCCAACATCATGTCCATGACTTGGAGACATTGATCGTCACCCCAGTGAGCAACGTCTCCCGCGGCAGTCTCCCGGAGCGCAGCCACGGCATCAACCGGAGGCAATTGACGCAGATACTGCTCGTTGAACCACTTGGTCTTATCCGGATTGAAACGAGCCCCTGACTTGGTGACCCCTGTCATTTCGAAGGCTGCGATGGCCTCTTCCATCGTGTAGAGCTCCTTCTCGTCACCGCTACTCCAACCCAATAGCAACAGCATGTTGGTGAAAGCTTGCGGCAGATAGCCTTGCTCGCGATAACCGCTCGAAATTTGCTCAGTTTCCGGGTCTTTCCAATCCAAAGGAAAGATGGGAAACCCGCCTTGGTCGCCATCTCGCTTACTCAGTTTTCCATTGCCCGTCGGCTTCAAGATCAAAGGCAAGTGCGCAAATACCGGGGTGTCCCAACCAAAAGCCTCATACAACAAGCCGTGAAGCGGGGCACTTGGTAGCCACTCCTCTCCACGAATCACGTGGCTGATGGCCATGTGGTGATCGTCGACCACATTGGCCAAATGGTAGGTGGGGAGGCCATCGGCTTTCATGAGCACTTTGTCATCGAGCACACCTGTTGAAACGCGGATGTGTCCTCGAATGGCATCATTGAATCCAAAGTCGCGCGGAGCATCGGGCATCCGGAAACGGATGGTAAACGGGGTGTTGTTGGCCTCCAATTGGGCCAATTCATCCGCCCCCAAAGACAACGAGTTTCGCATGGACATGCGCGTGCTGGCATCGTATTGCCACACCGCACCGGACTGCTCGACCGCTTTCCGGATGGCGTCCATCTCCTCGGCTGTATCAAAGGCTTTGTAGGCATTTCCAGAGGCCAACAACCGCTGCAGTTCTGTGGCGTACAAGGCACTGCGGTCGGACTGTTTGTATGGGCCGTGTTGACCACCGATTCCGTCGCCTTCTGTCGGCGGAATGCCGCACCAATCAAGGGCTTTTCGAATGTATTCTTCAGCTCCAGGAACAAACCGTTTTTGATCGGTGTCTTCGATGCGCAAGAGGAAATCGCCTCCGTGTTTCTTCGCGAAAAGGTAGTTGTACAATGCCGTTCGGACGCCACCCATGTGCAGGGGGCCGGTTGGACTTGGAGCAAATCGGACGCGGATCTTGGAAGCCATTGAAACTGTTCAAATGTGGTGGCAAAGATACGGCTTGGCGGCGCCGGCAAACCTGTGGAGCGAATCCGTAAACGCATCCGTTCGGGTTACGGCTCTAGGCGGGAGGCCGCCGGATGTTTGACCCAGATTATTCAACAAAATGAATGCACTTAGAAACAAGGTCCAATTGATTGGACGACTCGGGAAAGATCCCGAATTGATGAGCTTCGATGAAGGCAAGACCAAATGCTCTTTTCCGGTAGCGACCAACGAAATTTTCCGCAATGGTGAGGGTGAACGTGTGGAGCGAACCCAATGGCACGATGTGGTCACGTGGGGCGCGTTGGCGGATGTCGCTGGTCAATACCTTAAAAAGGGCGCTGAAATTGCCGTCGAGGGCCGGTTAGCTTACCGCACTTACGAGGACGGAGAGGGGCACACTCGCTATGTCACGGAAATCGTGGCCAGTGAGATGCTGATGCTCGATCGTCGTCCCGTGGAGTCTACGGAAGGCTGAAGGCAGGGGGTGCCATGAAAGCCATGGCACCCCCTTTTATCCCCTGAAACAGGGTGTCTTGTGGCCTTCAGTAGAAGAAGCGTTGGTAGCCGGAGGAAGGGATGTTACCTTTGAGGAATCCAATTGGTTTTTACCATGAGTAACTCCGGAATTTTGCGTTCTTCTCTTGCCAAGAAATATGTAATGGCCCTGTCAGGGCTTTTTCTATGCCTGTTCCTTTTGGGACATCTGGTCGGCAACTTGCAGCTTTTCATACCAGGCGAAGAGGGCCAACAGGCCTTCAATGAATACGCTCATTTTATGACCACATTCCCATTGGTGAAATTATTGAGTTACTTGACCTATGCAGCAGTGTTGTTCCACGTGGTGGATGGCATCGCGCTCACATTGCAAAATCGCAAAGCCCGGCCAACCGGTTATGTGAAAGAAAAAGGGTCCGCCAATGCCTCATGGTCCAGCCGAAACATGGGCATTCTCGGCACCATCATTTTGGTGTTCTTGGTGAGCCACATGCAAAACTTCTGGTACGTGATGCACTTCGGGCCCATTGATTTTGACTCCGATGGACTGAAGGATCTGCATACGGTCGTCATGCGCTTTTTTGACCCTGAAAACGGGTTAGCCGGTCTAGCCGTTGCGGGATATGTTCTGGCGCAATTTGCCCTGGGATTTCACTTGATTCACGGTTTTCAAAGTGCTTTTCAATCCTTGGGATTGCGCCATTCAAAATATTCTCCGCTGATTGAACGTGCAGGTCTGTTGTTCGGCATTGTGGTTCCGGCACTATTTGCTAGCATTCCAGTTTATCTTTTCTACATCCAGCTTTAAGATTCGAAACGATGCTCGATTCCAAAATTCCTGAGGGTCCATTGGCCGACAAGTGGACGAAGTATAAGGATCACATTCAATTGGTCAATCCTGCCAACAAGCGTTCCATTGACGTTATTGTCGTTGGAACAGGTTTAGCAGGAAGTTCCGCTGCGGCTTCCTTGGCGGAAATGGGATACAACGTGAAGGCATTGTGTTTTCAGGATTCCCCAAGACGCGCTCACTCCATTGCTGCACAAGGCGGAATCAATGCCGCAAAGAATTATCAAAATGACGGGGACTCGGTTCACCGGTTATTCTACGATACCGTCAAAGGAGGGGATTACCGAAGCCGAGAGGCCAACGTGCATCGCTTGGCGGAGGTTTCAACCAACA
>ERZ887849.1611-NODE-1611-length-20506-cov-42.131143_pt1 | contig 20506 bp, 17 predicted proteins | sample MGYA00521267_ERZ887849 | MGnify/ENA primary metagenome ERZ887849 (study PRJEB32303, sample SAMEA104408601) | aquatic metagenome | biome: Brackish water; feature: Pelagic; material: water | place: Baltic Sea | collected 2014-06-06T16:11:00 | depth 2,863 m ... | reverse complement strand
GTTTTTCTTATTAATAAATTTATAATAATAAATAATAACAATCCTTCTAATAATGCTTCATAAATTTGAGACGGATGTCTTGGTAGTTGGTCGTATTGTGGAAATATAAAAGACCAGGGTAAATTACTTACTTTTCCAACTAGTTCAGCATTTATAAAATTTGCAATTCTACCAAAAAAAATTCCTATCGGGGAAATGCAGGCAATCAAATCTGTTAAAGACCAAAATGAAATGTCATTTTTCTTAGAAAATAAAAATGAAGATAAAATAATTCCTATTAATCCACCATGAAATGACATACCGCCATTCCATATTTTTAATATTTCAACAGGATTTTCAAAGTAATAAGTAAAGTTATAAAAAAAAACGTATCCTATTCTACCTCCAAGCACGATTCCAATTACAGCCCAGATTAGATAATCATCAAGATTTTTCTCCGAAACTTTTATTTTTGTAGATAGATTCTTTATGAGATATTTTCCGTAATACAGTCCAAGTAATATTCCAAAAATATAAGCTAAAGAATACCATCGAATTGAGATTGGTCCTATGTCAACCAAAATAGGATTAAAATCATGAACAAACATTATGCTGGAAAGTTTAATATGACTTTCAATCCTTTGCCTTTAGGATTGTCAGTTAATTTAATATTGCCACCATGGGAATTTACAATATCTTGCACAATTGATAGACCCAAACCTACGCTTCCATCTGCCATTTGTCTGCTTTTATCTATTCTATAAAATGGTCTCATAACTCTCTCTCTTTCATTTTCTGGAACACCTGGTCCATCATCTTCAATTGAGATTTCTATCGTTGAATTATTTCTTTTAACAACAATATCCGCATTGCCAGCATATTTTATTGAGTTATCTATAAGATTATAAAGACACCTTTTAATGAGATGCTTTCTTCCTAGCATCAATATTTTTTCATTGCATTTAAATGTAATTTTATTGTTATTATATTTTTGCTTTATTTCAGTCATTAAATTAGACAAATCAAATTGGATGGTATTACCAGTTTCTTGAGAACTAGAAAAATCTAAATATTCAGCAATCATTTTTTCCATTTCTAAAACATCACTTTTTACTTTATCTAAAGCGTGATTTTTGTTTAAAATTTCTATTTGTAACTTTAGACGAGTTAGCGGAGTTTTTAAATCATGACTAATTCCTGATAACATAGCTGTTCGTTGGCTGATGTGGCGCAAAATTCTTCTTTTCATTTTTTCGAATTCTATAATTACTTTTCGTACCTCAACTGCACCTGATGGCTTTAGTTCCGGAACGTACTGTCCTTTTCCAAATTTTTCAGCAGAATCTGCCAGACTAGTAAAAGGTTTGATTTGATTTCTTAAAAAAAGAATAGATATTAAAAGCAACAATATGGATGGAATAGTTATCCATAAAATAAATATTCTAGCAGAAGAATTTCTAATTCTAGATTTTTCTACAATGAATTGTAATATAGTTTTATTTGTACTTACCCGTATATCGACAAAATCATTGCTATTTTTTGTATCATACCAAAATGGAGCATTGATTTGACTAGCTAGTTGCTCATCTAGAAGCTGATCATACAAATTGTAAATTTTTGGTTTTTTTAAAGACGGTAGTTTATAGTTTTCTAATACATAAATTTTTGAAATAAGTTTATTTTCAAAAATATTTTTAACAAAGTTAAAATCTTTATTAGTTTTGGGATTACTATAGACCTCTACGAGACTGTTAATTTGTCCAGCTAGCGTTCGTGCCAATCCTTTGTTTGTTTTAATCCACAAACTATCAAAAAATACAATGGTTAGTATAATTTGTAGTAATAAAACAGGGGCAATAATAATTAGTAAGTAGCGAAAAAAAATAGTTCTGGGCAATAAGTGTTTTAGCATTTCTTAGTCAGTCCAAAGGACATAACCATTGCCCCTAACGGTTTGTAAATATTTTGGATTTTTTGGATCTGGTTCTATTTTCTGTCTAAGTCTTGTGATCATTACATCGACAGCCCTTTCTTTAGTCAATTTGACAATTTTAGAAATTTGTTCCCTTTGAAAAACACGACCAACGGATAATATCATAATTTCTAGTAGTGCTTTTTCTGCAGAGTTAAGTTTAATGTCTCCTTCTTTGGAAGTTATAGACATTTTGTCCAAGTCAACCTTAATATTGCCGAATTTTAATATTGGGTTTAGGTTTTTATTTTTTTTAATCCTTTTTAATATATTTTTAATTCTTAATAACAGCTCTTTAGGTTCAAAAGGTTTTGGTAAATAGTCATCTGCTCCAGTTTCGAGTCCCGAAACTCTATCAGATGTTTCGCCCATAGCAGTTAATAGAATAATAGGCTGATCACTTGTTAACTTTATTTCCTTGGTAAGTTCAAGCCCATTTTGTCCAGGCATCATTATGTCTAAAATTATCAAATCAAATTTTATCAATTTAATTTTATTTTTTGCATCCTCAGCATCTCTGGCGGTAGTAATATAAAAATCATTTCTTTCTAAATATTCTTTAATTAACTCACGTATTCGATCATCATCATCAACTACCAGAATGTGTTTTTTCTCTTCTATAATCATTTATTCGGCAATAATTTTTTTTAATACTTTTTTAAAATTTAAAACTTCACTTGAGTCTGAATCTTTAAATGCTTCTAATATTCTTTGTTTTTGCTTGTGAAATATTTCATCACTAACCTTTTTTCCTTTTTCTGTAAGATGAAGCAATCTTTGCCTACCATCAGAATCTCCTCTGCTTTGAGATATGATTTCTTTTTTTATCAATTCTTGGAGCACTCTACTTAAACTTTGTTTTGTTATTTTTAACTTTTTAATTAAATCTGCCACTTTTATTCCTGGATTTGCATCAACAGTACATATGAGTCTGTGGTGAGCTTTGCCAAAAGAGTTTTTTTTTAGAATATCATAAGGATCAGAATAAGAATTGGTGTAAGCCTCCAACATTAATTCTATAATTTCCTTGATGTTGTTTTCTCTTAAATATAAAAAGTTATGCATAAATTTATTGATATAGTCAGCATTATTGACATATTATATTGAATTAACAAATAATTGAAAACGAAATTTGCATGAACTCAATTCCTTACGACAAAAGAACAGGAAAAATATGGTTGGATGGAACTTTAGTCGAATGGCAAGATGCAAAACTGCATGTGCTCACGCATGGACTTCATTATGCAAGTGCGGTGTTTGAAGGTGAGAGAGTATATGATGGAAAAATATTTAAATTAACCGATCATACGGAAAGATTGGTTTATTCTGCAAGCAGAATGGGTTTTAAAATTCCTTATTCAGTTAATCAAATAGACAGTTTTTGTAATGAAGTGGTCAATGTTCAAAAAATTGAAAATGGATATGTTAGGCCAATCGCCTGGAGAGGAAGTGAAATGATGGCAGTTTCTGCTCAACATAATACCATACATCTTGCAATCGCAGCTTGGGTATGGGGTTCTTACTTTGACCCAAAAATAAAATTAAATGGAATTAAATTAAATATATCCAAGTGGAGAAAACCACCCCCAGACTCTATTCCGTGGGATACCAAGGCATCTGGGAATTATATGATTAATACACTTTCAAAACATGACGCAGAAAAAGATGGATATAACGATTCAATGATGCTTGATTATCAAGGTAATATTGCAGAAGCAACGGGAGCAAACGTTTTTTTTGTAAACAAAGAGCAAACAGAAATATATACACCAATAGCAGATAGTTTTTTAAATGGAATTACCAGAAGAACAATTATTGATATTGCAAAAAGTTTACAAATTAAAGTAGTAGAAAAAAAAATAAAACTAGAAGATTTAAAAAATTATAGCGGATGTTTTTTAACTGGTTCAGCTGCAGAAGTTACGCCAGTATCACAAATAGGAGAATATTCTTTTCAAGTTTTAGATTTGATTGGAAAGCTTTCTGATCAATACCAAGCTTTAGTCAGAAAAAAATAACAAATTAATCAATAGCATGCTCAATACCTTTTTTAAGGTAAGAATATCCAGTCACCAAGGTTAAAACTGCAGCAATCCATAAAAGTGCAATTCCTATTTCAGATCCTAAATTAAATAATAATTGGTCCCCAGAAGGTCCTGTTAAAAGTATTGAAATTGCAAACATTTGAAAAAAAGTCTTCACTTTTGCCATATTAGAAACTGGAATCTTTAATTTAAATTTTGCAAGATATTCACGCAGGCCAGATACTAAAATTTCTCTACAAATTATAATGATTGATGCTATTACTTCTTGACCTTTAATTTGATTATCTGCCACTAAAAGAACAAGTGCTGTAACAACTATTATTTTATCAGCAATTGGATCTAATAATTCTCCAAGTTTGGATTGTTGTTTTAATAGTCTTGCAAAAAATCCATCTAAAAAATCAGTGAAACTGGCTATTACAAAAATTGAAAAACCCAACCAATCACCAAGTCTACCCGGCAGATAGTAGGCAAACACGAGAACTGGTACCAAAATAAGTCTACCTATGGTCAAGATATTTGGAATTTTAAAAATCATAAAAAGTTTTTGTTAAGATGAAAATAATTATATATTTTTTTTGCAATAAATTCACTTATTCCCTCAACTTTTTTTAAATCTTCCAAGCTAGCACTGCCAACATCTTTTGCAGATCCGAAATGATTTAGTAATGATTTTTTTCTACCTCTACCAATTCCAGGTATTTCATCTAGTAATGATTTAGTAAAAGACTTTGTTCTTTTTTTTCTGTGGGTGAAAATAGCGAATCTGTGGGCTTCATCTCTTAGCCTTTGTAAAAAAAATAATAATGGACTGTTTTTTTCTAATTTAATCTCAGTATTATTATGAATAAAAGTTTCATTACCTTCATTTCTATTCTTTCCTTTTGCCATAGCTATAATTTGTAAATGATGAAAGCCAAGTTCGTCTAATTTTTCTCTTACGGTTGAGTATTGTCCTTTACCACCATCTATAAGCAATAAATCTGGGGTATTATCGTTATCATTTTCTTTAATTAATTTAGAAAATCGTCTGTTAATGACTTCCTTCATCATTCCATAATCATCTCCAGGTTTTATAAGTGTGTTTTTTATGTCAAATTTTCTATATCTATTTTTTAAGAATCCACTATCACCAAAACTAATAAAACTTCCAATCGCATTACTGCCTTGGGTGTGACTATTATCGTAAACCTCAATTAAGCTTGGTACAAAATTAAGATTAAAAGTTTCAAAAAGTAATTTTAAGAAATCATTGTTTTTGTCAGTATCGAGTATTTTTCTTTGATGACTTTCTTTAGCATTTTTCATTGCCATGTTGATTATTGTCAGTTCATTTTTTTTTCTAGGAATTTTAAAAGTAATTTTTTTATTATACTTTTGGATAAGTGCATTCTTTAAAATGTCTAAATTTTTTGGTTTAAAATTTAAAATAATTTCTATTGGAGGTAATTTATTTTCGTAAAACTGAGCCAAAAAAGCTTCTAACACTTCAGATTCGGTGTCATCAGTTTCGTGCCTTGGAAAAAAACATTGGTTGCCCCAATTTTGTTTAGATCTGTAAAAGAAAACTACAATGCATGTGATATTTTCAAGTCTATAAGAAACTATTACATCCGCATCTACAAAATTATTTTTATTTATTTGTTGTGAGGATTGAATTTGAGTTAATGATTTAATTCTATCTCGTAAAATTGCTGCTTTTTCAAAATCTAGTTTTTTACTTGCAATTTCCATTTCATTTGAGAATTTTTTTTGTATAGATCTTGATTTTCCATTTAAAAAATCGATACATTCTTCCACAGATTTTGCATATTCATTTTTGGTTATTTCGTTTGTGCATGGAGCCGAACATCGTTTAATTTGATAAAGTATGCAAGGTCGTTTTCTGTTTTTAAAAGTATGATCATCACAAACCCTTATTTGAAAAACCTTTTGAAGCATTTTTATAGTCCAGTTTGCAGAACCAATGGAGGCAAAAGGACCAAAGTATAAATCTTTATCATTATGTTTTCCTCTAAACTTTGTTAGTTGAGGCCAGTTATCACTCAACGTTATTTGTATATATGGAAATGACTTGTCGTCTTTTAGTAAGACATTGTATCGAGGTTTGAATTTTTTGATTAAATTTGCTTCTAATAAAAGAGCCTCAGATTCATTAGTGGTAGTAATTACTTCAACCTCGTTAACTGAAGAAATTAATCTTTGTGTTCTAACTGTGAGCCCAGAGTTAGAAGTGTAATTCAATAGTCTTTTTGGTAAATTTTTAGCTTTGCCGATATAAATTATTTTATTATTACTATCTAGAAATTTATAAATACCAGGGCTACTTGAAATATGTTTTATTTTAGATTTAATTAATGATTGACCAGAATCTAAACTATTCATTAGTTTTTTCTTTTACTAATTTCAAACCCTACAGTTCCACCCGTTTTTAAGATATCTAATTTTTCTATTTGTAATTCAATGGCCTCAATTTTTTGATTTTTAAGAACTTCTTTAGCTATTGTTTCTCCCAAAATCTCTAAAAAACTTATTTTTTTATCTAAAATGCTGTTAATTAATTTTATGATATCATCGTAGTCTACAATTGTCTGCAAATCGTTATCAGCAAAGGATAATTCTGGATTTAATTCTAATTTGATATTAAATTTTAATTTTTGTGGTTTTGTTTTTTCTTCAGGGTAGTAACCAAAAATTTTTTCAATTATAAGATCTTTGATAAGTATTTTTTTTACAATATTTTTTGATACTTTTGCTTCAAAGATTTCAATTACATTATTATTTTTGATTGGTTTCATTTTATTCTTTAATATTTATTAGATCAGGAGTTTTCCAACCAAGATTTTGGCCGCTGTCCACAGGTATGGTCATTCCCGTAATTGAATGATTATTAATAATAAATTCTATAGCACTGCAGATATCTTCTATTCTTACTTGTTTTTGTAGTATCGTATTTTTAAATTGTTTTTCAAAATGTAATTTGGACTGTCTTTTGTTTTGCATTACAGGACCAGGCGCAATTGCATTAACCCTTATATTTGGAGCAAATTTCATAGCAAGTATCTTTGTTAATGTTTGAAGACCTGCTTTGCTTAGGGTGTATGAAAAAAAGTAAGGCGTTAATTTAAAAACTCTTTGATCAATAATATTAATAATATTGGAATTATTATTATTTTTCTGTTTTGCAAATTCAGAGCATAAAATAGCTGGTGCTTTTAAATTGATATCAAAATGTGAATGCCATTTTTGATTATTAAATTTTTTAATGTCATCATTTTCAAAAATTGAAGCACAATTTACTAAACAGTTGATTGTTCCTATTTTTTTGCTTACTTTTTTTATAATAGATTTTACTTCATTATATTTTGACAAATTGGCTTGAACAATGCAGCATTTAACTCCAATTTTTATAATTTCTTTTTGAACCGCAAGTGCTTCCTTTTTAGATTTATTAAAATGTATCGCAATATTCCAACCTCTTTTAGCAAAAAAAAATGATATTTCTTTTCCTATTCGCTGTGCACCACCAGTAATAAGTATATTTTTATTCATTTATCTTTTTTTCTTAACTTTTGTTCCAGCCTTACCTTGTGTTGATCTTCCAAATAATGAGTTGTTTGGACCATATTTTTGTATGCTAGAGTTTATTGCCAAACCTAAGTCTGAATTTTCAAGTTTTTTAACTTCGTCTCTTATTTTAGCCGCTTTTTCAAATTCTAGGTTATCTGCTGCTATTAGCATATCTTTTTTCAGTGCTTTTAAATGCTTTTTTAAGTTGTGTCCAATTTCAACATCTTTACTAATATTTAAATAATCTTTTTCGTAAATACTTTCTAATATATCTCCAATATCTTTTTTGATGCCTTGAGCAGTTATATTATTTTCTTTATTAAATAAAATTTGTCTTTCTCTTCGTCTATCCGTTTCTTCTATAGCTTTTCTAATGCTATTTGTTTCTTTATCTGCGTATAAAATAACTCTTCCCTCAATGTTTCTTGCAGCTCTACCTATTGTTTGAATCAGGGAGGTTTCTGATCTTAAAAATCCTTCTTTGTCCGCATCTAAAATTGCTACTAATGCGCATTCTGGAATATCAAGTCCTTCGCGTAATAAATTTATACCAACCAAAACGTCAAACACTCCTAATCGTAGATCTCTTATGATTTCAATTCTTTCTAAAGTATCAATTTCTGAATGCATATACCTAACTTTAATTCCATTCTCGTCTAAATATTCAGTGAGATCTTCAGCCATTTTTTTTGTAAGAGTGGTAGCTAACACTCTTTGATTTTTTTTACTCAATATTATGCATTCAGATAACAAATCATCCACTTGGTTTTTTGCAGGGCGTATAAAAATATCAGGATCGATTAAACCGGTTGGTCTAATAATTTGTTCCGCAAAAACACCCCTAGTCTGATCCAGCTCCCACTCAGCTGGTGTAGCTGAAACAAAAACCGTTTGTGGTCTCATCATGTCCCATTCCTCAAATTTCATTGGGCGATTGTCCATACAGGAAGGAAGTCTAAATCCATATTCGGAAAGTGTTTTTTTTCTAGTATGGTCTCCTTTGTACATTGCATTTAATTGCGGAACTGTAACGTGACTTTCGTCGACAAATACGATTGCGTTATCTGGCAAATACTCAAAAAGAGTAGGAGGTGGTTCTCCAGGTTTTCTACCCGATAAGAAACGTGAATAGTTTTCAATTCCTGCACAAGTTCCAGTTGCCTCAATCATTTCTAGGTCAAATCGAGTTCTTTCATTAAGTCTTTGTGCTTCAAGTAGTTTGTTTTCTTTGTAAAATTTTTCTAATGTTTGTGTTAATTCTAATTTAATTTCTTTAATAGCCTGCTGAACAGTTGGCCTTGGCGTGATATAATGACTATTTGCATATATCTTAATAATATTTAATTCTTCTATTTGATCTCCTGTTAAAGGATCAAATTCCTTAATCATAACTAATTTTCCATCCTCTAAAGAAATTCTCCAAGCTCTATCCTCTAAGTGCGATGGAAATATTTCTATATTTTCACCTCTGACTCTAAATGTGCCTCTGTGAAAATTTTGATCGTTTCTTTTATATTGTAATTCAACAAGTCCTTTAATAATTTTTTCTCTTTCGAATAGATTATTTTTTTCAAATGTCATCGTCATTTTAGAATAAGAATCTGGAGACCCCAATCCATAAATACATGATACACTAGCAACAATTATTACATCATCTTTTTCAAATAATGATCTTGTAGCCGAGTGTCTCATTCTGTCTATTTGTTCATTGATGGCAGACTCTTTTTCTATGTAAGTATCTGATCTTGGAACATAAGCTTCTGGAGTGTAGTAATCATAATAGGAAACAAAATATTCAACAGAATTTTCATTGAAAAAACTTTTCATTTCACCGTACAATTGAGCCGCAAGTGTTTTGTTTGGAGCCAAGATAAGAGCTGGCCGATTTAGTTCTTCAATTAATTTTGCCATAGTAAATGTTTTTCCAGACCCAGTTACTCCCAGCAAAACTTGATTTTTTTGATTTTTAATTAAACCTTCTTTAAGCTGTTTTATTGCAGATGGTTGATCTCCTGCAGGCTTAAATTCAGTCGTTAGTTTAAATTTCTTTCCACCCTCTAGTTTCTTACAAAAATTATCTTTTTTGTTTTTTCCTTCTGAGGTATGTACAGCTGATAAATTAGACATTTTTTTATTTTAATGACTATACTATCAGCATCTCTATCCAGAATAAAACCATCTCCGACAATGGCAGTTGTTAAAAAAGCAACTGAATTAAAAGCGGCAGGAAAAGACATAATATCATTGGGCGCTGGAGAGCCAGATTTTGATACCCCGGACAATGTGAAACAAGCAGGAATTGATGCCATCAAAAATGGCCAAACTAAATATACTATTGTTGACGGAACTATAGAGCTTAAAAGAGCAATTATAGGAAAATTTAAAAGAGAAAACAGCCTTACTTATAATGAAAAACAAGTAACGGTAGGAGTTGGTGGAAAGCATGTTATTTTTAATGCAATTTTAGCAACTATTAATCCTGGTGATGAAGTAATTATTCCAGCTCCTTATTGGGTTTCTTACCCCGATATTGTATTATTAGCAGGAGGAATTCCAAGGATAATCGAGTGTAATGAAAGCAATGATTTCAAAATTCTACCAGAGCAAATAGAAAAAAATATTACAAAAAACACTAAATGGATTATTTTAAATTCTCCATCTAACCCAACAGGATCGGTTTATTCAGAACAAGAATTAAGAAGCATAGGTAAAGTTTTGGAAAAATTTCCACAAGTTTTAATTATGTCAGATGATATTTATGAACATGTGCTTTATGATGATTTTAAATTTTTTACGATTGCTCAAATTCCTGAATTATTTTCAAGAACTTTAACGATTAATGGATTAAGTAAATCATACGCTATGACAGGATGGAGGGTCGGCTATGCTGGTGGAGCCGAGGATTTAATACAAGCGATGGGAAAAATTCAATCTCAATCAACGACCAATACTTCTTCCATTAGTCAAGCAGCTGCAGTCGAGGCTTTAAACGGCGTTCAAGATTTTATTAAGCCAAGATCAGATGCTTTTAAGAAAAGACGAGATTTTGTTGTGCAAAAACTAAACACTATAAAAGGATTAACTTGTAAAAATCCTCAAGGAGCTTTTTACGTTTTTCCAAATTGTAAAAATTGTATAGGTAAAAAAGACAAAATGGGAAAGCAAATTTTAAATGATACAGATTTTGTAACTTCTTTATTAGAAAATACGGGAGTGGCAGTCGTTCAAGGATCTGCATTTGGTTCAGAGGGGTATTTTAGAATTTCTTATGCCACTTCAATGGACAATCTTGTAAAAGCATTGGACAAAATAGGGTCTTATTGTAACGAACTTGTTTAGTTAATCATTTTTTGACAAAAACTTCTCAGCCTCTAAAGCAGCCATGCATCCCATGCCAGCAGCCGTAACGGCCTGTCTATAAGTTTTATCTTTTACGTCTCCAGCAGCAAAAATACCTTCAATATTTGTTTTTGTGGAATCTGCTTTAGTCAAGATATAGCCTTCCTTGTCCATTGTAATTTGGTCTATAAAAATTTTAGTTGCTGGATCATGACCAATAGCCACAAAAAGACCATGCGTATCAATTTTTGTTATACTTTTATCTTTTGTATTTTCCAATAATACTCCTGTAACCCCTTTTGGATTTTCAGTGCCCAGCACTTCTTTTATCGCGTTGTTCCAAATAATTTTAATTTTTGGATGAGATAAAATTTTTTGTTGTAATAGCTTTTCCGCTCTTAAAGAATCTCTTCTGTGGACTAATGTAACTTTAGATGCAAATTTTGTTAAAAATAGTGCTTCCTCAACAGCTGCATTTCCTCCACCAACAACCACTACCTCTTTATCTTTGTAAAAAAAACCATCACAGGTAGCGCATGCAGAAACTCCAAACCCTCTATATTTTGTTTCTGTTTCAAGATTTAACCATCGAGCTTGTGCTCCAGTAGTAATAATAACAGAATCTGTTGTGTAAATTTCTCCACTTTCTCCAATAAGTTCAAATGGGCGATTGGTAAAATTAACTTTCTTAATCATGTCATTTTTAAATATAGTCCCAACTGTTTCTGCCTGTTTTCTCATTTCTTCCATTAGCCAAGGACCTTGGATGACATCAGCAAAGCCAGGAAAATTTTCAACATCTGTTGTAGTTGTTAATTGCCCACCAGGTTGCATCCCAGATATAAGAACCGGATTTAGCATTGCTCTGGCCGCATAAATTGCAGCCGTGTAGCCAGCTGGACCAGAACCAATAATTATAACTTTAGAATGCTGCTCTTTTTTTTGACTCATTTATTAAGTTTATTATCAGTTAAATTAATTTAGGTATATATATCATAATGAAAAAAATTGATGCTTGGTTATTAACAGAGGGCGCTCATGGAATGATAAGTCAAGTAGAGGGATTGGCAAAATCTTTAAATGTAAATTATCAACATAAAAAAATTAGTTACAATAAACTTTGGAGCTTATTTCCTCCAAGGTTCACACCTAAAAATGAATTTGTTTTTAATTGCAATGAAATAATCAATGACAAATCAAACATTCAAAACCCCACACTTCTTATTTCCTGTGGAAGAAAAAGCGTAATTCCGTCTATTGTTATAAAAAACTATTTTAAGAAAAAAAATAACCAATCAATTTTTAATATTCATATTCAGGATCCTAAAATAGATATTAAAAACTTTAACTTTGTTATTGTTCCTGAGCATGATGGTATTAGGGGTGATAATATTATTACTACTAAAGGTGCTATTCATTACATATCAAGCGAAGAAATCATAACTGCCAGAAAAAATATACAACCTGAAAATGTACTTACAGTTATTCTAGGTGGTCCAAACAAATATTACTTATTTGGTCTCGATGAGATTAAGAATGTTTTTAACACAATTGAACATTTATTTTTTAATAAAGTAGATCAGGTAAAAATTATCTGCTCAAGAAGAACGCCAGAAAATATTATTAATTTTTTAAAAGAAAAATATATTCATAATTCTAAAATTATTATCGATTCATCTTTGCAACGACAAAATTACATAAATGCTTTAGCGGAAGCAAAAAAAATTATTGTTACTTCAGACTCTATCTCAATGATATCGGAGGCGGCAACCACTGGAACTCCAATATATGTTGCTCAGTTGACACCTAATAAAAATGATTATCGCTTTAATAAATTTATAGAGTTATTTAAAAGTTTAAATATTATTAAAGATTTAAATGCGTCAGAAGAATGCTGGACTTATGATGGGCTATATGAGACTAAAAGAGTAGCTGATATTATAAAAACAAAAATTACATAGTATTAATGAATTTTTTAAATTCTCTTAAAAATAAATCTAACCATCTTAAGGATCCTTTTCCACACTGGGAATTTAAGGAGCCACTAACAGATGCGATGATTGATGAAATTTATAACACTGAAATTGATGACCCAGCACGCTACCAAATCGATTATGATGGAACCAGGGCTATAGATGGGGGTGATGGAAAATTTAGAGAAGGTATAGCTGATGGAGGCAAAGCCCTTAAGTTTAGATCTTTTTTAGAAAAGCATAACGCAAAACAATTTCCAGAATTATTAAAACTAGTCCAAGAGCTTCAATCTAAGAATACTCATCAATATATTGGTTCATTAATTAAAAAAGACTTATCCAAATCTTATGTTCGTCTAGAAGTTATTTGCGACAGAAAAGGATTTTGGCTGAAGCCTCATTGCGATATTAAAGAAAAGCTTTTATCTTGTTTGCTGTTTGTTAATCGCTTTGGTGAGTCGGAGACATTAGGAACCGATTTCTATAATACAAAATTAGAGCTGGTAAAAACTGTTCCTTATAAAAATAATTACGGTTATTTTTTTAGTAGCGATGAGAATAGTTGGCACGGAATGGAGAAGAAAGAAATTAAAAAAGACAGAAGGTGCATTCAAATAAACTACGTAACTTTTAAAACTGATTGGCCAGTTTTATAATTCTATAAATCCTGGATTGGAGTAATGCCCATTTTTTTATTTTTCATGGAAGTTATAGCTTCTGTACATGCTATGGCGCCAGCCAATGTAGTAAAATAAGGAATATTATTATTTAAGGCAGATCTTCGAAGAGACTTTGAGTCTTCTATAGATTTTTTTCCTGAGGTTGTGTTAATCACAATAGCAATTTTTTTATCATCTAGGTACTCCACAACATGAGGAGATCCTTGAGTAACTTTATTAATTTTTTCACATGTTATATTTTCTTGATTAAGAATATCGGCAGTTCTACCTGTTGCTATTATAGAAAATCCTAAATTGAATAATTTTTTTGCAAAATTTTTAATTAATGGTTTGTCCTTATCGTTGACGGAAATGAAAACAACTCCTTCTTTTGGCAATGTGTTGCCAGCAGAAATTTGACTTTTCGCATAAGCCATTCCAAAATCTACGTCAATTCCCATAGACTCACCTGTAGACTTCATTTCGGGGCCTAATAAAGTGTCAACTTCTGGAAATTTATTAAATGGAAACACAGCTTCTTTGACTGAAAAAGTTTTTAATTTTTTATTTGGAATATTTAAGTCTTTAAGTTTTAAACCAGACATTACTTTTGTTGCAATTTTGGCAACAGAGATATTGGACGCTTTTGAGACAAAGGGTACGGTTCTACTGGCTCTAGGATTAACTTCAAGTACGTAAATTTTTTTATCTTGTATTGCAAATTGAATATTAATTAAACCAACTACACCAATACTAGTTGCCAAAGTTTTGGTTTGTTTTTCAATTTCTTCAATAATTTCTTTGGAAAGGGAGTAGGGTGGTATGCAGCAAGCGGAGTCTCCAGAGTGGATTCCAGCTTCTTCAATGTGCTCCATAACCCCAGACACGAACACTTCAGATCCATCACAAATAGCATCAACATCTACTTCTATAGCGTCATTTAAGAATCTATCGAGAAGAACAGGATTGTTTCCAGAAACCATAACCGCCTCCTCTATATAAATTTTAAGCTGTTCATCGTCATGAATAATTTCCATCGCTCTGCCCCCAAGTACGTACGAAGGCCTAATCACAAGCGGATATTTTATTTTTTTTGCAATTTCATAAGCTTCTTCTTTTGATCTTGCCAATCCATTTTCAGCTTGCTTTAAATTAAGTTTATTTATTAAATTGCTAAATCTTTCTCTATCTTCCGTTAAATCGATAGAGTCCAAAGAAGTGCCAAGTATTGGATAGCCATTGTCATGTATTGCTTTTGCTAATTTTAAAGGAGTTTGTCCTCCAAACTGAACTATAACTCCTTTTAATGTTCCTTTAGAATTTTCTTTTTTTAAAATTTCTAAAACATATTCTTCAATAAGGGGTTCAAAATATAATCTGTCACTTGTATCATAATCTGTGGATACCGTTTCAGGGTTACAATTAATCATGATTGTTTCGTATCCGATCTCACTTAAAGCATAACTTGCCTGGCAACAGCAGTAGTCAAATTCAATTCCTTGACCAATTCTGTTAGGACCTCCCCCAATAATTACAATTTTTTCTTTATTGGTAGGGTTTGACTCGCACTCTCTTGTATCAGAAAGACCGACATCATAGGTCGAGTACATGTAAGGTGTTTGCGAACCAAATTCAGCAGCACACGTATCGACTTTTTTGTATACCGGAACAATTCCAAACTCATTTCTTTTTTTAACAATATCCGACAGAGGCTTTTTGATAAGTGACGATATTTTTTTATCACTAAATCCGACAGATTTTACGAAATTAAAAAATTTCTTATTTTCTAGAATATTTTTCTCATTAATTTCTTTTTCTATATTAACAATTTCTTGTACCTGACGTAAAAACCAAGGATCAATTTTAGTTTTTTCATAAATTTCATTTATAGGGAAATTCATTCTGAAAGCTTGCGCAACGTATAATATTTTTTGCGGTATGCTTTCTCCTAGTTTTTTTTGCAACTCTTCCTTAGCTATAGAAATTAAATCCAAACCATCCAATCCTACTTCTAAAGAGACCAATGCTTTTTGAAGGGACTCTTTGAAATTTCTACCAATCGCCATTGTTTCACCTACCGATTTCATAGCAGTTCCTAATACTGCTTTTGATTTTTGAAATTTTTCAAATGCAAATCTTGGTATTTTAGTTACGACGTAATCAATAGTAGGCTCAAAAGATGCTGGTGTATTTCCTGTGATGTCATTGGTGATTTCATCTAAAGTGTAACCAATCGCGAGCTTTGCAGCAACTTTTGCAATTGGAAAACCAGTGGCCTTAGATGCAAGCGCGGAAGAACGAGAAACTCTTGGGTTCATTTCAATTACTATCATTCTTCCATCTTTTGGATTAATAGCGAATTGAACATTAGAACCACCTGTTTCAACTCCTATTTTTCTCAAACAGTTAATTGATGCATCCCTCATCACCTGATATTCTTTATCTGTTAAAGTTAAAGCGGGTGCCACCGTCATAGAGTCTCCGGTATGAATTCCCATTGGGTCTATGTTTTCAATACTACAAACAATGATGCAGTTATCTTTTTTGTCTCGAACAACTTCCATTTCAAATTCTTTCCAGCCAACCAAAGACTCCTCAACCAACACTTCATTAGTGGGAGATAATGCTAGGCCATTTTTAACAATTTTTAAATATTCTTCCTCCGTATTTGCAACACCACCTCCAGTTCCACCAAGGGTAAATGAAGGTCTTATAATAACTGGTAACTTTATTTCTTTTAAAATACCTAGGGCCTGATCAATAGAAGTGCATATTGCAGATTTTGCCGATTCTAGTCCTATTTCATTCATATGTTTTTTAAACTTCTGCCTATCTTCAGCTCTATCTATTGCTTCTGCATTGGCACCAATTAATTCTATATTGTATTTTTTTAGTATCCCATTTTTGTGAAGTAACATGGCAGCATTCAATCCTGTCTGCCCACCCATTGTAGGAAGAATTGCATCTGGTTTTTCAACTTTTATGATTTCTTCTAGTATTTCAGAAGTGATTGGCTCAATATATGTTTTATCTGCAACATTGGGATCGGTCATAATAGTTGCAGGGTTGGAATTAATTAGAATAACTTTATATCCTTCCTCCTTAAGTGCCTTGCAGGCTTGTGTTCCGGAGTAATCAAATTCACAAGCTTGACCTATGACGATTGGACCAGCTCCAATAATTAGAATTGTTTTAAGATCAATTCTTTTCGGCATTTAATTTTATTAATTCTATAAATTGTTTGAATAAATAATTACTATCGTGTGGACCAGGACTAGCCTCTGGGTGATATTGCACCGAAAATGCAGGTGCATTTTTTGAAGATATTCCTTCAATGCTTCCATCAAACAAGGATACGTGAGTTATATCAATGTCCTTAGGTAAAGTTTGTTTATCAATTTCAAATCCATGATTTTGAGATGTGATTTCAACTTTATTAGATAGTAAATTTTTTACAGGATGATTTGCACCTCTGTGTCCTTGATGCATTTTTTTGGTATCACAACCCAATGCATGTCCAAGTAATTGATGACCCAAACATATTCCAAAAATAGGTATTTTTTTATTTAAAATATTTTGAATACATGATTTTGCAAATTTTGATGTTGCAGCAGGATCGCCTGGGCCATTAGATAAAAAAACTCCGTCTGGATTAAGTTTTTCTATAGTTTCATAACTAGTGTTGGCTGGAACTACTGTTATTTTACACCCTAAGTTAGAAAAGTTTCTTAAGATATTCTTTTTGATCCCAAAATCGATAGCAACAATATTTAAAGAATGTTGACTATTTGTTTGGTAGCCAGTTTTTTTGTTCCATAAAGCAACGTCTTCCCATTGATAAATATTTTTAGAGCAAACTTGAAGAGTTAGATCAAGTCCATTTAAGCCTCCCCATTTTTTACACTCTTCTAGATAAAAATTAAGTTGTTTTGAATAAGACTTGTCATTAACAATAGTTCCTTTTAACGCTCCTTTTTTTCTAATAATATTTGTTAATGCCCTGGTGTCTATGCCGCAAATTCCTACTACGTTATTTTTTTTTAACCAATCATCTAAATTTTTTAGCGATCTATAATTTGAAGGTTCAGTTATTTCCTTACTAAAAATTACACCTTTAAGCCAAACTTTATCTGACTCAATGTCCTCTAAATTGGTACCGACATTTCCAATATGAGGAAATGTAAAATTAATAATTTGATCAGCATAAGATGGGTCAGTAATTATTTCTTGATATCCTGTCATAGAAGTATTGAAACAAACTTCTCCCACAGAATAAGATTCAGCTCCAAGACCAAAGCCTTCAAAGACTGTTCCATCTTCTAGAATTAAAATACCTGTGGATTGTTGATTATTTAAATATTCAGAACCTGCAATAACTTCTTTATTTAACAAAAATACAACTCATGGGTTAAAGAATCATTTGCTTAAAAAAACTTTGGCGGAACATATGAAAAAGACTTAAACTCGTCAAGCAACTAAAGTAAAATAATGTATAAAAAACCATGTCCAAACTATTTGAAAAAATAAACCTTTCTTTAAACGAATCCATCAAGAAAAAAGAAGCTGATAGAGTTTTGACTCTTAGATCTATTGTCTCACAAAAAAAAGATAAAGAAATCGAGTTGAGAGCAACTGATCAAAAAGAAATTTTAGATTCTGATGTTGTTAATATTTTAAACAAGATGATGAAGCAAAGAAAAGAATCTATAGAAATGTATGAAAAAGGAAATAGAGGAGATTTGGCAGAAAAAGAAAAATTTGAGATTAGCGTAATAGAAGAGTTTTTGCCTAAACAAATGAGTGATGATGAAATTGTTAAATCTTGCAAAGAAGCCATAACTGAGTCCCAAGCTCAGAGTATTAAGGATATGGGCAAAGCAATGAAAATACTGAAAGACAAATACTTGGGAACAATGGATTTTGCAAAAGCTGGAAAAATTTTGAAAGATCAGCTCCACGGATGATGAAGTACCCAAGATCATACCTTGAAGAAATAAATCAAAGATTAAAAGTATCCGATATAGTTGGCTCCGTAGTTAAGTTAACGAAAAGGGGAAAAGAATTTGTAGGATTGTCTCCATTTACAAATGAAAAAACACCATCTTTTACTGTTAACGACGAGAAAGGTTTTTATCATTGTTTTAGCAGTGGAGAACACGGTGGTATATTTGACTTTTTAGTTAAAATTGAAAAACTTACCTTTGGAGACGCAGTTAGAAAACTAGCAGCTAAAGCTGGAATGCAAGAATACAAGTTTTCTCAAACTAATATTGAGCAAGAAAAAAAAATAAAAAGATCAGAAAAGCTTTTTCAGTTATTTTTTAATTACTGCTACAAAAATTTATTTACAGAAGAAAATAAAAATCACCTTGATTATCTTAATAATAGATCTTTAAAAAAAACTACTATTGATTTTTTTCAAATTGGTTTTTGCGATGACAGCAATAAAGCAAGTGATCATTTTTTAAAGCTTGGGTATTCTCAGCAAGAACTTATTGAAACTGGGCTATTTTATTTAAATGAACAAAAAAAAACATTGGTAGCAAGATTTAAAAATAGAATTATTTTTCCAATAAAAAATTTATTTGGAGAGTTCATAGGATGCGGAGGCAGAACGGTTCTTTCTTCCGTTCCCGCAAAATATATTAATTCACCAGAGACAATTTTTTTTAAAAAAGGAAATAATTTATATAATTTTAACAATGCTAAAAATGAAAATAAAAACCAGGATTATCTCTTGATAGTTGAGGGCTATATGGACGTTGTTAGCCTTTACAATCAGGATATCAAAAATGTGTGCGCATCACTTGGGACAGCTATTACAGATAATCAGATTAATTTAGCGTGGAGAAATTTTAAAAATATTATCATTTGCTTTGATGGAGATAGCAGTGGTTTTGCAGCAGCCTACCGAGCGGCAGAAAAATTAATACGAATATCAAAACCAAATCATACAGTTTCTTTTATGATTATGCCTCAAGGACTAGATCCGGATGATTATGTTAATAAATTTGGAAAAGATGGTTTTGATCAATTAATCAATAGAAAAAAAGATATAACCGAATTTGTATTTGAATATAGCGCAAGACAATTAAAAAATCATAGTCCCTCCTCCTTGGCCGAACTGGAAAAAAAATTGATGGACACTGCCGACACTATAGAAGACCCTATTATAAAAAAATATTATAGAAATTTTTTTAAAAACAAAATTTTTGAAAATTTAATAAAAAAAAATAAAAATAAGCAAAGCAAGTTTCAAATTGCCAGTACCTTTGATTTAAATAGACTGGAAATGTCGGAGTTAGAAATTAAAGAGTTTTCACTATGCCAATTACTAATTAAGTTTCCAGAATTTTCTGCAAAACACATAGAAAAAATATCAGAAATCAATTTAAACTTGGAGCTAACAAAAAATATCAAATCTAAAATTATAGATGTTTTGATTGGTAATCAGCATTTCAATCTTAATCAAATCAATGAATACTTGGCCTCACAAAAGATTAAGAATATTGATTTATTTTTTAAGTTTTCGACTACTAATACGTTAATGGAAGATGTTGATTTTGAAACCTTCGTTAACTTAGTTGATGATTATGAGATTCAATTAGAAAGAATTCGCAAATATAAAAAAATAGAAGAATTAGAAAATACATTTTCTTCGAATATGAATGAACAAGCTTTAAATGAGTTAATTTCATTGAAAAATAGCAATAATCTGTAAATTTAGTTGTTCAAATTTTCAAAAAAAAATATAAGTTCTCACAGGTTTTAAAGTGGAAAAATTAATATCCAAATCATTTGAAAGATTAATAGAAAAGGGCCTTAACAGGGGCTTCATTACCTATGAGGAATTGCAAAAATCTCTAGGTAAAAGAAATGCTAATGTTGAAAGTTTAGAAAAATCAGTACTACACATATTTGATCAAGCAATTACTTTTGTAAAAAAGAAATCTGATTTTAAAGTTAAAA
>ERZ887849.1610-NODE-1610-length-20508-cov-11.084437_pt1 | contig 20508 bp, 17 predicted proteins | sample MGYA00521267_ERZ887849 | MGnify/ENA primary metagenome ERZ887849 (study PRJEB32303, sample SAMEA104408601) | aquatic metagenome | biome: Brackish water; feature: Pelagic; material: water | place: Baltic Sea | collected 2014-06-06T16:11:00 | depth 2,863 m ... | reverse complement strand
TCAACGATTTGATCGCTCACCACTTCGGGGTCGGCAGAATCCAAGTCCATTTTGTTCAGAATCGGGATGATTTCCAAATCATGCTCGAGTGCGAGATACAAATTGGAAATGGTCTGGGCCTCAATGCCTTGGGTTGCGTCAATGATCAACAAGGCGCCTTCGCATGCCGCTATGGAACGAGAGACTTCGTAACTGAAGTCGACGTGACCCGGTGTGTCGATGAGGTTGAAAACATACTCCTCGCCATCTTCACCCGTATACAGCATCTGGATGGCGTGACTCTTGATCGTAATGCCCCGTTCACGCTCGATGTCCATGTCGTCCAGCGTTTGTTCCTGCAGCTCACGGTCCGAAATGGTCCCCGTCAGGTGCAGGAGCCGATCGGCTAGCGTGCTCTTCCCATGGTCAATGTGAGCAATGATGCAGAAATTTCGCGTTCGTTTCATTCGAATAAATGTGGTGCAAAAATACACCCTTACGGCCTGTGTTTTTCAGAGAGAACGACAGGAAGCACGAAGACGCAATGCATTGCATTATATTTACACCCTACCTGGTGTTTTTTAAGCTGTTTTTTAAAAGGAGCGTTGGAACACTGGAGAGGTATAAAACGAAAAAACGGATCTATGAATCGTCGCATCATTCTGACATTCTCCTTGACTTTTTTGAGCACTCAAATTGCTTTTTCTCAGTCCCCTAGCGATTCTTCGAATCCGGTGTTCAGCGAAGAGAGCGCAGAGGATGTTTTGGAGAAATACCACTCGTTCAAAGGTGCTGTCTTGAACATGTCCCGGGAGGAGTGGTCGGTTATTCGGAATTGGGAAGGTTATGAGGAACAGGAGGCACGGGTGATCCAACATGAGGCCAAAGAGTCGTGGAAGAAGGACAACGAGGCATTGACCCAAGAGCGCAAAGCAATGCGTCAAAACCAACCTGGCGGATGCGATTGCTGGATAGAGCCGGATGACACGTACGAGCAGATTACAACATTTGATTGGGACTATACAGCCGGAGCTGGAGCGAATGTTGACTGCTCCATTGGACCGCTGGATTTGGGTTGGACCTTTGATTTTTACGGAACAGCCTATGACGCCATCTACATCAACTCCAAGGGCTCCATATCGTTTGGCAACTACCTCATTGATTGGACTCCGGAGGAGTTTCCAAATACCGTCAATCAAATTGCACAGGTTGCAGGTTTCTGGGCGGATGCAGACTACCGCGCCTCGGGAGATATTTTCTACAAGATCTCCCAGAATGCCGTTTACATCAACTTTGTGGATGTCGGTTATTACAACAACCACGATGACTTGATCAACTCATACCAGATCATCATCACCCCCACAGACGGTATTGTTTTACCTGATGGGTCCAATACGCAGATGTGCTATTTGGACATGAATTGGGCGCACGGGGATGTTGGAGGTTCTGGAGGATGTTGTGGTGAGGGCCCTGCGACGGTCGGATTGGATGATGCGCCTCCGGCGGGGGACCACTTGCAATATGGTCGCTTCAACTTCCTCACAGACGATTACAACGGTCCTTATGGCGCTGGGGATGCAGATCAAGATGGCGTGAATTGGTTGGATTATAAAGTGTTCAATATGGACGCGGCTGTCACATCCGGGAACACGCCACCGCTCCCATCGAACAATTTGGGATGCGACACCATCTTCTTGTGTCAAGGGAATGAATTCGCTGTTGATTTGAGCTTTTTAGCTCCTGAGATTGACCAGGATATCACGATGAACGTGACCGATGCACCGGGCTGGACCTACACCACAGAAGACGGTCCTACGGGCAACGTAACGGGTTTGTTTGTCGGAGATGCTACGAATCTGGGCATTCATGAGATTACCATTTCGGCAACGGATGACGGCAGTCCTGCTGCTACGACTGAAGTGACCTTTGTGGTGGAAGTGCTCGATATCATCCTTCCAGAATTGACCTTGGATGGCAACATGGCCATTTGCGCCGGAGGCGAGGCTGAAATCACAGCTATGGGTGATTTTGATAACATCGTTTGGTCGAATGGCAATGAGGGCAGCACGAACACCTACGTTTTTGGCGGAAATTTCTTTGTGACGGGTCAAGTGGGTCAATGTGAGACCGTGGAATACTTCTTTATTGACCAATCTCCTTATTTCTTACCAGATGTAGATGTGGACCCAGTGGCTGTTTGCCCAGGACAAACGGCCATTGTAACGGTTGACCCTTCCGAACAGCCAGATTATGATGTGTACGAATGGCAGGCTGATTGGAATGGCATGGGGGGAACGGTGATTGCTGACAATGGGCCTGAGGCGGAATTGACCGCAGGGACCTATCGGTTGCTGATCACCAACAACGATGGCTGTCAAGGTCAGCGGGTTTTCATCATTGAAACCATTGGATCGTATATCCCAGACGTTTCGTTTGATGCGTTTTGTGATGGCATTCCGGATGAGGTTGTTTTTGAAGGGGGTTATTCAAGCCCTTCAGAAGGAGCGCTTCTGGTCTACATGAGTTCCAATGAAGATTCAGGTTGGGGAGGAAGCTATTTGGAATTGATCATCAATGGAGAATCGGTTGGTATTTTGACATCACCGGATGAATTCACGCAGCACACGTATGACATTGCGGCCATGGATGAAATTGAAATCATCTTCTATGAAGACGGATCGGTTGACACCGATGTTTTGTCGGTGTCTGTCTACAATTGTGGTTTCTTGAATGCAACGCAGATCACTAGCCTTTCACCTGGAACAATTTTTAGTGGTGAATCAGGATGCAATTCAGAACCGGCCATTGGAACTTGGAATTGCCTTTCAGGCCCTGTTCCGTGGAGTTTTTCGAATACATCAGAATACGATGCTAATTTCTATCCGTCCGATTACGGGCTCTATGAAATCTGCTTCACCGAAGAGGTTTGCCAGACGGATTATTGTTATGATCTGGAAATCACGGAGGAGCCGGATGTCAGTTTGGTAACCTCACAGGATCTGTTGTGTGATGGTGATGAAACGACGGTATACGCGGACATCACGGACATTGGTGGAACAGCCAACATCAACTGGTCTGCGCCGGGCACCGACAATGTGACGGAGAATACGTTCTCGTTTTCAAATACCACGACCTACAATGCTTCAGTGACCATTACCAACGGTTGTGGTTCAGCTCAGGCTTCCCTGCCGCTTTATTCCCAGTTCACTCCAAATCCAAGTTTGGACGATGAGAGTTTGTGCGAAGGGGGAACGGTCTATCTCGACCCTACAAGCCCGGATACACCGGACTTGGAATTTGAATGGTACATCGATGGCAGCTTAATCCCCGGTGAAATCGCTGAGGAATATACAGCGGTGTCTACAGGGGAATTCTGTGTGGAGGTGAGCAATTTGTGTGGCCAAGGAGAAGCGTGTGCGGAGATTACCATTGTTGGTGAGATCGCTGCTCCGCTGGAGGACAATACCGTCGATTGTTTGGGCGGTTCGACAGCTGTAGTTGTTCCGGATTTACCCGTAGGGTACACCGTAGAATGGCCCGATGGTTCTACGGATGCCACTTGGGTGGTGGATAACAACGGGATTTATGATGGCGAAGTGTTCTGCCTGGACTACACGGACCCGTATGGTTGCGAGACCAATACCGTGTGTTCGTACTTGTTCATTGGCATTCCTCCAACCATTGCTGCAGAGCCCATCCTCGACGAGCCTTTCTTGACGATGTGCCCAGAAGTGGAGTACGAATTCGATTTGAGCTCGGTCGGTGCGGGGGAGTTCGAATGGTGGTTTGATTGCAACGGCGAAATGGTTTATTTCGAAGATCCAACGGACGGTGTTACCGTGGTCAGCTCCATGCTGCCAGAGGATTGCTGGGGATATGGAATCACATTGACAGGTTCTGCCATTAACCCTTGCGCAGTGGGAGGGATTCGACAGGAATGGGAAGTGTTGATTGATTGGTGCGAATTGGTCATACCAAACGTCTTCACGCCCGACTATGGGGACGATTTGAACGAGTCATTTCAGATCACCGGATTGGAGGTCTATGATGATGTCAATGTTCGCATCTACAACCGTTGGGGTAAGCTGGAATATTCAAGCAACAATTACACCAATGAGGATGCTTGGAGACCGAATGACGGAGAAACAGGGACCTATTGGTACACCTTGGTGCTGCCCAATGGAATCGATCATACGGGCACAGTCACGGTCTTGAGAGACTAATCGCTGAGTGGCAAAATCAAAAACGCACTACGCGTGTTCCGCTTGTGGACACGAGTCGGTTCAATGGGTAGGCAAGTGTCCAGGGTGTAAATCTTGGAACACGCTCGAGGCTTTCACGGTCAAAACGGCGGTGGTAGCGCATGAACGTCGCATTCCAGTCGGTTTGAAAAAAGCAACAGCGAGGCCGCTTGCCGAAGTGGAAGTGCTGGATGTGGATCGTCAGTCGTCTGGAGACTTGGAGTTGGATCGTGTTTTGGGCGGTGGTGTGGTGCCGGGAGGTGTGGTCCTTTTGGGAGGAGAGCCCGGGATTGGCAAATCCACATTGATGCTTCAAGCAGTGCTCAAGATGTCTCTGCAAATGGAGCGCGTACTCTATGTGGGCGGTGAGGAGAGTCCGGAGCAAGTGAGAATGCGCGCAGAACGCTTAGGAACGGTTCCCCCGAACTTGTTCATTTTACCTGAAACGAATGTTCAGGAAATCCTGAAAGAGGTGGAGGAGAATCGGCCAGGAGCGGTCATTGTAGACTCCGTCCAAACATTGTTTCTTCCAGAAATCGAATCCGCCCCCGGATCGGTTTCACAAATAAGAGAGGCATCTTCTGCGTTGACGCGCTTTGCAAAACAACACCAAGTCCCCGTCTTTTTAATCGGACACATCACCAAGGAGGGCTCTTTAGCGGGTCCGAAAGTCTTGGAGCACATGGTCGATGTGGTGTTGCAGTTTGAAGGTGAACGGCACCATGCTTATCGGATGTTACGTGCCATCAAAAACCGCTTTGGTACCACGGCTGAACTGGGATTGTACGAAATGCAAGGCAATGGCTTAATGGCCGTGGAGCACCCGTCCAACGCCCTGCTGGGACAGAAAGTCGGAGAAGATGGATTGAGCGGCACGGCCATAGCCGCTGCGATCGAAGGCGTGCGTCCCATGTTGGTGGAGGTACAGTCACTTGTGAGTACAGCTGTTTACGGAACACCACAACGTTCCGGTACAGGCTTTGATTTGCGAAGACTCAACATGCTACTGGCTGTTTTGGAGAAACGCTGCGGATTCAAGTTAGCGTCCAAAGATGTCTTTTTGAACATGGCCGGAGGGCTGAGAATTCAGGACCCCGCTTTGGATTTGGCGGTGGTAGCAGCGATCCTCAGCAGTGCACTTGACGTGCCGTTGCCGTGGGGAACGGTGTTCGCTGGAGAAGTGGGATTGTCCGGTGAAATCCGCCCTGTACCCCGATTGGGACAACGGGTGTCAGAAGCATCTCGTTTGGGCATGAGACGACTGTTTCACAGCGCCCACGCTCGGAATATTCAGATTCCGGAAGGCAGCAATATGGAGCTTGTAGCCATTGGACAAGTCAGTGACTTGCACGGTCGTTTGTTTTGAGCCGCTGCGGCCTCAATCACGTCCAGCCACCACCACCACGAATTCACCCCGGGGTTCATTTTCCGTGAAGTGAGCAAGAACTTTTGTGGTCGTTCCGCGCACGGTTTCTTCGTGCAGTTTGGAAATTTCTCGTGAACACGAGACCAACCGTTCAGGGCCACAATATTCGATGAGCTCACCGAGCAATTTCACCATGCGGTGGGGGGACTCATAAACGACCCACGTGCGCTCCTCAGTGGCGAGAGCACCAAGCTTCTTCTGACGGCCCTTTTTGTGTGGCAAGAACCCTTCGAAGACGAATCGGTCACAAGGAAGTCCGGAGACCACCAAGGCAGGAACGAATGCGGTGGGCCCAGGAATGCAACTCACCACGAAGCCACGTTGAACGGCCTCGCGAACCAATAAAAACCCGGGGTCGGAAATTCCAGGAGTTCCTGCGTCGGAACACAAGGCAATCTGCAATCCGGCTTCCATCTGCTGAACCAACCCTTCTAAAGCGCGGTGTTCATTGTGTTGGTGAAAAGACCGGAGGGGCGTGTCAACACCGAAATGCCGCATCAGCTTACCGGTCGTTCGGGTGTCTTCGGCGAGGACGAGGTCTGCCTCCTTGAGCACTTCAACAGAGCGCAACCCAAAGTCCCCGAGGTTTCCAACAGGTGTTGGGATCAATACGAGTGACCCGATAGAAGCGCGGGATGGAGCAGGGGCGTCCATTAGGCGAAGACTCTGCGGACGAGCTGAAGAAACTGAAATGGAGCTTCCTCCTCATCCTCCCAATTCGCAACATGTTTGCAACTCAATTGGACGGAAGAGACAGCGGCGTCTTGACTTCCTGCGCCATCGACAGTTTGGCACAACGCTCGGAAATGGGCCATGTCTCCATGGGCCAATTCTGCAGCGAAACGCACCTTGTCATTGATGCTCAATGCGCTTTGAATACTCTCCAGCCGGGATTCACTGAGGCGCTGAGCGAGCGATGGCCCTGCAGAAGGCCCTTCAGTAGGATTGGTTGAAGAGCCGTTGTTGGATTCCACGGGCTGGTGTGAAACCTCCTCCAAGACCGGGAGGGTTTTTTCCTCAAACGACGACACGTGTTCTTCAGGCTCCAAGGATGCATCCAATTCCAGGGGTTCTGAAGGCAGCGGTATGGCGACTTCTGGTTCTGCGGGAACTGAGGCAGGAGTTTCCGTTTGTTCCAGGCAGTGCGCCATAACGGCAAGGGCAGATTGAGCTAGACTCAGAGCCTCAGTAATTTGTTCCGTCGTTGCTGGGTCAGGCGCTTGTTGGAGTAGAAGCAAAGCACGCTGGCAAGCGGAAGTCGCGTCAAGTTGCTTCGATAGGATGGTGGCTGATTCAGAGGGATTGGACATGCATCAAAGATAAGGGGGCTGAAGAAGCCTTAGGAGCGTTTGAATAAGGATTTGAGCAATTCCTTCTCCCGCTGAAAATTGCTTTTTCGGTGGTTGCGTTGGGCTTCACGATCCCAGCTGTATTCAGGGGAATCGACATTGCCATCCATTTGAATGAAGAATTGTTGCCCGAGGCCATCGTCTTCGATTGGGCCGAATTGATCTTCGCGGCTGTTGCGTAGATCCCGCATGGCAAATCCGAGCGTGTAGTCCATCATTCCTTCGAAGGCATAAGATCCCGCTAAGCTGATGTTCATGGCGGAAGAACGAATGTGCAAATCGGGCAAATGAACCGACTGATTCGCCACATACACAGGGGATTCAAGTGGCTCAAAAACCACATTTTGGAGCCGCTGAGCCAGGTCATCCGGGTCCACCAAAGGCGCCATGATGCGATTCTCTCGGAGGTATTGGGCAATGCTTTCAAACGCTTCCAATTCGCGCAATGCCCCATTTTCTATTCGCGCTTCCGCCAGCATCTCGAATGTTGCAGGTTGCCACATGACGGAATGATTCCAGTCGAATTCCATGGAGCCAGAGGCCGTGAGCAATCCTTGCAGGTGCTCGGAGCGCAAGGTGGATTGATCAAAGTTGTCGAAGGATTGAAACAAAGCAGGGAGGTCGATGTCGCTGGCAACAGGATGCCATTGAACCACTGCCCGATCTTCTTGTGGGATGAATAGAATTTGTCCGTCCCCACTGAGTTGACCTCCTAGTGTCTCACTTCTGAATCGCTGCAAATTCCAAACAAGCGATTCCAATCGTCCTTGAGCTTCGATGTTGTTCATGATCCAGCTTCCATAGTGCACACGGTCACACGCGAATTTCCAATCAATGCGGCTGCTCGCCGGGAGTTTCAATTCCTTCAGAAGTATCGGGGTGTCGTCGGAATTCTTGTATGACCATGATTCCATCTCAACAGCGATCTCTCCTCTGATCGGACTTCCCAGTTTCCAGTGCAGGGGATCAAGGAATGACGCTGTTCCAGTCCATGACTCGTCGCCCCAAGTGATGTCGGACTGCTGGATGATCAGCTCATCGGCATTCAACGTACCCTTCGCGTCGAGTGTCCAGGGCGTTTCGTTTTGCTTTCCGCGGCACCGCGTCAATTCCCATGTGCCAGTCGCAGTCCATTCCGCTTGCGTATTTCGCCCCAATTCCCCGCTCCACTGTCCATATCCGTGCGTTGGCCATTGATTTTCATCCCCCATCAGGCCACTCCAGGAGCCTAGCTCTTCAGCATTCAACACGGACTCGATGTGAGACAGATCGAACGACCCTTTTTCAGGGTTGTAATTGTTCAAGACTCCGTGAAGTTGCACTCCTTCCAAATTCAGGGCCCATTGAGGGGCGTCGATGCGCCAATGTTCATCGGCGTATTTGGCCCAAACGGATGCCTCGACCTGTCCTTCCATAGGGCGACTTAAGTCATCCATTGTGATGCTCCAATAGTCATTGGTGAGTTTTGTTTGCAGCGCCAATTCGCCATCGACCCAAGTGAATTTACCGTTGAGCTCGACCTCTGAGTCGAGTGAATCAAAAGGCTTGGGCAACGCCAACCAAGGGAGAATTTGTCGTGCTGGAATGCTTTCGAATGTTCCAGAACACGTCCAGCCCGAATCTGTACGGTACATGGCCTGTGTCTGCCACTGACCGTCCAGCCATTGGGCTTGCGGCATGTCAAGAATGACTTCCTCGGTGTTTTCATTCCATTGGACCCTTAAGTTCAATTGGGCCCAGGGCAACGGTGCGCCCCCCTTTTTCAGGCTTAGATCCTGAACGTCACCTTCCAAGGTCGCTTTTAAAATTGCGTCTTCCCAGGCCCCGTTAATTTGCATGTCGGGGATTTTAAACTTGGACTCATTGACTTGAATATCAAATTTTTGCAGCGTCAATCCATGGAGAGCAAACTGTGTTTCATCCGTGTTCTCCTCGGTGTCCGTTTTCCAAACGGCGGTGTTCCACGTGCCGCGAGAGGTCGAAACCAAAGAAACTTTTCCGCCTTCCATCGACGCTGACTCAATTTGGTAGTGTCCGCGAAGGAGTTGGAATGCGTTGCAATGCAATTGAAATCGATCGGCCTGCAACAGAGTATCAGAGAGATCACCGGATGAACCCATGAGGACTACGCCGTCCAGTCGAAGTGAAATGTGCGGAAAATCGTTCCAAATATCCAGCGATACCTCGCCGATATGAGCATCGGTAAGCAGGTGCGAAGCGATGGACTCGAGCACAGCAGACTCGATGTCGTCCTCATGCTGGACAATCCAGAATAACCCTCCGCCCGCAGAGAGGAGCGCGAGGAGTAAGAGCAGGAGGACCCATCGGAGTGATTGTTTCATGGCGCTTGCAACATCGAATCTAATGGTTGCAACGGATGGACGTGCAGGAGGATTGCATTGATGTGCACACTTTAACGTGGAAGACCCATCTTTGCATCATGAAGAAGCGCACGTTCATCAAATTGGCTGGAACCGCAGGCGCGGGTCTACTTTTCGCACCCTTGGCAGGATGCACCAATGAGGAATCCAACGATTCCGGAAATACGGAATCCCCCGCAAGGCCATTTCTCTTTTTACAAGAGCCTTTAGGGTATGAGTTTGATGCGCTGGAGCCAGCGATTGATGCGATGACCATGGAGATTCACTACAGCAAGCACCATGCCGGTTATGTCAATAAATTGAACAGGGCCATGCGCGCTTCAGGCATGTCAACTGATGGGTTGACCTTGGAGTCTTTGTTGCCGACGATTGCACTGGACCAAACGGCCTTGCGCCAAAACGGGGGTGGTCATTTCAATCACACGCTGTATTGGAGAACCCTTGAACCAGGAGGAGCGTCAGAGCCTTCAGGCGATTTGCGCGATGAGATGGTGGAAACCTTTGGTTCTTTGGAGGAATTTCAAGCGGCCTTCGCCCAAGCGGCAGCGACGCGTTTCGGAAGTGGATGGGCGTGGCTGATTCGAAACGCCGAAGGCAAGCTGGAGGTGACGAGCACTCCCAACCAAGACAATCCGTTGATGCATAAAATCGTGGAGACTCCAGGGCAACCATTGCTGGGTGTTGACGTGTGGGAGCATGCCTACTACCTGAACTACCAAAATCGCAGAAAGGATTACATCGCGGCGTTCCTGCAACACATCAACTGGGATGTGGTGGCGGCCAATGACCTTGCCTGATGAGCGGGGACTCCAAGCGGACGTTTAGTCCACGATTCGGGTCAACGCACCAATTTCTGTCAGTCCACCTTTGAGAATCAATTGGCGAAAGGCCAAGTTGTTTTCGGGTGACAGGATGTAGGTTTTGTGGTTGACGTCGATCGTCGCTGCAGCCACTTCTTTCATGGAAGCTCCAAGAATGGCCTCCCAAACCGCAACGGACGCTTCATTCGAAGCTTCGAATTGATACAATAAGACGCGGTCCTTTTTGCGCTTGGCCAAAAGGACTTCCCATCGTTCATTGTCTTGTTGTTGGTTCAAAACCAAGTAACCTTGGAACCGTTTGAGCAGCACCGTGGGACCCAATTGAATCGGGTCTGTTGCGCTATCAGAGGAAGTAAACCCTTCTCCCGTAATGGTGTAAACATCTCCTTCGGCATCTGTCCAGTCGCCATGCCAATTGTTTGGGAAGGCATTTAAACTCGTCCTCTTCAAGGGAAGCGGCTCTTTGAACGTGACGTCAGAACAGCCGGTTGTGAAGGCAATGAGGGCAACCAATCCAATCGAAAAGGAACGTTTCATGGGAGAAAAAATCAACATTAAAGAACGATTGTGACGACCACGCCAGCAATGAGGCAATAGACGGCGAAGGCATAGAGGCTCGTACTCTTGACCCATCGAATCATCCACTGACAAGCCCACCAGCCGCTAATGAATGCAGTGATTCCACCGAGCAAATAAGCGCTCCAAGCGACCGATGCTTCGCCGATGGCAGGTTCCTGGATCAGATCCACTATTTCCAGTGCTGTCGCACCGAGGATAACAGGCAATGCCATCAGAAAACTGAAGCGTGCAGCTTCCTCTCGTGAAACACCCAAGGCAATGGCCATACCAATCGTGGAGCCTGATCGGCTAATGCCAGGAACGATGGCCATAGCTTGCGCCAAGCCAATGGCGGCAGCGCGGGGCAAGTTCAACGGCTTTTTGGAGGCACGCATGCGCTCCGAAAGGAACAAAATCAGTGCGGTCACACAGAGCATGTATCCGATACGTTGAGGCTGGTTGATAAAAGCAGATTCGAGCAAATCACGAAGTGTGAATGCAACTAGCGCTGCAGGAACAGCTGAAACGGCTATCCATCCCACATATTTTCTGGAGGTCAAGGAATTTTCGGACGTCCCATCGAACAATCCGATCAGCAATTGGACGATGTCTTTTCGAAAAACGACCAGGGTGCTGCAAGCGGTGGCTCCATGAACCAACACGCTGAATGTCAAGTCCACATCACTTAACCCAAACAGGGATTTCCCCAATTCCAGATGTCCTGAACTGCTAACGGGGAGAAATTCAGTGAGGCCTTGAATGATACCGAGGAGCGCTGCTTCCCAATGTGTCATTGACCTTTAAGAATCGCGTAGAAAATCGTACCGTAGCCTGTTAAGACGACAATTGGAGCGAGCGTGATTCTTCTGAAATTAAAGATCGCTTCGCTGAAAACCTTGGGGTCTTCGGACTTCCCACCGGACATTAGGATGTACCCGATAACCAGAATACCCAAGCCAGCGACCAACCAAATATAATTGGTCCGATTGAAGGCAAATCCATCGGCTGACACGGCGTTATTGTTCTTGTCACTCATGGTTCAAATTTAGTGCAACGTGTCCAAGCGTTTGCGAAGGAAGCGATTCACAGCAACGGCGGTTGAAATACTCCCCAGTGTAGCCCCCAATGCAAGCAAAATCCCCCAAAGAATCAGCAAAATTATGGGGGTGAAAAAAGCAGAGATGCTCGCATTGTTCCATTGAACGGCGAATAACAGCGCGTTGATGGCTGCAAAAGCGAGGCTACCCGAAATAACACCATAAACCACCCCTTGTTGGATAAATGGGGTGCGTATGGATTGGGGATGAGCCCCCACAAGCTGCATGGTTTTGATGATGAACCTGCGCGCATAAATCGTTAGGCGGATGGTGTTGTTAATCAAGGCAATGGCCGCCAACATAAACACGATCGCGAGCCCAAGCAAGGGCCAAAACAAACGGTCAAGTGTGGCTTCGATTTGTTGCAACAGTGCTTTTTGCCAAACCACATTTTCAACACCAGGAATTTGTTGCATCCGATTGACGGCTAGCGTCAATTCTTCGGTGGTGCTCCATGCGGGCTTCATTTGAATGTCCATCACATCGGCCAAAGGGATGTACCCCAGAAAATCCACGAACGATTCACCCAACTCTTGTTCCAACGCACGACTGGCCGTGGCTGCGTCGAGATAGGTGACGGCTTCAACAGCCGGGTCCGTGCGCAAAGATTCCCGGGCAGATTGGAGTACATCGACATCGAGCTCACGCTGGAAGAAGACTTGGACCCGGGCTTCTTGCCGAAGTTGCTTTTCCCATTTCGAACCGAGGTAGGCCATGACAATCAGAAGGCCCATCATCAGAAGCGTGAGCGTCATCCCCACCGTGGTCGTGACCGCGGTCGTAATCTGAGACGCTGAGTAGCGAGGGTTGGATGAAGTGGAACGCGACATGAGTCTAATCGTGTGCCAAAGATGCGAAGGGATTGGCAACCTCCTTCGGTTCCGAACGAGAACCTGTTGCGGCTGCGGGTTTTTCTGTTTAGAACGAATTTAAATAACGTATATTTGCCTACGTAATTCAATGAATTTCTATGGTTACAGTTAATGAAAATGCGCGCGATCAAGTGCGAAAATTGTTACAAGAGGAAGGCCGTCCTGAGGGCAGTTTTTTGCGCGTGGGCGTGAAAGGAGGTGGGTGTTCCGGGTTGATGTATGAGATGGATTTTGATCATCTTATGGTGGAGGGTGATCAGGTGTTCGAAGACAATGAAGTGAAGATTGTGGTGGACCGCAAGAGCTTCTTGTACTTGGTGGGGACAGAATTGCAATACAGCGGTGGCTTGAACGGGAAGGGATTCGTGTTTCACAATCCCAACGCCAATCGAACATGTGGGTGCGGAGAGAGTTTCTCTCTGTAGACGTTCTTAATGAATTGGATGCAACATGGCATACGACGGGAAAGACAAAGTATTGGAGGAGGTGACGGCCAAAGCGTACGAATTTGGTTTCACAACAGACATAGAATCGGACAAAGCGCCTCCCGGCCTGAGCGAGGAGATTATCCGGCTCATTTCGGCCAAAAAAAACGAGCCTGAGTGGCTGTTGAAATGGCGGTTGGATGCCTATGCTGTGTGGAAGGAAATGGAGGAGCCGGAATGGCCTCACCTGAATTACACCCAGCCGGATTACCAAGCGATTAGCTACTACTCCGCTCCAAAACAAAAGAAGGTACTGGGTTCTTTGGATGAGGTGGATCCGGAATTGTTGCGGACCATGGAGAAGTTGGGCATTTCGCTCGAAGAGCAGAAACGACTTTCTGGTGTGGCGGTTGATTTTGTGATGGACTCAGTCTCGGTAGCCACTTCGTTCAAAGCGAAATTGGGAGAGCTGGGGATCATCTTCTGTTCATTGGGAGAGGCAGTTCAGGAGCACCCGGAGTTGGTGAAGAAATACCTCGGCTCCATTGTTCCGGTAAAAGACAACTTTTTTGCGGCGCTGAACAGTGCAGTTTTCACGGACGGTTCATTCTGCTACATCCCCAAAGGAGTCCGTTGTCCAATGGAATTGAGCACGTACTTTCGGATCAACGAGTCGGGAACAGGTCAGTTTGAGCGCACCCTATTGGTAGCGGACAAGGGCAGTTATGTGAGTTATCTCGAGGGATGTACAGCCCCACAGCGGGATGAGAATCAACTGCACGCAGCGGTCGTCGAGTTGATTGCATTGGACGAAGCGGAGATCAAGTACAGCACGGTGCAAAACTGGTATCCCGGTGACGCTGAAGGCAAAGGTGGAGTCTACAACTTCGTGACGAAACGAGGCATTTGCCATGAACGTTCCAAGATCAGTTGGACTCAAGTTGAAACGGGGAGTGCGGTGACTTGGAAATACCCAAGCTGCATTTTGAAAGGCGACCACAGCATCGGAGAGTTTTATAGCGTGGCAGTCACCAACAACGCCCAGCAAGCCGATACGGGAACCAAAATGATCCATTTGGGTCGCAACACCCACTCGACCATCATTTCAAAAGGCATCAGCTCGGGCCGAAGCCAAAACAGCTACCGGGGCTTGGTGCAGATCATGCCGAGCGCGGAAAATGCCCGGAACTTTTCGCAGTGCGACTCGCTCCTCATGACCGATACAAGCGGTGCGCATACGTTCCCGTACATCGAAGTGAAGAATCCGAGCGCGAAGGTGGAACACGAGGCGACCACCTCGAAGATCGGAGAAGATCAAATATTTTATTGTCTGCAGCGTGGCATCGATGCTGAACAAGCGATTAGCTTGATTGTCAACGGTTACGCGAAAGATGTATTGAACCAATTGCCCATGGAGTTTGCCGTTGAAGCGCGCAAATTGCTGGCAGTTTCATTGGAAGGAAGTGTAGGATAATGCTGAAGATTAATCAACTCAAGGCCTCTGTCGTAGGCACGCCAATTTTGAAAGGACTGGACCTCCATATTCGTCCAGGCGAAGTGCATGCCATCATGGGCCCCAACGGTTCGGGCAAATCCACCTTGGCTTCGGTCCTTGCTGGACGAGAAGAATATGAAGTGAGCGAAGGAACGGTGGATTTCGATGGGCAAGACCTGTTGGATATGGACGCGACGGAACGTGCTCGATCCGGACTGTTTCTAGCTTTTCAATATCCGGTCGAGATCCCTGGCGTTTCCAACATCAACTTCATGCGGGCTGCCCTCAACGGCAAGCGGGAGCATGCCGGTTTGGATCCCATTGCAGCCAAAGATTTCTTGAACTTGGTCAAAGAGAAAGCTTCGTTGGTGGAATTGGACGGACGCCTTCGCGATCGTTCGGTCAATGAGGGCTTCTCAGGAGGCGAAAAGAAGCGCAATGAGATTTTCCAAATGGCCATGTTGGAACCGAAATTTGCGGTATTGGATGAAACGGATTCGGGCCTGGACATTGATGCTTTGCGCATTGTCGCCCATGGCGTGAATAGCATGCGTTCACCCGATCGCAGCTTTCTCGTGATTACCCACTACCAGCGATTGTTGGATTACATCGTTCCTGATTTTGTTCATGTTTTGGTAGACGGAAAAATTGTCAGAACCGGAGGAAAAGAATTGGCCTTAGAGCTGGAGGAACGCGGTTACGACTGGATCAAAGAAGGTGTAGTCTCATGAGTTCAGCGGTGAAAAGTCAACCCCAATTGGGTCCTCAACGCCTTTTAGCGCATCCAGCAAGCCAGGCCAAAGGCTTGGAATTGGACCGGCAACTTCAGGCGATTTTTCCTGACCGAACCAACGAAGCAGCGGATGCTTTGTTGACCACTTTGCCCGTTCCACACCGTCGACTTGAGCGCTGGAAATACACCGCAGTCAACGGGTTTTGGACGGATATCGCGCGCAGTGAAGCAATCTACGACGATGCCAATGGCTTGAATCCCATGCCCATACCGGGATTGGATGCCTACCTCATGGTCTTTGTCAATGGCCGATATGATGAAACCACGAGCAACCTTCCGGTTGCAGAAGGGGTGTCGTGCATGCCATTGTCAGCAGCAGAAAAGATGGGACTGGTAGATCGCGTTCTATCCGATGTTGAGCGCACGGATTGGTTTGCGGCATTGAACGGAAAATACGCGGCAGATGGAGCGTTTCTCTCCATAGCGGATGGTGTGATTTTAGATCGGCCGTTGGTCGTTCACCATCGGCAGCAAGGTCTTGGGTCCCCGACCTTTTTGCGGCATGCCTTGCATGTTGGAAAACACGCAGAAGCGAAGGTCGTTACCTGGTCCTCTGCTTCAAACGATGCATCAGGCTTTGTGAATGTCCTGACCACGGGCTCGGTCGGTGATGGGGGCAACCTAAAATTGGACAAAGTCCAAAACGAGTTAGGTTCGGTGCACCACTTGGCCATGGAGTCCATTGATCAAGCAGCGAACAGTCAATTTTGCATCCAAACGGGAACCATCCAGGGGCACTGGGTGCGCAATGATCTGTTCATTCGCCTCAACGGTTCCGGCGCTGACACCATCTTGAACGGCGCATTTTTACCGGCGCATTCAGAGGTCATTGACAACCACACCACAGTGGACCACCGGATGCCGCATTGCACCAGTTCAGAGAGCTACAAAGGCATTCTGTACGACCGGAGCAAGGGCATCTTCAACGGGAAGGTCTTCGTCCGTCCCGATGCACAACAGACCAATGCGTACCAGCAAAACGCCAACATTTTGGCGAGCCGGGAAGCGGTTATGAATGCCAAGCCTGAATTGGAAATCTATGCTGATGATGTCAAATGCAGCCACGGTTGCACCATTGGTCAATTCGATGAAGAGGCATTGTTCTACGCGCGATCACGCGGTATTGGTGACGCTGAGGCTAAATCCATGCTTGTCCATGCCTTCGTTTCCGACATCCTCGATGGATTTGCTGTAGCAGAAGTGTCCTTGGAAGTGCGTCACCGTCTTGCTGAAAAGCATGGATGGAATCGTTGGGATGAACCCAGTGAGTTATAATTGAAGCCATGTTGAATCCTGCGCACATCCGCTCCCAGTTTCCCATCTTGAACCGGGAGATGAACGGCTGTCCGTTGGTCTACTTGGACCATGCGGCTTCGTCACAAAAGCCAGTGGCGGTCATCGAAGCGCAGAGGGAATATCTGATGCACCTGCACGCCAACGTGCATCGAGGTGTGCATAGCTTGTCACAACAAGCGACTGACGCTTTTGAAAAAGCGCGTGAAACGGTACGACGGCATCTCAATGCGGCTCACGTCGAAGAGATCATTTGGACTGCTGGCGCAACGGATGCGATCAATCTGGTCAGTCAAAGTTGGGGGAGAACACAGATTCAGGCCGGTGATGTGATCTTATTGACCCGCATGGAGCACCATGCCAATATCGTTCCTTGGCAGATGCTCGCGGAGGAGCGTCAAGCGCGCATTGAGGTCGTGGAAATCAACGAGAAAGGCGAGCTTATCGAGACTGACTTTCAAGAAAAACTGAAACTCAATCCTAAATTGGTGGCGTTTACTCACGTCTCCAATTCCATGGGAACCATCAACGATGCCAAGCGCTGGACGGCTGCAGCCCATGCTGTTGGTGCCTGCGTGCTCATTGACGGATGTCAATCGGTTCCACACATGGAGGTGGACGTGTTGACGCTGGATTGTGATTTCTATGTTTTCTCTGGACACAAGACTTACGGTCCCACGGGGATAGGAGTGCTCTATGGAAAAAAAGATCTCCTTGAATCCATGCCGCCGTGGCGCGGGGGCGGAGAGATGATTGATGTGGTGAGCCTGGAAAAGGGAACGACCTATGCTGGATTGCCCCACAAGTTTGAGGCGGGAACACCGCACATCAGCGGCGCCATTGCCTTGGGCGTGGCCTTGGATTGGATGAGGGGCGTGGGATTGCAATCCATCGGTGATCACGAGAACACCTTGGGTGCCGAAGCGCGGCATTTACTGGCTAGAGTGGATGGTTTGCGTTTCATAGGAACAGCTGAAGAAAAAACGGGTGTGGTCAGTTTTGTTGTGGATGGGGTGCATCCTTATGACATTGGCACGTTGCTCGACCCCATGGGCATCGCTGTAAGAACGGGCCACCATTGCACCCAACCACTGATGGATTACTATGGAATACCCGGGACTGTGCGGGCTTCATTCGGGGCGTACAACACCTTGCAAGAAGTGGATGCATTGGCCGCGGGAGTAGAACGCGCCGTGCGCATGCTACGCTAACTTTGTCGCATGTCCGATTCCAATACACTGCTCCAAAAGCGCCAAGAAGAAATAGTCGAGGAGTTCGCCTTCTTCGAAGATTGGATGGAGAAATACGAATACCTGATTGAACTGGGCAAAGAATTGAGCCCAATGGACGAGAGCGATCGAACCGATGACAACATCATTCGAGGCTGTCAATCTCGTGTTTGGTTGGCTGCGAAGAGATCGGAGGAAGGATTGTTGGAGTTTCGCGCAGACAGCGATGCCATTATCACACGCGGTTTGGTCGCGTTGGTCATCCGCGCTTTGGACAAACTTCCAGCGGAGGTGGTTTCAGGCGCTGACCTGTGGTTTGTGCAGCGCATCGGTCTGGATACGCACTTGAGCCCAACACGCGCAAATGGCTTGTTGGCCATGGTGCAACAAATGAAGCATTACGGGATTGCGTTTCAGGCGCGATAACTCCAAATAGGGAGTAAAAAAGTGACGCCTTTATGTGGCCATGAGCACTCAACAAAGCTTGCAGGTCTTGGAGGTAATTCACTTACCACGGCGTCACTTCTAACCAATGTGGTCAATGACTAAACCCGACGAGGATCGAAAAGGTTGCGTAGCTCTGCTTTTAACGGGCAAGCGATAGAGAGTCAATGACTTGGCGCATCTGAACGACAGTTTGTTCGAAATCGGCCATGGCCTCGGCCTTGATCGGAGTTGAGGGAGGGAACTCTTCGCGCAAATGATCGACTTGTTGGCCATTTTTCCAGAAACGGAAACAAACGTGAGGACCTGTGGCCAAACCTGTGGCACCGACGTATCCAATCACTTGACCCTGTCGCACGCGTTCCCCGACCGATACGGCGCGTCTTGACATGTGAAGGTATTGGGTCTCGTAGGTGTTGTTGTGCCGAATTTTGACATACTTGCCGTTGCCGCTGGTGTAAGCGGATTTGGTGACAACGCCATCGCCTACAGCCACGATGGGTGTCCCTGTGGGCGCGGCATAATCAGTGCCGAGATGTGCTTTGGTTCGGTTCAAAACGGGATGGAATCGCTTCAGATTGTAGCGGCTCGAAATGCGACTGAATTCGACCGGAGCCTTCAAAAAAGCTTTGCGCAAACTCTGTCCCTCATCGTCGAAATAGTCCATGCCTTCGCCTTGGTTGTAACGGTACGCCGGTAATTCTTTGCCGCGGTGCTGAAAATGACAAGCGATGACACGCGGCATCCCTTTGGGCTCACCGGCGACCAAAGTGCGCTCGTACAAAACATCAAACTCATCGCCTTCTTGCAAACGCGAAAAATCCACGGTCCAAGCATACACACTGGCCATGGCCAAAGCGAGACTCGAAGGAGCTCCCACACGTTCTAAATCGACGTACAGGGCTTGCTCAATGACCCCTTTGGCCCGCTCAATGACCGTATCCGTTGGCAGTTTCTCGAGCTGAACACCATAGGGTGCTTCCAACGGGAATTTGGCATAGTCGATGGCATTGCGTTGGTAGATAAAATAGGCAGGTGTTCGCGCTGAATCTTGCCAAAATGCCAACCACCAGGCATTTCCCGATTTCATGGAACGCACGTCGTAATCCTGTTTGCTGGTTTCTGCGATTTTACCGATCGCGGCCTGTGACAATCCGGCAGGCGAAAGGAGGTGAGAGAGCGATTGTCCGCTTCGAACCGTTCCAGAATCCACCTCGAAGGTGTTCCAGATGAGCCCGAACCGTTGCGCCGGTTCTTGGACGGTATCAGGAGCCTCAGAAAAGGAAAAGGTGGGGGCCTCGTTAGAAGAGCATGAAATCAATAGGATGGCCATGATTCCAACGGACCATCGCTGCATCCAACGTGATCTCATGATAGGCCAAAGACTTCGCGTTTGACCCAGCTTTTCCCCCAATCCTCAAGCTCTTGCGCGTTCCACAATTCAGGGAAGAAAATCCGCTTCTGAAATCGCGGAGGCAGGTATTTCTGCCAGTTGGTTCCGCCGGTAGCAGCGATGTCTTCGGGATCTTTCTGGAGATACCGGACGGCGCTTTTGTAGTGGCTCAGGGGCCAGTTGATGTTGACATTCACATCCAACCAACGCAGCGCTTGGCGCAATTCGTCTGTTTGCTCGTGAACGGGCAATTCGGACCACAAAGCCCGGACATTGACGCCGTGCACATTTTCGGCCAATTCCAGCAAAACGGAACCGTACTTGTCTTCAAATTGTTTGAGCGTCAAGGTTTTCTTCCCGGTTGCCAATTCTACGGCGCCCGCTTTCCAGTATATCTTCTCAAACAAATCGTCCAAATCGCCCGGACTGTGATCGACATGGGCATCGCGGTGGTCTGGATGAAGGAGTCGATCAAAGCTGGTCGATCGGATTTCAATCATGCGGTATTGCGCACTTTGAAAGCCGCTTGCAGGGAGCAGCGACATCCTGAATTTCAGGAACTGATCCCGGTCCATCCCATCGACCATGATTTCGAAACTGTGGGTTAGGGCCTCGAAATAGCGGTTGACGCGTCGAATGCGTTCCAAAAAGGGTGCGCTGGTTCGAGGTGCTTCTTCAGCGAGTTGCTCCAATTCGTGCAGCACCAACTTGA
>ERZ887849.1609-NODE-1609-length-20519-cov-62.317826_pt1 | contig 20519 bp, 19 predicted proteins | sample MGYA00521267_ERZ887849 | MGnify/ENA primary metagenome ERZ887849 (study PRJEB32303, sample SAMEA104408601) | aquatic metagenome | biome: Brackish water; feature: Pelagic; material: water | place: Baltic Sea | collected 2014-06-06T16:11:00 | depth 2,863 m ... | reverse complement strand
TGGTGGAGCTGGGGGGAATCGAACCCCCGTCCGCAAATCCTCTACAGATAGATCTACATACTTAGCTATGTTGTTTATGTTTAACTTTTACTCCACCAACAAGCAAGCAAATATAAAAGCGAGTTACCTTATGTTTAGGAGATTGTTAAGTAACCCAATAATCCCCGAGTCTCTCTATATGACGCTGTAACCTGAGCGAGTGACATATCAGGACAGCGTTTAGCTGGAATTAAGCAGCTAAAGCGTAGTTATCGTCATTTGCGATTACTGTTTTTCTAGTTTATTTACGAGGTACCTAGAAGCCTCGGTATGCACTATTCTGCTTTGTAACCCACGTCGAAACCTGGTCAGCCCCAAAACAAGAAATTTATTATACTACTTTCCTTTGTTAGCTGCCCGCATGATACGAGTTTTCTCACGATTCCAGTCTTTTTCTTTTTCTACCGCGCGCTTGTCATACTGCTTCTTACCTTTAGCAAGACCAATCTCACACTTAATAAAGCCCTTCTTATAATGAAGGTCAAGGGGGACCAGGGTATAACCGGATCGCTCTACCTTGCCGATAAGCTTAGAAATCTCATCGTTATTGAGAAGTAACTTACGTGTACGAACATTTTCTGGATTGATGTGTGTGGAGGCATTTCCCATGGGCGTAATGTGGCAGCCCAGGAGATAAATCTCACCTCGCTGAATAATGACATACGCTTCCTTGATATGGGCGCGATTATCCCTGATGGCTTTTACCTCCCATCCCTCAAGCACGATACCGGCCTCATACTTATCTTCAATAAAGTAATCGTGGAATGCCTTTTTATTTTGAACAATACTCATGTTGGCTAAGCTAATTAAAAGTATAATTGTACGTTATAACAATGGATATTATTATTTCTTCATGATCAGAATAAAGAAGCAGGCTATCGTATTCCACCCGAGAGAGCGCATGTTTGATCTGGTAGATAATGTCGAAAATTATCCACGCTTCTTGCCGTGGTGCGGGGGAAGTGAATTGCTTCATCGCGATGAAAAAATTACCCGCGCAAAAATAACTATTCACTTTAAAGGGATAAAACAATCCTTTACTACCGAAAACCATAAAGACCAGCCAGGACTGATGATCATTAACCTTATTGATGGTCCATTTAAACGATTAGAAGGTGAATGGCGTTTCATCGAAATTGATAAAGAATCCTCAAGAATTGAATTTGAGCTAAACTATGAATTTAAGAACTATCTTTTGGAAAAATTAATAGCCCCTGCATTTAATATGATTGCCAACACCTTTATTGATAGTTTTGTGGCTAAAGCCAACGAGGATGATGATGCCTGATCAAATTATGGTGGAGGTCGCCTACGCTCTTCCTGAAAAACAACTCATCATTCCGCTCAGGGCGCCCAAGGACTGCACAGTCAAGCAAGCCATTGAATTATCAGGAATTTTAAGTAAATTTGACGGCATTGATCTCAATGAGAACCAGGTAGGAATTTTTGGCAAGCTGACTAGCCTCGACAACACATTACGCGACAGAGATCGCGTGGAAATCTACCGCCCCCTTATTGCAGACCCTAAAGAGATACGTCGAAAAAGAGCGGCTGAAGGTAAGGATATGAAAAAAGGCGGGTAATTTTCAATTTTCCCTCGATTCATCCCGATGTTTTCTGTATAATTTCGTTTTGCGCGATAAGGAAAACACATGCGTTTATCTCAACAAGCACTAACATTCGATGATGTTCTTTTAGTTCCAGATCACTCGACCGTACTACCCAAAGATGTTTCTCTGCAAACTCAGTTAACCAAAAATATTAGCCTTAACATACCTCTGGTATCAGCTGCTATGGATACCGTTACCGAATCTAACCTTGCTATTGCTCTCGCGGAAGAAGGCGGCTTAGGGGTGATTCATAAAAATATGACGCCTGAAAGGCAAGCAGAACAGGTCTCCAAGGTTAAACGATTTGAGTCGGGTGTTGTGAACGACCCCATTACCGTCAGCCCAGATATGACAGTCGACGAAGTCATTCAGATTACGAAAAAACATAAAATTTCAGGACTACCCGTCATAGAAAATGGAAAAATTGTGGGTATCGTCACTAACAGAGATTTACGTTTCGAAGAAAATCTCGCCCAACCAGTAAGGAATGTGATGACGCCAAGAGAGCGACTGGTTACCGTTCCAGAGGGTGCGGGTAAAGATGAAATTATGAGGCTCTTGCATCAGTATCGTTTAGAACGCTTATTAGTAATAGACAAAAATGACAAGCTGAAAGGTTTGATTACCGTAAAAGACATTCAAAAATCTAGCGACCATCCAAATGCCTGTAAGGATAAAGATGAGCGACTAAGGGTTGGAGCAGCTGTGGGTGTTGGTGAAGACACCGACAAACGTGTCGAGCTTTTAGTGGCGGCAAGAGTCGACTTAATTGTGGTGGATACCGCGCACGGTCATTCCAAAGGTGTTTTAGATCGCGTGAGATGGATTAAGAAAAATTTTCCCGAAGTGGATGTAATTGGCGGCAATATTGCAACCGCTGATGCGGCAAAAGCGTTGATGGATCATGGGGCTGATGGAGTGAAAGTCGGTATTGGTCCTGGGTCAATATGCACTACAAGAATCGTAGCAGGAGTCGGTGTTCCTCAAATTACCGCCATATCGAATGTGGCCGAAGCATTAAAAAAACATGGTATTCCCTTCATTGCAGATGGTGGTATCCGTTATTCTGGTGATATTGCCAAGGCCATCGCTGCTGGAGCCTCATCAGTGATGTTAGGTGGTATGTTCGCTGGAACTGAAGAAGCGCCCGGAGAGGTGGAGTTGTATCAGGGTCGTTCTTATAAATCCTATCGCGGTATGGGGTCCATTGGTGCTATGCAAAAGGGCTCAAGTGATCGCTACTTCCAAGACTCAGAAGATAATGCAGAAAAATTAGTCCCTGAGGGTATTGAAGGTCGCGTGCCCTACAAAGGTCCGGTAATCAATGTGATTCATCAGCTCATGGGTGGTTTGCGTGCTTCTATGGGATATATCGGTGCCGATTCCATTAGCACAATGCATAAAAAAGCATCCTTCGTCCATATCACTAACGCGGGTATTCGTGAATCTCATGTGCATGATGTCCAGATTACTAAAGAAGCACCTAACTACCGAGTTGATTAAAGTAATGATAAAAAATAATGCCTTTGTAGGTGAAAGGGTTGTCCGTGGATAAGGTATTAATATTAGACTTCGGCTCACAATACACCCAACTCATAGCTAGACGGGTTCGTGAGATCAATGTGTATTGCGAAATTCTTCCCTATGATGTTGAGCCAAAACGAATTGAACAATTTAACCCTAAGGCCATTATTTTTTCAGGTGGGCCCAATTCGGTTTATGCCGAAGATACTCCAAAAGCTCCGCAAATTGCTTTTGCATTGCAGTGCCCTATTCTTGGTATATGTTACGGCATGCAAACCATGGCAAGTCAGTTGGGAGGAAAAGTAGAGACCAGCAATCAGCGTGAGTTTGGTTATGCAGAAATTCGTGCGCAGGGTCATTCCGATCTGTTTAAAAACATACAAGATAAAACCAATGACCAAGAACATGGTTTGCTGGATGTTTGGATGAGTCATGGCGACAAAGTAGTCGGACTGCCACCTGGCTTTGATGTTATTGCCAGCAATGCCTCCACTCCAATAGCTGCTATAGGAAATAAAGAAAAGCAGTATTACGGTGTTCAATTCCACCCAGAAGTGACGCACACCAAACAAGGTAAAAATATTATTAGCCGATTCGTTACCGATATAGCCGATTGCGGTCAGGAATGGAATATGCCTGACTACGTAGAGACAGCGGTCAATCATATCAAAACAACCGTCGGTAAAGACGAGGTGATCCTAGGCTTGTCTGGCGGTGTGGATTCGTCGGTAGCTGCCGCCCTTATACACAAGGCCATAGGAAATCAGCTAACTTGTATCTTTGTGGATCATGGCATGCTCAGGCTCAATGAAGCCGAAATTGTCATGCAGACGTTCAAAGAGAACCTAGGAGTCAAGGTTATTCATGTTGATGCGACTGATAAATTTATGTCTGACCTCGTAGGCATAACCGATCCAGAAGAAAAGCGTAAAATTATCGGCAGAGATTTTGTTGAGGTATTCCAGGAACATGCGGAAAAATTTGATGAAGTTAAGTGGCTTGCTCAAGGGACTATTTATCCCGATGTGATTGAGTCGGCAGGTGGAAAAACAAAGAAGGCTCACAACATTAAAAGTCATCATAACGTGGGTGGCCTTCCTGAGACATTAAATTTACAGTTACTAGAACCGTTGCGTGAGTTATTTAAGGACGAGGTAAGAGAGCTTGGTGTGGCGCTTGGGTTGCCTAAAAGTATGGTTTACCGACATCCGTTCCCAGGACCCGGCCTTGGTGTAAGAATCCTTGGCGAAGTTAAAATTGAATTTGCTGATCTCTTAAGAAAAGCCGATGCAATCTTTATGGAAGAACTAAAGTCCAGTGGCTGGTATGACAAGACGTCTCAAGCTTTTACGGTTTTTCTTCCGGTAAAATCGGTTGGGGTCATGGGGGATGGCAGAACTTATGAGTATGTTGTTTCATTAAGAGCAGTGGTAACGTCGGATTTTATGACAGCGCATTGGGCTGAGCTCCCCTACAGCCTTTTAGGCAAGGTTTCCAACAGAATTATTAACGAAGTAAAAGGCATTAACCGTGTTGTTTATGATATTTCTGGTAAACCACCAGCTACGATTGAGTGGGAGTGAAAGTCTCCGCCACCCTTTGGTATCTTGCATGGCAGAGCCTTGGTTTTATTGGCCTAGCGAAGCAGCCATTAAGTGCAACTACAACATATTAAAGGCTATTTTTAAGAGTCCTCATGGAAATTAAGGTCAACTTTCTCGATAAACTCCGCCTTGAAGCTAAGTTTGATGACTTTACGGTTATCGCTGATCAACCTATCCGTTATAAAGGAGATGGTTCGGCTCCTGGTCCCTTCGATTACTTTCTGGCCTCATCGGCTTTGTGTGCAGCGTATTTTGTTAAGCTGTACTGCGTAACCCGCAATATTCCTACTGAAAATATCCGCTTGTCACAAAATAATATTGTTGATCCTGAAAACCGTTATCAGCAAATCTTTAAGATTCAGGTTGAGCTTCCGTCCGACATAACAGAAAAAGATCGCCAGGGCATTTTGCGTTCTATTGAACGCTGTACAGTTAAAAAAGTTGTGCAGGCTGGGCCAGACTTTATCATTGAGGAAGTAGAAAATCTGGATATAGATGCTCAGTCCTTACTGGCCCTGAAGTCGGCTACTGACGGGACTACTTTTATCGCCGGTAAAGACCTGCCGTTGGAGCAAACCATCGCCAATATGTCCGGTATTTTGGCGGACCTAGGCATAAAGATTGAAATCGCATCGTGGCGGAATATTATTCCCAATGTATGGTCTTTGCATATCCGCGACGCGCACTCACCGATGTGTTTTACTAATGGCAAGGGAGCAACCAAGGAAGGTGCATTAGCATCGGCGTTGGGAGAGTTCATCGAGCGACTCAGTAACAATCATTTCTTCGCCGAAGCCTTTTGGGGTGAAGATATGGCTAACCTCCCCTTTGTTCACTATCCCAACGAGCGATGGTTCAAGCCAGGCCCGGAGGATGCGCTTCCAGTTGAAATTCTCGATGAGTACTGCCTGAGAATCTTCAATCCTGATGGCGAGTTATTGGGCTCGCATCTGATCGACACCAACTCTGGAAATGTACAACGTGGTATCTGTTCGCTTCCTTACGTGCGGAAATCTGACGGCGAGGTGGTGTATTTTCCGTCTAACCTGGTTGAAAATCTATACGTCAGCAACGGTATGAGTGCTGGTAATACATTGGCAGAAGCACAAGTGCAATGTCTGTCTGAAATTTTCGAGCGGGCGGTAAAGCGTGAAATTATAGAAGGCGAAATGGCATTGCCTGATGTACCTTACGAGGTCTTGGCGAAATACCCAGGTATCCTGGCTGGCATTCAAGGATTAGAGGAGCAGGGTTTTCCGGTACTGGTTAAAGATGCTTCAATGGGCGGAATGTACCCAGTGATGTGTGTCACGTTAATGAACCCACGAACAGGCGGTGTCTTTGCATCCTTCGGGGCGCATCCATCTTTCGAGGTGGCACTAGAAAGAAGCCTTACAGAATTACTGCAAGGCCGAAGTTTTGAGGGGCTAAACGATTTACCGCCGCCCACTTTTGTCAGTAACGCAGTGACTGAACCCAATAACTTTGTCGAGCACTTTATCGACTCCTCCGGAATCATGTCATGGCGATTTTTCAGTGACAAAGCAAACTTTGAGTTTGTTGAATGGGATTTTTCAGGCAAGGGGAAAAGCTCCAATGCAGAGGAAGCCGAAACCTTGTTCCGTATTCTCGAAGGAATGGGAAAAGAGATTTATACGGCGACGTATGATGATTTGGGGGCTATGTCCTGCAGGATTTTAGTTCCTGGTTATTCTGAAGTTTATGCGGTCGAGGATTTGGTCTGGGATAACACCAACAAGGCGCTCCTATTTAGAGCCGATATCCTTAACCTCCATCGCCTGGATGATCAAAGCCTTATGGCATTACTCGAGCGATTGGATAGCAGCGAACTGGATGAATACTCGGATGTGGGAGCGCTGATCGGGGTCGAATTTGATGACAATACGGCCTGGGGCCAACTGACAGTTCTTGAGTTAAAACTGCTTATCAATCTCGCCATTAAAGATTTCGAGGGGGCGCAAGAGCTAACAGGAGCCTTCCTACAGTACAACGACAATACGCTCGAGCGTGGATTGTTTTACCAGGCCTTGAATGTGGTGCTGGAGGTAATCCTAGATAACGACTTGACACTGGATGACTTCACAATCAACTTCCGCCGAATGTTTGGTGAAGCACGAATGGATGCGGTTATGGGATCAGTCGATGGAAGCATACGATTTTTTGGTCTAACCCCAACAAGTATGAAGCTAGAGGGACTCGATAGGCATCACCGTTTAATCGACAGCTACAAAAAACTGCATAAGGCGCGGAGCTAAGTGAAGTCTCAAGACTATAGAGTGATTTAAGGAAAATAAGCCGAGCTTTTTGGTGGTAATATTACTAATACGTAATGGAAATATAAATTTTTTATCCTAATCTGTGAAAATTAAAGCGCAAAAAAGCTTCTAATTTGATTAGAAAGGCTAAAAAAATATTATTCTTTATACTTCCTAAATATTAATAATAATTACTTTTAATTCAATAATTTATAATAAATTTTTAATGTTAAAAATGAATAAAAAAATCATGAAATCGGCCATATAATAATTGAAAAGCACATCGATTAACTTTGAGGAGGTGAAAAATTCATTTTCCCACAATGAATACAAAGTCCTGTTGACTGAGATAAAGCCTCGTCTAGCAAATTTTAGCAAAACCCCTCCTGATAACTTTATTATCTTAAGGCATGATGTTGAGTTTAGTATTGCTAGGGCTTTGGATATAGGAATAATTGAGGCAAAAGAAAATGTACGATCTACTTTCTTTTTTCAAGTAAAGTCTTCCGCATACAATCCTTTTTCAACCCGTAATCTAGAAAAAATAATGCAGTTAAAGTCCCTTGGTCACACCATCGGTTTGCATTTTTATATGTCCCATATCGTTGAAAATGATCGTGATAATCTTACTAAGGAGTTTGAATTGCAGAAATCCTTATTTGAGGCTGGCTTTGGATTGCAGTGTGAAGTCTTTAGTTTTCATCGTCCTCCTCGGTGGGTCTTAGAAATGCGAGATGATTTCTTCTGCGGGGCACTTAACGCTTATGGGGATTCATTTTTTGAATTCACTGATAACCCTTTAGCAATAAAATACATCGCTGATAGCATGCATCGATGGAACTACGGTCACCCAATGGATGCTTTAAATTACCCTAAGATTCAAATTCTTGTTCATCCAGATGAATGGACAGATTTTGGTGAGAGAGATAGCAGCGCATTCTTTGGTAAATTGATAAAAGAACATCATGAGGAGTTTATCCAAAACCTGGATGATGAAACAAAGCATTTTTCTGAACACAAAGAGTCATATAAATGAAAGTATGTGTGTTTGGAAACAAATCTACTACCAGTGCGGTATTACGCCACTTAACTTCTCATCACGCTAAACCTCACAGCCTTGTTACGCTGAGTAAAGAAAACATTAGTCAGTTAGAAATATCGGGTGTTGACAGGGATATAGCTAGTCAAGCTGAAAGTTTGGGGATCCATGTTTATGGGACTGCTTCATACGGACTAAAAAGCACTTACGATCAAGATTTTTTTTCCAAGGAAGCATTCGACCTTGGAATCTGTACGGGCTGGCAAAGACTTATTCCACAAGAAATATTAAACACATTCAGGTTGGGTGTTTTTGGTTGGCATGGTTCAGGCTTCAATCTTCCTAATGGTAGAGGTCGGTCCCCATTAAACTGGACCATAAGATTAGGAATGCATGAGGTCTTTCATAATTGCTTCAAGTATGCCGAAGGTGCTGATACCGGTGAAATTTATGACACCTTGCGGTTTACGGTCAATAAAGATGATTACATCGCTGATGTACTAGAAAAAGCCAAAGCACACATACAAGACTCAGCTTTAAGCCTGATTCGTGATGCAGCTAATGGGCCAATCCCTTTATCGCAACAGGCGAATTATCCCGCCATACAATTTCCCGCGCTCAATGAAGCGTCAGGAAGGATTTATCCTTCTATTATGCAAGGAGCTGATGTCATAAATATCATAAGATCATGCTCTTTCCCTTTTCCTGGGTCCTATCTTTACGACCAAAATAGAAACACAAAAATCCGAATTTGGAAGGCGGAAATAAATGAAGGCATTAAGGATCTGAGAATTGGATATGCACGCATGGTGGGTAAAGTTTTACTGGTGCGATGTCGGGATGCAGTGATAAGCTCAAACGATTTTAAATTTGAATCCACCAAGATAGATAAGGTGGCGGACAGTATTGATTTTTTGTGTGGGTAGCGATTTAATAATCCGCCCATAAACCTCATTAAATAACACAACAATAAAAGGAAACAGAGAAATGTTAGCTTGCTTAGACTTGGAGGGTGTCCTTCTCCCTGAAATATGGATTAAATTTGCAGAAAAAACGGGGATTGAAGAGCTCAAGCTAACGACGCGAGATATCCCTGATTATGATCAACTGATGATGGGTCGTTTAGCCATTCTTAAAAAACATAACCTCAAATTACAAGATATCCAAGACGTCATTGAGGCGCTTTCTCCTCTAGATGGAGCATGTGATTTTCTTCAATGGTTAAAGTCTGAGTTTCAGGTCATTATTTTGTCGGATACCTTTTATGAGTTCGCGCAGCCTTTAATGAAAAAGCTCGACTACCCCACCCTGTTTTGCCACAAACTCATTACTGATGATGCAGGCAATATCGTTAATTATGAACTACGCCAGAGTGATCAAAAAACGAAAGCAGTGAAAGCTCTCCAAGGTCTTAACTTCCAAGTCATATCAGCAGGAGATTCTTATAACGACACAGGTATGTTGCAACAGGCGGATGCAGGGATATTATTTTGTCCGCCAGAAAAGGTTATCCAAGAGTTCCCTCAATTTCCGGTAACACGAAATTATAATGAGTTTCAAATGGCTTTTATAAGGGCTAAAAAGGCTCTAGAAAGCAATAGTTAATGGATCCTATCAGTCAAGGCATTATTGGTTCAGCAGCAGCACAAACCATCCAAAGAAATAACCATTCGCTGGGCTTGTTGGCGATCGTCGGCTTTTTATCCGGTATGGCTCCAGACCTAGATATTTTTATTCGCTCACAAACCGACCCTCTCCTTTTTTTAGAATTTCATAGGCAATTCACGCATTCGCTGATTTTTATTCCTATAGGCGGTCTTCTTTGTGCCTCAATTTTTTTCTGGGTCATAAAAAGATTTAGCGCCATCACTTTTCACGAAACTTGGATTTACACCACCATCGGTTATGGAACACATAGTTTATTAGATGCGTGTACCAGCTATGGAACCTTACTTTTCTGGCCATTCAGTTTCGAGCGCGTTGCATGGAATAATATTTCCATCATTGATCCCTTATTCACGTTCCCAATCATCATTTTTGTCGGATTAAGCGTCTATCTAAAAAAACGGGTGCTAGGCCGATGTGGTTTAGTTTGGGCGCTATGCTATCTCCTGCTAGGGGTATATTTAAACCAAGTCGCCTTACAAGCGGGGAAAGACCTTGCGGACGCAAGAGGACATCCAGTCTCGCGCATAGTGGCTAAACCAACCTTTGCCAACTTATTAATTTGGAAAATTGTCTACGAATCAGGCGGATACTTTTATACCGACGGAGTGCGTATTTTGCCCACTAAAAAAATATTCACGGGAGAAAAAATAAAGAAACTAGATCTTAATCATGACTTATCTTGGATAGATAAAAATTCGCAGCAGCATAAAGACATACACCGCTTTGCTTGGTTTAGCGATGATTTCTTGGCATTGCAGCCAGACAATCCTAGCCGCATTGTTGATATTAGGTACTCTATGCTACCTAATGAGATTGGAGGTTTGTGGGGGATTGAGATTAGCAAAGAAGCTACGAAAGAGGAGCATGTCCAGTACATAACCAATCGAAGCCTTTCAGAAAGAAGATTTAAACAGCTGCTTAAGATGATCATGGAGAACTAACACACCCTATTTATTAGCTCTTCCTCCAGCTTTAAGGCAATCATCAACGGAGCTGTAAAGCTTTAAGGACAGATCCGTTGCATTAAAGTCACTATGATGACTGGCAATACAATCACCTTTTATACTTTTCTGAATGACTAACTCAGCCTGACTACGAAAAACTTTTTGAGTGTAATGCCGAGTATCTTCATTGGCGTTATGAGTTGTTTGATCTGAATAACCAGCGACACTCATGAGTATGAAAAATAAAAAAACTATGGTATTTTTGACTGTATGGTGCATGTGTAAACAATACAGTAAAAGAATTTTAAGGGGTATTCATTTGTTACAAATGGGTGTTAAATAGTCTAATAATATACATTAATATATTTGTTTAAATATATGTTTTAAAAGTAAAAAATATGAGTAGAGCTTTTGTAAAAGAAAATGATTTAGAACACGCAGGTATTGATATACCCGAGCGCCCTATTAGCATAGAGATTAACTACGTTACTCCTAATGGGATGAAACAAATAAAGGCAATCTTAGATACTTTAGATGCTGAGCGACATACGCTAATGGATTTGGATGACTCTATGTCAAAACAAAAAAAAATGCGTATTGAAAGAGATATTCGGTATTACGCCTCTCGCATAAAATCTGCCATTATGATTAAACCAGATGAGCATCTACAAAAAAAAGTGGTGTTTGGTGCATTGATTGAACTTGAGAACGATGAAGGGGAAATTGAGAGGTACGAGATAGTGGGTGAAGATGAAGCAGATCTCGCTCTTCATAAAATAAGCTACGTATCACCGCTTGCAAAATCTGTCATGGGTAGCAACCTGGGTGATGAAGTCACGTTGATAAAACCGAAAGCCACTGTTACATTCACTGTTAAAAATATTACCTACAACAAATAAGGACAGCAATGAATCTTCAAGAAGCCATTATAAACCGGCGCTCGATAAAAGTATTTGACCCGGATCACGTCATCAGCGAAGGTGAAATAAAAACGTTATTAGAGCTAGCCGTATTATCACCATCTGCTTTTAATATCCAACACTGGCGCTTTATCATTGTGAACAACCAACAGTTGCGCCAACAAATACGAGAAAAAAGCTGGGATCAATCTCAGGTAACAGACGCATCGCTTCTTATTGTTCTTGCTGGTGATACCATGGCTTGGAATAAATCACCTGAACGTTACTGGAAAAATGCTCCGGCAGAGGTGCAGGAGTTTATGATGCCGGCTATCAACGAATATTACAAATCTAAACCTGAAATTCAACGAGATGAAGTCATGCGATCCTGCGGTATGGCTGCCATGAATCTCATGTTAACTGCCAAGGATTTAGGGTATGATAGCTGCCCTATGGACGGATTTAATTTTGATGCAGTAGCAAAACTGCTCAATTTTCCCAGCGATCATATCCCAGTGATGTTTGTTGCTATTGGTAAGGCCCTCCAAGACCCTCGCCCTCGATCAGGACAGCTACCTGTTGATCAGGTCGTACAATATAATCAATTTAAATAATGAAGGAATAAATGAATGCTTGTTACTAGTGGCATTGCGATGCAATTTGGGGCTAAACCGCTATTTGAAAATGTCTCGGTTAAATTTGGTGATGGTAATCGCTATGGATTAATTGGTGCGAATGGTTGCGGGAAATCGACTTTTATGAAGATACTTGCCGGCGAACTTGAGGCTACTGCAGGCAATATGAGTCTGGAGAGCGGAGAAAGAATGGCTTGGCTAAGGCAGGATCAGTTTGCTTATGAGGACTCACGTGTGCTGGATGTAGTTATGATGGGTCATGAGGAGATGTGGGCGGCTAATGAAGAGAAAAATAGGTTATACGCTAACCCTGAAGCAACCGATGATGATTACATGCGAGCTGCAGAATTAGAGGGTGTGTATGCAGAATTTGATGGGTATACGGCAGAATCACGTGCGGGTGAATTGCTAGCAGGTGTTGGAATACCATTTGAGCAGCATGATGGCTTAATGAGTGCGGTGGCTCCTGGGTGGAAGCTTAGAGTCCTATTAGCGCAAGCGCTCTTTGCGGACCCTGAGATTCTTCTGTTAGATGAACCCACCAATAACTTAGACATTAATACCATTCGTTGGTTAGAAAACATACTTAATGCGAGAAAATCCACCATGATTATCATTTCGCATGATAGGCATTTTCTCAATCAAGTATGTACGCATATGGCAGATATGGATTACGGCAAATTAACCGTTTATCCAGGTAATTATGATGAGTATATGGCGGCAAGCACTATGGCTAAAGCCCAACAGCTTAAGGTGAATGAAAAGGCTAAAGCGCAAATAGCTGAATTACAGGATTTTGTGAGACGCTTTTCTGCGAATGCATCTAAAGCCAAGCAAGCAACTTCCAGAGCCAAACAAATTGATAAGATTAAGGTAGAAGATATGAAACCTTCTAGCAGGCAATACCCTTTTATCCGTTTTGAGTATAACGAAAAAGACAAGCTTTATCGGCAAGCACTTATTGTTAATAAAATGGCGCATGCTTTTGATGAGCCATTATTTAACAACGTCAACTTTATGGTTGAAGCTGGAGAAAAAGTGGCGATCATTGGTGAAAATGGTATCGGTAAGACGACACTGCTAAAAATTATTGGCAACATGCTCACACCCAATACCGGCGAAATTAAATGGGCAGAAAAAGCCAAGATAGGTTATTTTGCACAAGATCATACAGAGGACTTTGAAAAAGATGTAACGGTCTTTGATTGGATGACGCAGTATGCAAAGCCAGAAGATGATGACCAAGTGATTCGGAGCATGCTAGGCAGGTTACTTTTTTCCGGAGAAGATTTTAAGAAAAAGGTTTCGGTGCTTTCCGGGGGAGAGCAAGGACGCATGCTTTTTGGGAAACTGATGCTTGAACAACCCAATATTTTATTACTCGATGAGCCAACCAACCATATGGATATGGAGTCAATTGAATCCTTAAATACCGCGCTGGAAAAATACAAAGGGACCGTCTTTTTTGTGACACATGACAGGGAGTTTGTGAGCTCCATTGCCACCCGTGTTTTTGAGGTGAAAAAGGATGAGATTATGGACTATTCAGGTAATTATGAAGATTATGTAGTTTCTCAAGAAAACTAAATAAGTTATTGATTTATATTATAGTCTTCCATCAACATTTTCTTTATCAAGCAAATACTTAGCATCGAATAAAACGTAAGTGGGTTTAGCAAAATCCCTGAATTTTTTCAGGGTATATTGTTTAAATTCATTATGGGCAACCGCGATTAGTATGGCGTCATAACCATTGTTTTCAGGTGCATTAATCATATCAATTTGATACTCTCGCCTGACCTCAGCTTTATCGACCCATGGGTCAAAAACATCCACCTCACAGCCAAGCTTCCTAAAGTTGTTATACACATCAATGACTCGAGTATTGCGAATATCTGGACAGTTTTCTTTAAACGTAAAGCCCATAATTAAGATGCGCGCACCACTGATGGTGATGTTTTTTTTCACCATTAATTGCGAAACACGGTCAGTTAAGTGCTGCCCCATATGTTCGTTAATTTTTCTGCCCGACAGAATGAGTTCCGGTGTATAACCAACTTCTTTGGATTTATGGATTAAGTAATAAGGATCAACGCCTATGCAGTGGCCGCCAACTAACCCTGGTCTAAAGGGGAGGAAATTCCATTTAGTACCCGCGGCATTGAGTACAGATTCCGTATCAATCCCTAATTTATCAAAGATAATCGATAGCTCGTTAATCAGTGCGATATTCAGGTCTCTTTGAGTATTCTCAATTACCTTAGAGGCTTCTGCCACCTTAATGGACTCGGCTTGATGGGTCCCTGCGGTAATAATCTCTTTGTATAAGTTATCTACCTCTTTAGCCGCTTCTTGGGTTGATCCTGAGGTCACTTTCATAATGGTCGTAACGTGCCTTGCCTTATCTCCTGGATTAATTCGCTCAGGCGAATAGCCACAATAAAAATCTTGGTTAAAAATAAGACCGGATGTTTTTTCTAATACAGGAACACACACCTCTTCTGTGGCACCGGGATACACAGTCGACTCATATACCACTAAATCGCCTACCTTCAATACACCGCCTATCATCTCACTAGCGCTAATAAGAGGGAATAGATTGGGGCCTTTATTAATATGTACCGGGGTGGGAACCGTCACAATAAAAATTGTGCAATCTGAGATATCGCTTATTTCATGAGTGAATAAGATGTTCTTGGAATTATTTAAATCATCAGGAGATACTTCTTTCGTGTGGTCGATTCCGCTCTTAAGGTCTTGCACTCTTTTCTTATCAATATCGAAACCAACTACTTCCCTTTTTTTGCCAAACTCTACAGCTAAAGGGAGACCAACATAACCCAAACCAATAATTGCTATTTTTTTATTCTTCATCATGAAGCACTCTTATGCATGAATAAAATAATACATGATTGCCTAGCTTGCTGCACACACATTGTTTTTAGATTTTTGCGGCACGCTTTCTTTCATGTTCTACTAAAAATCTTTTTCTAATACGGAGTGATTTGGGAGTAATTTCTACCAGCTCATCGTCGTCTATAAATTCAACCGCATATTCCAGTGTCATTAAAATAGGTGGCACTAATCGCACCGCCTCATCCGTTCCAGAGGATCGTACGTTAGTTAATTGCTTTCCTTTAATAGGATTCACAATTAGATCGTTATCCCTGCTGTGTATACCAATAACCATGCCCTCATAGAGCTTGTCACCGTGAGACACAAACATACGACCTCGTTCTTGAAGCTTCCATAAGGCATAAGCGACAGCCTCCCCTTTTTCTGAGGAAATCAATACGCCATTACGTCGTCCAGGCATCTCTGATTTTGCCGCTGCGTATTCTTCAAACACATGCGACATCAGTCCAGTGCCTTTGGTCATCGTTAAAAATTCGCCCTGAAAGCCAATAAGTCCTCTTGCGGGAATTTTATATTCAAGACGGGTTCTGCCAAGACCATCTGATTCCATATTAGTCAGCTCACCTTTTCTTCGGCCAAGCTCCTCCATCACATTCCCCTGAGTTTCATCCTCGACATCCACAGTGAGATTTTCGTAAGGTTCACACTTCACGCCATCAATCTCTTTGTAGACCACTCGCGGTTTACCAACAGCAATTTCATACCCTTCGCGTCGCATGTTTTCCAACAAAATAGTAAGGTGTAACTCTCCCCTACCAGACACACGGAATACGTCGGCATCATCAGTATCTTCAACTCTTAGTGCAACATTTACCAATAGCTCTTTAGTTAATCGCTCTCTAATCTGTCGGCTGGTAACAAACTTACCCTCCTTACCTGCAAGGGGCGAAGTATTCACCATAAAATCCATATTTAACGTCGGTTCATCGACCGGAATAACAGGAAGTCCTACGGGTTTTTCAATGTCTGCAATAGTTACTCCTATGCCTACCTCTTCAATACCGGTAATAATAACAATATCACCAGCCTGAGCATCAGGTACGCTGACTTTTTCTAACCCTTTGTAAGAAAATACCTCGTTAATACGCCCTTGGCCTATTTTTTTATCCCCTAACATCACCGCAACCGGGCTACCTGACTTCAACACGCCGTTTCTAATACGGCCGATTCCCATTCTTCCTGTATAAGTGGAGTAATCCAGCGCTGAAATCTGAAACTGTAAAGGAGCTGTAGGGTCGCCTTCAGGACTTTCTACGTGACTCATAATGGTCTCAAATAAGGGTACCATTGAGTCTGATTCGTCTTCTTCCTTTAACTTTGCGTAGCCATTTAATGCCGACGCATACACCACGGGAAAGTCTAACTGCTCGTCTGTGGCACCGAGATTAGCAAATAAGTCAAAGGTGTGATTAATAACCCAGTCAGTTCGTGCACCAGGGCGGTCTATTTTATTGATCAGCACAATCGGTTTGAGGCCCAGTGCCAATGCTTTTTTGGTTACGAAGCGGGTTTGCGGCATGGGTCCGTCTACGGCATCGACTAAAAGTACTACGCCGTCTACCATACCTAATACGCGCTCTACTTCACCACCAAAATCGGCATGGCCGGGAGTGTCAATGATGTTGATATGGCAACCTTTATAATTCACGGCCGTATTCTTTGCCAGAATGGTAATACCCCGTTCTTTTTCAATGTCATTGGAATCCATCACCCGCTCATTGACCTGCTGATGCTCAGCAAAAGTCCCGGATTGTTGGAGTAACTTATCGACTAGGGTGGTTTTTCCATGATCAACATGGGCAATGATTGCAATATTTCTTATCTGACGAGACATGTAAGGCTACCAAAAATTTATTGAGGGCGGATTTTAGCATATAAGCGGTGATTTGGATGCTGGAAAAATAGCTTTTATTGTACTTTTGTTTTGATGAGCGCCTGGGCTTGTTGGGCTTTTGACCTTGCCTCACTAATATCTTTTCCTTCTGCAAGAACGACTCCCATGCGCCTTTTTTTAAAGGACTGAGGTTTGCCAAATAACCTGACATCCACTCCCTTAATGGCCAAGGCTTTATCCACCCCTTCAAACATAATGGCTTCCGCATCTAGGTTACCGTAAATCACTGCACTTGCCCCAGGATTGATGAGCTGAGTATCGACCGGTAGTCCAAGAATAGCTTTGGCGTGGAGTTCAAATTCGGATTGCCTTTGCGTCATCATCGTGACCATACCGGTATCATGAGGTCTAGGACTGGCTTCGGAGAACAACACCTCATCCCCTTTAATAAATAATTCCACACCAAAAAGACCTAGCCCTCCCAGCGCGTCCGTCACTTTTTTAGCCATTTCTTTAGACTTGAGTAGAGCGTTGTCGCTCATCGGTTGAGGTTGCCAGCTCTCAACATAATCACCATTTTCCTGTCTATGACCTATTGGTTCACAGTAATGGGTAGTGATAACTCCCTTACTATCTTTAGCTCTGACGGTTAAGAGTGTTATCTCGTAATCAAAATCGACCATACCTTCGGCAATTACTACACCCTGATCAACTCTTCCTCCCGATGCCGCATAATCCCAAGCATTGGCTATCTCTGCTTCAGAGTGAATTTTTGATTGGCCTTTACCGGATGACGACATGGTGGGCTTAATAAAGCATGGGAATCCCACCTTGTTGAGAATAACGTCACGTAACTCATCCAAGCTCCTAGCAAAACCATAGCCCGAGGTAGGAAGTGACAATGTTTCAGATGCTAGTTTACGGATACCTTCTCTGTCCATCGTAAGCTGGACAGCCTTAACACTAGGAATAATAATGGCGCTACCTGCTTTTTCTATTTCCTCTAGCACGCCGGTGTTTATCGCTTCGATTTCAGGAACAATATAATGCGGCTGTTCCAGCTGGATAATATCTGTCAGTTTTTTTGCATCGGTCATATCGATCACATGGGATCGATGGGCCACCTGATGGCCTGGAGCATTGGCATATCGGTCAACAGCTATCACTTCTACGCCAAGCTTTTGTAATGAGATGATCACTTCTTTCCCTAGCTCACCACTGCCCAAGAGCATAACTCTAAGTGATGATGGTGATAGAGGGGTTCCAAGATTCATAAGTAATCACGTTATGTAAATGATATTAATACTATTATAGCAATGGTCTAGTTGCTCCACCGTAATTATTTACATAATCACATGATGCTGTTTGGCGATAGCGTGAAAATCCAACATACTTTCAATGCCTAGTTTTTTTTTAATGGCTGTCTGATAATTAGCCACTGTTTTATAGCTCATGTTCATTTTGTCTGAGATAAGATGTAAATTTTCACCATTAGCAATGGATTTAAAAATTTCAAACTCCTTACCACTCAAACACTCTAAAATGTTTATATATTCTTCAGCCTCGATCACTGGGAAGACCTCTTCCCCTTCTAAGACTTTTTGGATCGCATTTAGCAAATTATCTGAAATTTCATTTTTAAGAACAAATCCACTGGCACCGGCATTTTTTGCCTTCCGAATCATCACGGCGCTGTCATGCATCGACAATATAAGAACTTTCGTTTGAGGGTAACGCTTTTTGATTAACGACGTTGATTCTATACCCCCCTTACCAGGCATGGAAATATCCATAAGAATAATATCAACTGTGTTGCTAAATAAGTATTGATATGCTGCCTCTCCGGAGGCACATTCCTCGATATGGCTAATGCAGGGTATGCTCTCAAGCAAGCGCCTTAAGCCAGCTCTTACTATGGCATGATCATCTACAAGAAGAAGCTTGCTCAATGCTTGCTGCCTAGAACGATGGTGATCTTAAAAACACGATTAATACTGATGTTACAGCGACCATTTAATTGCCTGACACGTTCCTCAATACCCAGCAACCCTACACCTCTACTAAAATTTTTCTTCGTACTTATCTTAATGCCGTCGTTGATCACCTTGATTCTTAGTTGGTTTTCTGGACCAAAGGGAGCGATATTAATGGATACGTTTTTAGCTTTTGTATGTTTTGCAATATTTGTCAGGGCTTCCTGAATGATGCGATAGATGTGTGCCTGTTGTTGTGAGTTAATTAGATCGGTAGTTTTTTTATCTATCGTGTAGGTGAGTTGAATTTTATTAAACCGATTCCCCCAGTTCTCTATTAGATCACTAAGGGCCCCCTCAAACCCAATTTCCTCAATAAGGCCTAGGCTTAAATTTTTAATAATAGTGCGAGTGGACAGCATCATATTTTTTGAAAGAGTAATAATGCTCTCGACTGACTTATTTTGTGAATCCACATTTTTAGTACTTTTAATGGATGCTGCCTCGGCCTGAATAGCAGTTAGTACTTGGCCATGCTCATCATGAAGGTTTCTTGCAAGCTCTTTTTTTTCTTGTTCTTGGACGCTAATAAGGTCTTGACTTAGTTTATTTATCTTTTCCTTAGCCTGCCTTAGCACAACAACCATACGATTAAATTTTTTCCCGATTGCATTAAGCTCTGTAATGCCCGACTTACTCACCCGTGTTTTATAGTTACCTTTCTCAAGGCTGTCGAAGCCTTTAATGATTGAGCTTATCGGTTCAATCATATAAGAGAATAAGAGATAAACGAAAAAATTAACCAAAATAACGAAAGTAAAAATAACCCATAGCCCTATCTTAATTTGTTGCCATATTTCAGCATACTCATATATGGGTTCCGGCTGAATATGAATGTGGCCGACTAAGTTATTCGTCTGGGTTATATCAATTCTCCTGGGTGGAATAGGGGTAGATAATCTCTCAAGTGCAGACTGAAACCACATTGGGGGATCATTAGTTGAATTTAAGTGAGGTTTTGTTTGGTCAACAATTAAGCCATCAAGATTAATGAATGCAATATTAAGGTGCCTAATTTCAGACAAGCCGGATAAACCAAATGCAGGATTATCCTGATGAAACAAATAAAAGTCTGGGTTATTTTTAATGCCATTTTCTATAGCGAAAACTGCTAAGGCTTCCGTTGACAATACTTCTTCACGGACATTTTTCTTTGCCACAGCCATGATGACCGTTAAGCCAATCAGAATTGCAGCTACTAACAAGGTATTGATATAAATTAGCAGTCTTCGTTTTAAGCTCATGCTTTTGTTTCTCACTAAAAGTAACAATATACCTCATAATAAAAAAGGGCCGAAGCGGCCCTTTTTAGATGTTAAATATTTTTTTTAAAATTCATACCTAAGACCTACCCATGCGGCCCTTGGAGCGCCTGGGATAAGCGAAGCAACATTTCTTTCATCACCAAATGATCTATCTGTTTGTACCCGTGTTTCTGCCAAACGGCCACCCGTGTAATACTCATTGTCAAAGATATTGATCGCCTTTAAGGATAGCT
>ERZ887849.1608-NODE-1608-length-20520-cov-6.014464_pt1 | contig 20520 bp, 22 predicted proteins | sample MGYA00521267_ERZ887849 | MGnify/ENA primary metagenome ERZ887849 (study PRJEB32303, sample SAMEA104408601) | aquatic metagenome | biome: Brackish water; feature: Pelagic; material: water | place: Baltic Sea | collected 2014-06-06T16:11:00 | depth 2,863 m ... | reverse complement strand
CCAGGCCTGGCCAGGGTACGGCTCACCTTCCGGCCCTTTTCACCGCCATAGACAAATGTTTGCAGCCTTGCCGCTGCGCGGGGCACAGGTAGGGGCCGGCCATGAAAAGCTCGCTCATCCCCTCTCCAAGCCTCTGCCAGTGTCCGAGCAAGTCGCCGATGCCGCCACACCGGCGGTGCGCTCCTTCTACGACCGTTTTCCCTACCCCGGCGATCCCTTGCAGGACGGTCCTCCGCCTGGGTACAACTGGCGCTGGTGCCATCCCTGCGTGGTGAGTGCCTGCACGGGGATGCTCCCGGCGCAAGCAGGGCCCCTGCGCCTCCTTGATGCCGGATGTGGCACTGGCGTGAGCACCGACTACCTCGCCCATCTCAACCCCGGGGCTGAGATCCTGGCGGTGGACATCAGCCCTGGCACGCTGGAGGTGGCACGCCGGCGGCTGGAGCGCTCGGGCGGCGCCAGGGCAGCCGGCTCCCTGCGGATCGAGCAGCGCAGCCTGCTGGACCTCCAGGGCGAAGGCCCCTTTGACCTGATCAATTCCGTAGGGGTGCTGCACCACCTGCGCCAACCGGAAGCCGGCCTGAAGGCCCTGGCAGCGTTGCTGCGTCCGGGCGGACTTCTGCACCTCTTTCTGTACGCAGATGGGGGGCGCTGGGAGATCCACCGCGTTCAGGCCGCGCTCTCGCTGATGGGTGTGCATGGCGATGGTGAGGGCCTGCGGCTGGGGCGCCAACTGTTTGATGCTCTGCCGCCGGCCAACCGCCTGCGCCTCCATCACGAGCAGCGTTGGGCGCTCGATACGGCGGCTGACGCCAATTTCGCCGACATGTATCTCCACCCGCAGGAGACCAGCTACGACATCAAGCGTCTGTTCGATTTCGTTGATCAGGCCGACCTGAGCTTCGCTGGCTTCTCCAATCCCCAGGTCTGGGATCCGGCCCGGTTGTTGTCAGGGGAGCTGCTTGAACGTGCCTGCGCCCTGCCCGAGCGCGAGCGTTGGGCGTTGGTGGAAGCCCTCGACCCGGACATCAGCCACTTTGAGTTCTTCCTTAGCCGTGGAGAGCTGCCCAGGCAAACCTGGGAGGACGACGCCACGCTGCTGGCAGCCCATGGCTGCCGCAACCCCTGCCTCTGGGGCTGGCCTGGTGCCAGCCTGCTCGACCCCGATCTGCGGCCCCTTGACCTCACGGCGGATGCCGTGGATCTGCTCACGCGGATCGACCAGGCGCCTCCGGCTACGGCGCTCTCAGGGCTGCCCCTCGCCTGGGAACCTGCCCGCATCGCCTCTGGCGCCCGCTGGCTCTGGCAGCACCGTTTGCTGTTGCTTAGCGCACCAGCGCCAGCGTGAAACGGCAAGGGAGCTGTGACGGCTCCGTGATAGATTCCGGCCGCCTTTCCAATGGATTTGGGGCGTTTGCAGGCTCTTCCCGACGCGTCGAAGATCACTTCCGGCATGACTGCCGGGGGTGTCTCCAGCGGCTCCCGTCAGGTGCTGAGTACCGAGACCACGGTCGTTTTTCCTCCCCAGGAAATCAACGACCTGCGGGCCGCGCTCCTCCGAGATCTCTCAGGACGATCCTCCGAGGTCCCGCTTCTGATCCAACCGGTTGAACCTGTCGCAGCACCCCAGACCGAGGCCACGCTGGCCAATGGTATGGAGGACTACACCAGGTTGCAGCGCCGCATCCTTCTGGCCACGTTGATTCTTTCAGCGTTTGCTGTTGTTGTTGCTTCCTTCCTGTTCGATCGTTCCACCGCCTTGAGCCTCGCTGTGGGCGCTCTGGCCGGCATGCTTTACATGCGCTTGCTGGCTCGCAGTGTCGCCCGCATCGGCGGCGACAAGCGCTCGGTCGGCAAGTCACAATTGCTTGTGCCGATCGTGCTAGTGCTGGCAGCTTCACGGCTGCCATTCCTGGAAATCGTGCCCTCGCTTGTCGGGTTCCTTCTCTACAAGCCTGCGCTGATTCTTCAGGCCCTCACCGACCGCTGATCCCCGGTCCCCCTCCCGTCGATCCGGGCCTCCTGTTCTTTCTCGTCGCTTCTGCGGCACCCCAGCACACCGATGGCACCGTTGTCTCTCTTGCTGCCCCTGGCCGAACTGGAGGTAGGAAAACACCTCTACTGGAAGATCGGTGGTCTGGTGATCCATGGCCAGGTGTTCATCAGCTCCTGGGTCGTGATCGGTGCTCTGCTGGCACTGGTCGTCGCGGGCACCCGCAAGCTTGAGCGAGATCCCAGGGGTGTTCAGAACCTGCTGGAATTCCTCTGGGCCTACGTCCGCGACCTGGCTCGTGAGCAGATCGGCGAGAAGGCTTACCGCGATTGGCTGCCATTCATCGGCACCCTGTTCCTGTTCATCTTCGTGAGCAACTGGGGCGGTGCTCTGGTTCCCTGGAAGTTGATCCATCTTCCGAGCGGCGAGCTTGGTGCCCCCACGGCAGACATCAACACAACCATTGCCCTGGCACTGCTTGTTTCACTTGCCTATTTCTATGCAGGTCTGAGCCGCAAAGGATTCCGGTACTTCGAGTACTACGTGGAACCCACTCCGATCATGCTTCCTTTCAAGATCGTTGAGGATTTCACCAAGCCTCTTTCCCTCTCTTTCCGTTTGTTCGGCAACATCCTCGCCGATGAACTCGTGGTGGCCGTTCTTGCCTTCCTCGTGCCCTTGATCGTGCCGCTCCCCGCCATGTTCCTTGGCCTGTTCACCAGCGCGATCCAAGCCCTGATCTTTGCCACCCTCGCCGCTTACTACATCGGCGAGGCAGTTCACGAAGAAGCTCACTGAGCACCTGGCTTCCAGTCACGTCCCCCCGATCTGCTAAACCTCCTGCGCGTAGGTCCGGCCATTGCCGGGCCCATCCCCGTCCCGGGGATGTCCCAAGCGCCAGGTCCAACCCGCGCTTCACCGGCGCCTTCCATCCCCCCCGTTCCACCATGGATTCCATCACTTCCGCCGCCTCCGTCGTGGCTGCCGGTCTTGCCGTCGGCCTCGGCGCCATCGGCCCTGGCATCGGTCAGGGCACCGCTGCCGGCGGTGCTGTCGAGGGCATCGCCCGCCAGCCCGAAGCCGAAGGCAAGATCCGCGGCACCCTGCTGCTGTCGCTGGCCTTCATGGAAGCTCTGACCATCTACGGCCTCGTTGTGGCCCTGGTGCTCCTGTTCGCGAACCCCTTCGCAGGCTGATCGCCGTCCGTGCGGATCGGGAGGCCAGCCATTTATTTGATGTGGCCCCGATCCGAACCTTGGCGTCGTTTGAACCGTCCAGACCATCTGCCGTGTTTCACCACGGCAGCCGTACCTGATCCTTCCAGCGTCCCTGCCCCATGACCAGCTGGCTTCTGCTCGCCGCAGCCGGTGCTCCCGAGGGAGGTCTCTTCGACCTCGATGCCACCCTGCCGCTCATGGCGGTGCAGGTGGTGCTCCTCACCTATGTTCTCAACCTGCTGTTCTTCCGGCCGATTGGCCGCACGGTTGAAGAGCGCGACAGCTACATCGCCCTGAGCCGTGCGGATGCCAAGCAGAAGCTTGCACAATCCGAGCGACTCGCCGCCGACCTCACCGCCCAGCTGAAGGACGCTCGACAGAAGTCCCAAACGCTGATTGTTGATGCGGAGGATGAGATGGACAGGCTGTACCGCTCGGCCCTTGCTGCGGCACAGGCCGATGTCAACGCCAGCATGGAAAGCGCTCGCCGCACTATCGAAGCTGAGCGTCAGAAGGCCATGGAGCACCTTGAAGGCGAATCCGATCTTCTCAGCGAATTGATCGTCAACCGTCTGCTGGCCGCGAAATGACACTTCCTCTCTCCCTGATTGCGCCCTTTTCTCCGTTGCTGGCCAGCGAGGGCCATTTCGGGCTCAATTTCAATCTGTTCGAAACCAACATCATCAACCTGGCGATCGTGATCGCCGCACTGGTGTGGTTTCTGCCGAAGGTGCTCGGCAGTGTGCTGGTGCGACGGCGCGAGGCGATCCTGAGCGATCTCCAGGATGCGGAAGGGCGGCTTGCCGCAGCCACTTCTGCCCTCGCCAACGCCCAGAAGGATCTGGCCGAGGCGCAGATCAAGGCGGATCAGATCAGAGCCGATGGCAAAGTGCGCGCTGAGTCCATCCGGCTTGAAAGTGAGCGCCGCACGGTGGAAGCAATGGCGCTACTGAAGCAGGGCTCCAGCAACGACCTTCAGGCCGAAGCCGACCGGGTCAGCGAACGGCTTCGCCGTGAAGCGGCCAAGCTGGCTGTGGAGAAGGCTCTCGCAGCTCTTCCCTCTAAGCTTGATCCCGGTGCCCAGCTCGCACTGATCGACCGCTCCATCGAATCGCTGGGTGAAGCCTGATGCCCTTGCTGAACACCATCGCTTCGCCTTACGCCGAAGCTCTGCTCCAGATCACGGATCAATCCGGCGAGAGTGAACTCGTTGCCGAGCAGGCCAGGCAGTTGCTTGACCTCTGGCAACTATCCCCTGAGTTGCGCCAAAGCTTCGTTTCCCCCGTGATTGAACCGGAAACGAAGAAGGCGATCGTAGTGGCTCTCTTCCAGGAGCAGGTCACTCCGTCGTTTCTGAATCTGCTCAAGCTGCTTGCCGATCGCCAGAGGATCTCGATCCTGGATTCGATCCTTGATCGCTTCCTTGTGCTCTTCCGTGAACAGCGACACATCGCTCTTGCCAGCGTAGTTTCCGCCACCCCGTTGAGTGAGGATCAGCAACAGGCCCTGCGCGTGAAGGTGCAGGCGCTGGCTGGTACCGAAAACGTCGAGTTCAAGCTCGACGTCGATCCTTCGTTGATCGGCGGGCTGATCATCAGGTATGGATCCAAGGTGATCGATGCCAGCCTCTCCGGCCAAGTCCGGCGGCTTGGCTTGGCGCTCGCCAAGAGCGGCTGACACCCCAGGTTCCCGGCTTTCTCCTCCCTCCCCTCCCTTTCACTCCTTCCATCGCCTCCCCGCGCGGGGAACTGAACTCATGGTTTCCATCCGTCCCGACGAGATCAGCGCCATCCTCAAGCAGCAGATCGAGGACTACGACAAGTCCGTTTCGGTCAGCAACGTCGGCACGGTGCTCCAGGTGGGCGACGGCATCGCCAGGGTCTATGGCCTTGAGCAGGTGATGGCGGGTGAGCTGCTGGAATTCGAAGACGGCACCGAAGGCATCGCCCTCAACCTTGAGGACGACAACGTCGGGGTGGTGCTGATGGGCGAAGGCATCAATATTCAGGAAGGCAGCACTGTCAAAGCCACTGGGCGCATCGCCCAGGTGCCGGTGGGCGATGCCATGCTCGGGCGCGTGGTGGATCCGTTGGCCCGTCCGATCGACGGCAAAGGTGAGATCGCCACAACGGAAACCCGCCTGATTGAGTCGTCTGCTCCTGGAATCATCCAGCGGAAGTCGGTGCATGAGCCGATGCAGACCGGCATCACTGCGATCGACGCCATGATCCCGATTGGCCGCGGCCAGCGGGAGCTGATCATCGGTGACCGCCAGACCGGCAAGACCGCCATTGCGATCGACACCATCTTGAACCAGAAGGGCGAGGGTGTCGTTTGCGTCTATGTGGCCATCGGCCAGAAACAGGCTTCGGTGGCCAACGTCATCGACGTGCTGCGTGAGAAAGGCGCCCTCGATTACACCATCGTGGTGGCGGCTTGCGCTTCAGAGCCGGCAGCCCTTCAGTACCTCGCCCCTTACGCCGGTGCGGCCATCGCCGAGTACTTCATGTACAAAGGCCAGGCCACCTTGGTGATTTACGACGACCTCACCAAGCAGGCCCAGGCTTACCGCCAGATGTCTCTGCTGCTGCGCCGCCCGCCCGGTCGTGAGGCTTACCCCGGCGACGTCTTCTATTGCCACAGCCGCCTGCTCGAGCGGGCCGCCAAGCTCTCCGATGCGATGGGCAAAGGCAGCATGACCGCCCTGCCCATCATCGAAACCCAGGCTGGAGACGTTTCCGCCTACATTCCCACCAACGTGATCTCGATCACGGATGGCCAGATCTTCCTCACCTCCGACCTGTTCAACTCCGGTCTGCGGCCCGCCATCAACGTGGGCATCTCGGTGAGCCGCGTGGGCGGTGCTGCCCAGACCAAGGCCATCAAGAAGATTGCCGGCACCCTCAAGCTGGAACTGGCTCAGTTCGACGAACTCGCTGCCTTCTCGCAGTTCGCTTCCGACCTGGATGCCGCCACCCAGAAGCAGCTCGGCCGCGGCAAGCGCCTGCGCGAGCTGCTCAAGCAGCCCCAGTACAGCCCGCTGATCCTGGCGGAGCAGGTGGCAGTGGTCTACGCAGGCGTCAAGGGCCTGATCGACGATGTGGCCATCGACCAGGTGACCCAGTTCGTTCGTGAACTGCGTGAATACCTCAAAACCAATGCCTCCGCTTACATCGAGCAGGTGCAAACCGAGAAGCAGTTGAGCGAATCCTCCGAGGCCATCCTCAAGGCGGCCATCAGCGAGGTCACCTCCACCCTTCTGGCTTCGGCCTGATCTCCCTGAAGCGAAGCACCTGAACCATGGCGAACCTCAAGGAAACCCGCGACCGCATCAGCTCGGTCAAGAACACCCGCAAGATCACCGAGGCCATGGGGATGGTCGCGGCCGCCAAGGTGCGGCGTGCCCAGGAACAGGTGTTGCGGTCGAGGCCGTTCGCCGACCGCCTGGCTCGGATGCTCGAAAACCTACAGACCCGTCTGCGTTTCGAGGACGTGGCCAACACCCCTCTGCTGGAGCAAAGCCGTCCTGTGCGCCACATCACCCTTGTGGTGGTGAGCGCCGACCGCGGCCTCTGCGGTGGCTACAACGCCAACATTATCAAGCGCACGGAGCAGCGTTTCGCCGAGCTCAAGGGCCAGGGTTTCACTGTGGAACTGGTGTTGATCGGGCGCAAGGCGGCCGGCTACTTCAAGAACCGCTCCTATCCGATCCTCGCCACGTTCACCGGCCTTGAGCAGGTGCCAACCGCAGATGAAGCGGGCAAAATTGGCGACGAAATTCTGGCTGGTTTCCTCTCCGGCAGCACGGATCGGGTGGAGATGATTTACACCAAGTTCATCAACTTGGTGAGCAGTGGCCCTGTTTCCCAGACCCTTCTCCCGCTTGATCCCCAGGGCATTGCTGCCCAAGATGATGAGATCTTCCGGCTCACCACCCGGGAAGGCCGGCTGGCGGTGGAGCGGGGTGTGCCTTCCGACAACACCATGCCGCCACTGGAGTCGGAGTTCGTGTTTGAGCAGAGCCCCGACCAGCTGCTCAATGCCCTGCTGCCGCTGTATCTCGATAATCAGCTGCTGCGTTCCCTCCAGGAAGCGGCCGCCAGCGAACTGGCTAGCCGCATGACGGCCATGAACAGCGCCAGCGATAACGCCAAGGAGCTCGCCAAGTCGCTCACTCTGGACTACAACAAAGCGCGTCAGGCTGCGATCACCCAGGAGATCCTTGAAATCGTGGGTGGCTCGGCAATGGGCTGAGGCCATCATCGAGATCCAACCGCTGTTTCCGCTGGCCCTTGGGCGCCAGCAACTGCGACCCGACCCGCTCGATTCAGCTGTGATGCTGCAGGACGCCCTTCAGCTTCGCAGTGCGGCTTCGGGCAATCCGTCCGAAGGTTGCGCTTGGACAGGCGATCTTCATGACGCGTGGCAGGTGCAACGCCGCCCTGCCTTTGGCTGGTTGGTCGGCGAGTTGCAGGTGGCTGCCACGGCCTATCTGAGGGTGCTCGGTTTCGATACCGATCAACTGGAGCTGCATCTGCAGCGGGCCTGGCCCGTGGTGAGCGAGCCGGGGCAAGCGGTCGGGCGTCACCACCACCCCAACGCCCACCTCAGTGCCGTGTATTACATCACGGGTGATGGCAGTGGCCGTTGCGGCTGCCTCCGGCTCTTTCCGCACCGGCAGGTGAACGAACTGGTGCCGGGCCTGGCCGTCGGCCACGGCGGGCCGATTTCTGCCGATCACCCCCTCAACGCCCCTTGGCAGGATGTGGCTCCCCAGGCTGGCCTGCTGGTGCTTTTCCCTGCGGCCACCGACCACGCGGTGCTGCCCAATGAGGACGATGAGCGGCGCTGTTCGCTCAGCTTTGATCTCTTCCTCTCCGCCCGGGCCTCCAACAGCCGCCCCCCCGAGTTTCTGGCTCCCCACCCCGGTGCATGGACACCCCTTGGGCCCACGGCGTGAACCTCGCCGCACCCGCTGTTCGCCGGGAGTTTCGCCGTCCGCCGCGATGTATTTCTCACCCAGCACCATCAGCACCGCCTTGCACTGCACAGCCCAGCACCATCAGCACTGCCCCGCACTGCTTCACCCTGCACCCCCGCACCGCTCCACCCAGTACTGCCCACTGCTCCGCCATCCCCTCGCCTCCACCCACGAACCCGCCTCTCCGGCTCCTCTCCTCATTCACGTTCCAGGCCCTTGCGCGACCCTCGGTGGCGCCTGAGAGCCCCGTGCTGCTCCGCCGTCCGGGAAGATGGGGCCGCTGTCTTCCGAAGGCGGAACAGCTCCGCCGCTTGCACTTCCTGCCATGAGTGAAACCTTCACCATCGTCGCTGCGCTCGACGGCGCCACCCATACCTTTTCCTGCACCGCCGATCAGACGGTGCTGTCGGCGGCTGAAGCCGCTGGCGTGCCGCTGCCCAGTTCCTGTCTTTCGGGGGTCTGCACCACCTGTGCGGCTTTGATCACGGAGGGAACGGTGCACCAGCCCGACGCCATGGGCGTGAAGGCCGACCTGCAGACCCAGGGCTACGCGTTGCTCTGCGTGTCCTACCCACGCAGTGATCTCCAGCTGATGGCTGGTCAGGAGGATGCCCTTTATCTGGCTCAGTTCGGCCAGTACCAAAAGTGAGCTGCTGGCCGCTGAGGCCGTGGGTGCCGTGCGGCTGATCGCCAGGGAGTTGTGGGTGCCGTTGCCGGCCGTTGCGTCGCCGCCCGCAGCAGCGTCACGCGCCCCGTCGTCATCCACTTCTGTACTGACCGCTGTGCTGGCGGCCCTCGATCGCGAGGAAGGCGTGCCGCTGCGCTGGGCGATCACGGCCGTCGATGGCGCAGAGGGTGAGGGGGGTGTCAGGCGTGCGCGGCTGGAAGTGGTGCTGCTGGTGGAGCCATGACCCCTGCCATCGGCACAACAACGCCCTTGCCGATCCTGCTGGTGATCCCGACCGGAATCGGTTGCCACATCGGTGGCTATGCGGGTGATGGTCTGCCGGCGGCGCGCCTGCTGGCGGCGGCCAGCGGCTGCCTGATCACCCACCCAAACGTGATGAATGGCGCCGCCTTGTATTGGAGCGACCCGAGGATTCATTACGTAGAGGGTTGGGCGTTGAACCGCTTCGCTGCCGGGGATCTGGCGCTTGCGCCCGTGCGCCAGCGGCAGGTGGGCCTATTGCTGGATGCTGGCATCGAGCCGGAACTGCGTCAGCGGCATCTGCAGGTGGCGGATGCCTGCCGGGCCACGCTCGGCCTTGCTGTGGGCCCGGTGCTCACCACCGAGCGGCCCCTCGGGGTGGCGTTGAGCCGCAGCAGCAGCGGCGCGAGCGGCGGCGGGCTGCTGCACCCAGACGAGTTGCTGCGCGCCGGGGAACGCCTGCGAGAGGCGGGAGCCACGGCCATCGCGGTGGTGACCAGCTTCCCAGACGACAACGACCAACAGGAACTGGCGGCCTATCGCGGTGGCAATGGCGTCGACGGCCTGGCCGGGGCCGAAGCGGTGATCAGCCACCTGCTCGGGCGCCATCTGGGCATTCCCTGCGCCCATGCTCCCGCCCTGGCTCCCCTGCCGCTGGAGATTGGCCTTGATCCGCGGGCCGCAGCGGAAGAACTGGGCCACACGTTTCTGCCCTGCGTACTGGTGGGCCTGAGCCGCGCTCCCGATCTGGTGCCGTTGCTGCCGCCTTCCCCCCTGGCCGCTTCGGCGGTGCTGCCCGCCGGGGCGATCCACCCTGGCGGGATCGGGGCCGTGGTGGCCCCGGCTGGAGCGCTGGGGGGCGAGGCCGTGCTGCGCTGCGCCGAACGGGGCCTGCCGGTGATCGCCGTTCAGGGAAATGCCTGTGTGCTGGAGGTCACAGGGGCGGCCCTGGGGATTGCTGTGCTCCCAGCTGCCAGCTATGCCGAGGCGGCGGGTTTGGTGCTGGCCCTGCGTGAGGGGATTGCCCCGCAGGCGCTGGTGCGCCCGCTCGCCTCGCTCGGCGGTGCCGCCGAGCTGCTGTGATCCGGCTCAGCGCAGGCAGGCCATCGGGTGGCGGGTGGGCACGCCCAGCGCTTTGGCCACCCCGGGATGGCACACCGCCCCATCCACCGTGTTCAGACCCGAGAGCAACTCGGGTCGTTCAGTGACCGCCTCCACCAGCCCCCGGCCGGCAATGCCAACGATGTAAGGCAGGGTGACGCTGACCAGCGCTTCGGTGGAGGTGAAGGGAACGGCTCCGGGCATGTTGCCGACGGCGTAGTGCTGCACGCCGTGGATCGTGACCACAGGATCGGTGTGGGTGGTTTCGCGGCTGGTGGCGATGCAACCGCCCTGGTCAATCGCCACATCGACGATCACGGAGCCGGGTTTCATGCGCCGCACCAGGTCTTCGTCGACCAGGGTGGGCGCCCGGCCGCCGGGAGTGAGCACTGCTCCGATCAGCAGATCGGCACCAGGCACCATGCGCTCGATCAGGCCACGGCTGCTCACCAGGCTCACCAGCCGGCCGCTCCGGTCGGATTCAAGGCTGCGCAGGCGCTGGGGGGAGTGATCGAGCAGGAACACCTCCGCATCCATCGCCGCCGCCAGGCGGGCCGCATTCCAGCCAACCGTGCCGGCTCCGAGCACCACGACCCGCGCCGGCCTGACGCCGGTGCACCCGCCGATCAGCACCCCGCGGCCGCCATGGGGCTTTTCGAGCAGGTGGGCACCCACCTGGGCGGCGAGCCGGCCGGCGATCTCGCTCATCGGCGCCAGCAACGGCAGGTTGCCATTGTCGAGCTGAACGGTTTCGTAGGCCACCCCGGTGGTGCCTGCGTCCAGCAGGGCCCGGCCAACATCGGGGTAGGCCGCCAGGTGCAGGTAGGTGAACAACACCAGGTCGCCGCGCAGAAAGCGGAACTCCTCGGCCTGGGGCTCCTTCACCTTGACCACCAGGTGGGCCGCCCAGGCCTCCTCCTGGTTCACCAACTGCGCCCCGGCTTCGGCGTAGCTGGAATCGTCGATGCCCGCGCCGTTGCCGGCGCCGCTCTGCACGCGCACCTCCAGGCCATGGGACACCAGCTCCCTGACGCCATCGGGGGTGAGGGCCACCCGCTGTTCGTCCCGCTTGATTTCCGTGGGCACGCCGATGCTCGCGATCGGTGCGGTGGAACCGGGGCTGGTCATGCAACTCTCAATCTGCTTACACACTGGCGGCGGCAAGGCCTCACTGCCAGGAATTGGTCCGCATCGGCAGACGATTCAATCGTTGGCGGCGGCAATCGGCATGCGCCAGCCGCTGCCGAAGGCCCGGCCACTCACCTTGATCAGGGGCGCGGCCTGACGTCGCTTGAACTCGGCCCGGCGCAGCATCCGGTACACGCGCTGGGCCAGCTGAGCATCCGTGCCCGCGGCCACCAGCTCCTCCGGGCTGCGTAGCTCTTCGATGAAGCCCCGGAGCAGGGGGTCCAGCACGTCGTAGTCGGGCAGGGAGTCGGTGTCACGCTGGTCGGGCCGCAGCTCGGCGCTCGGCGGCTTCTCGCGGATCGCCGCGCCGATCAGCTCACCGCTGGCCGGCAGCCCGCAGCTGCGGCGGCAGTCGGCGGCGGCGGGGCTGTCGAGCCAGGCGCAGAGCCGGAACACGCTGGTTTTGTAGAGGTCGCCGATCACGGCCAGGCCTCCGTTCATGTCGCCGTAGAGGGTGCAGTAGCCCACGGCCAGCTCTGATTTGTTGCCGGTGGAGAGCAACAGCCGGCCCTGGGCATTGGCCAGGGCCATCAGCAGGGTGCCGCGGATGCGGGATTGCAGATTCTCGGCCGTCAGGCCCGTGGGTGCCGCTCCGAGTGGAGCTGCCAAGGCCTGATCGAATCCCCGCATCAGCGGTTCGATTGCCACGCAACCGTGGGCGATGCCGAGGCGATCGGCCAGTTGGATCGCATCGGTGCGAGATCCTGCTGAGCTGTAGGGGGAAGGCATCAGCAGGGCGAGCAACTGGTCGGCCCCCAGGGCTGCCACGGCCACGGCGGCCACCAGCGCTGAATCGATGCCACCGCTGAGCCCGAGCAGTGCCTGCCGGAAGCCGCATTTGCCGGCGTAGTCGCGCACCCCCAGCACCAGCACCCGGAACAACTGCTCCATCGGATCGAGGGGTGGGGCAACGGGAGCGGCGGAATCAGCGCTCGAATCGCTGTCCCAGACCGCCAGGCCCACGGCGGCGCAGGGCATCTGCAGCAGCACGGCACCGCCCGCGTCTACCACGAAGCTGCCCCCATCGAACACCAGCTCATCGTTGCCGCCCACCTGGTTCACGTACGCCACCGGGCAATGGAGCCGGGCGGCCGCCGCCTGGGCCAGCCGCCGGCGCAGCGCCGCTTTGCCCTGCACGAACGGGGAGGCCGAGAGGTTGAGCAGCAGGTCGGGCTGCAGCGGCATCAGGGCGGCGATCGGGTCCACCCCGCTCAGCCGATGCCCCTGCAGGCTTTCCTCCACCCAAAGGTCTTCGCAGATCGTCAGGCCGATGCGCCACAGCCGCCCGCCCCATTGGCGTTCGATCAGGCAGGCCGCGTCGGCCGGCTGAAAGTAGCGGCGTTCGTCGAAGACGTCGTAGCTGGGCAGCAGGCGCTTGCGGGCCACGATGCTCCACCCGCCTTCCTCCACCAGGGCCACGGCGTTGTGGAGCGCCGGCAGGCCGCTGCCGGCCACCGGTTCAGCGGTGCCCACCAACAGCGCCAGCCCGGCGGGCAGCTCTTGGGCCAGCTCGCCGAGCACCTGTTGCTGTTGGCGCAGCAGCGCAGGCCGCAGCAGCAAATCCCGTGGCGGATATCCCCACAGCGACAGCTCGGGGCTGGCGACCAGATCGGCCCCGGCGGCGGCGGCCTGGCGGCAGCAATCCAGCAGCAGGGCGCCGTTGCCGGGGAGGTCTCCCACCAGCGGGTCGATCTGGGCGAGGGCGAGCCGCATCAGCGCCGCGGCGGGGTGGCGGGCCACAGGCTGGCCGCCCCATCGCCCAGGCCATAAAGGTTGCGTTTGCGCAGCTCCGGCCACAGTTCCGCTGGGATCAGCTGGGGGTCGGGATGCAGGCGCAACTGGGAACTGGCCGTGGCTGGGATCTGTAGCGGCAGCAGCTCCACCCGGGCTCCCCGTTGCACCAGGCCATTGATCTGCAGCGCGTCGAGCGGCCAGCCCAGGCGGGGCACCACGGCCAGCCGGCAAGCGGCGAGCAGGGCATCGGCCGCATACCAGCGGGGGATCTGCGGCAGCAGATCGCTGCCCACCACAAAGATCAGATCGGCTTCGGGCCAGTGGACACGGGCCTGCTCCAGGGTGTGAAGGGCACGGCTGTGGCTGAGGCTCTGATCGACCTGAATGCGGGGATTGCCGATGCCCTCCACCAGCGCCCGCAGCAGCACGGCGCGCACCTCGACGGGGGCTCCATGTTGCTTGAAGGGGTTGTCGCTGGCCCAGGTACGCACCAGCGGGTAGCGCTCTCCCAGCGCCTGCAGCAGGGCGCGGTGCCCGAGGGTGGGCGGATCGGCGCTCGTGCCGAACAGGGCCACCTGCGCGGGGGCGTTCATGGCTGCAGCCCCTGCACGGCCGGATCCCAGCCGCGCGGCGGCCACTGCTGCAGCCAGGCCTGGGTTTGGGGATCCTGCCGGGCCAGGCGCCGCAGCAGGGCTCCGGGGCGGGCTGCGCCTTGCTGGGCCGCCTTCAGCAACTCTGCGGCGGCCAGCCGGCCGGTGAGCCGGGTGGTGTGAACGGCAAGCGCCGCCTGGGCCAGGGCCACGGGCGCGGCAGGGGCGAGGGAAAGCCCGGCGGTGAACGGGGCTGCCACCAGCAGCGCCTGGCGCAGGGCGCCCAGCAGCAGCTGGATGCCGATCTGGGCGCCGCCCAGCAGGGCGCTGTGGCCCGACAGCCGGGCCAGCAGCCGACGCGCCTGGGCGCCGTTGATGGTGAGTCCGTAGAGCCGGCAGAGCTGCATCACCAGGGCGGTGTCGCAGGCGATGGATCCAGCCAGATCCAGCAGCACCAGTGGATTGGCCGCAACGCCAGCGGCTTTGAGGGTGGCGAATCGCCCGATCACCCCATGGGCCCGCTGTTGATGCTGGCGCAGGCGCGCAGCGTGCAGGTGCTGGGCGAAGCGATCTCCTGCCCTGAGGCTGTTGAGAGCGAGGAACAAGGCCCCGTGGCTGGTCAGCAGGGCCAGCAGCCGCTCCTGCAGGGGTTCGATGGCGGGAGGCTGGGCGTCGCTGCGCACCCGTCCGTCGGCCAGCAGCTGGGCCTGCCGCGGGGCGGCCGACACGGCCACCAGATCCAGGCCGCCGGCGGCAGCGGGCAGCCGCCGGCGAATGCTCTCCAGCAGCGGGGCGCGTTCGCCGGCCGGCCAGCAGTCAATCCGGTTCACCACCAGCAGGAGTGGCTTGCCCCAGCCGAGCACCTGCTCCAGGGCTTCGGCTTCCGCTCTGGTGAGATCACCGTCGAGCACGAACAGCAGCAGATCGGCGCTGAGCGCCACCCGCGCAGCCAGCCGCTGGCGGGCCGGACCATCCACTTCGTCGATGCCGGGAGTGTCCACCAGCTCTACGCCGGCGAGACCCACGATCGGTTGCTGCCAGCGTTCTCGTTCCTGCCGGCGGGTGCTGCCATGGGCCAGGTCGGTGGCGAAGCGGGAACGGCCGAGCAAGGCGTTCAGCAGGCTGGATTTGCCAACGCCCACACGGCCGAACACCGCCAGCCGCAGGCGCCCCTGCTCCAGCCGTTCGATCTGGCGATCAAGCGCCGCCAGCTCCGGCCCCAGCACCGAACGCTCACGCGGGCTCAGGTCGAGGTCCGAACGCCAGTGCCGGAGCAACTGCCGGCAACGGGTTGGGGTGTCGGGGGTGGACCTCATTCGGGGGGGATCTCCACAGGCGACTGCGGCCGCCGCCACCAGCCGGCCAGCACCGCCAGCACAGCGTCGGCACCGATCACACCCACAAAGCCGCCGAATTCATCCACCACGACCCGCACGGAATGGCTGCTGCGCCGGAAGGCGGTGAGCAGACGGTCGGCGCGGATCATCTCGGGCACGAACTCCACCGGGCTGGTGAGGCTCAAGGTTGTGGCCGCGCCGCGCCCTTCCACCAGGGCTTGCAACAGGCTCTCGTGGCTGGCCACCCCCAGGACTTCGTCCACCTCTTCACCGAGCACCACCCACCAGGGGGCGTGCTGGGCGAGCAGCTGAGGCTTCACGCTCTCGAGGCTGGCCATCCCTTGCAGGGTGGGGGCTGCCACCCGGGGCACCATCAGATCACGCGCCGTCAGGTCGTTGAGCTGGAACACCTTGCCGATCATGGCGGCCTCGTCGGCTTCGATCTGACCGGTGCGTGAGCCGAGCCTGGCCAGCAGCCGGATCTCCTCCTCATCGGTGCTGAGCTCGCTTTCGGCGGTGATCGCCGGCATCAGCCGTTCAAGCACCAGCACCAGCGGCAGCATCAACTGCAGCAACACGTTGACCGGGGCGGCGCTCGCCAGGGACACCTGCATGGCCATGCTGCTGCCGATCGATTTGGGCAGGATTTCACCCAGCAGAATCACCAGCACGGTGAGGCCGACCGAAAAGAGGGGCAAAGCCACGCCCGAGACGCCCAATTGGGCGAACACCCAGCCGGCGTAGCTGCCGATCATCAGGCTGCCGAAGATGTTGAAGCCGTTGTTGAGAATCACCAGCACCGCCAGGGCGCGGCCCAGGCGGTTCCTCAGGCGCTGCAGGGCCCGGGCACCGCGCGGCGGCACTGGACGGCCCGCCAGTTCATGAACCTTGAGGGGGTTGACCGTGAGGATGGCCGCCTCAACGCCTGAGCACAGTGCCGATCCCGCCAGAATCACCACCACCAGTGCTGCCAGGCCGAACAGCTCATTCATGGTGGCGCGCCTTTCCCAGCTCGCTCATGTCGGCGCCTTCACCAAGGCAGGGCATTCCATGCCCTTATTTAATCGTCTAAGTCCCTGTCACGACGATAAGTGGTTTCCTCATGGTGATTTCTGCCACCGTTTTCCAGCAGCGTCGCGCGCTCTTCCTGGAACGGCTCGGTGCCGTGGCCGCCGTGATTCCCGCCGCTCCGCTGGTCACCCATCACGCCGATGTGGAGCATGGCTTCCGCCAGCACAGTGATTTCTGGTACCTCACCGGCTTCGATGAACCGGGGGCTGTGGCGCTGTTCCTGCCGCACCGCAGCGAACACCCGTTCGTTTTGTTCGTGGAACCGAAGGACCCCTCGGCGGAGGTCTGGCACGGTTTTCGCTGGGGTTGTGAAGGCGCGGTGACCCAGTTCGGCGCCGACCTGGCCCATCCGCGCGCGGAGCTGGCCGAGCGGTTGGCGGAGTACCTCAAGGGGGCCGAAGGCATCGCGTTCCGGGTGGGTCGTCATCCGAGCGTGGAGCCGCTGGTGCTCTCCGCCTGGGCCGCCCAGCTCGATCGGGCTCCGCGCAGCGGCCAGGCGGCGCTTGGTCTGGTGGCGCCCTGCCCGCTGCTGCACGCGTTGCGCCTCCGCAAGAGCGAGGACGAACTGGAGCGCCTGCGCGAAGCGGCCCGGATCTCCGCGGAAGCCCATGAACTGGCGCGGCAGCTGGCCCGGCCCGGGCTGAACGAGCGGCAGGTGCAGGCCGCGATCGAGCAGCACTTTCTGGCCCAGGGCGCCCGTGGGCCTGCCTATGGCTCGATCGTCGCCGGTGGCGACAACGCCTGTGTGCTGCATTACACGAGCAACAATGCGCCCCTGCGGGACGGCGATCTGCTGCTGATCGATGCCGGTTGCAGCCTCAGTGACTACTACAACGGCGACATCACCCGCACCTTCCCGGTGGGCGGGCGCTTCAGCGGGGAGCAGCGCGCGCTCTACGACCTGGTGCTGGCCGCCCAGCAGGCGGCAATCGCCTGCGTGCAGCCTGAGGCCGATGCCGAGCAGGTGCATGCGGCCGCAGTACGGGTGCTGGTGGAGGGTCTGGTGGAGCTGGGCCTGCTGCAGGGGGAAGTGGATGGGCTGATCGAGCAGGGCGCCTACCGCCACCTCTACATGCACCGCACCGGCCACTGGTTGGGGCTCGATGTCCACGACGTGGGGGCGTACCGCCTCGGGGAGCATCCGGTGCCGCTCGAGCCCGGCATGGTGCTCACCGTGGAGCCGGGGCTCTATGTGAGTGATCGGCTGCCCGTGCCGGATGGTCAGCCCGCCATCGACGCGCGTTGGAAGGGGATCGGCATCCGCATCGAAGACGATGTGGCCGTGACCTCCAGCGGGCATGAGGTGCTCACCGCTGCTGCGCTCAAATCGGCAGAAGCCATGGAGCGGTGATGCTGGCCGCATTGAGCGGGCTGCTGGCTCAGCCGAGCAAATGGTTCAGCCGAGCAGGTGGTTCAACAACTCAGGAGCCTGCGCCGTGGTGGCCAGAATGTGATCAGCGCCTGCCTGGCGGAGCTGGTCTTCGTAGACCAACCGCTGCGCGCCCACTCCTGCAGCCTGCAGATGGGGCGGAGCCACCGCCAGGCTCACAAAGGCCTGGTCGGGATGGCGTGCCCGGGCGCGTTGCACCGTTTCGACATCAGCCACCGTGTCGCCCACATAGGCCACCAGGGGAGCTTCAAGGCCCAGCTCCGTGGTGGCCAGGCGGGCCGCAAGCATGAGCAGGCCGGTGGGATCGGGCTTGTCTGGGGCATCACCCATGGCGATCAGAGGGGGCTGCGGCAATCCGAGCCGCTGATGCAGCACAAAGCGCGCGGAAGCCGGTTCGGCGCCGCTCACGAACCCCCAGGCGAAGCCGTGCTGGCCCAGCTGCTCGAAGAAGGGCGGCTGCACCAACAACGTTTCTTCGCGGATGAAGCCCTGCCACCCTTCCGGCGGGCCGTCCGGGTCACCCCCAAAATAGAGTTGACTGAACACCTCCACCAGGGCGCCATGGCTGGGCAGGGGGGCAAGGCCGTGGCGGCGCAGCAACTCCAGCGACGCTTCCCAGTCGTTGTTCCACAGGCCTTCGCTTTTCAGTGCATCGACCTGGGCCGGCTCGGGCTTCCAACCGCTGTAGTGGTGAACGGTTTCGGCGAGGGCGCGGCGGTAGCTGCCGCTCACGTCGCGGATGACCCCGTCGATGTCGAACAGCAGAACAGCGCGGGGCTTCAGGGCAGGGAGGCCGGGGCTGGTAGGTTACTTGTTTGAGTGTCTTCCTTGAGCGCCGAACCTATGACGGCCAGCGAAAGCCCCGACGCGGTGGTTTCTGCGATCCCCGCCGCGTCCGCCATGCCTGAGATCCTTCCCGTCGCTGCGGATTCGAGTGGCGCCCGCGAGGGGCGTCCTGTGTTGCGTGGCGCCAGCGCCGCACTGGCCACGGCCACCCTCGACGAAGATGGCGTTCCTTCCGGCCACACGCCGAAAGCGGATGAAGGGCGCTTCCTGCTCAAGATCCTCTGGCTGCCCGACAACGTCGCGCTGGCCGTTGATCAGATCGTGGGCGGTGGCCCCAGCCCGCTGAGTTCCTATTTCTTCTGGCCGCGGGAAGATGCGTGGGAAACCCTTAAAGGCGAACTGGAAGCCAAATCCTGGATCACCGATAACGAGCGGGTGGAGATCCTCAACAAGGCCACCGAGGTGATCAACTACTGGCAGGAAGAGGGCAAAGGCAAGTCGCTCGATGAAGCCAAGCTCAAGTTCCCCGACGTCACCTTTTGCGGAACCGCCTGATCGGCGGCGGCCTAGCTTGGTCGACCTGTTCTGGCCAGCCTGTTCTGGCCAGAACAGGCACTTAAAAGCACTCAAAGAGCAAACGGCCATTCAGTGCCACTCCTCGGACTGACTGGACACTCTCTAGAACGCCAAAAAGCCCCGTTAAGGGGCCTTTTTTATACAATCAAAGCTTTGGGTTCGCGTCCACGATCAACATCTCCAGGCGGGTGACGACGTTCCGGTGAAGTTGTATGCAGGGCCGGTGGCGTTCAGAATGACAGGCGCGGTTCTCTAGAGCCGGCCTGAGATCATCTGCCGCGTTGATGGGGTTGGCTGGGCGACCGCCCCGAAAGGGCGGCGCTGTTGATCGATCAAGCCTTGCGGGTGGCTTGGAGCCTGGCCCGGGCGCGGGCCAGGTTCTGTACGGCTTTCACCTTTTCAGTGCTGGGGGGCTGGCCCTCGAAGCCAGCTGCGCGCAGTTGGGCTTCTTCCACCTGTTGCTCAGCGGCGGCGGCATCGATCTTGTCACCGAGCTCGGCGGTGTTCACGAGCACGGTGACTTCGTCGGCTTCGACTTCGGCAAAGCCGCCCATCAAGGCGATGGAGGTCCAGTCTTTGCCGCTGCGCAGGCGCATCACACCCACATCAAGGGCGGTGAGCAAGGAGACGTGGCCGGGGAGGATCCCCAGCTGCCCAGTGGTGCTGGGCAGGATCACCTCATCCGCGCTGCCGTCGAAAACGCTCTGGTCGGGTGCCAGAACACGGAGATTGAGAGTCATGGCGAGAAGGTGACAGGGAGATCAGAGGCGTTCCGTCGCTAATCAGGACTTGGCGTCAGCGAGGATCTTGGCGGCCTTCGCCCTCACCTGATCGATGTTGCCCACGAGGTAGAAGGCTGCCTCGGGCAGATCGTCGAGCTCACCGGCAAGGATCATGTTGAAGCCATTGATGGTGTCTTCTAGCTTCACGTATTCGCCGGATTGGCCGGTGAAGATCTCGGCCACAAAGAAAGGCTGAGAGAGGAACTTTTCGATTTTGCGGGCACGGTCCACGGTACGACGGTCGTCTTCGGAGAGTTCGTCGAGGCCGAGGATGGCGATGATGTCTTGCAGCTCTTTGTAGCGCTGCAGGGTGGATTGCACGGCGCGGGCGGTGCGGTAGTGATCATCACCCACAACCGCCGGCTGCAGCATGGTGCTGGTGGAGTCGAGCGGGTCGACGGCGGGGTAGATGCCCTTCGAGGCCAGGCCGCGGCTCAGCACCGTGGTGGCATCGAGGTGGGCGAAGGTGGTGGCGGGAGCCGGGTCGGTGAGGTCGTCGGCAGGCACGTACACGGCCTGGATCGAGGTGATCGAACCTTCAAGAGTGGAGGTGATGCGCTCCTGGAGCCCACCGACGTCGGTGCCGAGGGTGGGCTGATAACCCACGGCCGAGGGCATCCGGCCGAGCAGGGCGCTCACTTCGGAACCGGCCTGCACAAAGCGGAAGATGTTATCGATGAACAACAGCACATCCTGCTTGTTCACATCACGGAAGTGCTCGGCCATGGTGAGTGCCGACAGGCCCACGCGCATGCGGGCGCCAGGGGGCTCGTTCATCTGGCCAAAGCAGAGGGCCACTTTGGATTTGGGGAGATCTTCGGAGTTGATCACTCCGGATTCCTTGAA
>ERZ887849.1606-NODE-1606-length-20524-cov-10.730959_pt1 | contig 20524 bp, 16 predicted proteins | sample MGYA00521267_ERZ887849 | MGnify/ENA primary metagenome ERZ887849 (study PRJEB32303, sample SAMEA104408601) | aquatic metagenome | biome: Brackish water; feature: Pelagic; material: water | place: Baltic Sea | collected 2014-06-06T16:11:00 | depth 2,863 m ... | reverse complement strand
GCTCCCAGGGCTTGGTGGTGTTGCCGCAGTCTCCATCTTGTTACCGTTTATCTACTATCTAGATGCCTACTCGGGGTTGGCCATGTTGTTGGGGGCGGTCTCGGTCGTCTATACCTCAGATACGATTACCTCTGTCTTACTCGGTGCGCCTGGCTCGCCTGCTTCAGCACCTACGGCGATTGAGGGACACGCTCTGGCCAAACAAGGTCAAGCGGCCCGTGCTTTGGGAGTTGGCTTCTTAGCGTCAATGGTGGGCGGTCTGGTTGGGTCCTTGGTGTTGCTGTTTGCGATTCCTGTGGCTGGCCCCATCGTGTTGATGCTCTCGACACCTGAGCTATTCATGTTTGCACTGGTTGGTCTTTTCTTCGCGTCTTCCATGATTGGTAAAGATTTAGCCAAAGGCTTGGCGGCAGCCTGTCTTGGTCTACTGTTGGGCGTTGTCGGGCCAGCTCAAGCCGCTGCAGATTTCCGGTTTACCTTTGGCCAGGTGTATTTGCTGGATGGGTTTTCACTCACGATCGTAGCCTTGGGTTTGTTTGGCGTCGCCGAGGTGATTTCCATGCTCGCGACGGGTGGGGGCATCAGTCAGTCACGGATTGAGGTGGCGTCCTGGCGTGATGGATTTCATGATTTTTGGCGAAATCGCTGGTTGGTGTTGCGGGCGTCGTTGATTGGCGTCTTGGGCGGATTTGTGCCTGCGGTCGGTGCATCCGCATCCACTTGGGTGGCCTATGGGCATGCGATTCGGTCGACCAAGGATCGCTCAAAATTTGGTAAAGGTGAAATTCGAGGGATTGCAGCCTCAGAGGGTGCAAATAATGCCACCGTGATTTCTGATCTTGTCCCAACACTCTTGTTCAGTGTTCCTGGTGGACCTGCTGCGGCAATTTTCTTGGGTGCACTGTTCTCATTTGGGTACTACCCAGGCCCCCGCATGATTACCCAAAGTCCCGACTTAATGTTTTTGATCGTCTGGTCAGTCGCTTTGACATCCGTGGTGGGTGCCCTGATTTGCTTTGCAATCACCCCGGCACTCGCGCGCTTGACGCGAATTCCGTTTGCCATTATCGCCGCGCCCTTGGTGTTGATTATGGTGGTGGGGGCCTATCAATCGACGTCGACAATTGGTGACATCTTCATGTTGTTTGCCCTGGGTGGTCTTGGGTGGTTGATGAAGCATGGTGGGTGGCCGCGGGCGCCGGCCTTGGTCGGCTTTGTCTTATCTGGACCGATGGAGCAGTATTTTTGGCTGACCAATCAGATTCATGGATGGTCGTGGCTGATGCGTCCCGGCGTACTCGTGATCGGTTCGATTATTGTCATCCCACTGTTGCTCTCGGCCTATCGTTGGTATCGTGCGCGCCATCAAAGTGAGGATGCAGTCAAAGACGATGTGCCTCCTCCACCTGTCGAGACCTCAACAAGTAGTGTCGGCGTCGCACTTGTGCTGGCTGTCATCGTTGCTGTGATGTTCGTCTATGCGGTTTGGGAAATGCAGTCGTTCAACCCGGTATCGCGACTGATGCCTGCCCTTGCAATCGTGCCTGGATTGCCGTTGGCTCTGTGGTTGGTTTTTCGGGGTGTCCGCGAGTACCAAAATGATTTTGCCAATGACGGCGCGGAATTGTGGATTTTGCTGACCTTAATTGTGTATGCCATTGCCGTTTGGGCGATTGGCTTGAGTCTCCCGACCATTGCACTGATCGCTTGGATGCTCTTGGGTCGGGCGAAGATGCGGCTTTGGACTGGTGCAATCTATGGCGCAATTGTCTTTGCGATTGTGTGGATCTTGTTTGATTTACTGCGTGGCGACGCGCCTAGCGGCGCGTTGATCTCTTTGTTCTAGGAGGCTCTGATGGCCAATATGATTGATCCTTTAATTATCGAACCCAGTATCGATCCACTGACTAAAAAAATTGGTATTCGACATGTGAAAGCCACCAACGCCGGCGGAACGCGAACGAAGGTGCAGGTCAGAGAGTTTGACCCGGTGTATACCGATGAACCAGCCTCCTTGGGTGGAACCAATACTGCACCGAGTCCTTTGGAAACGATTTTAGTGGCACTGGTTGGTTGCGATGGGGTGATCATTCATGGGGTCGCGAACGCAATGAACTTTGCCTATACAGGTGTGGATTTCTCAGCTGAAAGTCAGATTGACGTGCGTGGTCCAAAGGGAGTCCCTGGAATTCGGCCTTATTTCGAAAGTGGCCGATTGGAAATCACCCTGTATTCCGATGAGTCCGAGGAACGTTTCAAACAGCTTTGTCGCAATGTCGAATTCCGCTGCCCAGTGATGAACTTGTTAAACGCCGCGCAGGTCGACATGACTGTCATCTGGTCCAAGCGCGCTGCATCCGAGTACGATGGGTCTGTTGATTAACGCGTGACATCGCTTGAGTATTTGAGGCAGTCGCGGTCTGATTGAGAGAGGTAGTGAGTGACAGTGTCTGCATCCAACACAATTCCACGTGTGGACGATGCGCGGGCAATTCGTCGGTTTCTAACACAGGTACTGGGGATGTGGCTCGATCGCGAGGATGGACTCATTGAGTGCCTACACGCGATACAAGACTCCTATGGATGTTTACCCAAACCGATCCTCAAAGAGCTTGCGCAGATGCGCCGCCAGTCATCCGCCGAACTTCTCGGTGTTGCCACCTTTTATCACCATTTTCGTATTGTGGATGCGATCCCCATTCAAACCATCCGTACGATTCGTGTCTGTGAGGGCGTGAGTTGCGCATTGCGTGGTGCGCACGGGTTGACCGAACACATCAGAGCCGAGTTGGCGTCACACCATGCGTTAGTCATCGAACCGGTCCCTTGTGTCGGTCGGTGTGAGCATGCACCGATCGCTGTGGTTGGGCAGCGACCGGTTCACCATGCCTCGGTCGAATCGGTCGTTGAGACAGTGCACGCGAAGGCTTGGGAGCACCCTGAGAGCGCAAGGCAGGGATCCTTTGATCCAGTGCGCTGTCTGCAGGATCGGCAGGGACAGCTTCCTCGCAGTGCACAGATTGCACCGGATTGGGTTGGGCTCGCTACCTATGTGCGAGACGGTGGATATCAACTGTTGGCTGAGATTCGGGCATCCAGTGAACGCGCAGACAGCGCCCTTGAGGAGCTAGGGCGCGCAGCCTTACGTGGACTTGGTGGAGCTGGATTTCCGGCCGGGCGAAAGTGGTCGATCGTACGACAACAGCCAAGTCCGCGTGTCTTAGTGGTGAACTTGGATGAAGGGGAGCCGGGCACGTTTAAGGACCGCTCCTATCTTGAGCGGGATCCTCATCGCTTTTTGGAAGGGATGCTGATCGCCGCAGCTGTGGTGGATGTTGCACGATGCTATGTCTATCTGCGCGATGAATATGCTGGCGCACGTACCATTTTGCAGCAGTGCCTTAATGAACTTGTGCATAGCGACGTGATCGACGCCGAGTTTGTTGAGTTACGTCGGGGTGCAGGGGCCTATATTTGTGGAGAAGAGTCCGCTCTGATCGAATCCATCGAAGGTCGGCGAGGTGAACCTCGTCATCGACCACCCTACGTGGCAGAGCGGGGATTGTTTGGCCACCCCTCGCTGGTCCATAACTTTGAGACGCTCTACTGGGTGCGAGATATTTTGCAGCGTGGTGCGCAGTGGTGGAACAGTTACGGTCACAACGGGCGAACCGGACTTCGCTCGTTTAGTGTCAGTGGTCGCGTTCGTGAGCCCGGTGTCAAGTTGGCACCTGCCGGGATCACCTTGACTGAATTGATCCAAGCATATTGCGGTGGGATGGAGCCTGGACATACCTTGTATGGCTATTTTCCAGGTGGTGCATCTGGGGGAATGTTGCCGGCATCAATGGCCGATGTTCCCTTGGATTTCGACACGCTTCAATCGGTCGGTTGTTTTATTGGATCTGCTGCAATCGTGATCTTTAGCCAGCACGATAAGGCCCGGGATCTTGCCCAGCAAACGATGGACTTTTTTCGCCATGAGAGTTGTGGTCAATGCACCCCCTGCCGCGAAGGTACGGGGCGTGCACTGGATTTGATGCAGGCATCCCATTGGGATGTGGACTCCCTGCGCGATCTCGCTGAAGTTCTGCGTGAGGGTTCGATTTGTGGATTGGGCCAAGCTGCACCCAATACCTGGGACTGCGTTCAACGTTATTTCTCACATGAGGTCTCGGGGAATGTCTAGCGCAGCACAGAGCCGCGTCTTGATCACCCTCAATGGGTTACCCGTTGAGGCAACTGTTGGTGAGACGGTGCTCTCGGTTCTTTCTCGTGAGCAGATCGCCATCCCCTCGTTGTGTTGCGATCCATCCTCGGGTGCGGATGGGAACTGTCGCTCGTGCTTGGTGGAAGTGTCGGGTTTTAAAACCTTGCAGCCGAGTTGCCTCTGTCAGGTGAGCGGTCAGATGGAGATCACTACCCATTCAGAGCGCGCTGAGCGGGTGCGTCGAGGTGTCTTGGCGTTGCTCGCTGAACAAGCGCCAGGCAGTCAGATGGATGGGGCGAGCGAGTTGGCTGGTTGGTTACGCCACTATGCAATTGTGCCGAGCGTCGCTGAGCCTCCAGACACGATCGATCGCTCCCACCCTGCCTTTGTCTTCGAGAAGAACGCGTGTATTCAGTGTGATCGATGTGTTCGCGCCTGTCAGGATGTCCAGGTCAATGGGGTGATTGGTGTGTCAGGACGTGGTGCATCGAGTGCGATTATCTTTGGCTTGGATCAAACCATTGTCGACAGTCCCTGTGTGGGCTGTGGGGAGTGTGTCGCTGCCTGTCCCACGGATGCATTACGGATTGAAGAGCGCACAGCGCCCACGGAGTCCATTGCCTCCATCTGTCCCTACTGTGGAGTCGGTTGTGCGTTGACGTATCAGGTCAGCGAAACCGGTGAGATTTTGTCTGTGGATGGCCGAGATGGCCCTGCCAATGCGGGCCGGTTATGTGTTAAAGGGCGCTTTGGTTATGACTATGCGCACCACCCCGAGCGACTGACACAACCCTATTTACGTCGCGCGGATGCGCCAAAAAGTGCTGATTTTGTGGATGCGGTGCTGTCGGGCGCGCGTCGATGGGAAGAGGCCTTTGAACCAGTGTCCTGGGAGGTTGCCCTCTCCCACGCGGCGCAAGGGTTTCTGTCACTAAAAACGCAGTATGGCGTGAATAGTCTGGCAGGCTTTGGATCCGCGAAAGGATCCAATGAGGAAGCCTATCTATTTCAGAAGCTGATACGGACAGGATTTGAGAACCATCACGTGGATCACTGTACCCGGTTGTGTCATGCCTCGAGTGTGGCGGCATTACTGGAGGGCTTGGGTTCTGGCGCGGTGAGTAATCCGGTTCGGGATATTCAGTGTGCGGATGTGGCGATTTTAATTGGATGTAATCCGACCGTGAATCATCCGGTGGCAGCGACCTGGATGAAACAGGCAGCTCGCAGTGGAACGGATCTGATTGTGATCGATCCGCGACAAACCGAGATTGGTCAGCATGCGACCATCCAACTGCAAATTCATCCAGGGTCAGACATTGCCCTGATTAATGCACTGCTGCATGTCATTGTCCTTGAGGGCCTTGTGAACAACGCCTTTGTTGATGCTCGGGTTGACGGTTTTGAGGCACTGGCTGCGCATCTGATGGCATTTTCACCGGAACAGATGGCACCGATCTGTGGGATTACACCGGAACGGATTCGTGAGGTGGCCAGACGATACGCAACCGCATCGGCAGCGATGATTTTTTGGGGTATGGGCATCAGTCAGCATGTGCATGGTACTGATAACGTGCGTGGATTGATCGCGTTGGCAGCGGTGACTGGACAGATTGGTCGGCCCGGGACTGGTTTACACCCCTTACGTGGACAGAACAACGTCCAGGGTGCGAGTGACGCTGGCTTGATTCCGATGATGTTACCGAACTACCAGCGTGTTTCATCTGCAGAGAGTAGAGCGCCCTTTGAAGCGCTCTGGGGGCATTCGCTGAGTGCGCAGGCGGGATTGACTGTGGTTGAGATTCTTGAACGGATGGATCCAGCACGTTCTGATTCGGAGCGGATGCGCGGGCTCTATGTCATGGGGGAGAATCCAGCCATGAGTGATCCTGACTTGACGCATGCGCGAGAGGCCTTAGCTTCACTGACGCATCTGGTGGTCCAAGATGTGTTCATGACTGAGACAGCGTTATTGGCGGACGTTGTGTTGCCGGCAAGCGTGTGGATTGAAAAAACCGGCACGGTGACCAATACCGATCGAACGGTGCAACTGGGTCGAGCTGCGACTCCTCCACCGGGGGATGCAAAGCAGGATCTTTGGATCATTCAGGCGATGGCTGAGAAGCTGGGGCTGTCATGGCACTATCCAGGATCTGATCATGGTGTTGGTGCGGTGTTCGATGAAATGATCCAGGCAATGGGCTCCGCTTATGCAGGTCTCTCTTGGGCGCGATTACAGCGAGAGAGCAGCGTTACCTATCCGTGCCCCAGCGCAGACTCTCCGGGCCAGTCAGTGTTGTTCCATGACCGCTTTCCCACTGCCAATGGACGTCTGCGTGTTGTCGCCTCGCAATATCAGGGGCCCAATGAACCCACATCCAAAGACTATCCGTTGAGTCTGATTACGGGGCGTGTCTTGGAGCACTGGCACACTGGAACGATGACGCGCCGGTCGAGAACACTCTCCACACTCTATCCTGAGGCACTGTTGTCGATCCATGTGGCTGATGCCGAACGATTGATGATTCATGAGGGAACGATTGTCGACGTGACCTCACCGCATGGTCGGATTCAGGTCAAGGTCTGTCTCGATGAGCGTGTTGCCCCAGGGACTGTTTTTTTGCCGTTCGCATTTTTCGAATCTGCTGCAAATGTGCTGACCCATTCAGCGTTGGACCCGTATGGCAAGATTCCTGAGTTTAAGCATACTCCCGTGCGTGTTCAGCCGATGACGCGGGGTGTCGAATCCACGTGACTCATCGAAGCCCGTTGCATTGCACCTGGATCTGGGGATTGGTAGTGCTTGCAGGGCCTGTGTGGGCATCTGCGCCTGAGAGTGGAGGCATGATCTGTGAGGCGGCCAAGGCAGATAACTTGGCCGGTTATGCGACCTCTCGCATGGCCACATTGACGGAAGTGTCGACACAATCACGGGGAATGTTTGATATCCAGTCAGTGCAACTGAATTGGAAAGATCGCTCTGAAGCTCGCTTACGCATTGTTCGCTCCGCCTCTGGTCTTGCACAATTTCAAGTTGACGTGGTGAGATCTGGGGCCCCAGATTGGGCAGATGCCTTTGCCGGCGACTGCATGCTGATCTCCCGTCGACAATTGCGTCGACATGCGTCGGGTCAGTGGCTTGATTTGCGCATCGAGTCAGGGGGCCGTTCGAGCAGTCGTCCCTATAATCCGCCCACTCCTGACATCACCTATGCCAGTTCGCCGCGCGGTCCGATTATTGGGCATGTGGATTCTGGGATTGATTATCGTCGACTGGATTTTCAGGCGCATTTTCTTGCGGATGCAGATGGGCAATGGCTTGCCCGTGATGCCTGGGATGGAGATCAGCAGCCTTTTGATTTGGATGTCGGACGTTCGCCATTTTTTCCGAGAGAGCATGGGTCGCGCGTATTGGATGTGTTGTTACAAGAGACCGATCACGTCTCCGTGATTCCATTACGCTATCCACGTCCTCAAATCGAGGCACTTGGTGGACATGTGCGCTGGCTGATTGACTCAGGGGCCACCTTGATCATGCTCCCGATGGGCTCGTTTCAGGCGCGTGATTGGGAGTCTTTAAGAAGCGTGATCGAGGCCTACCCTAAGATTGTATTCGTGATCTCCGCAGGCAATAACGGGGTCGATCTTGGTGCTCAACCGGTCTATCCAGCCGTGTTTCCTCTGCCGAATATTCTGACGGTCACCTCAGTCTTCTCCGACGGGACAATTGCTGAGGGTGCAAATTATGGGGCAGCAGTGGATCTTGGGATACCCGCTGAGAACTTGACTGCTCGGGGTATTGAGGGAGTGCCTGCCACTGTCAGTGGCTCGAGCTTTGCAGTCCCGATCGCCACTGCATGGCTGGCTAAGCTGCAGCGCTGTGAGCCGGAGTTATTTGGTGAGGCCTTAATCAACACCTTGCGAGATCGTCTGCTACCCAGCCCAGATGCGGCAACGCAAGGATGGATTTCCCACGATGTTGGGCAAACGATTCGTTGCGAATCTAAGCCTGCGATTTGATTTGGATAGTCTGGCTCATGGGGCCGGCTCGATGTTTTCTCCTGAATGGCGGGCTGTCAGGAGAGTCCTGCGTCTGCTGACTATGGCTTTTACGACCAATGTCTAAGGTAGGCGTTTCTAGATAAAACGCAGCGACGTGGATCAGTGCTCTCCGTATCAGCCCAGTGTCCATGCAGGTTTGCCCAATACCAGTTTGATCTGACTGCGTTTTATCAAGATTTCCGGAAATTAAACATGTTTTTGCAAGTTGTTCCCGGGATCTGTTCGGTAGTAAGTTAAAAAAAAAGGATAAACAGATAACGCACGCCGCGATCACCCATGTGCTCCGGCAATGAGACTCTCGATTGGTCATGTTAGATATCTTTGACCGTCGCGCTGAATGTGAGCTTTATCAATAATAAGTAGGGACAGTTATGCTGAAATCACTGTATATCGATCCGGAGAAATGCACCGGATGCCTTCAGTGCGAGATGGCGTGTTCGCTCGAGAACACTGGGATCTTTAATCCCTCCCAATCGCGGATCAAAGTCTTTAGTTTCGAGGATGCGGGGCGCAAGGTGCCTTACACCTGCACGCAGTGTGACGAAGCCTGGTGTATGCAAGCGTGCCCTGTGGATGCGATTAAGCTCGACAAGCACACAGGTGCCAAGGTGGTTGAGGAAGAAACCTGTGTCGGCTGCAAGGTTTGCACGATTTCGTGTCCATTCGGAACCATCAATTACGTCGCTGAAACCGGGAAAGTCCAAAAGTGCGACCTCTGTGGTGGCGATCCGGCCTGCGCGGCAGCTTGCCCAACAGAGGCCATCACCTTTGTGGATGCCAACTGGACCGGCTTAGAAAGGATGCGTACTTGGGCCGCTCGGGCCAATGAAGCCAGTCTCTAAGGGGGGACAGAACGATGGGTTGGACACGTAAAATCCTTCGGGTAAACCTCACTGAAGGGACCTGTAAGGCTGAAGATTTAAATATGACATGGGCGAAGGACTATCTCGGATCACGAGGCCTTGCCACCAAGTATCTCGTGGAAGAAATGGATCCCAAGGTGGATCCATTATCACCCGAGAATAAGTTGATCATGGCGACCGGCCCACTGACCGGGACCATGGCATCCACTGGTGGCCGTTATACGGTGGTCACCAAGGGCCCTCTCACTGGCGCAATCGCTTGCTCGAACTCCGGTGGATATTTCGGGGCGGAGATGAAGTTTGCCGGCTGGGACATGATTATTTTTGAGGGGCGCTCGGAGAAGCCTGTCTACTTAATGCTTGAAAACGATCGCGCTGAATTAAAGGATGCGTCCCACCTCTGGGGCACCTCGACCTGGCATACCGAAGAGCAAATTAAAAAAGATAATCAGGATCCTCAAATTCGGGTGTCGTCAATCGGTAAGGCCGGTGAGAATCAGGTGCTGTTCTCGTGTGTCGTCAACGATTTGCATCGTGCGGCCGGACGCTCTGGGGTGGGTGCAGTGATGGGTTCCAAAAACCTGAAAGCTGTGGCCTTGCGTGGAACCAAAGGCGTTTCTGGGATCGAGGATTTTACCGAATTCGCGAAGGTGACCAAAGAGAAGAAGGCAATCCTGGCCGAGAACGCGGTGACAGGGCAGGGTTTACCAACCTATGGCACGCAAGTACTGATGAACGTGATTAACGAAATGGGTGCGCTCCCGACCCGTAATCACAAGTCAGTCCAGTTTGAAGACGCCAATGCCATTTCTGCAGAGGCGATGGCCAAGCCTCGTGAAAGTGATGGGAAAGCGCAATTGGTGACTAATGCGGCCTGTTTTGGTTGCACGATTGCCTGTGGCCGGATCTCGAAAATCGATAAAGAACATTTCACCGTGGTCAACAAGCCGCAGTACTGGGGTGCTGCGGGCGGTCTTGAGTACGAGGCGGCATGGGCTCTCGGTGCGGCGAATGGCGTGAATGATCTTGACGCCTTGCAGTACGCCAACTTGATCTGTAATGAACAGGGTATGGATCCGATTTCTTTTGGTGCCACTATCGGTGCCGTGATGGAAATGTATGAGAATGGCACGCTCGACGAGGCCGCGATTGGGGTGAAAGCACCTTTTGGGTCCGCTGCTGCACTCTGCGAGTTGGTGGACATGACGGCCAACGGTGTTGGATTCGGGGTTGAGATTGGTCTGGGGTCCAAGCGTCTGTGCGAAAAGTATGGGCAACCCGAACTCTCTATGAGCGTGAAGGGACAAGAGTTCCCAGCCTACGATGCGCGGGGTATTCAGGGCATGGGACTGACGTATGCCACATCAAACCGCGGTGCATGCCACCTTCGGTCATACACGGTGGCCTCGGAAGTGTTGGGGATTCCGGTGAAGACCGATCCACTGACGACCGATGGGAAGCCGGAATTGGTGATGGCGTTTCAGGATGCCACTGCGGCATTTGATTCATCAGGCCTCTGCATCTTCACTAGCTTTGCGTGGTCGTTGGCTGATATTCAGCCTCAGATCGACGCGGCGTGCGAAGGTGAGTGGTCTCTCGAGAAGCTTAGCCAAGTGGGCGAGCGCATCTGGAACATGGAGAAGATGTTCAATTTGGAAGCCGGTCTTACCAAGGATGATGATCGCTTACCCAAGCGGTTGACCACTGAACCCGCTGAAATGGGCCCGGCAAAAGGGCTTGTATCAGGGGTCCCAGAAATGCTGCCGAAGTACTATGAAATTCGGGGCTGGGATACCGAGGGTCATCCCAAGGCAGAAACCAAAGCTCGATTGGGCTTGTAAGGCCGACTCGAGACAACGCCCCACACGATGGGGCGTTGTTTTGACCGCATTCTTTGAGGCATGGTGATGAAGCATCTCATCTTGGGCAATGGCCCGACTGGCGTGATTGCCGCAGAAACACTCCGTAAAGCCGACCGTCATGCTGAGATTATGATGGTTGGGTCCGAACCCGAACCACCCTACTCGCGGATGGCCATTCCATATTTGCTTGAGGGGAATATCGATGAATCAGGGACCTATCTTCGGAAAGCTGATGGTCATTTTGAGTCCCTGCAGATTGACAATCGCATTGGGGTCGCCACGGCAGTGAATGCTGCCGACAAAGTAGTCGCATTCGCGGATGGATCGACAGAGTCTTATGACAAGTTGCTGATCGCGACGGGTTCACATCCGATTTGTCCTCCCATCCCGGGTGTGGATCTTCCGCACGTCCATACCTGCTGGACGCTTGCCGATGCGCGCGCGATTGCCGCGCGGGCTGGCGCTGGGACGCGTGTGGTGCAAGTGGGTGCGGGCTTTATTGGATGCATTATTTTAGAGGCACTCGCCAAGCGTGGTGTCGATTTGACTGTGGTCGAGCTGGGTGATCGGATGGTGCCACGAATGATGACGCCGAAAGCAGGCGCCATGATTAAGCACTGGGTTGAATCAAAAGGCGTGCGGGTCGTGACTGAAGCGCGCGTGGAGCGTATCGACGCGAGTTCCTCGCAAACACCATCGTTGCTTGAGACGGTGAAAGGTTTATTGGGCCATGCACAGGCCGACGCACCCTCATCTGTGATGACGGTCACCTTGTCGACCGGCGAACGGATTGAGTGTGATTTGGTGATTGTGTCCGCCGGTGTGCGTCCAAATATTGGCTTTTTGGATGGCTCAGGTATCGCGGTAGGACTGGGTGTGTTGACAGATCGTCACATGCAATCGTCAGTGGCGGATGTCTATGCGGCTGGGGATGTTGCCGAAGCACCTGACTTATTCTCTGGTACACCCATGGTGTCCGCGATTCAGCCCAATGCGGCTGATCAGGCACGGATTGCAGCACTCAATATGGCAGGTAAGTCCGTGCCTCATGGTGGTGTAATGGCGATTAACGTACTGGATACCTTGGGACTGATTTCGAGCTCGTTCGGGCAGTGGGAAGGGGTTACTGGTGGAGATGGTGTCGAAGTCGCAGATCCTGACTCGCATCGCTATATCAGCTTGCAATTCAAGGATGATGTCTTAGTGGGCGCGACCTCGATTGGGTTGACCCAGCACGTGGGCGTATTACGTGGATTGATTCAATCGCAGGTCAGCTTGGGCGACTGGAAACAGGCACTGATGCATGATCCATTGCGCGCGATGGATGCATACTTAGCCTCTGTTCAGAAACCAGGTGTATTGCATGACCAAACCCATGGCCACGCTCAAGCTGTTTGCTAGCCTGAGCCAATATTTACCAGCGACCGCTGTCGATAATCGTCTCGACATTACAGTTGAGTCTGACACGACCATTGCAGCCATCATCGAGCGGTTCAACCTCCCTGAGAAATTAGTGCATCTGGTGTTGGTCAATGGTGTCTACATTGATCCATCCGACCGCGCCCAGCGCGTCCTACAGCCGGGAGAGGTGTTGGCTATCTGGCCGCCTGTCGCGGGCGGCTGATGGAGCACTCTGATTGGACCGAATTGGTCCGAACCGTATCAGCCAGCCCGTCGGAATATGCCCGAGGCCTGCATCAGGCTGTTCCGGGTGGGGTGACTGGTGGACCCTTGCACTTTGCCGTCTGTGCGGATGATATGAGGATTCAAATCGATCTGATTCCCGGTCCAGATCATGTGATTGCGCTGCTTCGCCTTCCATCGTTAACGGCCACTTGGCGCTTAACCGGGGGCAGTGCGGCATCTCGTCAGGCGCTTGTCGCAAAAATGGATCTGGCGATGCGTCGAGGTGGTGGCTGATGGATGATCAGCAATTACTGCGATACAGCCGACACGTACTGTTGAACGACTTCGGTATTGCTGGCCAAGAGCGCCTCATGGGTAGTCACGTGCTGATTATCGGGGCCGGGGGACTTGGCTGTGCTGTTGCCATGTATCTTGCGAGTGCAGGCATTGGACAACTCACAGTCTGTGACGGTGATCAGGTGGAGATGAGTAATCTGCAACGACAGGTACTTCACCGCGCGTCACGCATTGGGATGAATAAAGCATTATCGGCGCAGCAGGAGCTTGCCGATCTCAATCCCGAATGCCAGGTGACGGCGATCCCTGAGTATGTCGATGCTGCGTTACTGGATCGGTTGGTCCAATCCGCGATGGTGGTGGTTGAGGCCAGTGATCATCTCGCGACGCGTCACGCTGTCAATCGCGCCTGTGTGCGTTGGAAGACGCCATTAGTGAGCGGTGCGGCAATTCAGTGGGTGGGCCAACTCGCGGTATTTGACGCGCGTCAGCCGGACTCGCCGTGCTACGCCTGCTTTGTCTCAGAGCATACGGAGTCACCAGATTTGAGCTGTAGCGAGACCGGAATCGTCGCCTCTGTCACGGGAACAATTGGAACCATGCAGGCGACCGAGGTCTTGCGTCTGTTGGTGCATGACCGGAGCGCTCTGCGTGGTCGAATGCTGCTCTATGATGCGATCAATGCATCCTGGCAGGACCTCATGATCCCCAAAAAGCCGACCTGTTCGGTGTGCCAACCGGCTGATTCGTCACTGGCTGACTCCGGTGTTGGCCGCGCCTAAGTCGATGACCGACTGCATGATCGCTCTGCCAGGGTAAGACGGAGCCCCCTTTGGGCCTTGAACTTGAAGTGCCTTCGCGCCATCTCCTCCACATGCACACAATGATGGGCATCTGTTGACGAATATGCCCATGGTGATTCTGGGTAAGGAGCTTTGATTGGATTCACTCACGCAGGCCGTTCTGGGCGGCGCTGTGACTTATGCGGTCCTGGGTCGGCGTTTGGGGAAGCGTGCCATGCTCTATGGCGCCGCCTTAGGAACTCTGCCTGATCTGGATGTGTTCATTGATTTCGGTGGACCCATCGAAAACATGACCTACCATCGTGGATTTTCGCACTCACTATTCGTCCAAGCGGCACTGACTCCAATGCTTGCCTGGCTGTTTTCGCGAACGCGTACCTTCTTTGATCCACTATTTCTTCGCTGGTGTATCGCGATTTTTCTATGTTTTGTGACGCACACTCTGGCGGATACGTTCACGGTCTATGGCACCCAGATTTTATGGCCACTGACAGACCACCCCTTCGCCCATTCGATTTTATTTATTGTCGATCCTGCCTACACGGGACCCCTTCTCATCGCGTTTATCGGCGTTTTACTCGTCCGCGACGTGGGTAAAGCTATACGGCTGAATGCGTGGATGCTGGGTCTCTCTACGCTCTATTTGGTCTGGAGTACTGGGGCAAAAATTGCCATTGATCACACAGTGGAAAGTGCCTTGGCGCAGCGAGGGATTATCCCGGAGGTCTATGAATCCACCCCGGCACCACTCAATACGCTGCTCTGGCGGGGCGTTGCGGTTCAAGGTGATCGCTACTACGAGATTTGGGCCTCGGTATTTGATGAGATTGATCAGGTTCAGATCACAGAGTATCCGCGCAATCTGGATTTGCTGGCGTCCGTGGCGGACCACCCAAGCGTGCAACGCCTTCGTTGGTTTACCAAGGGGCAGTACAAGGGTTGGCAAGACGGCGAACTGGTGTACCTGTCAGATCTCCGAATGGGCGTTGCAGGGGCCTATGTCTTCAACTTCGAAGTCGGTCGTCTAGAGGGTGGAGCGATCGTGCTTGGACAGTTTGATCAACTCGAACAGCGCCCCGACCTTGAGCGACTGCCATTACTTTGGCAGCGGATTTTTGATGCAAATATCGAAATCTCCATGCCGCCAGGGGAGCTTTGAATTCCATTTTCGCACTTGCTGTGCTGCCTTTTACCCTCGCAGGATTGTCGGCAACCATGTGAACAGATGAGTACGCTTGGTTAGCTCGATCTGGGATTAAGACCGCGCTTTCGTATCCGTTCGCGCTGGTACTTCAATGATTACGTTGTCTTAGGTATGTATAGCCTCGTGCATCAACCGCTGGCGCGATGACGTCGAACAGGGCGCTGTGGACTGCCTTGGAATCAGAGTCGGCGTTGCCATTTGTATGGCGTCCCCAGTGATCGGTCTCATCAATAGTTCGAGTGCAGTGCTCGCAATTTGGTTGAATGGCACGCGGACTGTGCTCAGAGGGATCGGCAGTAGACTCACGAGTGGAATATCATTGTAACCGACGACGGACACATCCTGAGGAACGCTTAGACCCAAGCGTTGAATGACTGAGAGCGCCCCGATCGCGGTGTTATCGTTGACTGCAAAGATTGCTGTCGGGCGTGGGTTCAGCCTGAGAAGGGTATCTGCTGCCTCGGCCCCAGATTCAATCCCAAAACTCGAATCGACAATCCACTCCGGCTGAATCCGAAGGCCTGCCTCCGCCATCGCATCTTGGAATCCTTCTCGTCTCAAGCGAGCGCTGGATGCGAACCCTGGACCGCTAATCAGCCCAATGCGGGTATGCCCCAGATCAATCAGATGGCGTGTTGCCAAGTATCCCCCGAGTCGATCATCGCCAATCGATGATGGGCTTTCCCCATCCGTCCTCAGGGCGAGCACAAAGGGTACCCCACGGGCGCGTAATTCTGCGGGAAACGGATCGTCATCGCGTGCAGTTGCGAGAATCAATCCGTCCACGCCTCGATTGAGCAGGCGGTCCGCAGCGATCCGTACCTGTTCCGGCTGGTCCTCAGTGGTGGCAACAATCGCGAATTGATGTGTCCGGGTTGCCGCCCGAGTAATCGCCTCATAGAGCATGGCCATGACAGTGTCGGTGAGGCGCGGGACAATGACGCCAAGTGTCATTGTCTTGCCCCGTCGCAGACTCGCTGCTGAGTTATCACGGATATAGCCCAACTCGAGTGCGGCTTCTCGGACACGCTTGGCGGTCTCGCTTTCAGATCGTGGGAGACGCTCATCTAAAATGCGCGAAACAGTCGATTTCGAGACGCCAGCTGCCGCTGCAACGTCATGCAAGGTCACTCGGCCCTCCCGCTGAATAACCTCAATACCGCCGATTTGATGGTGTTGATTCATATGTCGTCCTTGCAAATAAGCATGCAGTTTGTACCACAGGCTTGACCCTGCGAGGGAACGCTCTTACTATAGGAACGTTCCCACAAACGTTCTCTCATATCCTGAGATTTCGTGCAAGGGAGTCACCAACTGGATTGGTAACGATATTAGCAACCATTGCATCAATAGGAGCCCAGCATGACAGTTATGGATCTAAAGGGGTTGAGTCCCGCCCCAGTAACAGCGTTTAAACCAAATGGAGACCTCGATTTTGACGCCAATATTCGGGTCGCAAAATGGCTCGCATCCTTCGATGATGTGAAGTCTATGGTGATCTTGGGGCACGCAGGCGAAGGCACATTCCTGACTGAGGGCGAGCGCTTAGATTTGATTCGCGCCTATGTTGACGCGGTTGATGTTCCAATCATCGCGGGGATCACTGGCGAAGGCACCAAGGTTGCCGCGGAGGAAGCCAAGAAGTGCAAGGACGCGGGGGCAACAGGTGCGTTGGTCTATCCGAACCATGGTTGGTTGCGGTTTGGATTTCAAAAGGGCGCCCCACAAGACCGCTACAAGGCGATTTGGGAGCATTCTGGCTTACAGGAAATTTTGTTCCAGTATCCAGATGCTACAAAGGCAAGTTATGACCTCGAGACACAGTTAGAAATTGCCGCACAGCCAGGGGTTGTTGCGACAAAGAATGGTGTCAGAAATATGAAGCGTTGGTACGTGGAGATTCCCGCACTGCGGAACGCACATCCCGATTTACAGATTTTGTCCTGTCATGATGAGTGGCTGTTGCCAACAATGTTCGACGTGGATGGCTTATTAGTTGGCTACGGCAATGTCACTCCTGAACTACTCATTGATCTGATTCACGCGGGCAAAGCCCAAGACTATCCCGAAGCACGTCGCATCTTCGAACAGCTTCTTCCTGTGACCCAGGCCGTCTACCACCGTGGATCGCATATGGAAGGCACGGTTGCTCTGAAGATCGGAATGCGGTATCGCGGGGTCTTGAATAACGCAACCATTCGGGAACCCCTCAAGGATCTTGGTGCAGCCGCTGAGCGCGAAATCGAACGCGCATTTGATGCGGCGGGCGTAGGACCCGTGAATTTGAGTGCAGTGGCCTAACACAATGCCCAGTGAGAACGCTGGGCTTTTCTAACAATAAGGAGAGTTCACCATGTCTATTTCAATAGTTCGCTGTTTAAGGGGTGCATTATTCGGAGCCCTGGCGTTGGCCCATGTTGTTCCTGCTTATGCAGGTGAGATACGCATCGGCGCAATGCGTGAGGGGTCCTCATGGTATGTGTTTGCAGCGACCCTCGAGCAGATGCTCGAGCCAGTGCTGGGAGCTAACACAGTCGAAGTCATTGCGCGGGGCGGCGGTGTTGCGAACCCTATGGTCGTGCAGTCGGGAAAAGCGGAAATTGCGCTGTCAAATGTTGCGACTTCAGTTTGGGCGCGCGACGGGCATGCCATCTATGGGGGCCAAAAAGCCCCTGATATTCGTGCATTAGTTGGTGGATTGAACAAGGTCTATGTTGGCGTCATGGCCCGAAAATCATTCGCTGATGAGATGGGAACCACTGATCTAGGCGAAATGATTCGTTCCGGAAAGCCCCTGCGGTTACTCATGAAACCGACTGGCTCAAGTGCTGTTCCCGCGGCGGAGATCATCTTGGCAGCCTATGGCTCGAGTTTCGATAAGGTCAAAGCGGATAAGGGTCGAATTTTGCAGGTCGCCCAAGCGCAAATCGCCGATTCGATTCGAAACGGGAATGCAGACATCTACATTGATACGATGATCAAGGGCCACCCAACCATTACAGAAGTGAACTTGACTGCAGACACTGTGTTTTTGGATGTCCCTGAGGAAGCAATGGCGCTCCTTGCCAAGAATGGCCTCACACCAGGGATGTACGGTCCATGGTTTGCCGACCAAACTGGCCCTAATGCCGGTGCAAACTTGGGCACGGTGCTTATCGCCAATGCGTCCTTGTCTGACGAGTCAGCCTATCAGATCACCAAAATACTCTGCGAGAATGCGGAAAAAATGGCGAAATCCCATGCCGCATGGAGTTTCTTTATACCCGAGAACGCATGGAAACCTGAAAACATTGGTATTCCGTTGCATGATGGGGCAGCCAAGTACTATCGCGAACGTGGCTGGATGTAACTGACCTCAGAAGGGGGTGAACGCGTCACCCCCTTTACCCCGTTCCACTGAGCTTAAAGGATACCGTACCTCCGATGAGTGATGTTCAATATAGTCGTTCACCTGCATTTTTCATCGGTTTGGCCTTTATCGCATTTCAGTTGTGGATTGTTATCAATCCGCAGCAAGCCTTATTTGAGCGGCCCATTCACCTCTCATTTGCACTCGTCTTGTTGTTCCTGTACCGACCACTCACAAATCAGTATCTGCCTTTATGGATGTGCCGATCGATCGATCTGATTTGTATCTTGGGCGCACTGGGGGTCAGTCTCTATTACGTGCTCGCATTCGATCGACTCACGACACGCATGGAAAATGTGTCCCCTGTATTGACTGTGGATATGGTGGTTGGGGTCGGCTTGGTGCTGCTTTTACTTGAGGGAGCGCGTCGTGCGGTGGGTTGGGTACTCGTCGCAGTACTTGGAACCTTTATTGCCTATGCATTTCTTGGGGCGTTGTTACCTGGATGGCTATCATTTCGCGGATTTCCGCTGGATGCGGCCATCGAAATTACTACGATGACCACGGCAGGTGTCCTAGGGATTACCACTTCGACCTCTGTGGGGTTCATTTTTTACTTCATCTTATTTGGTGCGTTTTATTCGGCAGTTGGTGGTGGTCAATTATTTATTGATCTAGCTATTCGTGCGGCGGGTCGTACCACTGGTGGGACTGCCAAGGCGGCGGTGATTTCGTCCAGTCTGATGGGATCCATCTCCGGCAGCGCTGTGGCCAATGTGGTGTCCACGGGCGTGTTGACGATTCCATTGATGATACGTACTGGACTTCCGGCGCATCGTGCTGCAGCGATTGAAGCGATCTCGTCAACAGGTGGCCAGCTGATGCCGCCAGTGATGGGTGTGGCCGCCTTCATCATGGCAGAAATGCTCAACGTCCCCTACCTGGAGATCGCATTGGCAGGGCTTATTCCAGCGCTGGCTTTCTACTTTGCGCTATTTTTAATCGTGGATCTTTCAGCCCGGCGAGAAGGAATTCGTGCATTAAACGATGCAGAAATCGAAGCGATCCCTCCATTGACGCCCCGTTTGCACTTATTACTCCCACCACTGGTGTTGATCGCCACCTTACTATCCGGGCAGTCTGCGCCTTACGCCGCGCTGATTGCGTCGGCATCCTGTTTGATTGCACCCTTCATTCGGCGTGCCACTTGGATCGGACCGAAAGAATTGTTGTCCGGGCTGTTGGATGCCCCCAGGCAGGCCGCTGAGGTAGCTGTCCCGATTGCAGCAATCGGATTGGTGATTGCAGTCGCTGTTCAGTCAAATCTGGCGTTAAAGTTCGCGGGTTCATTGGTGGGTTTGGCTGAGGGATCGATGCTCCTATCGCTTGGGCTTGCGATCATGGGTTGTATCATCATGGGCATGGGGTTGCCGACGGTGGCTGCCTATATTATTGGCGCAGTATTATTCGTACCTGCTCTTCAAGAGTTGGGTATTTCACCCTTATCTGCGCATTTCTTCATTTTTTACTATTGCGTGCTGTCGATGATCACGCCCCCGGTCGCCTTGGCGTCATTTGCTGCTGCTGCGGTTGGCAAGGCGCCCGTGATGGCAACCAGTTGGTCGGCATTTGGACTGAGTCTTGCCGCATTTTTTATTCCCCTAGGGTTTGTCTTTGATCCAGCCATTTTATGGATCGGGAGCTTGGATTCCATTTTGATAAGTGGATTGGGGCTGATGTGTGCTACGACGTTGTGGGGTATTGCCCTCGGCGGCTGGTTTTGGGGCAGGCTCCCGATTATATCTCGACTCATGATAGGGGCCGCCGCAGTCATCGGTATGGCTGCTCCCTTTGGGTCGCTCTGGTGGTTTCTCACAATGGGTACTGGATTCGCGATCGCCATATTTAGTCTCGTTGTGGCTCGGTTGACTGCCTCCACAGTCATAGAGCACAGGCCCTAACGTCGCCTCGATGCGAGTTAGCCCGTGACACGCGAGGCTTAACTACAATAAATCTGACTAATTAGTCGCTCTGGATAGTGAGTAGTCTAAAGTTCTCGCAAAGATGGCCGCAGTCGACCGTCGTCACCGAAACGACACGCTGTCATCTAATTGACATAATTGCGTGGTGTAGTACTGAATTGATCAGGAGTGCCGCTCTTATGAAAACCGTTATCGTTGCAACCACCCTTGCCTTAGGCTTGTTATCTCAGACCGCATTTGCTGACACTTTAGTAGTATATAGCGCT
>ERZ887849.1592-NODE-1592-length-20690-cov-7.948098_pt1 | contig 20690 bp, 15 predicted proteins | sample MGYA00521267_ERZ887849 | MGnify/ENA primary metagenome ERZ887849 (study PRJEB32303, sample SAMEA104408601) | aquatic metagenome | biome: Brackish water; feature: Pelagic; material: water | place: Baltic Sea | collected 2014-06-06T16:11:00 | depth 2,863 m ... | reverse complement strand
TTGATAAAAACGATATTTTATTTGTACATAAAGATATAAGTTATAATAATGAACTGAAATTACATAAATTTAATTCATTAGGATTTTTACTAGGTTGTAGAAAAGATGATGATTTTATCGTAGATGTTTTGCACGTCAAATCCAGCTTTGGTCGAATGTATCATTTCACAAACAAGTTGAATTTGCTCCTCTGAATAATCGTAAGCGGGCAATTCTGTTTCTGCCATTTTTATCGCCAATAGTTCGTTGTGTTCATGTTGGTGAATGAATCCTAGGTCATGATAAAGTGCTGCCGTTCGAATGAGATCTACCTCTTGGGTTTTTAGTTTTTCTTGATGTGCAATCTCTTCAGCGATTCGTTCCACGTTAATGGTGTGCTCGCAACTGTGGTATTTTAGGGTATCGGAAAGTTGAGTTGAAAGTTTTAGGAGCACATTCTCACGCATTTCGTTGAATTGAAATGGATGTTGAAGTATGTGGGTTGAAATATCCATGCGCTGATAAATCGAAGGTAAGAAAAAAATGGGGTTGATTTAGGTGAATTGGGGAGGTAAAATTTTGAGTTATAAAAAATCACCCAATAAAAATTTAAATGTTTAGATGAAACGCTGTTGATAACTGTTTTAAAATTCAGTTAATCAATTGTTTACGAAATCAAGAAAGATGCATTAAATCTCCATGTTAGCTATCGCTTGCTCTATTGGAAAATCATTCTCCGTTAGCTCCAAAATCCGCTGAATGACTCGATCAACAGTCGCGTCAGGACAGGACGCACCAGAACTAATGATAATTCGCAAGGGTTCATTATTGAGATTCACCTTCACTTTCTCTTCCATTTTTCGGTGAATATCGAAACTCGACCACTCTTCTTTGGCGTGTAATTTTGTTTCGTCATTGATGAAGTAAGTAGTGAATTTCTGGTGCAATAACTCAACCAAATGTGTCGTATTCGAACTGTTATATCCTCCAACAACCAGGGCAATATCTGCCTTTATGTCGAGTAACCCCATGGTCGAACTCTGGTTGTCATTTGTTGCATAGCAAAGCGTATCACGCGTATCGGCTATATGATCCTTAACATTTCCTTCGCCATATTTATCGATCATCGTTTGACGCAGATAATCGGTAATTTCTTGCGTTTCTTTGGCCAACATCGTGGTTTGGTTCACAACTCCAATTTTTTCTAAGTCTTTCTCTGGATTAAAATTCTCAGAATATTTGCCTTCGAAATCTTGATTGAATTGTTCTAATGACGCCTTCCCAAGAATGAAATTAGAAAGTTTCTCAGCTTCGATAATATCTTTGATGACCAAACTTGGTGCATTTTGTTGACTGTGTGAGAAGGTAGCACGAGTTTCTTCGTGGCTATATTTGCCGTGAATGATTATTGTATGGTCACTTTCTCCCAATTTAGCGGCACGATTCCATACTTTTTCCACAAAAGGACAAGTTGTATTATACGCATTGGTTTGAACACCAATTTCATTCAGTTTAGCTTCAATTTCTACTGAGGTACCAAAGGCTGGAATGATGACTATGTCTTCTGCCTTAATCTCACTCCAAGGAATCAATTGTTTGCCCAAAGTGTCTTGTATGAACTCTAATCCGTGACTTTGTAAATCTTCATTTACACCTGGATTGTGAATTATTTGGCTCAACAAATAAATACGCTTCCCCGGATTTTCAGCGATGGCTTTATAGGAAATTTCGATTGCATTTTCAACTCCATAACAGAAACCAAAATGACGAGGAATCCAAAATTGAACGGTTCCGAAATCCAAAAGGGCAGGAGAGAAGTCCTTTTTTCTTGGGTCGTCCAGTTTGCGTTTGTTCTTAACGGCAGATATAATAGGCGAACGGTAAAAGCTGGGGATTTCGAATATTTTCATGCTTGATTATGGTACTACAAAGTTACTGATTTTTGTTTGAATTTATAAGTATCGTTAGAAGACTCGGCGAATTAAAAATCAACTAGTTTTTCCAGCTTTGCGTTTATATTGCCTCAAATTTTACGACAAATGTTGAAGTCGCCATCTATTGGACCAATTCCACTTTATCTAACTGCAGTTCGAATGATTCATTATTTTTATTGGCAATTAAAAAGGTGATTTCTTCCAAAGTCGAATGTTTAAAATTTGGCAGATCTAATTTTCTGCCCCTAAAAGAAGGATATAGTTCGCTAAGTTCAATTTGAATCGTTTGCCATTCGCCTGAGGTAGAAAATGTTGTGATGTAGGAATACTTTTGATTCTTATTCGCCTTGACTCTAAACTGATAGTTTTTCCCATCTCCCTTAAGTCGAATCTGCACCACGTCGCTAACTTTGGTTTTTATTTTCTCAAAACTATATTGAACAGAAGCAAAACCGCCGTTATTTTTTGTTGAGACCGAACCAGAGAAAACACCATTGCCTTGTTCGTTTATTTTTATTGAACTGGTCGATATGCCGCCCATCACACTATCATTAACAATTCGCCATTTTGTGAGGGATGAATTTTCGTTAAAATCAAAAATTGTTATGTTGTCGGTCGACATAAAGAGAAAGATTATTGAAAGGAAAAACGTCATACACATAAAGATTAGGAAATTATAACAGTTCTGTTAGCTTTTAGTTTTCGATTGTTCAGTTTTTACTCAAAACAAACAAAAACGGTCAAAAGCTATTGCCTCTGACCGTTTCCTCTTTTTTCCATATAACTATAAGAAAATCTTCATATCCTTGTTGTGTTTCACGCGGTATCGGAAATTGATATTTTCTTTTTCTTTCGGTTTGATTTTTAACTTCCATTCGAGATTACCTGTTTTTTCGGTGTGTATTGCTCTGTCTTTGTCCAATACTGTAATCTCTATTTCAGGATTCGTCGTGATTGGAATTTGATCCAAAACGATAATTTCTACTGGTGCCGATTTCAAATTTCTGATTTCAATATTGTAGGCTTTCGTTTGTTCCTTGTTGTTGCCAACAATTCTTTCCTTGCATTCGTCTTTCATCAAAGTACGACGAACGATAATGTTTGGATCTTTTCCTAAACTGAAGTTCACCGTGTCGTCCAATTGCGAAGGATTCAAGTATGTTTCTCCAATATAACTATCATCGAAGAAGATATTGGCTTGAGCTGGAACCAATTGTAATTCGGAAAGATTTGTCAATTCAGCAATTAAATACGCCTGTTGATCCAATTTTGGAATAGTGTAATAGCGATATTGAGCAGGAATATTCATGTTTTTAATCAAAACCATGTGTTGTTCATTGTTGCTTTTGATATCGTACGGCAAGTCAATTTGAAATTCAGCTGAAATCATATGATCCACGACAGTTGTGAAATCTGCTGTTGTTTTAGCATTGTATGCAACTCCTGAATTGTTTATGTAAACAGCGTCTTCAATAGCTTCTGTAACTGGTCTTGGGACATTGCCGTAATTGCCGTTGTTGTTCCGAGAAATTTCCAAATTCTTGCGTTTGTTGTCCAATTCTTTTTTTTGCAATTGGTAGTTATTGTAGGTGATGTACCACGGATGCATTGTCGGCAAAGTTTTATTCTGGAAAGGATTGTTGGTGGAAATATTTAATTTGATATTCTCCCAATCTTCACCTGAATTCTGATAGACTTGCGCCTTGTAGTTCATGTTGATATTTCCACTTGTTACATCTGCACGCATGTCGTAAAGTGGTGTCCAACCTGCTTCGCTTACGAGATAAGAAACAATCATTTTACCCGAAGCAGCTGCAGCGGATGAAAGTGTTACGGTTATTCGATGACTTGGTCCTTTCGGTTTAGGATTGAGTTTTGCATCGTTTTGGAAATTTCTCAATTTGGACAATCGAGTATTCATTTCATTTCTGACTTCCGATTTATCGGCATGTTTTTTCTTTTGAATGGTCAGATTCTGGTTGAGTTCCAACATTTTTGACATGTAGAAATCGATCGCTTGTTTCAAAAGTTGAATCGAGTCGTTTACTTTTCCCTGACTTTTCATCGTACCGTTATTGGATAAAATGTTCTTAGTGGCTGTATAAACGTCGATGTTATCCTGAATTTGTTGAATTTCATAATTGATTCGCTTCAAGGAATCTTCCAACTTAGCAATGTCTAATCGAACTTTTAAAGGAAGTCCCTCCAATTTTATTTCTTTCGGTTTTGGGTAAAAAAGAGAATACTTAGAATCGATAATAATCACAGAATTGCCACTTGCAATGACCTGTAGACTATTCGGGTCAATGTTTGGACTTACTCCGTCGATGATGACTTTCGTTACTCCAGCTTTGATAGAATAAGAAGCTTTTCGTTTGATTTGCGCTCCTTTTGCATACACCGTTACTTCGGTGATATCAGATTTAATAATGTCTTCCTCGGTAGCATATAAGGATGTAGTAAAGACAAAACTGATGAGTGTAATAAAAATTGATTTGTACATGATTGTTTTATTTTTTGATCTGTACAAGTGAGTGCTGAATGGGTTCAGCAAAAGTTGTGTGTTGGAGTTTAAGTAATTGTTTTACAATTGAATAGAGTTCAATTTGAAATTCACAAACAACTGATCAAATGACATTTAACTCAGTTATCAACAATACCTCATCTAAAAATTCCACACGAACTCAGAATTACAATTGATACTAATATTAAGCCTATTCTCATTTCTTCAACAAGATTATTCGATTATAACTCTGCATTCCCTGCATAATTGAAAACGGCATCAACCACCCAGCTATCGTGTTTTTAATTAAGTTTTTCGACATGATTTTGTACACGACTTTTGCCAAACCAACACGTTTAAAATACTTCCCAGCTAAGCGATGAAAACGACTTAAATTGGGCATGATGGCTTCGGAAATATCGTCGTTCACTTCTACTTCAAATCCGATTTTCTCTGCAATTTTCAGCCATTCTTCAATGTTGTGACCATTGTTTACGCCCATCGTTTTCTCAATGAGGTAACTCGCTTTTTTCTGATTAGGAGAGAGATGGTCGAAATTCTTCGTGCGAAAACCTTCAAAAAGAATGAATTTTCCTCCAGGCTGCAAAACACGGTGAACTTCTGAAAGCACTTTCTCCGGATTATCTGAATGACAAACGGATTCCAACTCAAAAACATAATCGAATTGCTGGTCGTTGAATTGTAGTTCATGGAAATCACCAAAAGCGACAGTTAAATTTTCAATTTCCTTCGATTTGGCTGCCGCATACTTCAAATGCCGTTCTGTAACGTCTATACCTTGAAAACCAATATTCGGATTTCGTTCCGCTAAATATTTAGAATTGAATCCTTTACCGCAACCTAATTCGAGCACTCTGGCCTCTTTTTTCTTTATGATTTCATCTATTTCTTTGACTTGCTCATAATATCCATCTTCATGAAAAACACCGTCATAGTTAATCGCCATGTGTACCGAACCTTCTTTACTGTGCGCCAAGTTGTAGCCAAAATTACTGTCTCGGTAATACTTCTGGATTTTCGTTAGGTTGATGTCTTCATTGAGAATTTTATCTGTTTCAAAAATCTTCTCAATCACGGCAAGATGCTCTTTTAAATTAGCTTCGCTTAAAAAATAATCGTTGTTCATCTTCGCCAAAAATAAGGAGTATAACGTAATGGAATCAGTTCTCAAATAAATATTTAAAAGCGTGATCGTCTAGATAAGAAGCAGGAATTCCAAGGATTACTTGTTCGTTGTAGTTGATGTTCTCCCTTGAAGCTCCAAAGACTTTTGTTTCAATCTCTTCTTGCGTATTCTTTTTCCAAATTTGCGCTTTGGTCATTTTTCCAATTTTGGGGCAAAGATACGAGGGCTTTGTAGGGTAAGGCCTACCGTTTTTGAGTGAAGTTCCTTTGAATTCAATATTTAACGCATTTCCCCAGATTCATCCAATTTTCTGTTTGGAATGAAAAATCACCTCTTCAGAAACTTCACCATTGTTCCAATTGGCGACAACTTTGAAACGTTTGTCGTTTTAATTCATGAAATCAGATTAACAACTCGACAATTCAATGTTCATCACTCCATCTTTACGATAAACTCTAAAAGTATAATTTTCCATGGTGCATTTGGGTTCGATAACAAATTGTACCTTACCTAACACTTCAAAATCAGCAACAGAACGTGTTTTGAACTTTTGTTGGTACGTGGTGTTTTGTCGAACGAAATGAGCAGGCAAACCTGAAAAAGGGTCTACTTCGACAATCGATGCGGGTGATTCCAGATAATCTTTGCTCACCTTTAAAAGGTTTTTGGTGTCATTAAATTCTATTTGAAACGTGCCTTTGTAGGCTTTTGAAGATAATGGCGACATGAAATAACTTCCTTCGTCTGGAACGACATTCACCGAAATATAATATTCGTTGTTTTTCAATTCCTCCATACTGAATTCTATCGTGTATGGATCTTTTTCTTCCAGTTTCTGATTGAATCTTCTTTGTGTTTTAGTAGCAACAGAATAAGGGTCCGAAGCTGTTCTGACAGTATTTACTTTTGTTTTTTCTGCAGAACAACTCGAAAGAGATAGGGAAATTAAAATGTATAATACCTTGAGCATAATATGGTGTATTGATTCACTTGAAAGGTAAGTAAATTCCTTCGGGCAATATCAGTTTACATTGTAAATTAGTCTAAAACTCTACCGCAAGCTACAAATATTTATGCGAACCATCGCAACGCGGATATCGTTTCGATTGACCACAATAACAGTCTTGCATACCTAATCCAGCTGAAATTTTTGGTGATGCTTCAATAACGCGAGAAGTGCGAGTTGCGGACTGTTTTGCTCCTGAAAAATGAAGGTTGTAACCTCTTTGTCGACCAGGAGTCAAAGCATAAAAAGCTTTCTTCAAGTCGGGTTTTTCGTTCAAAATCTTGAGCAATTCTTCTGGAAAGTCTAATTTGTCTGTTGGTTTAATGCCAACCTTCAATCCTGCTTTTTCCATTTCTATAGCTTCGTAAATGTAGGATTTGATGTCTTGTTCTATGTCTAGAATTTCCTTGTTGGACGTAAATTTGAAAATCATAATGGATCTCGAATTTTTACCAGGCTTTTGGAGCAATTTTAATACGTCCTTGAGCAAAATGCCTTTCATAAAACTCAAAACCACATAGTCCCTGAATTTACCTATGATGCAAACGTTTTTGCCATTGAACGTATAGGTCGGCACTTTCCATTTCAATTCTTCGGTGAGGGAACATTCTAATAATATTCCCCGCAAAGACTGCATTTCGGTTTGCCAATTGATGGACCTCGCTATATAATTGTCTATCAAAGGATTCATAAAGGAAAGTTATATTTTTTATTTTAAACGTCAGTAATATATGTTCTGAAATATAATACCGATAGAGGTTTAAAGGAGTATTTATAAGATAATTAATACCATTATCAGTGTTAAAAATTATTTCCGATGTAAATTTATACCGATTTCGAGAATTTCGCCGATTTCTTTGAGATTCAAATCCACATTTGGGTCGATGCCATAACTCTTCATGCGCTTCCTATCTCCTTGTTCTAGTTTGGGATGATCGATTAATCCTCCATCTGCCATCAAAATATATGGATATCTCGTTTTTTTTAACTTGCCATAAATAACAGAGAATCTTTTTTCCAAAACGGAAACAGGGTAAACCGTACTGTAATCGTTTCTGAAATTTCAGGATTGTGGTAGAGAATAATATCGCGCAAAGCAAGAAAACAACTTTTCAGCGGCTCTTTTTTTCTTGAAATAAAAATCTTCCTGAGACATGAAATTAATTCAGTTTATCCAGCACCTCGGCAATGGCTTTGTCTAGGCCGTTCGCATTTTTTCCACCGGCAGTTGCAAAGAACGCTTGTCCGCCGCCACCGCCTTGGATGTGTGATGAGACTTCACGGATGATATTTCCTGCATTTAAATCTTTCGATTTGGCAAAATCTTCACTAAACATGATGCTCAAGCTACATTTATCGCCTTCTTTTCCGCCAATGATTCCCACGAAATTAGGGAATTCACCTTTGAATTGAAACAACAAATCTTTCACGGAACCAGCGTCCAAATCAACGATAGAGTGGAGAATATGATAATCGCCTTTGTCTTCGACCTTTGTTTTTAGATTTTCTTTGACACGCTGCGCATTCTCTCTTTTCATTGCATCAATTTCTTTTTGCAATTCTGAGTTCTTTGTCAATAAATCTTCCACAGCTTTTTGCAAGTCTTTTGGTGCTTTTAAGGTTTGCATTAAACCATGAACTTGTGCATCCTTTTCTCTGAAATATTTCTCAGCAGCAGGTCCAGTAATTGCCTCAATTCGTCTCACACCCGCTGCAACTGCACCTTCGGAAAGGATTTTAACTAGAGCAATTTTACCTGTTGTAGGAGCGTGTGTTCCACCGCACAATTCAATCGAGTCGCCAAACTGAATCATTCGAACCGTGTCGCCATATTTTTCGCCAAACAAAGCCATAGCACCTTTTTCTTGTGCAATGCTAATCGGAATATTTCTTTCTTCATTCAGGGCAATGTTCATCAGAATTGCTTCATCGATGTGCGCCTGAATCAATGACATTTCTTCGTCCGTTACCTTTGAAAAATGACTGAAATCAAACCGTAAATAATCGGCATTCACCAATGATCCTTTTTGTTCCACATGTTCGCCCAAAACTGTTCGCAAAGCGTGATGAAGAAGGTGAGTGGATGTATGATTTAAAGCAGTTTTACTTCTTTTGTCTGCATTAACGTTTGCTTTGAATTTACCTGTCAAATTCTCTGGTAATTTCTCCGTTAAATGAACGATTAAGTTGTTTTCTTTCTTGGTGTCGAAGATGAAGATTTTTTCGCCTTGTTCGTTTTCCAAAACTCCTGAATCACCAACTTGTCCGCCACCTTCTGGATAGAATGGAGTTAAATTCAATGCGATTTGAAAGAAGTTTTTTTTCTTCTGAGAAACTGCTCTGTATTTTACGATTTGAACGCCTGCTTCCAAATAGTCGTAACCGATAAATTCCTCATCGTTCTCTTCTATAATCTCTGTCCAATCACCAGTTTCAAGGACTGTTGCAGCGCGCGAACGCGTTTTCTGAACCTGCATCGCTTTTTCAAACTCATCTTCATTGATACTCATGTCGTTTTCACGAGCGATGAGAGAGGTTAAATCTAACGGGAAACCATAAGTGTCGAATAATTCAAAAACGGTTTCGCCACTCAATACGTTCTCACCTTTGGCTTTCGCTTCAGCAATAGTAGTATCGATTCGCTTGAGACCCAATTCCAAGGTTCTAAAAAAGCTAATTTCTTCCTCTTTAATGACTTTGTACACCAATCCTTCTTGTGCTTTTAATTCAGGGAAGGCATCGCCCATTTCTTTGACCAAAGTCTTAGAAACTTCACACATAAAAGGTTCTTTCAAGCCCAAAGATGTATAACCATAACGTATTGCTCTTCTTAATATTCTGCGGATTACATAGCCAGCACCTGAATTGGCAGGCAATTGTCCGTCGGTAATTGAAAATGCGATGCCACGAACGTGGTCCGCTATCACACGAAGTGCAATATCCGTTGGTTCAGATTGTTTGTAAGCAACGCCTGAAATCTTAGAAACTGTGCCTATCAAAGCTTGAAATAAATCGGTATCGTAGTTGGATTGTTTTCCTTGCATGGCCATCGCCAATCGTTCGAGACCCATTCCCGTATCGACATGCGTATTTTTCAACTTCTCCAAACTTCCATCCGCCTTGCGGTTGTACTGTATGAAAACGTTGTTCCAAATCTCAATCACCTGAGGATGATCTTGATTTACCATGGCTCTTCCTGATGTTTTGGCTACTTCAGCTTCATCCCGCAAATCGATATGAATTTCTGTACACGGTCCGCAAGGTCCTGATTCGCCCATTTCCCAGAAGTTATCCTTTTTATCGGCAAGAATAATTCTGTCTTTGTCGATGTATTTCGACCAAATGTCTATGCTTTCCTGATCTAAGGGAACACCATCTGCTGTATTGCCTTCGTAAACCGTGACATAAAGTCTATCCTTCGGTAATTTGTATACGTCAGTCAACAATTCCCATGCCCATGCTATTGCTTCTGTTTTAAAATAATCACCGAACGACCAGTTGCCGAGCATTTCAAACATAGTGTGGTGATAGGTATCTACGCCAACTTCCTCTAAATCGTTGTGTTTTCCAGAAACGCGAAGACATTTTTGCGAATTAGCAACCCGTGGATTCTTTGGTTCAGCATTGCCCAAGAAATAATCTTTGAATTGATTCATTCCGGCATTTGTGAACATCAATGTTGGGTCATTTTTAACCACCATTGGTGCCGAAGGAACGATTTCGTGTTCTTTTGATGCGAAGAATTGAAAGAATTGCTCTCTTATTTCCTGAATTGTCATGCTGTGTAGAATTGTTATTGCTTTTAAAGGATACAAATTTAGCGGAATTCATTGAAAAGCGAATTGGTAAGGACAGGAAGTTTAATTTTTCTGATATTTAACCCGAGAATGAAGGAGAAGAAAAAACAATTTTATCATCGCTATCTGAATGAAGGCGCTACTTGGCAATTCGTTTTGAAGATGTTTTTATTGTTGTTTTTAGTGAATGTTTTAATCCGATTACCTCTTTATTTCTCAAAGAATTTTTGGTTTGATGGCGACGAAGCTATTATCGGCATTATGGCACAAGATTTCCTTCGAACGGGTAAATTACCTTTCTTTTTTTATGGTCAGCATTATGGTTTTGCTTCGGTGGAGACCTTTTTCTCGGCTGTTTTCATTAAGATTCTCGGTTCTAAAATCATTGGACTTAAGTTAGCAGGGATGGTTATTCATTCATTGGCTATGGTATTTATTGCTCTTTTTTTGAAAGCGAAAAGGGTAAGCCCACGAACCTGGTTTTTTGTGTTGTTTCTTGTTCTGTTTTTTCCACCTTTCTATCTATGGGCGAGCCAAATGCGAACGACAGCTTTTCTTTTGGCGGCGATTCTACTCTTTATAATAGAAACGAAATCATTCTCATGGTGGAGATTTGTACTGGTTTTTATCCTAAGTTTTCTCCTTTTGGAATCCCAGGCCATGTTTTTCCTGTTTGCCATGGTTTTTGTCGGAAATTGGCTATGGACGGCAAAAAGAAAGCTTGTTCCTCTTGCAGGATTTGGGCTTGGTCAGATTGTCTTGGTTTTTCTCGTGAATTTTTATTGGATAGGAGATAAAACGGCGCATAGTGTTCAATTATTTGCAGATGGAAACCAATGGAACCAGTTGATGCTTCAATTTTCTGGATTTCGCTCAGGTTTTTCTGGATTTCATTATTTCACGATGGATATTGATCTGCCCAGTTGGTATTCCGTTTTTATATTGCTCATGCTTGGGACTTTTATTGGATTGTTTTTGGTCGTTATTATTCGATCATGGCAAGAGAACCAGCGGGTGGTGATGTTTTATGGTTTGGCTCTGATTGGTTTTCTCGTTTTTCTTTCGTTTTTCAAAGAATATGGACCAAGGTATTGGATAAATTTTTTCGGAGGGACTTTATTAGTGCTCTTGTCTTTGCTGATGAAGTCTGAAACAAAGGATTCTCTGAGTAAGAAAATGTTGCTGCCCTTGCTTCCTTTTATTGCAGTTTGCTTTGCTGCATCAGATATGCGGGTTCACTTTTCTGACCATGATATTTCTGAGAAAGCAGCTTTCGCAGCCATCAACCACGAAGTTCGAGCGTCGAATCAAAAAGCGGTGTTCGCTGCGGATGTGTATTTGCAATGGCAATGGAATTTTATTAATGGTGAGGATGTTCCTTGTTGCGCCTTTATTGAAGATGATAGGACCGATCGGTTTTCAAAACGTGTTTTTTCAAAATATCGAACGTATCCTGAACAAGTGGGTTTGATGGGGTATTGGGGAATCTTTTGGGAGATGGATGTTATAGAAGGCTTTAATGATAAACGATATCAAGTGGGTGAGAAGTATTACTTTTTAAAGGAGATTCAAGTGGAATATTTTAAGAAGGGAATGAAAGTTAGTGGTGATTAACAGACTTATGACTTACTAAAAATCATTAGGAGTTAGAAACTTTTCTAAGTTTAAAAGTTTCGAATTTTGATTTTCGCGATTTTTTGAAGTTTATCCTGAAAAAAATGACCCTTGAATTCCAATTCAAAATACTTAGTAACTAAATAAAAACCATTACGTTATACTTTTCATGCAGGTTTTTTAATACGCTCCATTTTCCCCATGCTATCACAATTCCTTATATTTACCTTTCTTTATGTCTAAAGCCAAGTATAAATACAATCCCAAAACACTCGACTACGTGGAGGTGCGCGTGCATTGGACCATTAAAGTGCTCAAGATTTTCCTTCTTGTTGCACCTAGTATTCTCATTGGTTTGGCTCTATCCTTTCTCTTTACAAATAAAATGCAAGCTCCGCAAACGAGAAGTTTGACAAAAGAAATTGCTATTTACAAGAAAGAAATGAACCGTATGCAAGCTGATTTATCACTCGTGCATAAAGTGTTAACGGATGTTGAAAAACGCGATGAAGATTTATACCGAGTAGCATTGTATGCTGATAAATTTCCTAAAGAACTCCGAATGATGGGTTCTGGAGGAAGCGATAAATATACTGATTTGGCCGGTCTAACAAATTCTAAACTGTTGATTAAAACGGCTGAAAGTCTTGACGCCGCTGAGAAAAGGTTGAATGCCCAACGCTTGAGTTTCAAAGAATTGTTGATTCTTGCACGAGATAAAGAAAAGGTTTTGGCGAGTATTCCAGCTATTCAGCCAGTTAGAAATGATGATTTAAAAAGAATGGCATCTGGATACGGTTGGAGAATTGACCCAATCTATAAAACCTCTAGAATGCATACAGGAATGGATTTTACCGCTGCGAACGGAACAGAAGTCTTTGCAACAGGAGATGGAACTGTTGAAGCAACAGAAAGAAATGGTTGGGGATACGGAAATTGTATTGTCATTAATCATGGTTACGGCTACAAAACACGATATGCCCACTTGAGTGCATTCAAAATAAAAGTCGGCGACAAAGTAAAACGAGGCGATTTAATCGGATTAGTTGGAACATCTGGAAAGTCAACTGGACCACATTTACATTACGAAGTGGAGAAAAACGGAGAAAAGGTGAATCCCATTCACTATTACCATACTGATTTATCGCCGGAACAATACGAACGTTTGCTGAAAATGAGTCAGAATTCGTTTAAAACGTTTGACTAATACATTCATTTTATGAACTACTTAAGATTTCTTTTCGCGTTTACGATAACGTACTATACGGGTTCTATTATTTATGCCCAGGAAAGATCGGAAATGGGAAGAAATCCAATTGGTACGGTTTCAGATATCGGAGCAACCGATGTGAAAATGAAGCTGGTCGCACGTACTCAATCCTTCAACAATAATGATTTGGCCACACACGATCACTTCGATGCGGCAATAAGTTCTCCTAAATCTGTAATCTTTTCAGGTGATGGAATGAAATACTACGTGAATTCATTGGAGGGATATACCACTCATGTTTTCGATACACAAACACATAAAAAGTTGAGCGACATCAAGCACAAATTCAATGCGGATGACAAGAGACTTTTTCTAAACAATGAGTTCACCATTTTCGATTATAAACAAAAAGAAGGTCAAGAAAACTACAATTACTTTTCAGGAAAGCCAGTTGAATCGTGTCTTTCACACAACGGAAAATACTTATGGGTAACGTATTACCGCAGAGATTGGGATAACAATGCGCAGTTTCCATCTGCTTTAGCAATTATTGATACCGAAACAGATAAAATTGTCCGCGTAATGCCTACAGGACCTTTGCCAAAAATGATTGCCGCTTCGCCAGATAACAAATACATATGTGTATCGCATTGGGGAGATAATACAGTAGCCATAATCGATATAGAATCCGACTTACCTTTTGAATTTAAATACACAAAACATTTGGCAGTTGGCGAAAGAATTTTCTTGTCGTATGATGAAGATGTAGTCGTCGATAGAGACAATGATTGCGGGCACTGCCTTCGAGGAACCGTTTTTACCCAAGACAGCAAACATTTACTGGTCGGTCGGATGGGTGGAGCAGGAGGAATTACTGTTTTTCAAACATCTGATTTTAAATCGCTTGGCACTGTGCAAGGCATGAAAGCCAATGTCCGTCACCTCGAAATTGTTGGAAACAACTTGTACTTGAGCTCTAATCGCTTGGGATATGTGCAAAAATGCAATGTAGTAGACATGATTCTCAGTCTGAAGAATTCTAAAAAATCACTGTATTCATTCAAAAGATGGAGTTCTGCTTATGTCGGAATAGGCGCAAGAACGATTTCTGTCACAAAAGATGGAAAGTACATTTTTACAGCTGTAAACAATGAAAAGAAAATTGTTGTCGTTCGCTCCAGTGATATGAAAGTCGTTTCAAAAATAAATGCTGATCCTTATCCTGTTGGCATGGCGCTCTCGAAATACGAAACCCGACTCATGGTAACCGCGCAAGGCAAAGGTGATCAAGGTGGGAATTCGGTGACGGTTTATTCTATTGATTACCAATAGGCTTAAAGCGAAAGGCCTAAATCTTTGAGCCAATTACTTTAGGCCTTCGGCTAAAAATGTCATATAATCTGCCAATTCGACATTCAAAATCACCCCGTTTTACTAGCTTCCTGTCATTTGTGTCAGAAAAAAGCCAGAAATTCGGCATGGCATAATCCTTGTCTATTCCATACCAAGTTTAAAAATGAAAAACAAAATAAAATGGGAAAAATAATTGGTATAGATTTAGGAACTACTAACTCTTGCGTATCCGTAATGGAAGGAAATGAGCCAGTAGTTATCGCTAATGCCGAAGGTAAAAGAACAACACCTTCAGTTGTAGCTTTCGTTGAAGGTGGGGAGCGTAAAGTTGGAGATCCAGCGAAACGTCAAGCTATCACCAACCCTACGAAGACTGTAGCATCAATCAAACGATTCATGGGTTCATCTTATACTGACAGCAAAGCTGAAGCAGAGAAAGTACCTTACGAAATCGTAAAAGGCGACAACGATACACCTCGCGTTAAAATTGACGATAGAAATTATACGCCTCAAGAAATTTCAGCAATGATTTTGCAGAAAATGAAAAAAACGGCGGAAGATTACCTGGGAACTGAAGTTACGGAAGCAGTTGTTACTGTTCCTGCTTACTTCAACGATTCACAGCGTCAAGCAACAAAAGAAGCTGGTGAAATAGCTGGTTTGACCATCAAAAGAATTATCAACGAGCCTACTGCAGCGGCATTGGCATACGGATTAGATAAAAAAGGTGTAGATCAAAAAATCGTTGTATTTGACTTCGGAGGAGGAACACATGATGTTTCTATCTTGGAATTGGGTGACGGTGTATTTGAAGTATTGTCGACGGATGGTGACACACACTTAGGCGGTGACGATGTAGATAACATCTTGATCAACTGGTTGGCTGACGAATTTAAAAATGACGAAGGAATCGACTTGAGAAAAGATCCGATGGCTTTGCAACGTTTGAAAGAAGCGGCTGAAAAAGCGAAAATTGAATTGTCTTCAACGACATCTTCAGAAATCAACTTGCCTTATATCATGCCTGTAGACGGAGTGCCAAAACACTTGGTTCGAACTTTACAAAGAGCAAAATTTGAGCAATTGATTGCTAAAATCGTTGAAAGAACCATCGCACCTTGTCGTTCAGCTTTGAAAAACGCTGGATTGTCAACGAGTGATATCGATGAAATAATCTTGGTTGGTGGTTCTACTAGAATCCCTGTTATCCAAGCAGCAGTTGAGAAATTCTTCGGAAAAGCACCTTCAAAAGGAGTTAATCCAGATGAGGTTGTTGCTTTAGGAGCAGCTATTCAAGGTGGAGTTCTTACAGGAGAAGTGAAAGATGTATTGTTATTAGATGTATCTCCACTTTCTTTAGGAATCGAAACAATGGGTGGTGTATTCACGAAGTTGATCGAAGCGAATACAACAATTCCAACGAAGAAATCAGAAGTATTCTCTACGGCATCAGATAATCAGCCTTCAGTTGATATCCACGTATTGCAAGGAGAACGTTCAATGGCAACAGACAACAAAACATTGGGTCGTTTCCAATTGACAGACATTCCACCTGCACAAAGAGGAACTCCTCAAATTGAAGTAACATTCGATATTGATGCAAACGGAATCATGCATATCTCAGCGAAAGACAAAGGAACTGGAAAAGAGCAATCAATTAAGATTGAAGCTTCATCTGGATTGTCGGATGCGGATATCGAAAAAATGAAAGCAGAAGCTGCTGCTCACGCTGAAGAAGATGCGAAGAGAAGAGAAGAAGCGGACACAGTGAACAAAGCAGATTCTTTGATTTTCCAAACGGAACGTCAAATGACAGAATACGGAGATAAAATTCCAGCTGACAAAAAGCAACCAATTGAGGATGCTTTGGCAGAATTGAAAACGCAGTTCGAAGCGAAGAATATGGAGAATTTGCAACCAGCAATGGACAAATTAAACGAAGTATTCCAAGCGGCTTCACAAGACATGTACAATGCAGGAAACGAAGGAGGAGAAGCAGGTGCTGAACCGACTGACGAAACTGGTGCAGGGGAAGAAGAAGTAACAGATGTTGACTTCGAAGAAGTAGAAGATCAGAAGTAATATTCGAACGAATACTATATTGAAAGAGCGTTATCCTTAATTGGGTAACGCTTTTTTTGGTTTTACTACCATTTAATCAGTGAAGAATGCCTTACAATCGAGTTGGAATTTTTTGGTTTTCTTTCTAAGAAGGGCGTATAAAATTTCCATCGATGTCAAAGGAAGATCGACAATCCATGATAAATCTAACTCATCTAAAAGGAAAAAGGTGACTCGATTAAAAGCCACCTTTTCATTTTATTAAGATTTCAACGATTATTTTTTCAAGTCAAAACGATCTGCATTCATTACTTTATTCCATGCGGTAACGAAATCTAACATAAATTTCGTTTTCCCATCATTACAAGCATATACTTCTGCAATTGCTCTTAATTCGGTGTTCGATCCAAAAATTAAATCGGCACGTGTTCCTGTCCATTTAATTGCACCTGTTTTACGGTCGCGGCCTTCAAAAACAGATTGATTGCTTGAAGTGGCACTCCACGTAATCGACATATCTAATAAATTGACAAAGAAATCATTCGATAAAACACCAGGTGAACTTGTTAAAACACCTTTTTGTGAATCGTCATAATTTGTGTTTAATACACGCATACCGCCAATTAGAGCTGTCATTTCTGGAGCTGAAAGCTGCATCAATTGTGCTCGATCTATTAACATTTCCTCCGCCGTAATTTGGTGACGTGGTTTAAAATAGTTTCTAAATCCGTCTCCTGCAGGTTCTAAAGCTGCGAAAGAAGCAACGTCCGTTTGATCTTGTGAAGCGTCTGTTCGTCCAGCTGTAAAAGGAACCTTGACAGTGTTGTTTGAGGCTTTTTCAATTCCGGCACATCCTGCCAAAACAATTAAGTCGGCCATGGAAACATTTTTTTTACCAGAATTGAATTCGGTTTTTAACGCTTCCAAGGCACCTAAAACTTTCGATAATTGGGCAGGATTATTAACTTCCCAATCCTTTTGTGGTACTAAACGCAAACGTCCTCCATTTGCTCCACCACGCATATCTGAACCCCGAAAAGTGGATGCTGAAGCCCAAGCAGTCGAAACTAATTCAGAAACTGTTAATCCTGTATTTAAAATTTTTCCTTTTAAAGATTCAACATCATGGTCATTTATTAATTCGCCAGTGTGAGCGGGAATAGGATCCTGCCAAATTAACTCTTCTTTTGGCACTTCTGTACCTATATATCTTGATACAGGTCCCATATCTCGGTGGGTCAATTTATACCAAGCACGAGCAAAAGCATCTGCAAATTCATCTGGGTTTTCATGAAATCTTTTCGAAATTACAGCATAAGCTGGGTCCATTTTCATGGCCATATCCGCTGTTGTCATCATTAAAGCTTGTTTTTTCGAAGAATCACCAGCGGTAGGAGCCATTTTAGCATTTGAAGACGCTGCAGGTGTCCATTGATGCGCTCCAGCTGGACTTTTCGTTAATTCCCAATCGTAACCAAGTAAAACATTAAAATATTCGTTATCCCATCTAGTTGGGTTGGGCGTCCATGCGCCTTCGATTCCGCTTGTAATGGTATCATTTCCAACTCCTGTTCCAAATGAATTTTTCCACCCTAAACTTTGTTCTTCAATTGCTGATCCTGCAGGTTCTCTACCTACATATTTATCTGGGTCAGCAGCTCCATGTGCTTTTCCAAAGGTATGTCCACCTGCCGTTAAAGCGACAGTTTCTTCATCGTTCATGGCCATGCGTGCAAAAGTTTCACGTATATCTATGGCTGATTTCAAGGGATCAGGATTTCCATTTGGTCCTTCCGGGTTTACGTATATTAGTCCCATCTGAACAGCACCAAGCGGGTTTTCCAACTCGCGGTCACCCGTGTATCGTTTATCACCTAGCCATTCTGTTTCTGCTCCCCAATAAATATCTTCTTCGGGTTCCCAAACGTCCTCGCGGCCTCCACCGAATCCAAATGTTTTGAATCCCATTGACTCTAGGGCACAATTACCCGCAAGTATCATTAAATCAGCCCAAGACAGGTTTTTACCGTATTTCTTCTTAATGGGCCAAAGTAGCAAACGCGCTTTGTCTAAGTTACCATTGTCTGGCCAACTGTTCAAAGGAGCAAAACGTTGTGAACCTGATCCACCACCGCCACGTCCATCTTGAATTCTATATGTACCAGCGCTGTGCCATGCCATACGAATGAACAAGGGACCGTAATGACCGTAATCTGCAGGCCACCAGTCTTGTGAGTCCGTCATGAGATCGTAAAGATCCTTTTTAAGTGCTGCTAAGTCTAAACTTTTGAACGCTTCAGAATAATTGAAGTCTGGGTCCATTGGATTAGATAAATTGGAATTCTGACGAAGTATATTCAGTTTTAATTGATTAGGCCACCAGTCTCGATTTGAGGTTCCGCCACCTGCACTTTGTTTTAGTGTTCCGCTTGAAAATGGGCATTTTGCTGCTCCATTAGTATTGTTTTCCATGATTATATCTTTGGGTTATTCGTATCTCTAACAAATATATAAAGAATGTGTTTATTAATTTTTATTTTTTTTACTGATAAAAACTGATTAAATATATATCAGATAATGTTTTAAAATTCGTCCTTTAGCGAATTGTAGAATTCAATTTCTAGAATTTATCTAACAACTAATCTCTCGGAATAACCAAACTCATTCTTCAAAAAATAAACTCCTGAAGGCAAATTAAAGCTAAATTCATTCATTCCTTTTTTTACAAATAAAGTCTCCAATAAAGTTCCGTTCAAATTATACAATAGGAACGTTTCATCTGAATCTGCAGTAATCTTCCATTTCCCTGAGTTTGGATTTGGAGAAATTGAGAAACCATATCCTTTTACCAATGGCTGCGCGCTCAAGGTCGGATTAGGATGTTGCCATTTGTAAAAGAATCGCCAGATTTCTTTCGCTTCAGTAATATCATTCACAGGCTCATACAGGTAAATGTGATCCGCGCCATTCAATCTCCACAATTCAACGGAGCTAACTGGATTACAGGTATTGTAAACAAAACGGTCAACTGTAATTCCGTCTGCTGCTGTATTTGGCAGTTGAGTACTATCTGCTGTTGCGGCACATCCGTGAACATTTTGCCAAAAACCCATTGTTTCTGGAACCAAACTTAAACTAGGCAATGGGTTGGAATTATAAGGCACGGTTCCGTCTGCTGTTCCGTGCAAATGAATTACTGGTGTTGCATATGACGGAACGCAATTTGCAATATCATCTGTTGGCATAGTTCCTGCCATTGGACCGATCGCTGCAAATCTGTCGTTCAGGGCACAAGCTAAATGATGCGACATAATACCGCCCATCGAAAAACCAGTAACATAAATTCTAGATGCATTGGCGTTTTGATTGTTCAACATTTCGTTAATCATAAAATTGAAAAAAGTGATGTCGTCTGCTGCGCTACTCGCTAAAGTTCCATTATTCCATGCCGTTTGTCCAAAAGCATTAGGCAGAGCGTCTGGATAAATCGCAATTACTCGTGCTGTATCAGAAATTAAATTAAATCCTGCCAAGGTCATCTGTTGTGCATTTCCACCGAGCCCATGTAGAATGAAAACTACAGGTAAATTCTCAGATGCTTGATAGTTTACAGGAAGATATTTGTAATAATTTCTTGAGGCAGTGCCGACCATCATAGAATGTTGCGTCAATTGGGCAGACAAACTAAAGGCTAAGAGCGCAGCAAATAAAGCTGTAATTAATTGTTTCATAGTGTCGTTTTGCTCAAAAATAGAACAATTTCATCTCTATTTCAAAAACCGTTAATAATAATTCGAAGTGAACCATAAAATATGCCGTTTGCTTTGCTAATTTAGTGCTGGAAATGAAGAAAATATTATTTGTACTGTTTTTTATCCCAATTATATCCGCAGCTCAAGGATGGATGCCAACTGGAGCGCGATCAGGCGGTGTTTTAAATACCAGTTTAACCATAGAAGACAATTGGGCGTATTTCAACAATCCCGGTGCAATTGGAATGGTGGAAGACCTCTCAGTTGGTGTGAGTTATGAAAATCGCTTTTTAGCGCAAGATTTACAATCCCAATCCATTGCGGTTGCCGTTCC
>ERZ887849.1590-NODE-1590-length-20723-cov-10.548674_pt1 | contig 20723 bp, 20 predicted proteins | sample MGYA00521267_ERZ887849 | MGnify/ENA primary metagenome ERZ887849 (study PRJEB32303, sample SAMEA104408601) | aquatic metagenome | biome: Brackish water; feature: Pelagic; material: water | place: Baltic Sea | collected 2014-06-06T16:11:00 | depth 2,863 m ... | reverse complement strand
AGTGGGATTACCGAATGCCGGCAAATCGACACTGATTAGCCAAGTGTCGGCAGCTAAGCCAAAGATCGCAGATTATCCCTTTACAACCCTCGTTCCTCAGTTGGGGGTGGTGTCCTTGGCCCCGCATCGTAGTTTCGTCATTGCGGATATTCCCGGCTTGATCGAGGGAGCTGCGGAAGGAGCGGGTCTTGGAACCCGGTTTTTGAAACATCTCACCCGCACGCGTCTGCTGCTGCATGTGGTGGATGTCGCACCTTTGACGGAAGAAGATCCGATTGAGGCTGTTTCGGTCATAGCAGATGAGTTGGAGCAGTTCAGCCCATCACTGGCGGCACGTGAGCGATGGCTTGTCTTGAACAAAATTGATGTCTTGGATCCAGAGACGCGTGAAGAGGTCCTTGCACAACTCGAGGAAGCATTTAATTGGCCGCATCCTGTGTTTGCGATATCCGGTGTGACGGGAGATGGGATGCCTGCACTTGCTCAGGCACTGATGAACCGAATTGAGACTCTGGCGCTTGAGCGTCGAGAAAATCCTGAGATCGATGTTGCGGAAAATGCGTGGTTGTCAGCAATGGCTCAGGAAGCGCACGATCGTATTGCGGAGTTGCGTGCGAGGCGGCGTGCAACGGTCCAGGGCGATGAGCTGGACGACGAATTGGATGAAGACTCAGATGATGGCATGGAGGTGATTGTTGTCCGCGAGTGATCGTACCCGTCTGGCGCATGCAAAGCGGTGGGTTGTCAAAATTGGGAGCGCACTGCTGACCAATGACGGGCAGGGGTTAGACCGTGCACGCATGCAGCATTGGGTCGACGAAATGGTTCATCTCCGGAGTCAGGGGATTGAGCTGTGTGTCGTGTCATCTGGCGCGATTGCAGTTGGTCTGAAGACCTTAGCGCTGCAAAGTCGCCCAACTGAAGTGCCTATCCTTCAAGCGGCCGCTGCGATTGGTCAGATGGGCTTGATACAGGCATGGCAAAGTTGCTTTGATCAGCATAGCGTCTCGACAGCGCAAGTGCTCTTAACGCATGACGACTTAGCTGACCGTGCACGCTATCTGAATGCACGCGATACCCTGAAGACATTATTACGTTTTGGCGTCGTTCCAGTGGTCAATGAGAATGATACGGTGGCGACCGCAGAAATCCGCTTCGGCGACAATGATTCACTGGCAGCGCTCGCAACAAATCTGATTGAAGCAGATGTGCTCGTCATTTTGACGGATCAGGATGGCTTTTTTGACCGGGATCCGCGGATGGATACGAATGCGCAGTTGATACGGGAGGCCCGTGCATTGGATCCCAGTCTACAGTCAATGGCTGGGCGCACAGGCGGTACGCTCGGAAGCGGTGGAATGTTTACCAAGATTCAGGCGGCAGTCCAAGCAGCGCGCTCTGGCGCAATGACTGTGATTGCGAGCGGTCGGACGCCCCACGTGTTGTCGCGCCTTGCCACAGGAGATGGCGAGATCGGATCCTTGTTGATTCCAGACCTCAAGCCCCAGGCTGCTCGGAAGCGATGGTTAGCATCTCACAAGCAGGTGAAAGGACGTTTGACGGTGGATCCAGGCGCTGTTGACGCGCTGGTCCGGTTGGGTCGAAGTTTACTACCCGTTGGCGTGACCGCTGTTGACGGACACTTTCAGCGTGGTGATATCGTGCATGTGTTGAACCCTGACGGGGAACCGATCGCTGTGGGTTTGGTAAATTACGATGCGGACGTCGCGTTACGTATCCGGGGGTTATCGACTCAACAGTTACGGGAATTAAACGTGCTAGTTGAGGGGGATGCCTTGATTCATCGGGACAATATGGCGCTCGTGTAACTCGATCGAGCTACACGAGAGACATCGAGAACTCAGGAAGCAATCGCTTTGATGCGATCGTTCAAACGGCTTTTGATGCGAGCCGATTTATTTTTGGTGTACAGCCCTTTGTTGACCATACCATCAATGATTGGCGTCGTCAGTTTGAACGCTGCAACCGCATCACCATGATTGCCAGCGTGGATTGCTGCCAAGGTCTTCTTCACATAGGTCCGTGCTCGTGAGCGCATGCTCGCGTTGTGATTGCGACGGACGTCGGCTTGTTTGGCGCGCTTACGCGCTTGGGGACTATTGGCCACCGGGATTCTTCCTTACACTGGTGAAACGCGGAGTTTTTACTCCAAATTCAAGGCGCGAGATGGTATCCGGTTACACCCTAAAAGGTCAAGAATTCCGTGATGGATCAGTCCCCTGTGGACTCAATCTGTTGCGCGTTCCAAAGGCCATGGCTCCGTCGTGGTGCCTGCGCATGCAACGTGCTTTAATCCAGGGTTATGCCGATCTTCGCCTGGATATGCTTGTGATGAGTCAACTTGGACAGTCTGCCGCATGAATGCACCTCGACTAGTGCGTTCTGGGGTGACAGTGGGTAGTTGGACCATGGCATCGCGGGTGCTCGGCTTAGTTCGGGATGTGATTTTCGCGCAACTCATCGGCGCCTCAGCTGCAGCGGATGCCTTCTTCGTGGCCTTTAAGATCCCCAATTTTTTACGGCGATTGTTCGCCGAAGGGGCCTTTGCACAATCCTTTGTCCCTGTGTTAGCAGCGACCCGAGCGCAAGAGGGTGAGGCGTCGATGCAGCGACTGCTCAATGCAGTGGCCGCCCGCTTTGGCTTCATCTTAATCATCGTCACTGCCTTTGGGGTGATGACGGCGCCCTGGATTGCCATGGTTTTTGCACCTGGCTTTGCAGATAACCCAGCGCAATTACAACTGACTGGTGAGCTTCTACGTTGGACCTTCCCGTATTTGGGTTTGGTGAGCTTGGTCGCATTTTCAGGCAGTATCTTGAATACGGTTGGACGCTTCTCAGTCCCTGCGGCAACCCCAATTTTCCTGAATCTCTCGCTCATCGCGGCAGCGGTATGGTTCGCGCCATTGATGGATCCCTCGGTGCGTGCACTGGCCATTGGTGTGCTGATCGCTGGGGTTATCCAGTTGCTGATTCAGATTCCACCTCTACTCGCAGCGGGATGTCTCCCAATCCCGCGTTGGTCCGAGACGCATCCTGGTGTTGGTAAGATTCTGACGTTGATGGTGCCGGCGTTGTTTGGGGTCTCGGTCAGTCAAATTAACTTATTACTCGACACAGTGTTGGCTTCGTTATTGGTCTCAGGGTCGGTGTCCTGGCTCTATTATTCGGATCGTCTGGTCGAGCTGCCTTTGGGTGTCATTGCGATTGCCGTGTCCACAGTGATTTTACCGGCGCTCTCCCGAGCGTTTGCGCAAAGTGAAGCCGAGTCAGCGAGAGCGACGCAAACCTGGGCCATTTGGGTTGTGATGGTCTTGGGCTGGCCCTGTGCACTGGCCTTGATGTTATTTGCAGAGCCGATTCTCTCGACCCTGTTTCAATACGGGGCGATGCAAGTCCACGATGTGCAACAGGCGGCGGCATCGCTGATGGCTTATGCGGCAGGACTGCCTGCCTTTATGGCCATCAAAGTCCTCGCGCCACACTATTTCGCGCGACAGGATACGGCGACGCCTGTGCGGGTTGGGTTGATCGCGATGGTTGCGAATATGGCCATGAATCTCATGTTTGTCTGGTCGATGGGGCACGTCGGACTGGCATTGGCGACAAGTTTGTCTGCTTGGTTAAATGCAGGACTTCTGCTTCGCGGACTATCCCAGCGGGGCTGGTATCGTTGGACGAATATTCCCTGGCGACCCATCGCGCAACTGAGCTTTGGACTCGCTGTGATGGCGCAGTGTGTCTGGATCGCACCAACCGCAGAGTCCTTCATTGACTTGGATGTATGGGAGCGATCGATTCGATTGCTGGGGATACTAAGTCTTGCGGGACTCGCATATTTGGCTGCCCTCTGGCTCGGCGGCGTCAGGTATACTCGCCTTTTTTCACCGACGCCGTAGCATGAAACTGGCCTTTGGGTTAACCGATTTTGTCGTAAGTACACCCCAAGTGGTGACCATTGGTAACTTTGATGGGGTACACCTCGGACATCAACACGTCATCGAGCAGGTGCGTGCAGCCGCCACGGAGCGTGGTTTGCCAACCTGCGCCGTGGTCTTTGAGCCGCAGCCGCGAGAATACTTCGCTGCCCTGCGGGGCATGGTCGCGCCTGCCAGGTTAATGACTTTGTCATCCAAAGTGCATGCGCTCGCGGGCTTGGGTGTTGACACCATCTGGTGTCTGAAGTTTTCCACGGTTCGGGCACTCACCGCTGAGGCCTTCGTGGACGATGTGTTAATGCACCGATTGCGCACCGCCCACTTAATCGTGGGTGATGATTTTCGCTTTGGGTGTGATCGACGTGGAGACTTTGGGTTGCTTGCCGAGCTTGGGCCGCGTACTGGGTTTTCGGTTGCGCAATCCGAGACATTGGCCCTCGACGGTCAGCGCGTCTCCTCATCGCGTATTCGGTCTGCACTGGAGCGCTATGATTTTACAGAGGCAGCCCGTTTACTCGGGCGCCCCTATCAATTTGTTGGAAAGGTCTGCTATGGACGCCAGCTGGGTCGCACATTAGGGTTCCCAACCGCGAATATTCGGTTGAGTCGGCGCCCGCCAATTGCGGGTGTATTTGCCTGTGAAGCGATCACGCCTGATGGGCAACGCTACACCGCCGTCGCCAACATTGGGACTCGACCAACGGTATCTGGAGTGGGTGTTTGGCTTGAAGTGCATTTGCACAAAGCCAGCCTCGAGTTGTATGGTCTCGTCCTAACCGTGATACCACGATTTTTTCTCCGCCCAGAGCATAAGTTTGCGTCTGTTGATGCCCTTCGCGAAGGCATCGCAGCGGATTCGGCCCGTGCTCTGGAATTGCTGACTGCCTGATGGAACCTTGTCATGACCGACTATAAAGACACTTTAAATTTGCCGGATACGCCGTTCCCGATGCGCGGTAATTTGGCGACGCGTGAGCCGGATATGCTGGCTGATTGGGTGCGTCGTGATTGGTATCAGTCTGTGCGTGAGGCCCAGTCAACACGGGAAAAAACCTTCATCCTGCACGATGGACCTCCATACGCGAACGGGGATATTCACATCGGTCATGCGGTCAATAAAGTGTTGAAGGACATCGTGGTGAAATCCCGTGGGCTTGCTGGCTATAACGCACCCTATGTGCCGGGCTGGGATTGCCATGGACTTCCGATTGAGCACAAGGTCGAGACCAGTCTTGGCAAAATTGGCGAGGCCTTTGCCGATGCGAATGCGTTTCGAGATGCCTGCCGGGCCTATGCAGCGAGTCAGATTGAACGGCAGTGTGTCGATTTTCAGCGGTTGGGAATTCTTGGTGATTGGGAAAACCCCTATCGCACTATGGATTTTCACGTGGAAGCCGACATTGTCAGATCCCTCGGCCGCATTATCGCCAACGGGCATTTTCATCAGGGCGCCAAGCCTGTGTTCTGGTGCATGGATTGTGAAAGTGCGTTGGCCGAGGCTGAGGTGGAATACGTCGATCGCAAAACCATGACGGTGGATGTTGCCTTTCCAAGCAGAAATCCCGAGCGTCTCGCTGACATTTTTGAGGTGGAGCTGGCGGTGGCCCGCGACGCCGCGATTGCCATTTGGACCACCACGCCCTGGACTTTACCGGCGAATCAGTTTGTGGCCGTTAATGCCGATCTCACCTATGTGCTGACCCGATTCCAGAAGGATGGTCATGCATGGTTATTGATTTTGGCCGAGGGGCGTCTCGACGCGCTCAGCGATCGCTGGTCCGTGGATGACTTTGAGATCGTGTCGCGCGTCCAAGGTCATGCGCTGACCGAGTTACTATTTGAAGCACCCTGGGATGGTCGCATTGTTCCCGTGGTCACAGGCACGCATGTGACCCTAGAGGCAGGAACTGGCATTGTCCATTCTGCACCTGCCTATGGTCTGGAAGACTTCCTCGCTGCGCAACCGCTTGGCTTAACACTCTTAACTCCGGTCCGTGATGACGGAACCTTTGCAGACTCTGTCGCTGTGGTCGGTGGATTGCAAGTTGAGAAAGCCAATCCGGTCATCGCCGATCATTTGGCGTCTATGGATCGTTTGGTGCATCGCGCACCGCTTGATCACTCCTATCCGCATTGTTGGCGGCATAAAACGCCGGTGATTTATCGCGCGACTCCGCAATGGTTTATCCGCATGCAAGGGGAAGGCCTGCTAGAAACTGCGCGTGATGCGGTGGCAAACGCAATTACCTTTACACCAAGCTGGGGTCGGAATCGGCTGGCAGCGATGCTTGAAGATCGGCCTGATTGGTGTATTTCTCGGCAGCGCAATTGGGGTGTTCCCATCACCGTCTTTGTGCATAAAGAGACACAAGCGCTGCATCCCGAGACAGCGCGCTTATTCGAAACCATCGCACAGCGAATCGAGGCTGCAGGAATTAATGCGTGGTTTGACTTAGATCCCCAAGAATTACTGGGACCTGAGGCTGCTGACTATCGCAAAGTCATTGACGTCTTGGATGTCTGGTTTGACTCGGGAACCACCCATGCGTCGGTGTTGGCCCGTCGTGAGGGCTTGTCGTTCCCGGCAGATCTGTATCTGGAAGGCTCGGATCAGCATCGCGGGTGGTTCCAATCCTCGTTACTGACGTCAGTCGCCATTCACGGGTGCGCACCGTATCGAGGGTTGTTGACCCATGGATTCACGGTTGATCAACATGGTCGCAAAATGTCCAAGTCGCTGGGGAATGTCATTCCGCCTCAGGACGTCATGAACTCGCTTGGCGCGGATGTCCTGAGGCTTTGGATTGCATCGACAGATTTCACTAAAGAAATGACGGTATCGAACGAAATTTTGAGTCGGACGTCCGATACCTATCGACGGATTCGTAATACCTGCCGGTTCATTTTGGCCAACTTGAATGGATTTGATCCTGCCACAGATGCCTGCGCCCCAGAGCACTGGATTGCATTGGATGGGGAGATGATTCGTCGGACAGATGCCACCCAAGCGCGGATCATGACGCTGTATGAGCACTACAGTTTCTCGGAGGTCACTCAAGCCATCCATCATTTTTGCGTGGATGATTTGGGTGGATTTTATTTAGATGTCATCAAGGACCGCCAATACACCTGCCCACGAAACAGTATTGCGCGACGCAGTTGTCAAACAGCGCTCTACCATATCATCGATGCGATGGTGCGCTGGATGGCTCCCATCTTAAGTTTTACCGCCCAAGAAGTTTGGGAGGCGATGCCCGGCGATCGGTCACATCCGTTTGTCTTTGCAGTCACCACTGCAGAGATCCCTGCGGGCTCTCCAAGTGGATTGCAGTGGCCTCTTATTCAGTCGGTGAAGGCGGTTGTGAATCAGGCACTTGAGACCTTGCGCGCGGCAGGAACGATTAAAGGTTCGCTATCTGCAGACGTCACACTCTATGCAGAAGGTGAGGTATTTCAGGCGCTAAATGCACTCGGGGATGAACTTCGATTTGTCACGATTACCTCTGAAGCGCGTTTACTTCCAGCCAATCAGCGCACTGCAGAGGCGGTTTCTGATGCGTCATTACCCGGATTATGGGTTGAGGTGGTTTCCGTGCATCACGCGAAGTGCGAGCGTTGTTGGCACCATCGATCCGAAGTTGGTTCGGTCAGCGCACACCCGAGCTTGTGTGGTCGATGTGTGACAAATATTGAAGGCTCTGGCGAAGTACGGCAGTTTGCATGACAACCCGTGAGCTGATGCTGGTTTTTTGCATTTTGGTGTTGGATCAGTGCACCAAGTTAGCAGCCTCAGCATGGCTCATCTATGGGGTGCCCGTCACGCTTTCGCCACTCTTAAGTTTGACGCTTTTGCACAATGAAGGTGCGGCATTTAGCTTTCTTGCCGATGCCGGCGGTTGGCAACGAGTTCTATTTATCGGGTTGGCAGTGGGTGTTGTGATCTATGCGCTGCGCGCAATGCGAAACCTGGCGCCTGGGTGGACCCGTTGGGGCCTGGTGTTTATTGTGCCGGGGGCAATTGGTAACGGGATCGATCGGTTGGTGTTTGGCTATGTTGTGGATTTTGTGCATTTGCATTGGCAAGGCTGGTCATTTCCAGCCTTTAATATTGCTGATGTCGCCATCACGATAGCTGCCTGTGCATTATTATTAGGGATGTGGAATGACGCTCGTCATCGGACCGAAGTGCAAAATTAAGCTGCACTTTGCATTGCGGCTTGCAGACACTGGTGAAGTGGTGGACTCGACTTTTGAGCGAAACCCAGCGGTGTTAATCATGGGTGATGGGAACTTGCCTGCACCCTTTGAAACCACGTTGGTTGGGTTACAGGCCGGGGATCGACGTGTTACGCGTATTGCGCCGAAAGATGGGTTTGGTCAACATAACCCATCCAACGTACAAACAATTTCCCGGGATCAATTTGATCCACAGCTGGATCTCTCAGAGGGCTTGGTGGTGAGTTTTCAAGACGCGGCCAAAACAGAATTGCCTGGGGTGGTTGTGGAGTTCGATACCACCTCTGTTCGTGTGGATTTTAACCATCCGCTGGCTGGTCGTGATCTTGATTTTGAAGTGGAAATTCTTGATGTCTCCCCTGGGGAATTGCACTGATGCAAGTCACCTTGGCAAACCCACGTGGATTTTGTGCGGGTGTTGATCGTGCAATTGAGATTGTAAATCGTGCTTTAGCAGTCTTTGGTGCACCTATTTATGTGCGCCACGAAGTGGTGCATAACCGCACAGTGGTTGACGATTTACGCGCCCGGGGTGCTATTTTCGTTGATGAGCTAACCGAGGTTCCTGATGCGGCGATTGTCATTTTTTCTGCCCATGGGGTGTCTAAAGCGGTGCAGGAAGAAGCCAGTCATCGTGGACTGAAAGTCTTTGATGCCACCTGCCCGCTGGTCACTAAGGTCCATATCGAAGTGACCAAGTTTGCGCGCGAGGGGCGTGAGTGTATTTTGATTGGCCATGCAGGTCACCCTGAAGTGGAAGGCACCATGGGGCAATTTGAGACCCGGTTTGGTGGGCGGATGATCTTGGTCGAGTCAGAAGACGATGCCCGATCTGTGCAGATAGGGGACCCTGAGCATGTGGCCTTTGTGACGCAAACAACGCTATCGATGGATGATACGGCACGTATTATCGATATCTTGCGCGCCCGCTTCCCAGCTATTGAGGGGCCTCGAAAAGATGACATTTGCTATGCAACGCAAAATCGTCAAGATGCCGTGAAACGTCTCGCTGAAGCACATGAGGTCGTCATTGTGGTTGGTTCAGCGAACTCATCGAACTCGAATCGCTTGGCTGAGTTGGCCCAGCGTCTTGGTGCTGCCGCCTATTTGATTGACGACCCGGATGCGATTGAGTCGGACTGGGTCCACGGTAAACACTCGATTGCCGTCACCGCAGGTGCCTCTGCCCCAGAATCCGTTGTACAAGCAGTCTGTCGTCGACTCGAAGCCCTTGGGGCGTCTCTTGCCGTTGAGGAACATGGGGTTCAAGAGACGGTGCAATTTAGTTTGCCGCGCGAGTTACGACTCCACCCCGTATCGGACTCATGATCAAGCAGTCCTGACGTCACACCCTTGTCCTGCTTTGCTAGGCCAAAGGGGGTGTGCTATGCGGGGCTATGCATTGACAGATACGCTGATCGCGATGGCGATACTCACCCTGTTATTGGTGATTGTCTTTAGCCGGTCAATCGATGTTCAAACTGAAGAAATGCGCCGAGCTCGGCACGCGTTACTCATTGATATGGCGCATGCAGCACTTCAGTTGTCGAAACACGAATCCGTTGTCGGGTCTTTTTCATTGATCGTGGACGGGGAGATTGGGCAGTTACCATCTTCCCGATACTCACATCTGCGTGATTTGCTGGAGACCTTTCGATTTCCGAATTCCAGCTTGGTCCTCACTTTGTCCAACAATGAGGGTGGACGCCGTGCACGGATTGATGCATCGATTGAGTCGCATCTCATTTTTTCGCAGGAGGTTGTGTGGTCCGAAGCCATGGCCAACTGACTGGCGTCCTCATTGCACTGGCCTTGGGTGCCTTGGTTACGCTCGTGCTTGCGCAGTTGTGGAGTCAAGAATCGATCCGGCGGACGCATGCAACCGATGCAGCAATCACTCGCGCTGATCTTGATGGCGTGACCTTATTTCTGACCACGCTACTGGTCCCCGCCCGCACCCTCACAGTCATTCCAGAAGCAGCGCTGCGCGCTGAGCTCGGTGGAGGTGTGACAGTGTTATCGGAGGGTCTGCGGCTTGAGCACCCTGGGATGACGATTCATCTCTATCTGGGACGTAGTCGGGTGCAGCCAGATGCTGCGCTGTGGGTGCATCGCGAGCAATTTGGGGATATTTCGCATCAGTCATTAATGCCGGTTGACGGGGCGTTATCAATCCAACGACCTGATCCCGAGACGCTCTGTCTGCAGACCAGCGATCCGATCTGGATCGGCTGCCACACCCTATTGCCGGGACAATCATGATGGCGCGAGGTCATGTTCTGATTGCGGTTTTGGTTGTCATGGGCGCATTGGCGTCGATCTGGATGGCCGAATTCGCGACGCATTTGGAGGATCGCGTGCGTGCAAGCCGCATGATTGATCGCGAATCGCTCGCGACGCAAGCCTCGGCGGCTGAGTGGCAGGCGGTGAGCACGCATCTTGCCGGGTTGGATTCGACGGAGAGTCCAGCGGAGATCGTGTATTCGGTTGACGATGTGCTCGGTCTGCGTCAGGTGACTCTGACGGCTGAGTGGATTGACGGGCAATGGGCGTTGACGAGAGATAAGGTGCAATGGCGCGAGCTCACGGTTTTTCCTTAATAGAAACACTAATCATCTTGGCGATCGGGGCGATCTTAGCGCTCATGGCCTCTGCCGTGGTGATTCAGGTTCCAGAACGTTCCGTGCGTTTGCAGGCGCAGGCTGCACTGACCTCTGCTGTCAGCGAGGCGTTAACGACTCGATTGGAAACCGGCCAGTTTCCGACGCAGGTGGCCGAACCGATGACGCTCGATTCATGCGGTGCGCAATGCCTCAGCCTTCGTTATTGGCCGGAGCAGCCGCATCGTTGTGGTTATTGGGAGTTAACCACGTCAGGGCTCCGCTCGGCTGGGGAGGAGGGTTGTTGGCCTTAGCACCTGACCGGCTCGGCGCGGAGTCGACCGAGTTGTGAGATCACCAGTCGACGCCCTTGCTGATTGCGGCATAGAAGAATTTCGCCCGGGCTGACGGATCCGTCAGCGAAAGCCACAAAGTCTGGTCCATAAAATGAGCGCTGAGTCCACTGAGTGTGCGGATCATCGAGCGCCCAAGCGAGCGTTGTGGTCTGTTGCAACTGCAGGGCTTGCATTTGGCCCAGGCGAATACGCTGTCGAACTTGCGATTCTTGAAGCCTGAGCAACGCCTGATCCGTTGGTGATTGCCAACTCACGAGTGTGAGTCCAGCGAGAGTGGCTGTGAGTCCGAGTGCTGCGAGATATCCGAATATTTGCATGCTGACAGCCTAGCTCAGAGGCTTCGGAAGTCAGTCGGGAGTGTGCGACAATATCGCTATGTCAACTCAGATCCCCGATGTGTGTATTGTCGGTGCTGGCGTGATGGGCTTGCTATCTGCACTGGAATTGGCGGATGCGGGACTGCACGTGCACCTGTTAGACCGTGGTCAGGCGGCGCAGGAGTCGTCATGGGCGGGAGGTGGCATTATTTCCCCACTCTATCCGTGGCGGTATCCGGCATCGATCACGGCGTTAGCGACATTTTCTCAATTGGTCTATCCGGAAATTATCGCCCGGATTCGAGACGTGTCGGGGATTGATCCTCAATTTATGCGACATGGGATGCTGGTGACCGCGATGACAGAACGCGCGGATGCTCTGGCCTGGGGCGCTCTCCAAGGCGGCGCTGTACAGACACTCTCTGTGGCTGAAGCGAGTCAACTTGAGCCACATGCAACGCTCCATGAGGAGCCGTTATGGATGCCGCAAATTGCCAGTGTCCGGACGCCTCGGTTGGGTCAAGCGCTCTACAAAACAGCGGCGTTGCATCCACGAATCACAGTCAGAGAGCATCAATCTGTGTCTTTATCTGGCTCAGTTGAACAGCCTGTGGTGATGGTCAACGGCGAGAGTCAGCACGCTGATCGGGTCGTTGTGGCGGCAGGGGCATGGACTCAATCACTGCTTGATCCGCTGGGCGTATCGACGCCAATTCGGCCGATGAAAGGACAGATGTTGCTGTTTGCACCCTCATTCCGAGTCGGCCGCGTGGTGTTGGCCGACGGTCGCTATGCCATTCCACGCGCCGACGGACGGATTGTCTTTGGGTCGACACTTGAGGATGTGGGTTTTCAGCGTTGCCCTGACGAGCCCGCGCACAGATCGTTGTATGCATCGGCCTTACACTTGATCCCGAGCTTGGCTGATGTGCCTGTCGAGCTTCAATGGTCAGGGTTTCGGCCCGCCGCACCTGGTGGTATCCCCTGGATTGGCGCGCTCTCACAGCGACTGTGGGTGAATGCAGGCCACTATCGAAATGGTGTCGTGTTGGCGCCTGCCTCGGCACGATTGCTAGTAGACAGTATACTGAGTCGCCCGCCGGTGGTGGATCCAACCCCTTATCAGCCGAGGATTGATGCATGAGCTCAGCGTTTGCGTGTGTATTGCTGCAAATAAATACGCGGGTGGGAGATATCCCAGGGAATACCGCAGCGATCCTCGCAGCGATTGAGGATGCGCGCTCACAAGGGGCGGATGTTTTGGTGACGCCCGAACTGGCATTGACTGGATACCCGCCTGAGGATTTGTTGCTGCGTCCAGCACTGATGGCGCGGGTGGATGAGGCGTTGCTTGCCATTGCCGAGGCAGCACGCGGAATCACGGTGATTGTCGGTGCACCTCAACGGGCAGGGCACGCCGCTACGGAGTGGTCACTTGGGCACCAGACAGCAGGGCCTGCGCGGTTACACAATAGCTTGGTGGTGTGTTTGGATGGGCAGATCACAGCGGTGTATCACAAGCAGTCACTCCCAAATTACCAGGTATTTGACGAACATCGCTATTTCATTCCCGGTGACACACCTTGCTGTCTCGAGGTGTCCGGCGTGCGTTTGGGTCTCCTCATCTGTGAGGATGTGTGGGTACCCGAGGTGGTGTCGGCAACCCGCGAAGCGGGGGCTGAGATATTAGTGGTCGCAAATGCCTCCCCATTTGCTGAGGGTAAGCATCGCGAGCGCATGGCGCATCTGGTTGATCGCGCACGTCGAACTGGGTTACCGGTGGTCTACCTGAATACCGTTGGTGGACAAGATGAGCTGGTCTTCGATGGCGGATCCATGGTTATCGATGGAGCAGGACACGTTCTCGCCCAAGCCCCATTTTTCGAGACAGCAACACTTCCTCTAACGATCGTGGATGGCACGCTTCAGGCAGACTGGTCTCACTCCGTCCCGTCGGATGATGCGCTGCTATATCGGGCGCTGGTCACTGGGGTTCGGGATTACTTAGCGAAAACAGGGTTTCAGTCCGCGCTTCTTGGTCTGTCAGGTGGAATCGATTCCGCGCTGACCTTACAGATTGCAGTGGATGCGCTTGGTGCGGATCGCGTACACGCTGTGATGATGCCATACACCTACACCGCACAAATGAGTGTTGAAGATGCAAAAGCCCAAGCACTGCGCTTAGGGGCTCAATTTTCAATCACTCCAATTGAGCCGATGGTCGGAGCTTTCCTTGAGGGGCTTACCCCATACTTTGCGGGGCACGCGGTTGATACCACCGAGGAGAATCTGCAGTCACGCTGCCGGGGTGTGATTCTGATGGCCCTGTCGAATAAAACCGGTGCACTGGTGCTGACAACCGGAAATAAGAGTGAAATGGCGGTTGGATATGCGACGTTGTACGGGGATATGGCCGGTGGATTCGCGGTGTTAAAGGATGTGTGGAAGACGCGTGTTTATGATCTTGCGCGCTATGTGAATCGAGACACAGAATGGATCCCAAATCGCGTGATCGTGCGTCCACCATCTGCGGAGTTAGCACCGGGACAGGAGGACGCGGATAGTCTGCCGCCCTATCCTATTCTCGATGCGATGTTGTCGCGCTACATCGAACAAGATCAGACCCCAGATGACATTATCGACGCAGGCTTTTCGGCAGAGGATGTCCGCCGGATGTGTCGATTGGTGGATATCAACGAATATAAGCGGCGCCAGTCCGCAGTCGGGACGCGTGTCACCGGGCGCGGCTTCGGTCGCGATAGACGCTATCCGATTGCCAACGGTTGGCGCTTTTAGAAGTACACTTCGTTGATCGCGCGCGGAGCGTCAATTGGGGCGTCTTCATTCGGTCGCAGCGTGGCTGCGGGACGTCGCGACGTGTCTGCTCGGCGGGTGGTCGTAAAGGCTTCCAGTCGGTCTGCAATATCGCCAGATTTACCCAAGAAACCGAGGCTTAAGGTCTCTGTGAGACCACGTCCTGTGTCTGCCAGAACCCCTGACGCAAGCCGGCGCTCGCCGGAATCGCCTGCCACATACTCAGGATAGTTTTCCGCCAATACTGTCAAAGCATCTTGAGCCTCTTCAGGGAGTCCGAGAGCGCTGTAGCTCAAATACATGGTGATCAAGGCATCAATCACGGCGGGTGTTGAGGGATACCCTTCAATGACTTGCCGGGCGCGATTTGCGGCAGCCACGTAGGCTCCGCGGCGGACATAATACCGAGCGACATTGAGTTCATACTCAGCCAACTGGTTGCGGACATAGATCAATCGGAGTGTTGCATCGTCACGAAACTGGCTGTTTGGATAGCGCTCAAGTAGCGTTAAAAAGTCGTTCACTGCTTCGCGAGCACCACCAATATCTCGTCCGGTCTCATCGCCAGGCAAATAGCGTGCAATCATCGAATCGTTTGAGGCGTAGGACGATAGCCCCTTCATGTATTGGGCGTAATCTGCTTCTGGATGATCAGGATTTAACCGAATGAAACGATCCGCCGTCAGACGCGCGAGCTCATAGCGTTGCGCTCGGAAATAGCTGTAGACCAAGTCCAGTTGGGTACCATCCGAGTACGCTCCAAATGGGAATCTCCGGTCTAATTCCTCGAGGTTGGTGATGGCTTCTAGAAAGCGACCCCCTCGGATGTGGCCTTGGCCTTCCTCCCACAACACCTTCTCACTCTTGAGATTGGCGTCGGGGTCAAACAATGAACAGGACGCCAAGAGCGTCGAGAGCAACAGAACTGTGAGCGTACGGGTTATCATGCCTGTCCTTTTATGATGGGCCGCCCAATGAGCGAATCAGAAAATCACCACCCGCGTATTCAATCACAGTTTGAGGTTCCGTTGGATGCTGGCGGATCACGGATTGATGTGATCTGTGCAGAAATTTGGACAGATTTCTCACGAGCTCGGCTGTCACAGTGGATTTCAGCAGGCGCGATCCGTATTGATGGTCAACAAGTGAAGCCCAAATACAAGGTGCTGGGTGGTGAGTTGGTGACCGTCGATGCGCAGCCAGAGAGCCAAGTGACTTGGGTGGGCCAACCTCTCGATTTGCAAACCCTGTTTGTCGATGAGCATCTCATTATCGTCAATAAGCCTGCAGGGTTGGTGGTGCATCCAGGCCATGGCAATCCAAGCCATACACTTGTGAATGCGCTGCTACATCATTATCCGGAGCTCGATACGATTCCGCGGGCAGGTATCGTGCATCGGCTTGATAAAGACACCTCAGGGGTGTTGGCTATCGCGCGAAGCCCGAAAGCGCATCAAAAATTGATCGCACAGTTGAAAGACCGCAGTATGGGTCGGCAATATTGGGCCTTGGTATTTGGCAAAACACGTCCCGTGGGAACCATTGATGCACCCATGGATCGGCATCGGATTCAGCGGACTAGGATGGCTGTGATGACACAAGGTAAGCCGGCTGTGACGCATTATCGGACACTCCAGCAGACCGCACATGTCAGTGCCATTGAAGTGCGGTTGGAAACCGGTCGGACACATCAGATCCGGGTGCATATGACGCACCTTGGGCATCCATTGGTGGGTGATCCGGTTTATAAGGCGGGCCGTCCCGGTTTCGGTACGATGCTTGCTCCTGTCCGCGCGCGGGTCGACGCCTTTCCTCGACAGGCGCTCCATGCAGAGAGCTTGCGTCTCATCCATCCAGCAACTGGCGAGCCGATGTCGTTTACCGCACCATTGGCCGATGATTTGGTGGCTTTGATGCACGACCTGCAACGCGATGACCACTGATCTTTGGTTCGACACGCAATTGACCCCGAACACCTGGATTCGGCAAACCCTGCGCGGGAGTGGAGCCGGGCCCTACGGTGGGTTCAATCTCGGGTTACATGTCGGCGATCATCCATCGGTGGTCACTCAACACCGAGCCTTCCTCGCTGCGCAACTCGGAATGCCTGTGCATTTCGTGTCGCAAGTCCACGGAGTGATGGTGCACGAGGTCGCAAAGACCTCGATGGAGTCCATCGAAGCAGATGCGATGGTGACGAGAGAGCCACTGCAGGCGCTGGCCATTCTGACGGCCGACTGTCTGCCGATTGTGTTCGCCAGTGCGACAGCAGTCGGAATCGCGCATGGGGGTTGGCGAGGCATTCTTGCTGGGGTGGTGACTGAGACATTACAGCGTTTGGACGGATCCAGCTGTCATGCATGGCTCGGCCCCTGTATTGGCCGTGAGACCTTTGAGGTAGGCCGTGATGTTCGTGATGCATTCTTGGCGCAAGATGCCTCGCTTGAACGGTTTTTTCAGACCACGGCGCGTCCGATGCATTGGTGGTGTGACCTGCGTGGCATTGTTCACACGCAGTTGACCGCCGTCGGGGTGGATGTGATTGATGTGAGTGCCGAATGCACGCTGAGCCAGCCTGAGCGGTATTATTCCTATCGTCGTGATGGCATCACTGGGCGCATGGCGACTGTCGTCTGGCGCACTGAATAACCTGTGGATAACTTGAAATCATTATCGATGCACCCATCTTAAATGCATCAAGGAATGAGGAGATTTTATGCGCATGGATCGATTGACTCATCGGGTCGTTGAAGCCCTTCAAGAAGCCCAGTCGTTGGCTTTACAGCACAACCATACCGAGCTCAGTCCCTGGCACGTGTTAACGGCCTTAATGAACCAAAATTCGGGATCAATGCGTGCATTGATCCAGCAGGCCGGCGGTGATCTAGGACGCCTGCAAACAGGCTTGCGATCACAGCTGGAGCGCTGCCCAGTGATTGCTGAACACGATGGTGAAGTGCGGCTGTCCCAAGAGTTGGTGCGCCAGCTCAACCTGGCGGAAAAGCAGGCAATGAGCCAAAAAGACAGCCATGTCTCGACAGAAACCGTGCTGGCTGTGATGGCTAAGGATAAAACCACGCGAACTGTGTTTCAGGAATCGGGTGTTGATGTGAATCGTTTGGAGAATGCAATCGCGGCACTCCGCGGAGGTGAATCAGTGCAAGGACAGGACGCGGAACAGCATCGTGGTGCATTAGACCAATACACCATGGATCTGACAGCACGTGCTCGAGATGGGCGGTTAGATCCGGTGATTGGCCGTGATGAAGAAATTCGTCGGGCGATTCAAGTACTGCAACGGCGGACCAAAAATAATCCGGTGCTGATTGGCGAACCCGGCGTCGGAAAAACGGCCATTGTCGAGGGATTGGCCCAACGGATTGTCAATGGTGAGGTCCCTGAGGGGTTAAAGGACAAGCGGGTCTTGTCGCTCGATATGGGCGCATTGATTGCCGGTGCGAAGTACCGCGGGGAGTTTGAAGAACGCTTAAAGGCTGTCTTGAAGGAGCTGTCTCAGCAGGAAGGCCAAATCATTTTGTTCATTGATGAAATCCACACCATGGTGGGTGCTGGCAAGTCAGATGGTGCGATGGACGCGGGCAACATGCTCAAACCTGCGTTAGCCCGCGGTGAGTTGCACTGTGTTGGTGCCACGACCTTGGATGAGTATCGTCAATATATTGAAAAGGACGCGGCACTTGAGCGCCGCTTTCAAAAGGTATTTGTTGGTGAGCCGTCCGAAACAGACACTATTGCCATTTTACGAGGCTTAAAGTCGAAGTATGAGGTGCACCATGGGGTGGAGATCTCGGATTCCGCCATTATTGCGGCAGCACGGCTATCCAGTCGCTACATCACGGATCGGCAGTTACCGGACAAAGCGATTGATTTGATGGATGAGGCGGCCAGTCGAATTCGGTTGGAGATGGACTCGAAGCCCGAAGAGTTGGATCGTCTGGATCGCCGTTTGATTCAGCTGAAAATGGAGCGTGAAGCGCTCAAGAAAGAGAAAGATGCGGCGTCCAAGGCACGCCTGGATGAGCTCTTGGAGACCATTGCAGACGTTGAGACACAAGCCAGCCATTTGGAGGAAATTTGGGTCGCTGAAAAAGCTCAAAGCCAGGGTGTTCAGTCGATTAAAGAAGATTTGGATCGCGCCGAGATTGAGTTGGATATGGCACGTCGGGCCGGTGATTTAGCAAGGATGAGCGAAATTCAGTACGGCAGGATTCCTGAATTGCATAAGCGCATGCAGCAGGCAGGTGACGGTGGTGATTCCGACGAAGGACGGCTGGTTCGTTCGCGGGTGACCGAGGAGGAAATCGCTGAGATCGTGTCTCGGTGGACTGGGATCCCTGTGTCGAAAATGCTGGAAGGTGAGAAAGAGAAGCTATTACGCATGGAAGATGCGCTGCATCATCGCGTGGTTGGACAGGCCGCAGCTGTTGAGGCAGTCGCCAACGCGGTACGCCGTTCGCGCTCTGGACTGTCAGATCCCAACCGACCCAATGGTTCATTTCTGTTCTTGGGACCGACCGGGGTTGGTAAGACGGAGCTCTGTAAGGCGCTGGCTGCATTTTTATTCGACTCTGAAGACGCCATGGTTCGGATTGATATGTCGGAGTTCATGGAGAAACACTCCGTGGCGCGGTTAATTGGTGCGCCACCTGGTTATGTGGGTTATGAACAAGGCGGCTATTTGACCGAGGCCGTTCGTCGTCGTCCTTATGCCGTGATCCTTTTGGATGAGGTGGAAAAAGCGCATCCCGATGTCTTTAATGTGCTCCTCCAAGTGCTTGATGATGGTCGGCTCACCGATGGCCAAGGCCGAACGGTGGATTTCAGAAATACTGTGATTGTGATGACCTCTAATCTAGGCAGTGACCTGATCCAAGCGATGGTGGGAGAGCCCCATGATGCGATTCGTGATGCAGTGATGACTGTTGTTGGACAACATTTCCGTCCTGAGTTCATCAATCGTGTCGATGAGTCGGTCGTATTTCATGCACTCAGCCGTGAACATATCCGTGGCATTCTCACGGTGCAGTTAGGGCGATTGGCGTCACGACTTGCCGAGCTTGACCTGAGCATTGAGCTTAGTGACACAGCGATGCAGACCCTGGCAAATGCAGGGTTTGACCCGGTCTATGGTGCGCGACCATTGAAGCGAGCGATCCAGACTTATCTCGAAAATCCATTGGCACAGGCGCTCTTACAGGGGAGCTTTGTCCCCGGAACAACGATTCATGTTGGGTGTTCTGAGCAGGGCTCTTTGACCTTTGAATCAGGCGATCAGCCCACTGTCAGTTGACAGCGGGCTGATCGGTGTCAAAATTCGCGGTTTTCCTGTAATGACTTTGAGGATCGGAAGTGGAACAGCTGTCTGGCGGTGAGATGATCATGCGCGCCTTGCGAGATGAGGGCGTCAAACTCGTGTTTGGCTACCCTGGCGGGGCTGTTTTACACATTTACGATGCGTTTTATCGACAGAGTGACGTTGAACATATCTTAGTGCGCCACGAGCAAGCGGGTGTACATGCGGCCGATGGATACGCTCGGGCGACCGGTGAAGTTGGCGTTGCTCTTGTGACGTCTGGGCCCGGTGCGACCAATGCCATCACCGGGATTGCAACTGCGTACATGGATTCCATTCCTTTGGTTGTGATCTCGGGGAACGTGGCGACGCATCTGATTGGTTCGGATGCGTTTCAAGAGACCGACATGATTGGGTGTTCACGACCGATCGTGAAGCATTCCTTCCTTGTGCGGAGCATCGAAGAAATTCCTGAGATCATGAAAAAGGCGTTCCACATTGCCCGTACGGGGCGCCCTGGGCCGGTGGTGGTAGATGTACCAAAAGACATGACCGCACCCGCCGAAAAGCGTCCGTTTGTCTATCCAGAGACGGTCAAGCTGCGTTCTTACACGCCAGCTATGAAAGGGCATGCGGGACAAGTTCGGAAGGCTGTTGAATTGTTACTCGACGCCAAACGCCCTGTGATTTATGCCGGCGGTGGGGTGATCTTGGGTGATGCCTCAGATGAGTTACGGGCGATTTCGCGGCACTTAGGGTATCCAGTCACGAACACACTGATGGGCCTTGGTGCCTATCCTGGCACGGATCCACAGTTTATTGGCATGCTCGGGATGCACGGCTTTTATGAAGCGAATCAAGCGATGCATCAGGCGGACGTGATTTTTGCAGTGGGCGCACGGTTTGATGATCGGGTGACCAACAACCCAAAGAAGTTTTGCCCGAATGCACGCATCATTCACATTGATATTGATCCCGCGTCAATCCAGAAGACGGTTCGACATATTGAAGTCCCCTTGGTTGGTCCGGTCAAAGCCGTCCTTGCCGATATGATTGATGTGTTGAAGCAGATACCAGACACCTCGGATAAAGAGGCGTTAGCGTCTTGGTGGGCGACCATTAATGCC
>ERZ887849.1583-NODE-1583-length-20794-cov-41.472829_pt1 | contig 20794 bp, 15 predicted proteins | sample MGYA00521267_ERZ887849 | MGnify/ENA primary metagenome ERZ887849 (study PRJEB32303, sample SAMEA104408601) | aquatic metagenome | biome: Brackish water; feature: Pelagic; material: water | place: Baltic Sea | collected 2014-06-06T16:11:00 | depth 2,863 m ... | reverse complement strand
TGGAAACTTTGGTTACGTAAAATATGCACTAGGCGAAATTATTCTTGTTGTTCTGGGTATTCTAATTGCTTTACAAGTAAATAACCTTAATGAGACAAGAATAGAAAAGAGGGCAATGAAAGATTATTTTCAAAAAATTAGCTTTAATATCAATGCAGACATAAAAGAATCCAAAAGATTATTAAAATTTAGACAAGACCATATTGTTAGTTGTAATAAAGTGGCTAAGGCCCTGATTGAAAATGATTTTTCAGATCAGTTATTGATTCAAAAAGCAATATTTGAGATGATTATTGAAGTCCAATTAAATTACAACAAAGATGCGTTCGAATCTTTGAAAAGTTCGGGGTATTTAAGATATCTGAACAATGAAGAACTTGAAGAATTACTTAATGACTATTACAATCAAATTAATCAAATAGAAATGTTTGAAATTGACCAAAGAGATTGGGCTAATGCATTAGAATTAGAATTAGATAGAAATGGCTTTTTTTACAGCTATACACAGCTTGATCAAAAGGTCCATACCGATTTATTTACTTTAATGGGTAATTATACCTCAAAATTAAAAAACCACCCTGGTCACAAAATCATAATGAGACTACTTTTTCGAGGAGGCACTAATAATACCTTTTTAACAGGGTTTTACGAAAATCATATTAAAACAGGCAATCAGTTAATTGAAATTTTAAACCAGGAAATTGACTATTAAAATTGTGCTGCAATTTTGAATAATATTAGAATGAGAAACCACATCATTTCAACTTTTCATGTCTACAAAGAAACTCCTTGAGAAATCAAGGAGTTTTTATTTGGAGTCATACGAGTCATTATGTGATGAGTATTGATTAAATCTCTTGGAGAAAACGTGTAAAGAATTTAAAAAATCGATTTCTATACATTGGAATATTAGTTTTAATAGTTATGTTAATATGGGCAGAGTTGGCAGTAGGTATTTTTGGAACTCCTTTTGCGGGTAATTAAGTAAACAATCGCTCTATTTGTACTGCAGTTTTGAATAATAGGGTAGGGGAAATCAAAATCACATTAGTTCAACTTTTCATAAGAAGACTCATTATATGATGCGCGTCAATTAAGGCTCTTAAAGATAAACTCATGTTTGATATTTCACAAGAATTTTCTACTACACAAGTTGGATAGGTGTTTCTGCCGTTCTGTTTTTTGGGTTTAAGACTATCATCTCAAGGGGCAATAATTTATAAACTGAAAATGTTGATTGAGTTTTAAAGTCTATAAAGTAGATTCTCTTAATACGAGTTTTGTTTTTAGTTCAACTACCTTTATGTCATAATTCTCATTTTTCTTTTCTTTTTTTATCTGTTTAAGTAAAAGTTTACAGGCCGTCTTTCCCATTTTAAAACCAGGCTGATTTATGGTAGATAAAGATGGTGAGACAACAGAAGACATAAACCAATTACTGAAGCCTATTACAGAGATTTCTTCGGGGATTTTAATTTTTTGTTCATTGAATTCGGCAATAGCTCCAATAGCAACGAGATCTGTATTAATAAAAATACCATCAACATCTCTGTTTTCATTAATAATAAGTTTGGCATATGTTCTTCCTTCTTTGTAACTCATGTCATTACATATATATACTAACTGTGGGTCATATGGTATACCATGATCTTCAAGTGCTTTTTTATACCCCAAAAAGCGATCAATCGAGTTTTGAGGCATTAGGGGACCTCTGAAATGAGCTATTCTTCGGCATCCTGTCGTGATAAGATGTTTAGTTGCCGTATATGCCGCATGCCTGTCGTTAATGATTACTTTTGAGCAGCTGACAACCTTAGCGATTTTATCAAACATAACAAGCGGAATATTACTTGAAATGACAGAAGTTAAATGCATGAAGTTTGAAGTTGAGTTGGCAATAGATATTAAAATACCATCTACTTTGTTTCTGAGCAAAAGATCAATTTGCTTTTTTTCTAATTCATATGATTCGTTTGATTGTAATATAATTACCAAATACCCCTTCTCTTCTGCTTTTTGTATAATTCCTTTTAAAACACTTGAAAAAAAATGGTGAACTGTTTCTGGTATAATGACTCCGATCGTTTTTGACTCACTTTTTCTTAGACTTACAGCAAATGCATTAGGTTGATAGTTTAATGTTTTTGCAAGATCTTTAACCAAAGTTTTTGTTTTTTGGCTGACATCAGGGTAATCCTTAAGAGCTTTAGAAACTGTAGGCACGGACAATCCCAAAGCATCCGCTATATCTTTCAATGTTGCTGGTTTCATAGTTTAAATATATAAAAAATAACATTACGAAATGCTTTTCGTTATTTACGAAATCGATTTCGATTAAAAAAATACCAAATTATTAATACTGTAAATATATTTTTGGTAACAATAGATGAACTTTTTTATCTATTTCAAAAACCAATACAAACTAAAATTCTCTTAAAATGAAAAAAATTTTTAATTTAAAACTAGTTTTTTTGACGGTGTTTTTATTATGTACTAGTCTAATAATGGCTCAGACAACAATCTCAGGAAAAGTAGTAGATTCAAACAACACTCCTCTTTCGGGAGCTAACATTGTACTTGATGGTACTTCAAAGGGGTCAATTTCTGATTTTGATGGTAACTACAAGATAGACGGAGTAGAAAATGGCTCTTTTACGTTAAAAGTATCCTCAATTGGATATCTTACTTTTACAACGAATGTACAAATTGATGGATCAAGTGTTGTCATTGATATTCAGCTTCAAGACGATGAAGAATCTTTAAGTGAAGTTATTGTAACTGGGGTAGCAAACCCGAGAGCAAAGATGGAATCAAGTGTTTCTATTACTAGTTTACAACCTTCTAAAATTAATCAATCGGCACCAAGATCGACTGCTGAAATTTTTAGAACCATTCCAGGAATACGCTCAGAATCTTCAGGTGGTGAAGGAAATTCAAACATAGCTGTTCGTGGTGTACCTATTTCATCAGGAGGTTCAAAATATGTTCAAATTCAAGAGGATGGACTTCCAGTATTATTATATGGAGATATTTCTTTCGGAACTGCAGATATTTTCACAAGATTTGATGCAAATGTACAAAAGATTGAAGCGATTCGTGGTGGATCTGCATCTACTTTGAGCTCTAATTCACCAGGTGGTATAATCAATATTATCAGCAAAACTGGTAAAACTCAAGGAGGATCTCTTTCAACAACATTTGGATTGGATTATAACTCTTTTAGAACTGATTTTGATTATGGAACAAAAATTGGAGAGGGATTATATTTTCATATGGGTGGATTCTACAGAGCTGGCGAAGGAGTTCGTAAAGCAGGATATACGGCAAATAATGGTGGTCAATTTAAGCTTAATTTGACTAAAGAGTTTGATAACGGATATATTAGACTATACACAAAATACCTAAATGATAGAGCTGCAGGTTATCTTCCAATGCCAATGGCTGTAAGTGGAACTAATGCTGATCCGTCTTGGGACAATGCACCAAACTTTGATGCTACAACAGGCTCAATACATAGTGCTTTTCTAACTCAAAACTTTGGTACAGGAGTTAATGGCGAACCAAGACGTTCTAAAGTTACTGACGGAATGCACCCAGTGTCTAGCTCAGTAGGATTTGAAGCGTTTTTTGAATTGGAAAACGACTGGACTATTAAAAACAATGGACGTTTTTCTTTTAACTCTGGTCGATTTGTTTCGCCTTTTCCTGCACAACTTGGAACTGCCTCAGACATGGCTAGCTCGTTTGGAGCAGGTTCAACATTACAATATGTCAATGGATCGTCTGTTGCTGACAACAGTTTAGTTGCAAGAATTCATATGTTTGATACAGAGCTTAATGATTTTAACAATTTCATGAATGATTTTAAATTATCTAAGTCATTTAATAATTTAGATGTTACCTTTGGGTACTTCAAGTCTATCCAAAATGTATCAATGTCTTGGTTGTGGAGTTCATATCTAATGGAAGTAAATGGAGACAATGGGCAACTTATAGATGTTTTTGATGCTACTGGAATTGCATTAAGTGAAAATGGATTATATGCATACGGAACTCCATTTTGGGGTAATCTTCACAGAAATTATGATACACAATATAACGTTAGTGCACCTTATTTGAGTTTAAATTTTGACGCTACTGAAAACCTAAATATTGATGCAAGTATTCGTCACGATAATGGACGCGTTCGTGGGTCATTTGCTGGAGGACAATCTTCTGAAATAGACATGAACAATGATGGAGTTATTTCTGCTCCAGAACAAAATGTTAATTCTATAGATCATGCAAATGCAACTGCTGTTGATTATGATTATGATTATTTTTCATACTCTTTGGGTGTAAACTACAAACTGCAAGACAACAAAGCTGTTTTTGCAAGAATTAGCAAAGGTGCTTCAGCAAAAGCGGATCGAATTTTATTTTCTGGATTAGATTATACTAATGGAGACCGTATCAATGCATTGGACTTTATTTTTCAAACAGAAGTTGGATATAAGCAAAAGTTTGATCGCGGGGTTCTATATGCTACTTTCTTCAGTGCAAAAACAAATGAAGAAGGTGGATTTGAAGCAACTTCTAACAGTATCATTGAAAATGATTATAAATCAATGGGGGTAGAACTTGAGGGGTCTTATAATGTTAGTGATAAGTTTAATTTAAGAGGTGCTATAACTTGGACTGATGCTGAGATTGATTCAGGAGATAATGCTGGAAACACTCCAAGAAGACAACCAGATTTTATATATAATATCATTCCAACATACAACTTTGGAAAAGAAAATCAAAATATCTTTGGTTTAAGTTTAATTGGACAGTCAAAAGCTTACGCTCAAGATTCTAATGAATTAGTTATGCCTGGATTTGTGATGGTTAACAGCTTTATTGATGTTGCCATTACAAAATCATTAACCGCAAATTTATCTGTAAACAATTTATTTGATAGCATTGGCGTTACTGAATCTGAAGAAGGTAGTATTACAGAAGGGCAAGTTAATTATTTGAGAGCTAGACCATTACCTGGAAGATCGATGTCATTAGCATTAAGATACACCTTTTAAGATATTATATTTTGTTTGTGATTAATACTTAATTAGATATTTTATTTGGAGAAAAGAGTTGGTGCTTGCATCAACTCTTTGTTAATTAACTTAGTTGTAATTTATAAGTTTGACAATGTATTATAAAAAACCAAAGCTTAGTTTTTGGCAAATTTGGAATATGAATTTCGGATTTTTTGGAATTCAATTTAGCTTTGGATTGCAACAAAGCAATATGAGTGCGATCTATAAGTACTTAGGTGCCAACGAAAGTGAAATTCCAATTTTGTGGCTTGCAGGCCCTGTTACAGGTTTGATTATTCAGCCAATTATAGGAGCAATGAGTGATGGTACATGGTCTCCAAAGTTTGGGCGAAGAAAACCCTATTTCCTAATTGGTGCTATTTGCGCTAGTATTGCATTGATTTTAATGCCGTATTCTCAATCTATTTGGATGGCTGCCAGTTTGTTGTGGATACTGGATGCGGGTAATAACATTGCTATGGAACCCTACAGAGCATTTATTTCTGATAAACTTCAAGACAACCAATTATCATTGGGTTTTTTAATGCAAAGCTTTTTTACTGGTCTTGGTACAACTTTAGCAAATTTCACTCCTGCCATATTAATTTCTATAGGATTCTTTAGTCTCACAGATACCATGGAAAATGGCATACCAGTTTCAACTTATTGGGCATTTTTTATCGGGTCATTTGCTTCAATATTCACAATTTTATATTCTGTTTTTACTACAAAAGAATACCCACCAACTGATGAACAACTTGAAGAAATTAGAAAAGAAAAAGAAAAAGGAGGATTCTTTAAAAACGCTATGATTGGAATTGTTGTTGCCATTAAAGAGATGCCTTTAACGATGAAACAACTTATACCAGTAAAACTTTTTACATGGTATGCTATGTTTTGTTATTGGCAATATTTAACTTCAGCGCTATCCCTCTCCTTTTTTAAAACGTTAGACGAAAACTCAGAAGGATTTAAACAAGCTCAAGTATATACAGGTCAAATTAACGGAACATATAATATCGTTTGTTTTCTTGTTGCTTTTGCATTAGTTCCATTGGCCTACAGATATGGTGCAAAAAGTGTCCATTTTATTTGTCTATTTCTTGGAGGAATTTCAATTTTTTTATTACCCGAATTGAGCAATAGTGATATATTATTTTCTTTTCCAAATCCTTTTGCTGAAGGTCAGATCAATGTTGCTACTATGTATTTGTCAACCATTGGGATAGGGCTTGCATGGGCTTCCATGATGTCAATGCCATACCAACTTTTGGCAAGTTCAATACCAAGTCAAAAAACTGGTGTGTACATGGGTATTTTTAATATGTTTATTGTCGTACCAATGATCATACAAATTGTGAGTATGCAGACATTTGTTTATGATTTACTCAGTCAGAATCCAATAAATGTGCTTAAACTCTCTGGCGTTTTCCTAATTTTAGCTGCTATTTTCACTCTCACAATTACTGCAACAAAGCCTATTTCTAATGATCAATAATATTTCATACAAAAAAGCTATTGAGCTATTATTCCAACTAAGTTCTGATAATGGATTTTTAGCAAGTGCAGAGCAATCTACTAATTATAACAGAGTTTGGGCTAGAGATGGTGTTATATGCGGTTTGGCCTCAATACTCGATGGCAACAGTACTTTGTTAGAAACATTTAGAGCAACCTTGCTTACACTCTCTGAGCACCAAAATCATTTGGGTCATATTCCTTCAAATGTTTATTTTAAAGAAAAAGGTAATATTGAGGTTAGCTTTGGGGGGTTAGCTGGTAGAGTTGATACAGTATCTTGGTATATTATTGGAATATGTAATTACTGCTATGCTATAAATGATATGACATTATTGAACCAGAATGAAGAAAAAATAAATAGAGCTTTGTGTTTGCTACAAGCATGGGAGTTTAACAACAACGATCTTTTGTATGTGCCCAGATCTGGTAATTGGGCAGATGAATATATTACGGAAGGACATATTTTTTATGATCAGCTTTTACGTCTTTGGGCACTAAGATGTCTACATCAATTGAAGCCCAGAATTGAATTTGAAAAGAAAATACACAAAATCACTAAGAAGCTTGAAGATAACTATCGTAAAATAAATATACAACAACCCTATCACCCAAAAGCTTATAAGAAACTAAAGGAGTCCAACTATTGGATGGCTTCAATTTCACCCTCTGGATATCAAACGATGTACGATGCTTTTGCAAATTCATTGGCAATTTTTTTAAACATTGGTGATCCAATATTTAAACAAAAAGTATTTGATCATTCAGAACATTTACGACAAGAATTACAACTTGGGCTATTACCAGCATTTTGGCCACCAATAACCCCAAATGATAAAGATTGGGAAGTATTAGAAAATAATTGTAAATATGAATTTAGAAACTACCCTTTCCAATTTCACAACGGCGGAACATGGCAAATGATTAATGGATTCTATGGTATGGCAGTCCAGTCAATAAATCCAACTGTTTCCAAAGAAATTTTGAAGAAGATTAAAAAATTGAATGCTCAAAAAAAATATAGTTTTTACGAAAATTTTGACACCAATACTTGCCTCCCTTCTGGAGTCAAACAATGTGGCTGGAGTGCAGCAGGAGAGATAATTCTAGAACAATCTTTAAATAACAAACATCTACTAAACTAATAATGTATCAAACGGATTTACAAATTTTAAGCATTGGAGAAGCTCTAATTGATTTCATTGGAAACGATATTTCAGATTCATTAAGTAAGACGCATACATTTTCTCAGCATATTGGAGGATCCGCAACAAACCTGGCACTTAATTGTGCAAAGTTAGGATTAAAAACACAATTAATTGCTGCTGTTGGCGATGACGAACTGGGTCAACATATTATTGACACAATTGAATCAACAGGTATCAAATCATCTGGGATAAAGCGAATAATGGGCAAGAAAACTTCCAAAATGTATATTTCCAGATCTTTAAGAACTCCAGATTTCAAACCTGAAAGAGAATCAGATTTTTACATAGATGGGTCACAAGTGTTAGGGATTGATATGACAAAAGCACAAATTTTTCATACAACTTGTTTTGCCTTAAGTCGTAATCCAGCACAGTCTGTCATACTTAAAAAAGCAAAAATTGCTTTTAATTTAGGATTAAAATTAAGTATAGACGTTAATTTTTCTCGAAAAATATGGGACAGTAGAGACTCCGCAATCCGCATTTTGAAATTGTATTGTCAGTATAACCCATTTATTAAAATTAGTACTGACGATAGCGAAAGACTTTTTGGAAAGCATGTTACTAAACAGCAAGTATTTGAGTTTTTTCATAATTCTGGGGTTGAATTTATTTGTTTGACAAAAGGTAAGAATGGTGTTGAAGTTGCTCAAAAAGGAAAGGAGATATTGTATTTTGAGGCCATAGAAATTGATAAAATTGTAGATTCTACAGGAGCCGGAGATGCTTTTTGGGCGGGGTTTTTAGCCGCATTTGTCAAAGGAAAAAACACCAATAGCTGTATTGAGTATGCACTTCATGTTGCGGCAGTTAAATTAATTAATATTGGAAGTCTTCCAGAAAACATACTCGATATCGTCTCGGACAAGTTGAATCAAAGAAGTCAAACCATTTAATTGAGTTGGATTTTATAATATTATATTGTGATTAATTCCCTTAATTGGAATGGCTATCTCTGATGAAATTAACTGGAGTGCATTTGATTTCGTTCCAAAAGCGGCAACTGGTAGGGTTAATTGTTTTTAAGCGATTCAACAAACTCAAGATACTCCTTTTTTCTTTGGCTCTCAAAGCCTTTCCGATTGGTTGTGATTTGTTTTTTAATTTTAATCTGAGAGGCATTCAAAACAGATTTCTCAATAGAATCAATAGAAAATAAATACAATTCCATAATAATAGGCAAGGCCGAAAGGGCTCTTTCTGTTGCCAAATATTGCTTATTTTTTTTAAAACCCTCAGGATCTAAGAGTTCTAGAAATCCTTCTTTAACTAAAAATTTTAATCGATTAGTCAGAATATTAGTTGCTATTTTTTCTTTAGAATTTGCAAACTCTTTGAATTTAGATTTTTTATGCAAAATGGCGTCCCTTAAAATCAAAAGAGACCATTTATCTCCCAAAAGATGAATGGAATATGCAATCGCACATGTACGTTCTACTGTTTTCATAATTTTGGCAAAGGTACTGTGAATAATGTTTATTTTAATAGAATTATAATGTTTATTTTACAATTGTAATATATCTAAACTATTGTGCCACTGTGTGTTCCCTACACTATTGATTACATTGTTTTTCACTCCGTTAACAACTCTCAACGATGGCAATTTCCGCTTCCGTTAATCTATACAACGCATACACCATTGCATCTATTTCCTTGTCTGTTTGATCGATTTGTGTTTTAAGAGCAACGGCTTTTTGCTGTTTTTATTTGTTTTTGCGTTCAATAGCCTTTTAAACAATTCCAAGGAAACTTTAGTTACCTTTGCCACAATGAGTGTATTAGTTCAAATTAGCATAAAACCTTCCCAACAAAAAGACAGCGATTTCATATTAAAATCAAGTCTTTTTAAGGCCAAACTACAAAGTGCAGAGATCAGTGATTGGCGCATTCGAAAACGATCTATTGACGCCCGAAATACGTCGATCAAACTCAACTTACAAATTGAATTTTGGTTGCTTGGCGAAACTCGAACACAACCTCAATCGTTTATACCTCAAAATGTACATTCAAAGCCAGAAATAGCCATCATAGGCGCCGGACCGGCTGGACTGTATGCTGGGTTACGTGCCATTGAAGTGGGCTTGAAACCCATTGTTTTTGAACGTGGAAAAGATGTGCGTGCCAGGCGTCGCGATTTAGCAGCCATCAATAAAGAACAAACCGTGAATCCAGAATCCAATTATTGTTTTGGTGAAGGCGGAGCAGGAACCTACTCTGATGGAAAATTATATACACGCTCCAAAAAACGTGGAAATGTTTTAAAAGCTCTCGAATGGTTTGTCCATTTTGGAGCCTCTGAAGATATTCTGGTCGAAGCCCATCCACATATAGGAACCAATAAATTACCCGCCATTATTACGGCCATGCGCGAAGCAATTATTGAAGCAGGGGGGGAGGTGCATTTTAATGCCAAGCTGACCGATATTCAAATTAAAGACAATGCCATCAATGCTCTGAAAATTAACGACGAATCATGGAAACCCTTTGAGAATGTTGTCTTAGCAACAGGACATTCAGCCAGAGATATATTTTACTTGCTCCATAAAAGAGGGGTTCATTTAAAATCCAAAGCATTCGCGTTGGGAGTGCGAGTAGAGCACCCTCAAAACCTCATAGATAAAATTCAATACCACGAAGCTGATGAAAATCCGTATTTGCCACCCGCATCTTACAGCTTAGTAGAACAAATTGATGGGATGGGAGTTTACTCCTTTTGTATGTGTCCGGGTGGGATTATTGCCCCCTGTGCCACATCTCAAGAAGAAGTAGTGACCAATGGATGGAGTCCAAGCAAACGAAATAACCCCTATGCAAACTCCGGAATTGTAGTGAGTTTAGAACCTAAAGATTTGCCAAACTATTCATCGGACGATCCTTTTGTATGTCTTGATTTTCAGAAAAAAGTAGAACGCGATTGTTGGGAAGTTGCTGGTAAAACACAGCAAGTACCCGCTCAACGTATGATTGATTTTATTGAGGGGAAGAAGTCTAAAGATTTCCCAAAAACATCCTACCAACCGGGCATTGTTTCGGTTGACTTAAATACAGTCTTGCCCCCAATGATTTCTAAACGTTTGCGAAAAGCATTTTCTGTATTCGGAAAAAAAATGAAGGGCTATTACACCAATAAAGCCATATTGCATGCCCCAGAAAGTCGCACATCCTCTCCTATATCCATACCTCGAAATTCAGAAACCTTAGAGCACGTGCACGTCAAAGGATTGTATCCCTGTGGCGAAGGTGCAGGCTATGCAGGTGGGATTATTTCTGCGGCCATCGATGGGATTAATTGTGTGGATGCGATAAGTGCGAAACAGAACAATCTCTAAACCTCCTTTCTTAAACACCACATTTAATGCGGCAGCTTATCTTTTAAAAGCCCATATAGGAACGTTCCTAAAAGTGATGCTACAATAACCACAAGAATGGGCGCATATCCCGCTCCTGCTAAAGTAAACATAGGGCCTGGGCACGCACCTGCTAAGGCCCAGCCTAATCCAAATATAATACCCCCAATCAGGTACCGACGGATGCTTTTTTCTTTTGGAAAAAAGGTGATAGGTTCGCCGTAAAAAGACTTTATTTTGTAACGTTTGATGACTTGCACCACCAACAGACCCACCCCTAAAGCAGTGCCAATAATGCCATACATATGGAAGGATTCAAATTTAAACATTTCATAAATACGAAACCAAGAGGCTGCTTCTGATTTGAACATAGTGATTCCAAAAACGATGCCGATAAAAAGATATATTAATGTTCTCATAGTTTAAAAAATTAATGGGAAAATAAAATGAATCATGGTGAGTCCTCCAATAAAAAAACCAATCACAGCAATTAATGAAGGAAGCTGAAGGTTACTCAATCCTGAAATTGCATGTCCAGAAGTACAGCCTCCTGCATATCGAGCACCAAAACCAACGAATAACCCTCCAATGGATAAAATGAGTAAAGACTTAACATTGGTCAGAGCCGAGAGTTCAAACAGTTCGGTTGGGAGGTAAGCACTTCCAGCACTTTCAAACCCTAAGGCTTTTAAATCTTTGACGGTTTCTGGGTTGATGACAACTGTCAAATCTGAGGATAGAAAGTGGGCGCCTATATAGCCTCCAATTACAGCTCCCAAGATGACCACTAAATTCCACTTTTGTGTTTTCCAATCAAATTTGAAAAAATCAGAAGTGTTTCCAGCACCACAAAGGGTGCAGAGTGTTCGAAGGTTTGAAGACATCCCGAAGTTTTTTCCGACCATTAAAAGTAAAAACATCACAAGGGCAATCATTAGGCCTGAAACATACCACGGCCATGGTTCGTATATTGAAATCATATTTATTATTTTACTTAAATGAAAGCTTAAATTTAGCAATTTTGAATTTTGTTTGGTTTAATTTTAAGAGGTATTTTATTAGCCCTTATAATGTTGAGGGACACACAAAGTTTGAAACTTGAACACCAGCATTTTTAATTGCCACAAATCCTCCTTTGATATTAATTAAATTATGAATCCCACGACTTTTAAGAATCGAAGCAGCAATCATACTTCTATATCCGCCAGCACAATGGATATAAAAGTGTTGGTTGCTCTTGAATTCCGCAAGATGGTCGTTTATAAAATTCAAGGGTGTATTATGAGCTTCTAGGATATGTTCTGATAAAAACTCAGATTCCCTGCGCATATCAAATACTTTAGTGTTGTTATTTTCATAAGATGTTTTAAACACCTCGGCTGAGATGGAACTAACCGTATCGTATTCCATGGAGGCATTTTTCCACGCTTCAAAACCACCCTCGAGATACCCAAGCGTTTGGTCAAAACCGACGCGTGATAAACGTGTGATGGCTTCTTCCTCCTGGCCTTTTTCTGTGACTAATAGCAGTGGTTGTTTAACGTCGGCAATCAAGGCGCCTACCCATGGGGCAAATTCACCGTCCAGACCAATAAAAATAGAACTGGGAATATGACCTTTTTCATAAGTATCCTGGTGTCGAACATCTAAAACAATGGCTGAGGATTCATTCGCTGCTGCTTCAAAAGCTTGTGGAGATAGAGCTTGAGTACCCCTTTTTAGAACCGTGTCAAAATCATCATAACCTTCTATGTTTAATTTCACATTTGCTGGAAAATAGTCTGGTGGCGGCAAAAGTCCTTGAGTGACTTCGGAAATAAACTCTTCTTTGGTCATATCAGCACGGAGTGCATAATTCATTTTTTTTTGATTTCCCAAGCTGTCCACGGTTTCTTTCATCATATTTTTACCACAAGCAGAGCCGGCTCCATGTGCGGGATATACCACAACATCGTCTGCAAGAACCATAATTTTTTGGCGTAAACTGTCATAAAGAAAGCCTGCCAAGTCTTCGATGGTTAAATCTCCAATTTTTTGTGCCAAATCGGGCCTTCCAACATCTCCTAAAAAAAGGGTGTCTCCACTAAAAATCGCATGGTCTTTTCCGTTTTCATCTCTTAAAAGATAGGTCGTACTCTCCATCGTATGTCCTGGAGTATGAAGGGCTATAATTGTAAGATTCCCTAATTTAAATTCTTGTCCATCGTTGGCGATGGTGGCTTCAAATGCTGGGTTCGCGTTTGGACCGTAAATGATAGGTGCGTTAGCTTCTTTTGAAAGCGTCACATGACCACTTACAAAATCTGCATGGAAGTGTGTTTCAAAAATATATTTTATAGTTGCATTGTCTTGTTTTGCTCGGTTGAGGTAAGGTTTCACTTCTCTCAAAGGGTCAATGATTGCAACTTCACCGTTGCTTTCAATATAATAAGCGCCTTGAGAAAGGCAACCTGTATAGATTTGTTCTATTTTCATGGTGATATTTTTTTTTGATGTTGCAAATTTAGGAAGGGAGAACAAGCCGTACAGTAACCTTTGTTACATTGAAGGCTATTTTTAGATCAATTCAAAAGGAACTCCATATAAAAGATAAATAAGGCCATTATAAAAATAAGATACCCAAACGCTTTTTTGAGTTTTGCACCATCTATAAAATTACTCAAATAGCTACCAATATAAATTCCTACAATGGCAATTCCTGTAAAAGTGAATAGGAATTTCCAATCGATTTCCATTTTAATTGCATCGCCAATAAAGAAGCCCAGAAGGGACTTAAAAGCAATAATCACTAATGAGGTTCCAATAGCAATTTTCATTTCTACATTTGCAAAAATCACCAATGCGGGTATGATTAAAAAACCACCGCCGGCTCCAATGAGACCTGTAATTCCTCCAACTAGTAACCCTTCTATTAATATTAAGGGGTAATTGTAGGAGACTGTTTTATTCTTTTTTGGAGCCTGTGTTTTTTGTTGTTTCAGCATCGAAAATGCGGCTGGAATCATGAGGAGTGCAAAGAGTCCAAACATGCCCATTCGACGGGTGAATATAAACGTACCAATGTTAAACAATTCATCCGGTAGGATCGGCACTAAAAAATGCCGCACTAGACTCACGCCTACAATAGCGGGCAAGCCAAACACAACGGCTGTTTTCCAATCGACATACCCTTTAAAGTCCTGTTTAAGTCCACCGATTAAAGCACTTGTTCCAACTATAAATAAGGAGTAGGAGGTTGCGATGCGTTCATCAAACGAAAATAGATATGCCAAAACAGGGACGGCCAATATAGAGCCTCCGCCGCCAATCAACCCTAGTGAAACACCAATAATCAACGCGCAAATGAATCCAAAGAGTTCTATAAGTTCCATAATAAAGGTTATTTTTAATTTAATTCAATGATTTTAATGTGATTTCGTTTCAACTCGATTTTGCCTAAATTCTCTAATTTTTTTAGAAGTCTCGAAATCACAACCCTTGAGCTGTGAAGATCGTAAGCAATTTCCTGGTGTGTATTGTAGATGGATGTGTTATTGGTGATGCGGGCTTTTTCTTTTAAAAAATTCAATAAGCGCTCATCCATTTTTGTGAATGCAATGGCGTCCACTGTTTGTAGCAATTCGTTGAGGCGTTTATGGTAGCTTTCAAATACAAAACTTCTCCAAGACTTGTATTTTGCAGCCCATTCATCCATCTTTATGACAGGAATCATGATTAGTTTTGTATCCATTTCAGCAATCGCTCTGATTTCACTTTTGGCTTGTCCCAAACAACAACTCATGGTCATGGAACAGGTATCTCCTTTTTCTATGTAGTAGAGCAGTAACTCGTCGCCGTCAGAATCGTCTCTTAAAATCTTAATAGCGCCTGACAATAATAAAGGCATTCCTTTGATATAGTTTCCGATTTCTATCATCTTATAGCCAGCCGGAACGTCCTTAAAAGTGCCTACTTGCGAAATTTCTTCAAGTAATGCCTCTTCAAATTGATGTCCGTAACTCGCTTTTAACTCTTGGATCATGTTTTTTAACTTTTGTATGTAATAACTAAATCAGTGCCTTTTATTTTTTTGTAAAATTATAACTTTAAAACCTTCTTTATTGTAACACAGGTTACATTTAGGACTTCTTAAATCGTCTGGTCCAATTGTTTTAAAGCTATCCCATTTTTATGAATATCACAATATAATTAAGCGGATTCTGTAAAAGCTCATTTGTTTTTCGTAAATTTAGTATCCTTTCTACACTTAACCAATTTTAAATCAACTAGTAATGATCTCAAAATTAAATGCACTTTTTTACAATTCAGTGTTGTCCGAAACTGTAAAAAACAAGGTAGAACGGTTTATTCTTATTATTGCTATCCTCAGTTTTTTAGCACACCTTATCACCATTTATTTGGTGCAAAACCAACTTATTATAATTCCTGAAGGGCTCAATTTTTTTGACTCTCCAATTGCAGCGATTTATACTCCCTTTTCTTTTATCCTGATCTATGAAGTCTATCTGTTGATATTCTATTTACCGCGTTCCATTACCACTTATATCGGAAAGCAATACGAAATCATTACTCTGATTGTTATACGACGTATTTTCAAAGATTTGGCTAATTTAGAACTCAATTCGGATTGGTTCGACATCAAAAATGATCTTAATTTCACTTATGATATTATCACTGCATTATTGTTGTTTTTTATGATCTATTTGTTCTCATTAGAACGTCAAAAATTACATAAGTCAAATAAAGCAAATACGCTAGAACCCATTCAGATTGAACAATTTATAGCCATTAAAAAGTTTATGGCAACAATTTTAGTGCCCATTTTTATTGGAATTGGACTTCTTACTTTTGGAAGCTGGATTTTTCAGCATACGCCAGAAAATCTATCTCTTGCATTGAAAGATATCAATAGTGTTTTCTTTGACGAGTTCTTTGCAATCTTAATTATTGTCGACGTATTTCTATTACTCTTTTCATTTTTCTACACCGATCAATTTCATAAAGTAATAAGAAATTCAGGATTCATTATTTCAACCATCCTGATTCGCTTGTCTTTTTCGGTAGATGGACTGCTTAATAACTGTTTAATAATTAGTTCTGTTGGGTTTGGACTTCTCATTCTATGGATTCACAACCGCTTTGAAAACAATATCAAACCTTCATAAATTAAAAAGCCCAAACTTATGTTTGGGCTTTTTTCTGAATTCAATTTATTAGTGTTTCAGTTTTTTCTTTTTTTTCTTCTTTTTCTTTTGGGTTTGCTGTTTCCAAAGGGTGTATTGCACATCATTTAAGATTGCCTTCATGGATTTGTTAAAAGCAATTTTGTTGTCCAGCATCTTGTTTTGCATCTCAAAGTGCTGTCCTTTACTCGGTTTTTTTTCTGGACGATTTGCTTTTTGTGCTCTCTTTTTAACAGTGGTTTCTAAAATCAATTCATAGACTTTGGCTTGTTGAGTTTTCGATAAATCTAACTGTAAAGTCATCTTTTTTGACATTAAAGTAGCAATGTTTTCTGCAGACATATTTGCCATTTTATGCATAGGAGGAGACATCTCACGTCCTCGTTTTGAGGGTTGAGCAAAGCTCATCATTCCAATAAAGATAAAGGCAACTAAAATAAATGGTTTCATAGCGTTCAGTTTTTTTGTTTGATTAAAATAGAGTTTTTTTATTTAGGGTCTAAAATTAAATTAATTCGTTCTACAGCATCTCGAAGGTGAATCTTATTCATGCTATTCGATGTTTTTGAAATACTGGAGTTGATAAGGTTTCTCAAAGTTTTTAATTCTGCTCTTACAATCGCACGAATATCAGATTGACTTGTATTAACTGCTGTCGATTTTACATAATCACTTCCTTCTCTTTTACTTTGGTTTTCTGCAGTCATCAAATACGCCAATCGGTCGATATGAGCCCTTTGCAAATTTCGCCTGTAAGTATCAATTTTACGTCCAGAGTACAACTCACTCCAAATGCCTGTTCTCAAATCTCGAGTCATACTTCGTAGAGAATACGCCTCATAGCCATTCATAGTTTCATTTTCGATCATACGCGCCATTTTTCCTAAACTCAAAATTGTGTTCAAACTACGTTCTTGCAGTTTTCGGATACGCTCAACAGAACCAGAATATTCTATACGCTCAAAAATTGCAGGATCTAAAAGCCATTGTGGTGTTTTAAATACTTGGGCGTTGATAAACTCTAAAGCATTTTTTTGATAGTCCTTATCTACATAACTATATACCGCACCATCCTGATCGGATGTTTTGTAATGCTCATAAACACCCCCTATATTATTGGCAACATGACCCATATAACGACCAAATTGAGATAATAACTGCCCATACATGTCATTCAAATCAGAATAATCTTCGCCAGATTCGGTAGTCCATTCGATAAGGTTTGGGACAATTCGTTTTAAGTTTTTGATTCCATACGTACTTGCTAAAATAGCATCATCTCCAAGATCTTCTGTTTGTGAACTCGGATCTACGACATCCCCCACTTGTTGATGCCCAAAACGGTACATTGGATCGCCAGCATGCTCCAAAATCCAACTGTTAAGAATTTCTTTTTCTGCTTCGGCAGTCGTATTTAGAATGGGTTTATAGCCCCAAGCAATGGCATATTTATCATAGACACCAATATTTGGCATTAAGGCAACCCCTGTATCTTCAGGTTGAGCCACGTAATTAAAACGCGCATAGTCCATAATAGATGGAGCCGTTCCGTATTTTTGAGTGAAGGCTGCATCACGTAAATCTTCGACTTTATAAGCAGAACTGCTTCCCATATTATGAGGCAACCCTAAGGTATGTCCTACTTCGTGAGCCGATACAAATCGGATCAAACGCCCCATAACTTCCTCTTTAAATTCTGGCATGCGTGCCTCGGGATTGATGGCAGCGGTTTGCACAAAAAACCAGCGTCTTAATAAAGTCATCACGTTGTGGTACCAATTGATATCACTTTCTAAAATTTCTCCCGTTCGAGGGTCACTTACATGAGGCCCATTCGCATTCGGAATTGGAGAAGCGAGGTATCGAACCACTGAATAACGCACATCTTCAGGACTCCATTCAGGATCTTCTTCTGGGGTTGGTGGGTCGGCTGCAATAATAGCATTTTTAAAACCAGCGGCTTCAAAAGCGACTTGCCAATCTTCGATTCCTTGTTTGATATATTTACGCCATTTTTCAGGAGTCGCACGATCCACATAATATACAATTTGCTTTTTAGGTTCTACAAGTTCACCCGCTTTAAATTTCTCTATATCTTCTTCTTTGACTTCCAGTCTCCAACGGTCCAAAAACGTCACTTCTTTACTGCGGTGATCTTCCAAGCCATAATCCACCTGACCTCTTGCAAACCAACCGACCCGCTTATCAAAATAGCGACGTTTCATTGGGTTTTTGGGCAATAAGATCATAGAATTGTTAATCTCTATAGAAATCGTTCCTGTGCTTGAGTTTGATGGTGCTTCTGTAGCTGCATAGGTTTTTACGTGACGAGCTTCAATATTTTCAGGATAACTTTTGATACTTTCAATAAACGATTTTTCACTCTCCAAACGAGATACTTTATAGCGTTTTCTGGATTGAGCTGCCAGTCCTAATGCTTTGATGTCTTTGTCAAACAAATCAGTCACTTCTATTACCGTAGCGGTAGAATCGACACTAAATGCTTTTATTGGAAAGGTGTATAAAACAGGTTCAAAATTAGAATTTACAACGGCTTCATGGACTGGTAAGGAGTCGGCTGCAAATACTTCATAAGATACGACTCTTAAAACAACTTTTTTGTCTTTCTTTTGCCATCTTAGGACTTGTGTGTTTTGTTTTCCACCTCCGAATCCAAGACCCGAAGCAGTTTTGGCAATTCGAGTCACCATCAACATTTCTTTATTAAAAAGGCTGTCCGGGATTTCATAAAAAAAGCTGTCGTCAATTTTATGGACTGTAAAAAGCCCTTCGTCTGATTTTGCATCCTTGGTAATCACCTTTTCATAGGGTTGAATATCCCCCTTTTTAGGTTTTGGATCTGGCTTTTCAGCCAATTGAACAGCTTTGGCTGTCTTCTTTTTTGAGGTTAATTTTATACTGAAACAAGACTCAAAAGATACGAATGCCACTAACAAAAGAAATAATGAAAAAAATCTTTTCATAAATATGGTATTTAGTTTGTGAATTAAACAGTGAGTATAGAATAATTCTATCACTAAAAAAATAAATACTACTTTATAACCAATAAATAGCTTAACCTAAAAAGTCAACAACCAACACATTATCAGATTTATAAACTTTTGCAAACTCTTTTGAAGTCAGACCTTTGATGCCTTTGTCCCAGCCTTTATTACTCAGTCCAGATTGTGTTTTTAAGTCAGATAATTGAATTCCAGAATTTGACTTTAAGATTTCAAAAATAGCTTTTTCATTATCACTCAACTCCACCGCTTTTTTTTCTGGTTTCATTTGAGGAAAAAACAACACCTCTTGAATCGATGCATTGTTGGTGAGAAACATAATTAAACGGTCCATTCCAATTCCCATTCCGGATGTAGGAGGCATACCATATTCAAGTGCTCTTAAAAAATCTTCATCAATAAATTCTGTTGCTTCATCATCTCCCTTTTGAGCCAATTTTAGTTGGTGTTCAAAACGTTCACGTTGGTCAATAGGATCATTTAACTCCGAGTAAGCATTCGCAATTTCTTTTCCACAAACCATTAATTCAAAACGTTCAGTAAGTTCAGGATTATTGCGATGTTCTTTACATAGAGGGCTCATTTCCTTTGGGTAGTCTGTGATATAGGTTGGCTGAATGTAATTTCCTTCACATTTTTCTCCAAAAATCTCATCAATTAATTTGCCTTTACCCATCGTAGAATCCACTTCAACCCCCAAGTCTTTAGCAGCCTTGCGAATCTCGTCCTCCGTTTTTCCTGTAATGTCAAACCCTGTAAATTCTTTTATAGAATCTGCCATTGTAACTCGGGCGTAAGGGGCTTTAAAATCTATTTCATGCGCTCCAAAAGTTGCTTTTGTAGATCCATTTACGGCAATGGCACAATGCTCAAGCAACTGCTCACAAAATTCCATCATCCAATTATAATCTTTGTAAGCGACATAAATTTCCATGGCGGTAAACTCTGGATTATGAGTGCGATCCATGCCTTCATTTCTGAAATTTTTAGAAAACTCATACACCCCATCAAACCCACCTACAATCAATCGTTTCAAATACAATTCATTGGCAATTCGCATATATAATGGTATGTCCAAACTGTTGTGGTGTGTGATGAATGGACGTGCCGCAGCACCTCCAGGAATTGGTTGTAATACAGGAGTTTCTACCTCAAAATATCCAGCTTCGTTAAAAAAACTACGCATCGCATTGAATAGTTTTGTACGTTTTACAAATACTTCTTTGACATGTGGGTTGACCACCAAATCGGCATACCGCTGACGGTAACGCATTTCGGGATCGTTAAACTCGTCGTAGGTGTTGCCTTCGGCATCTGTTTTTGGAAGTGGTAAGGGTTTTAATGCTTTAGATAACAGTGTAAAGTGTTTTACTAAAACTGTTTTTTCGCCAACTTGAGTTGTAAAAAGTTCGCCTTCAATTCCAATAAAATCACCCAAATCGAGTAATTTTTTAA
>ERZ887849.1581-NODE-1581-length-20825-cov-8.662398_pt1 | contig 20825 bp, 17 predicted proteins | sample MGYA00521267_ERZ887849 | MGnify/ENA primary metagenome ERZ887849 (study PRJEB32303, sample SAMEA104408601) | aquatic metagenome | biome: Brackish water; feature: Pelagic; material: water | place: Baltic Sea | collected 2014-06-06T16:11:00 | depth 2,863 m ... | reverse complement strand
GATTGGCAGATACTTTTGATGATCGATTTCCTCTGTACAAAGAGTATTCGAAATAAACGGCTACTTCTTTTATGCGAGATTCGCCATTTTCATTTTTCGAGGCTGCAATTTCAATCGCGGTTATCAAATTTTCTTTCCCGTCTGTTCGTATAGTTCCAATCGGTAGTTGAGATCCTGTTAGAATAACCGGTTTGTCCAAGTTTTCCAACATGAAACTTAGGGCCGAAGCGGTGTACGCCATTGTGTCCGAGCCGTGTAAAACCACAAATCCATCGTGGTGTCCATAATTATCAAAAATCGTCTCTGCTATGTCCTTCCAATATCGTGGGTTCATTTCTGAAGAATCGATGGGCGTTTTGAAACTCGCACTTTTGAGTTCTACTTGCAGCCGATTCAGCTCGGGAACGTGTCGGTCAATCTCATTGAAATTGAAACTTTTCAATTCGCCTGAAGCGGGGTCCGTGATCATTCCGATGGTTCCACCGGTGTAAATCAACAATATTTTGGGTTTCGCAGTCATCAATATTAATGGGAATAAGTCAAAGATATTATTTTTAGGAGTCGCTCTTTAGTCATCTGTATCGTTGGTTGAGTGAAGCGTCAAATCTTAAACAAGTTTTTCGCGTTGTTCGATGTGATTTCGGCCAATTCACTCAATTTTATCTGATGTGTGTCGGCCAATTTCTGAGCAGAATGAACAAGATACGAACTTTCATTTCTTTTTCCTCGATACGGAACCGGAGGAAGATAAGGCGAATCCGTTTCCATCATCATTTTTTCTAAAGGAACATTGGCCAGAACTTCATCTAAAGCTGCTTTCCTGTAGGTGATCACACCACCGATTCCCATGAAGAAATTTGGGTAGGATAATACTTTATTTGCTTGCTCACTATCTCCTGTAAAGCAATGAAAAACACCTGAAAGTCTCTCGTCTATTGTGTCATCGATAATTTCAAAAATTTCGTCGAAAGCATCACGTGCGTGAATGACTATGGGCAACTGGAGTTCTTTTGCCCAATCTATTTGTTGTCTGAAAGCTTGTTTTTGTTCTTCGATGAAGGTTTGATCCCAGTACAAATCCATCCCAATTTCACCAACAGCAATCATTTTGTGTGAAGAGAAATAGGGTTTCATTAAACTTAACTGCTCGGCCCAATCTGCTCCAACTGACCCAGGGTGCAGTCCCATCATAGCATAACATTGCGTAGGGTACTTTTCCACTAAGTCGAGCATGGGTTGAATGCTTTCTTTATCAATGTTGGGCAATAAAAGTGTTTCTACGCCATTACGAAAAGCGCGCTGTATCATTTCATCGCGGTCTTCGTCAAATTGCTCTGAATACAGATGTGTATGTGTATCGACCCACTTCATTAATAAAGAGAAATGCTGATGCCCAGTCGTAATACATTCAATTGGGTGCTCTCGGAATTTGTAAAGAGGTTTGAGAAGTTATATTCACTAAAAAGTGCATAATTCCTGAGGCCTAAGCGAATATGAGTTGAATATTGTAGCGGATTTTTATCTTGAAAATTGTAATCTTTAATAATCGTTTTACCGTCTGGATTCGACAAGCGAGTTGATTCATTGAAGGCAAATTGATATCCGATTTTCCCGCCAATATGTACTTTGAAATGTTTCCAGGCCTCTTTGTGAAACCTTAATTCTAAAGGAATAGAAAGTTGGTGAAAATTTAAAGATGTTCTGCCCTCCACCTGTGAGTTGCTATATTCAGTTGATTTTTCAGTGATATTATGAAAAAATGTTTCGTCGTGTCGAATATGAGTCCAATGATGGTTGATTCCCCAACCGAAAGAAACGGTATTTCCATCCGTTAAAGGAACATCGAAAATTAAATTCGTACCAAACCCGATTGATGTAGGTTTTACTTCAAAAGGGTTCAAATCGCCAGTCCAATCATTGTGCGTAATGTCAAAAACAAGACGGTCGTATTTTCGCATTCGTTTGTCCTTTGCCTGACCTATTCCGTGGTAATACCACATGAATCCCGGCTGAAAACGAGAAGCTTCATCTTCGCCTTTGCTGTCGTATTGACCAAAAGTAGAATTGGACAAAACGAGCGATGATACAATAAGAAGGAGTGATTTAATTGTCATTTCAATAAGGTTTGTTGCCATTTCCAGGCGGATAACATGGCTTCTTCTATTGTTTTTTTGGACTCCCATTTCAAAATTTGTTTTGCTTTTTGCGCGTTCGCATAAATCGAAACGATATCACCTGGACGTCTATTACCAAAAGTATAGTTTAATTTTTTTCCTGAAACTTTTTCGAAAATAGTTATTAACTCGTGAACACTTGTCCCTTTTCCAGTGCCCAAATTAACGGCATCGAAAAACCCTTCACTGGCAATTGCTTTTGTTATTGCTGCTACGTGCGCGTCGCCCAAATCTTCCACATGAATAAAATCTCGAATACAGGTGCCATCTTCGGTAGGGTAGTCGTTACCAAAAACGGTTAACTGTTCCTGAATTCCAGCGGCAGTTTGGGTAATAAAGGGAACTAAATTATTCGGAATTCCGATGGGGAACTCTCCAATTATAGCTGAACTGTGCGCGCCTACAGGATTGAAGTAGCGCAGAGCGAAAATTTTGTGTGACGAGTTGGCCAATTGAAAATCCTTCAATATCTGCTCACTCATGAATTTCGTTTGTCCGTATGGCGAAGATGGAATTTGGAGTGGTGTATTTTCGTCCACTTCGCTCGTGTCTTCAGGTTCGCCATAAACTGTGCAAGATGAGGAAAAGACGATATTCTTAACATTTTTCTCAGCTGCCAGCTGCAACACATTCATCAAGCTAACCAGATTGTTTTGGTAGTACATTAATGGTTTTTCAACGCTTTCACCTACAGCTTTGTAAGCAGCGAAATGTATAATTCCATAAATAGATTGCTGCTCGAATATTTTTCTCAACACATTTATATCGCAACAATCAACTGCTGAGAATTGAATATTGGTTCCCGAAATCTCCTTCAATCTTTCGATTACGGAAGAATCAGCGTTTCGAAAATCGTCTACAATAACTGGGTTGAAACCATGCTGAAGCAATGCGAGTACAGTATGTGAACCAATATATCCAGCTCCTCCAGTTACGAGAATGTTTTTTTTGTCTTCCATTCGTTTTCAAAGGTAAAATAATTGCTTTAATTTGCAGCTATGGATGATAAACCACCAATTGATATTTCGCGTTTTCAATTGAAAAAAATAAAAGGGAAGTACATTATTAAATTTGGACTATACATCATCATTCTTTTATCTTTGTGGTTCTGGTATCAAAATCGCACGAATTCGCAAAAACCGGATCAGATTAAAAGCAAAGTAAAAACAGAAAACACTAACGATACTGAAATAGAAAATGTCACTATTGAACAATAGACACATTTAAACGTTCTCCTCTCCATGCAATTATTCTTATACATATTTATTTTTTGGATTTTCCAGCCAAATACGATTTTAACATCAAAAACCGACAATTATATTTCCGTTACCATTTCAGGTATTCATGAAGATAAAGGACAAATTAGACTTGGTTTATTTAAAAACGCCGCTTCGTTTCCTTTACAAGGCAAGCAGTACAAAGGGTATTTGATTGATGTGGAGAACAAAAAGGCCAGTATTAAAATTCACAATATTCCAAAGGGAACATACGCCATTGGTGTTATGCACGATACCAATACGAACGAAAAGCTAGATAAAAACTGGGTCGGATATCCGATTGAACTGTACGGCTTTAGCAACGATGCTAGAGCAACATTTTCTGCGCCGTCCTTCGAATCTGCTAGTTTTTATCACGATGGATCAACTACAATGACCATTAAAGTGTTTTAGCAGTTCGTAAGTATTGCCTTCGACTTCGCCCTTGCTGCCGACGTGGCACTCAGCTACTTTTCCATCTTTTACCGTAGTGCTCATTTCTTGAGCATACACGGAGGAAATATCTTTGATTGTTTTTGAAGCTTCCATTACTGCATTGTTTGTTGTGCCTTCCCAGCTAGTTTTTGAGTTTGCAAGAACATTGAATATAAGGTCTTTTTTCGTAAATATCAAGATGAAACAAGGCCGTTAACCTAAATTTAGCATCTAATTTCCTTACTTTTGCACGGAAAAATAAGTAAAAGCATGTTTCGAACACACACTTGCGGCGAATTGCGCCATACCGATATCAATACAGAAGTAACGTTATCCGGTTGGGTACAAAAATCGAGAGACCTTGGAGGTATGACTTTCGTGGATCTTCGCGATCGATATGGAATTACGCAATTGGCGTTTAATTTGGATGACAAACCTGAATTAACGGAAGTTGCAAGTAAATTGGGACGCGAATTTGTGGTTCAAGCTACTGGGAAAGTGATTGAACGTTCTTCGAAAAATAAAAACATTCCGACAGGTGAAATCGAGATCCTCGTGACTGAATTGAAAATTTTAAATGCCGCAAAAACACCTCCTTTTACGATCGAAGATGATACGGACGGGGGTGAAGAATTGAGAGCGCAATACCGTTATTTGGACTTGAGAAGAAAACCCGTACAAAACAAGTTGATGCTCAGAAATAAAGTCGCTTTGCAAACGCGAGTTTATCTTGACGGCGAAGGATTTTGGGATGTAGAAACACCTTATTTGATTAAATCGACACCGGAAGGAGCGCGCGATTTTGTTGTGCCAAGTCGTATGAACGAAGGTGAATTTTATGCTTTGCCCCAATCGCCTCAGACTTTTAAGCAATTATTGATGGTAAGTGGTTTCGACCGTTACTACCAAATCGTGAAATGTTTCCGCGATGAAGATTTACGTGCCGATCGTCAGCCCGAGTTTACACAAATTGACTGTGAAATGGCATTTGTGGACCAAGAAGATATTTTGAATATGTTTGAAGGATTGGTAAAACACCTTTTCAAAACGGTTCGTAATTATGAGTTTGATGGAGATTTTCTTAGAATGGCGTACTCTGAGGCAATGGAAAAATACGGTTCAGATAAGCCAGACATCCGTTTTGGGATGGAATTCGTTGACTTGACCACATTGACCCAAAACAAAGGATTTAAAATATTTGACGATAGCGAAGCCGTAATTTCTGTTTGTGCTCCTGGAGCAGCGCCTTATTCGAGAAAACAGATCGATGCAATTATTGATTGGGTGCGTCGTCCGCAAATTGGGGCCAATGGAATGGTGTATGTGAAATGCAACGATGATGGAACTTTCAAATCGTCTGTCGATAAGTTTTTTACACAAGAAGATTTGGCTGAATGGGCGAAAGCCGCCAATGCACAACCCGGTGATTTGATTTTGGTTTTGAGTGGCGAACTAGAGAAGACAAGAAAACAATTGAACGAATTGCGTTTGCACATGGGGAACGAATTGGGGTTGAGAAATCCGAATGAATTCAAACCACTTTGGGTATACGATTTTCCACTTTTGGAATGGGATGAAGAAAGTAATCGTTACCATGCCATGCACCACCCGTTCACTTCTCCGAAACCAGAAGATTTGGCCTTAATTGACACAGAACCCGGAAAAGTAAGAGCAAATGCCTACGATTTAGCCATGAATGGAGTAGAGTTGGGCGGAGGTTCCATCCGCATCCACGACCGTGCTTTGCAGTCCAGAATGTTTGATTTATTAGGATTCACTAAAGAAGAAGCGCAAGCTCAATTTGGTTTCTTGATGAACGCGTTTGAATACGGAGCACCACCACACGGAGGTTTGGCTTTCGGGTTAGATCGATTGGTTGCAACGATGGGTGGGTCAGAATCTATCCGTGATTATATAGCATTCCCGAAAAACAATTCAGGTCGCGATGTGATGATCGATGCACCTTCGCCTTTGGACAAAGGGCAGTTGGATGAGTTGGGGTTGGTTTTGAAACATTAAGGAATTAAGGTTTTCTTTTTGGAAGTGTTACGCTGTGTTTTTGGCTTTGGTGAAGTAGAAGAACGACAATAAGTTAGCATTCCAAGCCCTTTAACACACAAATAACAAAACATAAATATTTTCGCCTATCTTTGCATCGTGAAAAGAATAACACAAATACTCAGTTTTATTCTTGCGGTGTTTACATTCGCTGGAAGTGTGGGTGTTGGTGTGTTCACACATTTCTGTCATGATGATGGGGTAGAACAGAGCTTCATTATTCCTCAATCGAATATGTGTGAGGATGAACATGAGGGGTTCGATGCATGCTATTCAGCAGAAGTTCACATCGACGAAAGTGATTGCTGCTCCGATCAAATTGACTTTTTTCAAGTAGAATTTGAAAATTTCGAGAGCAGTCAGCTCTTTTCTTTTTCCCCAGAAAAAGGTTTAGATATCCAATCTTTGGATTTAGATTTTACCGTGGCTTCCAACGAAGTTACGCCAAGTAATTATGTCAATCCTCCGCCTCTTCGGACGGGAAGACAAATTCTCATTCAACATCAGGTATTCAGAATATAGAAGTAAAGTGTAACATCATTTAATTGTTCACTTTATTAATTCTTTATACATGAAATTTATATTATTTTTTGGCGTTTTTTTGTTGTCTTTATATGGGCAATCACAAGTTCGTGGAACTGTCTACGGAAGTGATACAACAAAAACGAATGCCATTTACGGAGCAAGCGTTGTTTTGCTGCGTAGCCAAATTAAAATACGGACAGATGAAGACGGCAAGTTCGAATTTGTCCTTCCAAAAGAGTTGCCAGACACGATGGTAATTCAAGCAAGAAATCATCGTTCAGATACCTTAATCTTGACAAAAGACGATCGATTTTCCAATTATACAATTACCCTTTATTCAGATTTGCTTTTACCTGAGGTGATCGTATCTTTTAAGAAAGGTTCCAAAAGTATTTCCAAACTGAAAACCTTGTTAACAGAGGAAATTTCATCCGATGAATTAAAGAAAGCAGCATGTTGTAATTTGTCTGAATCGTTCGAGACAAATGCCTCTGTTGACGTGAGTATAACGGATGCTGTCTCTGGAGCCAAACAAATCCAAATGATGGGCTTGGCGGGTATTTATACGCAAATTCAAATGGAGAATATTCCTTATTTGCGTGGATTGGAAAGTGCCTTTGGATTAAATAGTATTCCTGGAACATGGGTCAATTCTATTCAAATTACGAAAGGTACAGGAACCGTTGTGAATGGCTACGAATCTATGGCCGGCTTGATCAATATAGAAATCAACAAACCAGATGAAATGGAGGAGCTTTTCGTAAATGGATACGGAAATATTTTTGGAAGGGGAGAGCTTAATGTTCATGGAGGACGAAAGATCAGTAAAAACAAACGTTGGTCCACGGGAATCTTTGCTCATGGTTCCACAACACAAGGAAAAATTGACAAAAATTCGGACGATTTTAAGGATCTTCCGACTGGATACAATGCTGCTGTTTTGAATCGATGGGCGTATCATGGTCCTCGATTTGAAACCCAATTTGGCTTCAATGGTTATATTGACGAAAAGATCGGCGGTCAACTATCCTATGAAAAAGGAGATAATCCTAGCGAACTTAACCGATATGGCGTTTTTAATAGAACTCAGCATGGAGATATTTATGGTAAAACGGGATTTTTATTTAAAAATAAACCGTATCGTTCCATTGGTGTTTTGTACAATGCGAAATACCAGGAAACAGATGCTGTTTTTGGCAGTAGACAATTTACGGGTATTGAAAGAAGAGGATACATTAATGCGATATACGACGATATAATTGGATCTACCATTCATAAAACGCGTATTGGAATCAGTGGTGTGTATGCCAATTTCACGCAACAAATGGATTCTTTGAATGATGACCGGGAAGAAATTATCCCTGGTGTGTTTGCCGAATATACCTATACGGGTCTTCGGTTGGTGAATGTGCTAGGTGCCAGACTCGATTATCACAACCTTTTTGGAGCCATGTTTTCGCCAAGAATACATACCAAATATACCTTAACCGAATGGACGGATTTGCGTTTTACCGCAGGTCGAGGATGGCGCGTTCCGAATTATATTATTGATAATTTATCGCTATTGGCAACGGGACGAACATGGACTGCGCCGGTAGAAATCAAACCTGAAATGTCGTGGAATATTGGGGGGTCAGTCATACAAGAGTTTAAATTTAGAAAGCAAAACGCCTCTCTGATTGTAGATTACTATTATACTTATTTCGAAAACCAATTGGTAGTGGACAGAGACGTTTCGTTTAACTCGATTGTGTTCCAAAACATTACAAATAACTCATATTCTCATAGTTTCCAGGCAGAATTAACCTTGCCTTTGACGAAGATGTTGGATCTTAGAATGGCGTATAAGTATTTGGATGTGCAAGCCGAATTCAATGGCGAATTACAATCCAAAATGATGGTGCCAATACATCGTGGATTTGTTAATTTAGGGTATCAATCAAGAAATAAACGTTGGATGGTCGATGCCACAACTTCTATTTTTGGAAAGTCTAGATTGCCTGTTACTTTGCTTTCAACTGGAGCTTACACAACACAAAACGAAAGTGAAATATTCCCGATGGTGAGTGGACAAATAACACACGTTTACAAACGTTGGGAATTTTATGTGGGAGGTGAAAATCTAACGAATTACACCCAGAATAATCCTATCTTTGATCCTCAAAACCCTTTTAGCACGACTTTTGATGCTACAAGAGTATGGGCACCAATACTAGGAACTATGATCTATGGTGGATTCCGATTTACGATTCCGCACAAAGAGGATGCTGAAGAAACAAAATAAAAGAAACAATTTTGACCAAATTGGTCACAAACAATAAAATAAAAAAGGAATATGAAAAATATAATAGCAATAGCATTTGTGATGTTCTCTTTAACATCCTTTGCTCAGAAAAAAGTACAAGAAGTGGTCATTCTAACTACAGCTGAATGTGGTTCATGTAAGGATCGAATTGAGTCCAAAATGAACTACACCAAAGGCATTAAATTTGCCGAGGTGGATGTTCCTTCTAAAAAACTAACCGTGAAGTTTAAAACGAAGAATTTTTCTTTGAAGGAAATTAAAGAAATGGTCGTTGCATTGGGGTATGATGCCGATGAAATGAAAGCAAACCCAGAAGCTTATGAAGCATTGCCTGCTTGCTGCAAAGTAGAGGGAATGCAACACATGGAATAGAAAAAATAATTTATAGAAGCCCGAATTGAATAATTTGATTCGAGCTTCTTTGAATTTGTCTTTCTAATTGTCGTAATTTTGTTCCAAAAATATTTACCATATAGTTTATGACGCATTTAAAGGGTTCAATTTTAGTATCGATTATTTTATTTTCTTTTCTATTGTCTTTCGGACAAACACCAACGATAGGGTTATTGTACGAAGCTCCAGGAATTAGTCCAGGATATACTCTCTTTACACCGGAAAATAGTGGTCAGGTCTTTTTGATTGATGAATGCGGCATGGTGGTTAATGAATGGTTATTTAGTGAGCATCCGGCCTTAACTTGTTATTTGCTCCCCAATGGTAACTTGCTTAGAGCAGGGAAAAACAACTCTTTGGAGTTAAGAGATTGGGATAATAATTTAACATGGTCTTTCTATATTGACTCAGCTGGAATTTCACAACATCACGACATAGAACCCCTGCCAAATGGCAACATTCTAATGTTAGTCCGTGATATTTATACCGAAGCAGAGTTGCTTGCAATGGGAAGCGATCCTGCCCTAAGCACTGGAGGTAGAAATTTCGAAAAAGTGGTTGAAATTGAGCCAATTGGAACAAACCAAGCGAATATTGTTTGGGAATGGAAATTTAAAGATCATCTTATTCAAGATTACGACCAAACAAAACCAAATTATGGTGTTATTGGGGCCCATCCTGAGTTGCTGAACATGAATTATGTTACAGGACTAGATCCATATGATATGATTCATACAAATGCAATTGATTACAGTGCAGAATTGGATCAAGTATTGATTACTGCTAGACATACGAGTGAATTATACATTGTAGACCACAGCACAAGCGCAGCCGAAGCTGCATCACATGCAGGCGGAAATAGTGGCAAAGGAGGTGATTTTTTATGGCGATGGGGAAATCCAGAGGTATATCAGCCAGGATTGGGAATTCCTCAAAAGATTTTTCTTCCTCATGATGGGAAATTTGTTGACTCGTCTTACCCCGACAGCAATAAAATATCTGTTTTCAATAATCGAGGTGACGGAACCAATACATTCAGTTCAATTCATTTGATTGAACCTGTCATGTCAGGAAATGCATATACGCTCGGATCACTTGGTTTTGGCCCAACTGATTTTGATTGGTCATGGACGGATGATATTCTCGGCACTCCGTTTTATGAATCTAAAAAATCAGGGACACATGCTTTGCCCAACGGGAACATATTGATTTGTGAGAACAGCCGTGGAAGAATTAGTGAAGTCACCAAAAATGGCGAAATCATTTGGGTGTACATTAATCCAGCTGCTGCCTCTATTAACACGCAGTATTCGGACCCTTTTGCTGTTTTAAATTTTATTTTCCGTGCAGAGAAATATCCAACAGATTTCGTTGGATTTTTTGGAAAGGATTTGACACCAACCGGCATTATTGAAAATGTGAACATGAAATCGGATACTTGTGCTGGATTGCTTAGCGTCGTGGAAAATTATTTGGATGCTATTCGGATAGTTCAACCTTCTATAAATGGAGAAATTGTGTTTTCCGAGTCGATATTTTTGGATAAAGTTGAACTTTATGATATGAAAGGAAACCTTGTTTTAGAGACCTTAAATTTCAATGGTGAAAGAATTTCTTTTGGAATGGAGAAAGGAGTATACTTGATGATGCTTCGTTCAAATGGTCATGTTAGGACAATGCGTGTCCTGCACCTGTGATGTTATTGGGATATATTGCAAAGTCATTTCGCTTTGACATCAAAAAAAGCTATTTATGAGCCTTTGGCGTATGATCTTTAAAATTTTACCTAACTAGATGTTTTATCCTTCTTTTGAATCCTTTTTTTAATTAATTTTGCCTTCGTTTAAAAATAAAGAAGAATGTCATATTTGTTTACATCCGAGTCCGTTTCAGAAGGACACCCAGATAAAATTGCTGATCAAATTTCAGATGCATTAATCGATCATTTTATGGCTTTCGATCCTCAATCGAAAGTAGCGTGTGAAACTTTAGTTACAACTGGACAAGTTGTTTTGGCTGGAGAGGTGAATACCAATACTTACTTAGATGTACAATCTATAACGCGTGAAGTAATCCGTAAAATCGGTTACACGAAATCGGAGTACATGTTCGAGGCGAACTCTTGTGGAATATTTTCTGCAATTCACGAACAATCTCAAGATATCAATCAAGGAGTTGACCGTTCAAGCCCAGAAGAGCAGGGTGCAGGTGACCAAGGAATGATGTTTGGATACGCGACGAAAGAAACGTCCAATTACATGCCTTTGGCATTGGATCTTTCGCACAAAATTTTGCAAGAAATGGCGGGTATCCGACACAACGAGCCGGAAGTAATTGATTATTTGAGACCTGATGCTAAATCGCAAGTAACTATCGAATATTCTGACGATAACGTACCGCAAAGAATTGATACAATAGTTGTTTCTACACAACACGACGATTTCGATACGGAACCCGTAATGTTGGCGAAAATCAAGAAAGATATTATTGAAATCGTTATTCCCAGACTAAAAGCGAAATTACCTGCTGAACTTCAGGCTTTGTTTAACAACAAAATACAGTACCACATTAACCCAACAGGGAAATTCGTTATTGGAGGACCTCACGGAGATTCTGGATTGACAGGTCGTAAGATTATCGTTGATACATACGGAGGAAAAGGGGCACACGGAGGTGGAGCATTTTCTGGAAAAGATCCATCGAAAGTAGACCGTTCGGGCGCGTATGCAACACGTCATATTGCGAAGAACATGGTAGCAGCTGGTTTGTGTGATGAGGTACTTGTGCAAGTGTCTTATGCAATTGGTGTCGCTAAACCATGTGGAGTTTTCGTTAATACATACGGAACGTCAAAAGTAGACATGACAGATGGAGAAATTGCTCGTAATATTGAAGGTATCTTCGATATGCGTCCGTACTTTATCGAACAACGATTGAAATTGAGAAATCCTATTTATTCTGAAACGGCGGCTTATGGTCACATGGGTAGAAAGAATGAAGTAGTTACGAAGACGTTTAGAGCGCCAGATGGGACAACAATTACTCGCGAAGTAGAATTGTTCACTTGGGAGAAGTTAGACTTCGTAGATCAAATTAAAAGTGCTTTTGGATTGTAAAGAATTCAAATTAAAATAATTTAAAAACGCTTCTCAATTAGGGAGGCATTTTTTTTGAAACTTGAAGGGTTTAAGTGGATTGAACTTAATTTCACCTTAATTTCTTCATGTTTAACTTTTAGTCAATATTGTCTTAAAAGAAAATCGACGCAAAACCTAGACCTTAGTTCCATGAATTATTCAATTGTACTTTTATCCCTTTGTTTGGCATATTTCAGAAAACCTTAGTTAGCAGTGTTTTTTGGAATGATTATCGCCTTAATTGCCTTCGGATTCTTGCTGGGTGTAATGTCCATTTTCTGTTAACAAACAATAATTTTCCAGCAATTTGCAATTTGCCAATCCATTAATTATCCCTATCCTCAAACGTCTGATCTTGCTTCTTGTTAAAAGCCCGAATCCCGAAATAGATGATTAAAATAATGGAAACCAAAAAGAAAAGACCTTCAAGGCTCAAAATAATACCGGCTAACCAACTCATTATTTAAGTTTTACGGCTGTTCCATAGGCCATGACCTCCGATGCGCCTTGGGTGATCATACTCGTCGTGAACCGAATATTTAATATGGCATCAGCACCAACACTTGCTGCGTCTTTCATCATGCGCTCCATTGCCTGTTCGCGTGATTGAGCTTGCAGTTTGGTGTACTCTTCAATTTCACCACCCACGATATTTTTCAATCCTGCGAAAAAATCCCGACCGATATTTCGTGCGCGAACGGTGCTACCACGACATATGCCTATAATGGAATCTATTTCTCTACCTGGAACCGTTTCTGTTGTTGTAATGATCATTTGATTGAATTTAGCGTAAGTTTATTTTGTGAATTATTGAACTATTCTCAAGTTGAAGAAAATAAATTCCGTTGTTCAATGAAGGTGTTATCATTTGTCCAGATTCAATTTCTGAAGTAACATAAATGGTTTTGCCCATCATATTTCGCCAAATGATTTTTTGGCCTATCCAAGATTCGGGTAGGTTAATCTGTTCACCAGCCGAAATTGGATTGGGATAAAGTAGCGCCTTGTTTTTATCATTTTCAGAAAGATTCGCAAAACCAATTTGCCCTTTACGGTAAACGACTTTTCCATTTGTTGCATCTTGATAAATGAGATGAATAATACCATCTTTTATCCGAATATCAGGATTGGTTTGAATTCCATTTGTCAGAACATTCGCCTGCTGGTGACTGGTAGTCAAATCGATTAGATTGTTCGAGTTAGCAAATGCCGTGAAAATTTCTAAATTATTGGAAACATATTCTGCCCAAGCGACTACCACCAAATTGTTTTCAGTTGCAATACGAGGAAAGTTCTGATTACCTAATGGAGAAACCGTAAGTGCTTGTTTTTCTTGATACAGAATTGATCCGCCTAAAGTGCTTCGAGAAACAAAAACTTGTTCGTTACCTGCTCCGCCGCTCATGAAAGTGGAGAATAAATCAGAACCTTGTATAGCCCCGTGAGGGCCACTAGCCGGACAAGAATTGATAACCCAGTTCGATTCATCAACGTCATCAGCCGAAATGAAATTTACCCCGTTATCATTCGAATAAACCCCATAAATATCCCGTGTGTTCAACTCATTGTTTCGGAAAAGAAGAACCTGATTATTTCCATCTGCCACCATTTCTGCAGGACAACAATCACATGCTTCTCCTGTAATTGAGGACGTGATAGTCTGCTCAGCTGAATAAGTAATCCCTGCGTCGTTGGAGCGAACATAAACATATCTCGGATTGGTGTAATTAGCATCATGCGCCATGTAGGTGATTATTGGGTTTCCACTTCCATCCATTGTCATAGAAGGCATCCACGCCAAGCCTAAATCGTGATTGTCTGCACGAATAGTGTCTGAGAATGTCAAACCTCCATCGGTGGAACGAACGGTATAAACGTGACCATTGTCATATGGTTTTGCCTTAAACACAGCAACTATTGTGTCTCCATGAGCATCAAAATCTGGCCCTGTCCACGTAGCGATATAGCTTTGCATTGTGGCAGGCAATAAAGCAATTGGTGAGCTAAAGACTCCATTGTTTCCTTTTGTGAAATAAATCTGGCCGTTTTGAGAACGGGTCATGATTACCATCGGTTGGTTATCTACTGTCAACGCCAACCTTGGTCGAACATTGCCATAGTCAGTGGCAGTCGCAACCGTGATTTCATCTTCCCATACAATGTTTTGAGCGGATCCATTAAAAGTAAAACTTAAAAAAACGATAACCGCTACTATTGATCTTAGTCTTGTCATAATGCTTAAAGGTACGCAAATAAAAAAACCTACCTTCAAAATGGAAGGTAGGTTTTTGCTTACTATTAAAGACTTGTTTATTCTGTTACTTGGGCATAGCTTTCTACACTTGGACAAGAACAAATCAAGTTTCTATCTCCAAAAGCATTGTCTACTCTTCGCACAGGAACCCAATACTTGAACTCTTTCAAATATTCTACTGGGAATGCAGCTTCTTGCGGCGAATAAGGATAATTCCAATTTTGATTGATGATACAATCCGCATTGTGCGGTGCATTTTTCAACAAGTTATTTTCCTTGTTTGCATGACCATTCTCAATTTCACGAATCTCTTCACGAATCTTAATCATCGCTTCAATGAATCGATCCAATTCTTCTTTGTCCTCACTTTCAGTTGGCTCAACCATCAAGGTTCCAGCAACTGGGAAAGAAACGGTAGGGGCATGGAATCCATAATCAATCAAACGTTTCGCCATATCAGCTACTTCGATGTCGGCTGTTTTCTTAAAATCACGACAATCCAAAATCATCTCGTGTGCTACCGTTCCATTTTTAGCATGGTACAAAATATCATAGTGACCTTTTAATTTCGCTGCAATGTAATTCGCATTCAAGATGGCAATTTCAGTCGATTCTCTCAAGCCAATTGCCCCCAACATTTTGATGTAAGCATACGATATTAAAAGAATTAACGAGCTTCCGTAAGGTGCTGCTGAAATAGCATCAATTGGTGTTTCGCCACCTGCTTTTATCAATGGGTTACTTGGTAAAAAAGGAATCAAATGCGCTGCTACACCGATTGGCCCCATACCTGGACCACCGCCACCGTGAGGAATAGCGAATGTTTTATGCAAGTTTAAGTGACAAACATCAGCTCCAATATTACCTGGATTCGTCAAGCCAACTTGTGCGTTCATGTTGGCTCCATCCATGTATACTTGACCACCATTGTCATGTATAATCGAAGTGATAATCTTGATACCTTCTTCGTAAACTCCATGAGTTGAAGGATAAGTAACCATAATTCCAGCTAAGTTTTCACCAATTTCATCTGCTGCTATTTTCAATTGCGGAATATCAATATTTCCATGTTGATCACAACCTGTAACAACAACCTCAAATCCAGCCATAACAGCTGATGCCGGGTTGGTTCCATGCGCTGAAGAAGGAATGATTATTTTCTTACGTTGGTGATCGCCATTTGATTCATGAAACGCTTTGATGACCATTAATCCTGCGTACTCGCCTTGCGCACCTGAATTCGGCTGAAGTGAAACACCATCAAATCCTGTACATTCGGCCAAATCTTGTTCCAATTGACGGAACATTTCGTGATAACCAGCTGCTTGATTTACAGGTGCAAATGGGTGAATGTTTGCGAATTGAGGATTTGTTATTGGCATCAATTCAGCTGCAGCATTAAGTTTCATTGTACATGAGCCCAAAGGAATCATGGAGTGAACAAGCGATAAATCTTTGTTTTCCAATCGTTTCAAATAACGCATCATTTTCGATTCGCTATGAAATTTATTGAAAGTAGGATGTGTTAAAATTTCCGTTGTACGAAGTAAAGTAGGCGCTAAGCTAATCACTGTCGTGTCATCCACTTGCGGGGCCTCAATTCCTGCAATTGATGCAAAAATGTCTAATATCGTTTGAACATCAGCCAAAGTATGCGGTTCCCCGAAAGAAATACACAATTCATCTTTGTTGATATAACGAAAATTAATCCCTTCCGCTTCCGCTGCCGATTGTATTTCGAACGATTTAATGCCCTTAACCCAAATAGTGTCGAAGAAAGAGTCCCCGCCCAATTCGATGCCCATTTCTTGTAATCCATTGGCTGTTTTTGTTGCCAATCCATGTACGTGGTTTGCGATATCTTTCACTCCATCAGGACCGTGATATACCGCATACATACTTGCCATTACTGCTAAAAGTGCCTGAGCCGTACAAATGTTTGAAGTCGCTTTGTCGCGTTTGATATGTTGTTCACGCGTTTGTAAAGCCATACGCAAGGCAACATTATCGTCTGTATCTTTCGAAACACCGATCATTCGTCCTGGAATATTTCTTTTGTATGCTTCGTGCGTTGCGAAGAATGCTGCGTGGGGTCCACCGTAACCCATTGGCACTCCAAATCTTTGTGAAGAACCAAATACTACATCTGCTCCGAAATTTCCGGGTGCATTTAAAGTAACGAGGGCCAATAAATCTGAAGCAACGGCAACCTGAATTCCGTCTTTTTTATATTCTTGAACAACTTTCTTTATGTTTTTTACTCGTCCAAACGTATCTGGATATTGCACCAAAGCGCCGAAGAAAGCATTGTCTGTTTTAAATGTTTCTGGATTTTCTACAATCAATTCAATGCCTAAGTTTTTCGCTCTTCCTCTTACTACTTCAATCGTTTGAGGAAAAGCATATTCAGAGATAAAGAATTTGTTTTTATTTTGTTTTACATCGTCTCTTGATCGAGAATTCCAAAACATCAACATGGCCTCAGCTCCAGCTGTCGCCTCATCCAAAAGAGATGCATTGGCAATTTTCATGCCTGTCAAATCCAAAACCATTGTTTGGAAATTCAACAACGCTTCCAATCTACCTTGCGAAATTTCAGCTTGATAAGGAGTATACGCCGTGTACCATCCTGGATTTTCAAGAACATTTCGCTGAATAACTGGTGGAACAATTGTTTCAGAATATCCTAAACCAATAAATGATTTGTTTACCGTGTTCATCTCACCCAATTTGGTAATATGATTCAAGTATTCTTGTTCCGTCATTGCCGAATCAACGTTCAATTCACGTCCCAATCGAATGTGGGCTGGAATCGTTTTGTCAATTAATTCTTCTACGGTTGAAAAACCTACTGCGGCTAACATTTCCGCTTTTTCAGTCTCGTTTGGGCCGATATGTCTTTTGGAAAAAATGCTCATTCTGTTTCCGAATTTTAAAGGGTGCAAATATACGTCAAATTCTATTTTCTTAAAACAGTACTTGACGGGAATTGTTTTAACAAATAACCTTTTTTTGAGTTATTGGTTAAAGTCAACGTCAGTCTACATAACTCAACTTCAACATATTCGAACGACCACTTTCCTCCAAAGGAATAGATGCGATATTTATGACTAAGTCACCTGCGTTTAAATATTTTTTCTTTTTCATTATATATTTGATGTCGGCAATTGTATGATCCGTTGAAACAGTCTTGTCATAGAAAAATGCTTGAACACCCCATATGAGATTCAATTGCGTTAAAATCTCACGGTTACTCGTGAAAACAAAAACGGGAGCTGTTGGTCGTTGAGATGCGATTTTGAATGCCGTATATCCTGAAAATGACATCGTGATAATTGCGTTCGTTTCCGTTCTTTGTGCCAACCGAACTGCATTGAAACAAATGGAATCAGTAATAAATCGATCTTGATTTTTTTCAGGAAGCCTTTCTTTGTTATAAATCGATTCCGAAGTTTCCATTTCAGTCACAATTTTAGTCATGGTTTTAATAACTTCGATTGGGTGTTTTCCGACAGATGTTTCGCCAGATAACATTACAGCATCGGCGCCATCCAAAACTGCATTTGCCACATCATTCACTTCCGCTCGCGAAGGAGTCATGTTTTCTATCATGCTTTCCATCATTTGTGTTGCCACAATAACAGGTTTTGCATTCAATCTACATTTGTTGATGAGCATTTTTTGAATCAAAGGAACGTTTTGATATGGAACCTCAACTCCTAAATCTCCACGGGCTACCATCAAAGCATCGGTTTCTGCGATAATATCGTCGATGTCGTTCAAAGCTTCAGGCTTTTCAATCTTCGCAATGATTTTCGTCTTTACTTTTCTTTTAGCAATAATATGTTTCAATTCGATTAAATCTCTTGCCGAGCGCACGAACGATAAAGCGATCCAATCTACATTGTGATCCAAAGCAAATTCTAAATCGGCCTTGTCTTTGTCAGTCATCGAAGGCATAGAAATCTTCGTATTCGGTAAATTCACTCCCTTTTTACTAGAAAAAATTCCACCATTGATCACTTTCACTTTCACTTCCTTTCCATCCGTAGAAAGTATTTCCATGATGATTTTTCCATCGTCCAATAGTATCGTTTCACCTGCTTTTACATCTTTGGGCAGGCGTTTGTAGTTGATTGAAAATTTCTCTTTCGTTCCAATGACTTCATCGGTTACAATAACTAATTCGTCCCCTTTTTTCAAAAGCACGCCATCTTCCATCATATGTGTACGAATCTTTGGACCTTGTAAATCACCTAAAATGGCCACATTTAACCCTGTTTCTTGGTTCAGTTTACGAATCAATTGGATGCTTTTCAAGTGATCTTCGTGCGAGCCATGCGAAAAATTCAGACGGCAAACATTCACCCCTTCTTTGAACATTTGTTTCAAGACTTTGTGTGAATTACTAGCTGGTCCTAGTGTAGCAACGATTTTTGTTTTCTTATTCGTCATATAATTTTTTTCCTATAATGAGATGGTTTGCATCGATTCTAATTCCTCAGGATCGAAAGCGTACGCAGCTAAAACACTAGGCACGTCATTTAGTTTTTTTATCCATTCCTTTGTGTCGATGGCAACGGGTGCTCGAACGAAAAGGAAGTAATCAATTTTCGGTTGTTCAGTAATCAAATACTTGCCTCCTGAAATATTCTTGATTAAAAAATATTCGCAGATATTTTCTTGATCGTTGTAATCATAAAAGCTGTGTTTGGTACTTTTGTTTTTCTTACTGTGATCGGTACAAAAATCCTCATCTGCTTTTTTTAGGTGCAAATGAAAGGCTTCATTAATACCAAATGCCAGGCGATAGTCGCTGTGATGCGAACAAATGCCAATCATGTCGAAATCGAATTCGGGTTCAAGACTGAGCAGGTGTTTTTTAGTTCTGGGCATTTCGAGTGCAAATTTAAGGTTTATTGGTGGATAGGTACTTTGTTTATAATTATTTAATAGTTTAAAAAAAGCTGAAAGCGAAAGGCGAAAAGCTTAATTCGATGAAATAACGAGCTTTTGGCCTTTTGCTTTCAGCTTTCATCCATTTTCTGCTTACTTTTATTCCCATGAAAAACGAAACCAAAAGCTGGTTGCTATTAATCTTGTTGGCCATTGTTTGGGGGTCTTCTTTTATATTGATGAAGCGTGGTTTGCACACCGTTTCTGGCGAGGCGATTTTCGATGATAGACAGGTCGCTGCTCTTCGAATGGTTTTTGCAGGAGGAGTTCTTTTACCCATTGCTTTTCGTACGTTCCGGAAACTAAATTTCAAGAAAGATTTTTTATTTCTATGTGTGGTGGGTTTTGGCGGAAATTTTATTCCAGCTTTCTTATTCACTTATTCTGAAACGGCAATTTCATCCGGTTATGCTGGAATGCTCAATAGTTTCACTCCTATTTTCACGGTTTTATTAGGGTTTTTTATTTTTAAAATTAGTTTGTCGAAAGTGCAAGTAATTGGTTTACTTATCGGAACCATTGGGATGGTGCTATTGATGTTGGCTGGAAAATTAGAGCCGAATAGCGGAGGTCTTTCGCATGTGCTTGCTATCGTTATTGCGACTTTCTTGTATGGTTTGAGCTTAAATACGATCAAATACAAATTACAACATTATAAATCCTATCAAATTACGGCCCTTTCCTTGTCTTTTGTTTTTCCAGTGGCTGTTTTTCTCAACTTAAAATTCGACACTATGGAAGTTGTTAGAACGAATCCATACGCTACGGAAGGTCTAATTTATATCGGAATTTTAGGAGTTGTCGGAACAGCTTTTGCCGTTATTCTTTTTAACCGATTGATCTCCATGCGCGATGCACTTTTTGCAAGTAGCGTTACCTATTTCATGCCGATTGTTTCCATTGGAATCGGGTTCATGTTCCACGAAAACATTAACATGGCGCAGATTGCCTCAGTAGTCGTTGTGCTTCTTGGTGTTTTCTTCATGAATTATTACCCCACATGGAGGAAAAGAAGAAATAGGAAGGAAGAAAAAAGAAATAAGCAGGAAAACTTCGATAATATTATTGAAGAGCTTTAAAAAAAATAAGTCCTGGAATGATCAAATTGGTTCTGTCGCGTTAATTATTTATCGACCATTTTTCATCAAATTCCTTGAATGTTTCAAAAGTTAACTCATATTATTTCAGCGATTTATGGTTTTTCGTTTTGTACGAATTAGGCTTAAAACAGTGATTTTTTTAATTAATGCGACAGAACCGTTTTGTAAAACCATATTTAATTACAAGATTGGAGATCATCCTTTTAACTAAAAAAATATTGTCATAAGATAA